>Ga0153915_10001679_pt1 | contig 20354 bp, 18 predicted proteins | sample Opewatmetagenome_2_FD_107003 | JGI IMG/M metagenome (GOLD analysis project Ga0153915, IMG submission 107003) | Freshwater wetland microbial communities from Ohio, USA - Open water 3 Core 3 Depth 3 metaG | ecosystem: Environmental > Aquatic > Freshwater > Wetlands | place: USA: Ohio, Lake Erie...
GAAAATTATTTCGGTTATCTTTGCTGGTTTTTATGCGTAGCTTAGCTCTTTTTAGCTTACGCAATTAGTAATCTGAGTAAGCATTGCTAGCTTCATTTAGTTTTATATGCGATTGCCCTGCTTTATCACCCTCCTCGGTATAAATTTTATTTAAGATATTATATGATTAACTGATGACTAGAATAGTGAAAATGGATCTGCATACCCATCCGATCGAGGCGTTAAAGGATAAGCTGGGCATTCGGGGCATTCATGATATTAATCAAGAGGTCGCTTCTCTGATTGTACGGGCTATCAAATCTGCCGGTTTGCAGGGAATCGCGATTACTGAGCATAATAATTTTAATCATGGGTGGGTTGCCTGCCTGGAAATTCTGGATCATTTTAACAAAGAAAACCTGGTGGTTTTACCTGGAGAAGAAATAGATTACGGCGGGCAGCAATGGCTGCACCTTTATATTCCAGACTATTATCGCCGCCGCATGCCTTTTTTCAAAGGCCAGGAATGGTTTTTCATTTTAGCCCATCCGGGTTATTATAATCCTCTGGAGAAAGAGAAATTTAATCCAATTAAATATGATGCGGTGGAAGCTCAAAGTCTGCATGGCGATTTTCCGGAGGCAGAGGGGATCAGTCAGGAAAGGCAGGTCCCTTTAGTCCGGTCTTCAGATGCCCATCGTCTGGAAGACCTCGGTCGGTATTATACTGAGCTTGAATTCAAATAGCGAAAATTCGCAGGTTGATTTTTCCGGATCAGTCAGGTCAGTAGAGCAGGTTATCAGAAAAGAGTAATAATATTCCAAAAGTCGGCAGGCCGGGCCTGGGTATCAGGTCTGGGGGAAAGAAAACTGTAGTTGGGCGTTCAACTCCAGGCTATGGTTATCCAGCCAATCGCGATGTTCATGCCATTGCGGACAATATCTGGCAACCAGTTCCCAGAATTTTTTAGAATGGCTCATTTCAATCAGGTGACAGATCTCATGAATGATGACATAATCCAGCACTTGCTCCGGAGCCATGATAAGGCGCCAGTTAAAATTTAGATTTCTGCGGCAAGAACAGCTTCCCCAGCGGGACCGCTGATCCCGAACCGCGACCCGGTTGTAGGCCACACCTATCAGTTGGCTGAATTTCTTGACTTTATCGTTAATCAATTTAACGGCCTGGTTCCTCAGCCATTGCGTTAACTCACCCGAAGACATCTGGTTTCCGGAGGAACAGAGGCTGATTACAAGCTTATTTTGCTCTAATTTCACCATATTACTGCCATGTCCGTTGCGGTTTTGGGTGATTTTCAAGCATTTACCCAGATACGATATAGTGTCTGACGGGCGGCTTCCAACCAGAGCGGGAGAAGAGTTATCAACACAATATTTGGCCAGGTTTTTAAGAATCCAGGCGGCATGATGGTTTAAGAAATCCGGCAGATTGCGAATGTTATAGCGGTAAGGGATAGTGACTGTGAGCCCGGACTTTCTTTTAATATCCAGCCAGATGAGTTTGGCTTTTTGACTACGTTTGAGAGTATATGATATCGTTTTTCCATTCAGGATAATATCATATTGTCCCATCGAAATTGGCTGTAGCAGAACTCGATTCTCCACCATTACTGTATGGCGATTATTATACATGATTCTGCCGCCTCCTGTCCATAGAAATACGTAATAAAACTCCAACATTATAACACAAATAAATAAACAATATAAGTGCAATAATATGCTGATTCTGATGTTTATGCAGGCCACTATTAGTAGCTAAATGGTATTTATATGGGTTATACCAGGTCTGGTTTGAGGGACGCCGTAAGATAGTCTGTATATCAGCTATATACATAAAGTTATAGCAGAGATATAGAGAGTATTAGTTAGTTTATAAATTGATTGCCATATTGCATCGACAATCGTCCCTGCCAGGGTTGCCTGGCAATAGGCAGATAAGATTGAGAAAAATATTAAGCTAAGTTATGATTAATACTAAGTCCAGATAGGAGATAAATAAATGAAATTAACCGAGAACTTATATGCCTACATATGGAAGGGGAGCGATAATAACTGCAACTCGTATTTATTTGCCAATATTTTAAGTGATAAGAAGCATATACTGGTAGACCCGGGGCATATCATAACACCCTATCTGGGAGAACCGGCTTTTGAAATTCTAGTGAAAGAGATCGAAAAAGACGGTTTGAGGATTGAAGATATCGGACTAATTCTTTTAACACATGCGCATGAGGATCATGTTGAATCCGCCTGGAAGTTTAAAGAAAGAAGTGGCGCTCTAATAGCTTTACATAAAGATGAGGTTTCTTTAAATCAAATGTTCGGCGGGGGTAAGATCGATTTGCAGTTAGAGGAAGGAGAACTAAAATTATCCAAACCTCTGATCGATAAAGTGGAAATCCTGAAAACTCCCGGTCATTCATCCGGTGAGATCTCAATTTACTGGCCGGCTAAAAAAGCGCTGGCAGTAGGGGATGTAGTTTTCTTCCGGAGTACGGGCAGGGTGGACCTCCCGGGCGGCAGTGCCGAAATGTTAAAGAAAAGCATTGAACGTTTATCTACGCTGGATGTCCAGTATTTGCTCTGCGGGCACGCCTATGGCCATCCCGGTGTTTTTCAAGATAAGGAAGCTATAAGACAGAATTTTGAATTCATCAAAGAGGAATTCTGGTTTTAATTTCCTTTTACCTGATTCTAACCTCTTGGCTCTATATTATGAAGTTGTTCAGTTCTTTTACTGCGTTCAGGATGACATAACGGAGAATATCATTCTGATTCCGCGCAAGCGGGCGAAGAATTTGATTCAGAGGCGCTCATTCTTATCATATTGCTATAAGGAAGACTCAATAACCCTGAGTGAATAGAATCTTTAATTCATATTTCTATCCGGCTTGACTGCTGGTCTATAATGAGTATATAGATATCCAGTCAGGAGTGTATCAAAGATAACCATGGAAAGTGATCTGAACCAGAGAATTGAGATTCTGGTAAACCGGATTTATGAATCCCGGAAACTGGTAGTATTCACCGGTGCGGGTATCAGCACTGAATCAGGATTACCGGATTTCAGAGGACCGGACGGTATCTGGACCCGGAAAGCCAAAGGTTTCCCGATTGAAAATAAGGATTGGTCGCAGGCTGAGCCTAACTCCGGGCATAAAGTCCTGGTAGAATTGCAAAATTTAAATAAGCTTAAATTTATAATTTCACAAAATATCGATAACCTTCATTTAAAATCCGGAATCAAGCCGGAAATTCTGGCAGAATTGCACGGCAACATGACTAAAATTCGCTGTATACGCTGTCAATTCACGATGGATAATTTTGAAGATCAGCCGCATTGTCCATTATGCGGGGGAAAGATGCGCCCCAGCGTCGTCGATTTTGGACAATCTTTACCTGAAAAAGACCTGGATGAGGCGATCCGACATTCCAGGGATTGTGATCTTTTTATAGTGGTTGGATCCAGCCTCGTGGTTTACCCGGCGGCTGATATGCCGAGAATTGCTGTAGAGTCCGGTGCCCGGCTGATTATCATTAATCAGGGTGAAACTCCCCTGGATAATATCGCAGAATTGTTATTTTCGGAAAAAATCAGTCTAGTTTTACCTCCGGCTATGGAATTGCTTAAGAGAAAAATGAATCTTATCTGATGGGGCCAGTGATGGATATTGAGAATATTATCTGGATTGAAAAACCGTTTCTCATTCGACCCTTTATGATTCTGGCTTTCAGCGGTTGGGCGGACGCTGGAGAGGTTTCTACAAGCGTATTATGGTATTTGAATAGTCGTCTTAACTCCACTCCATTCGCTGAATTGAAACCGGATAATTTCTTTGTCTGGCAGACTTCCGAGACTGAAGGAAGACGTCCGATCGTTGATATACAAGACGGCATGATACAATCTTATAGTTTTACGACAACCAGCTTTCGGTATTCCAAAGATAGTCTTCAGGAACATGATTTGATTTTCTTAGTTGGGCCTGAGCCTGAACAAAATTGGATGAGGTATGCCAGTTTGATAACCGATTTTGCCCTGGAATATCGGGTGGAAAGGATGATCCTCCTGGGAGGGACGATGGATGCGATACCTCATACCGCACCGCCGCTCATCAGTGCCGTAGTCAGCCATGATTATCTTAAAAATGAAGTTGAAAGATACGGGATAGAGCTAACAACTTATAAAGGACCCTCCGGTATTCATAATTTAATAATGATGAATGCCGCCCAAAAGGATCTGGAATCCATCAGTTTATGGTCGCATACTCCGCATTATATTCAGGTCGTGAACTATTTAGCCTGCTATGCGGTTCTACAGAAGCTATCGGAAATGCTCAGACTAAAAATAGACCTGGATGTGGCCAGGCAAGATAGCGAGTATCTGTATTCTCAAATCGATATGGCCATCGCAAAAAAACCGGAGTTGCAGGAAATGTTAAAAATACTGAAAACCGAATACCAAAAAGGAAAATCAACCTCTCAACAAGCTATCAATAAGGATTTCATTAAAGAGATTGAGGATCTTTTTAAAGGAAAATAAAGGCATTCCCCAAGACCCGGTAAGCCTTTTCCATAAACCTAAATTCAGATATATACCTCTATCTTATCCTCCTAGACCGGTTACCCCGCCCAACAAAGGGGATCATAAGTAATCTGAAGTATCGGTAAAAAGCTAATAATCAGTTCTGTCAATATAGTCAACTGATCCGTCCAAGGAAATAATTTGGGCTGGAACGCCGGCTGCCACCGCGTTTTCAGGTATATCTTTCGTGACGACGCTATTGGCGCCAATGATAACATTATTACCGATTTTGATTTTCCCCAGGATTACAGCGCCGGGGGCAATATAAACATTATCCCCAATCGTTGGAGACCCTTTTCTTTCTCCCCTTTTAAGATGACCGATGGTAACATTCTGACTGATATTGCAATTTTTACCAATGACGGTGTCTTCATGGATCACTATGCCAATCAAATGAGGAATATAAAGGCCACCGCCGATCAGAGTATTGTGGGTAATTTCGACGGAACTTCTTAGACTATAACAGCGGAAGACCTCATAAGTAACTCGAAACATCACCTTTTTCAAAGGGTTACAGGGATTTTTTGCAAAATAGGTGCATAAACGCATCAGGAAGGTATACCTGTATGAAGGGTTTCTCAGCAGGGTTCGCAAAAAAATTCTTTTACTGATTTTGCCGGTATAACGGTAAAGATCGGAATCCCAATTGAATTTCAAGTCTCTCCAATTGGAGATTCCGGGATGTCCAGTTGGATTGAGGATCCGTTCCGGGTTGACCGTAGACAAATCTTCGTCCTTATTTATAAGGGTTACTTTTAACTTGAGTATCATTCTATGGCTTAGAAGTTAGAGAATGGTTAGATCTCTCTATTGTGATGAATCCAAGGAAAGCGGGAAGCAATAGCGGGAAGCAGTTTTACAGTTCTGGCGATAATTCTATCAAGCGCACCTCAACAATCAAAACGATATTTAATTCGGCATAGGACAGTGGGATCATGCAAGATTCTTATAAGGATTGCATCCCATGGTATCGCAGGCATATAATATTATTTAATACTGGCTGTACAGTATAATTATCGGAAAAGAGAGGGATAGTCTACTTGGTTAATTTAACTGCTAAAAAAGTATATTGCCCAAAGTGCCAGAAGTTAGTCCATGTAAAACAGCAGCAGAGTGGAGAGAAGAATCAGTTTGCCTGTATTAAATGCAATCACGTCATGTGGGAAAAAGCTGGCTCTATTTGGAAATTTAAGAAAGCTATCTAAAGCTCTAATCTGGATTCATAATCGTGGGCATCTCGATAAAGGGTGCTCACTTGTAGTTTATAGTTTACTCCGGTAGGCTCCGGAATACTTTGCTTATAAAATAAAGCCCCGAGTTGAACCGGGGCTTTATTTTATAAGTCTTTTAAAGAAGCGTGAAGGGCACCCGGACTTATTCAGAGGGTCAGTTCATTTTCAAGCCTCAAAAGGCAAGCCGGGCAAAAAGAATCCCCCTTGATATCCGTGTTTTCAATTGAATTAGAAAAATGCATTACGCAGCGAATATTCGGACAATGTCTTAAATTATAGGTATGGCCCAGTTCATGAACGGTTTCGATAAGCGTTCTTTCCTGAAATTGCTGCAGGTCTGGTGAGAGCCCATAAAATTCCGGTTTTAACCTCTTCAAGGATACCAGGGCCTTGCCTGACCTGGAATCTGCCTCTCCAAAAATATAGTTCAATCCGAAAGCATAGATATCTAAATCCATTATCGCTAAGTGTTTATCTTTAGCAAGCGGCTCAGGAATCTTATCCATTATTAAATCGGCATTATGCTGCTGACGCAGGGGGTTCCAGGTATTATTAGTGAGCAAGATATTGCCGCCGATGGAGATTGGCTGATTAAACTTTTGGTTGAGAGGCTTGACCAATCTATCCAGAATTTCAAATTGAATATTGCCGATCGAATAAATGTAAATCATTTTCCAATTCTGTGTGGGTGAGATATATTAATTACATTGTAAAATAGGTGGTTAGTTCTCACAAGCTTATGTTCAATTAACTCAGGTCGAATACGTACATTCTGCTTGTTGTTTAATCCTTGAATAGATAGAATTACAAATGTAAGGGTGCGTGGAGAGGGGTTGAAGTGGGCGTTATTTTATATAAAGAACCCAAGTTTGATAAGCCGGATTTGATAGCGGCCTGGCCGGGTATTGGCAACATTGGAATCATTGCCGTGAATACCTTACGGGGTCAAGTAGATGCGGATGAGATGGGTGAGATCGAACCCTGGGATTTCTTCTATCCCAAGAGAGCTCTTATTAATTCCAGTATTCTGGAAACCCTGGATTTTCCCTTTAGCAAATTCTACTACAAAATTCTCAAGCAGAAAGATCTGCTATTTTTCGTGGGTGAAGAGCAGCCAACGAATGGTGAAAAAGTGTACGCTGAAGGGAAGAAAGCCTATCAGATGGCTAACCTGGTACTGGATATAGCCGAAAAATTTGGTTGCCAGCGGATTTATACTTCAGGTGCAGCAGTCTCTTTCACTCATCATGAATTAAAACCGCGGGTCTGGGTTGTCACCAGCCAGGAGCAGCTTACCCGGGAGATTAAAACTTATTCTAACACTATTCTGATGAGTGAAATCGAAGGTAGAAGCGAACGTGGCAGTATTACCGGATTGAACGGTCTGCTGGTAGGCCTGGCTAAAAAGAGAGGATTTGAGGCTGTTTGCCTGATGGGTGAAATTCCGGATTATCTCTCCGGCGTCCCCTTTCCGTATCCCCGGGCTTCTCGATCAGTGCTCGAAATATTAAGCGCTCTTTTGAAGATAGAAGTGGACTACAGCGTTATCGACGAGATGTCATTTCAGGTTGACGAAGTTATCAGCAGCATCTACGAAAAGCTTCCCAACGATATCAAAGAGAAAATTGAGCAAAGGAAAATGGGCAGATTACCGGCGTTAGAGTCGATCACAGAAGAGGATGGTAACTGGCTCAAAGAACATTTAGACGAACTATTCAGGGGAGGTAGAGGGAATGAGAAACCCTCTTAGCCGATGGAAGAATGATTTGGAATATACCTCTTTAGTGGTTGGTTGGAGCGAAGATGCCGGTAAATTAGGGGATGCTGTCACCAATTACTTAGTAGAAAAATTATCCGGGTATTTGTATTACGAAATTGATCCCATGGAGTTCTTTCCTCTAGGTGGGGTTACGATTGAAGACGACCTGGTCCAATTTCCGGAAAGCAAATTTTATATCTGTCCGGATTACCGGCTGATCATTTTTAAAAGCACCACTCCTTCATTTGAATTCCACAAATTTATTACCCGGGTTCTGGATATCGCAGAGTATCAATGCAAAACCCGGGAAGTCTATTCTATTGGCAGTATGATTTCGATGAGTTCCCACACCAAACCCAGACAGCTATTAGGGGCTTTTAGTTCCCCTGAAGTAAAGCGCGATCTGGATTCTTATGATATCGAATGTAACGTAAATTTTGAAACTGCTCCGGGGCAAAAACCACCATTGAGTTCCTGGTTGCTATGGGCGGCTCAAAAAAGAAATTTAATTGGAGCCTATCTTTGGATTCCGGTTCCGTTTTATCTTATGTCTTTACCGGACCCGAAGTCCCACAAGAAGATGCTGGAATTTTTTAAACAGAGATTTAAATTGGATATTAATATCAACGATTTTGATGAATCAATCAAAGTTCAAAATGAACAAATCAATGAAGCTCGCGATCTGTATCCGGATGTGGATGATTCCCTCAAGAGGCTAGAGAATAGTCTTACGCTGTCGGAAGAGGATAATGTAAAATTAGCCAAGCAGATCGAAGAATATTTAAAAGCCAGGACAAACTAAGAACTTAACTGATTAAAAGAATCTGCTTAATTTGAGTTTCTTTGAATATGCGACCCTAAGGATTCAATGTCATTGGATCGATAACGAAATTGTTCAGGCCGGGTATTAGTGCTAAAATTCCATCAGAAGTAAAAAAAGGAAAATAGACTGATGGACTCGAAAATCGTCGAATGGCTGTTACAAGGCCCGGCCTGGATAAGATATGCAGTTGAGCTTCAATTAATGGACTCTAAGCCGGATCTCCAAATGGTCTTAGATGATTCCTGCATTCAAAACGCAGTCCACAGATTAAAGGGCAAAAGGAGCGGTATCCCGGCTATATCTTCAGGATTGATGTATTCTGATGAGTATGAGAACCCTTATTGGGATCTGTACTGGCTGGCGGATATCGGATTGACCATTTCAGATTTGAATTTAAACCGGGAAGTTGAGGATTTCCTGGCTTTACAATCCGCCGATGGGACCTATATTACCGAAATGGGAATGCAGCCCTCATATCTCTGCAAATCGGCTATTCTGATCTCTTCTATTGCTCGTATGGGCTATCAGGACAATCCACACATCCAAAAATTTATCCGTCTGATTCTGTCATCACAAAGGCTGGATGGAGGCTGGTATTGTAATCCGAACCATAACATTGGAGCACCCCTTCAATATGAACCATCCTGTCCCCAGGAAAATATGAATAACCTTCTCTTGTTGGGACAATATGGGGAGTATAGAACTAATCCGCGGTTTAACGGTGCTATAGATTTATTGTTGAAACATTGGGAAATGCGGAATACCGGCGCTCAAATCGTCTATTTTGGGGTCGGGCGGCGTTACCAGAGTTTGCAATATCCTGCCACCAGATACGGCATTTTGCGGGTTTTAGATGCCATCTCATTATTCCCTTCTACATTGAATAAAGCCAGCTATCAGAATATGTTGAATTTTGTGCATCACAAAGCCGTGGATGGGGAATATAGTGCGGAGACCAGGAGCCCTTACACTGATCTCGAACCGGCCCGAGAGCCCAGCCGCTGGATTACCTTTCTGGTAAATCGTCTTGAGAAGCGCGGCCAATCAAAGATTGCTTAATTATCCAAAAAGAAAGCTCCCGGAATTTCCGCTGAAGCGTTTGTATCCGGGAGCTTTTTAATAAAGTTTAAGTTGGCACCGATATTAGAACGGGTCTTATTTGATATATCCTTCCTTAATTAACAACTCCGCTGTCAGGGTCGCCCCTTTAGCCGCACCCATTTTAGTATTATGGGATACCAGGACATATTTGATCCCGTTTTCCAGGGCATTGTCTTTTCTGATTCTGCCCACTGTAGTCGACATGCCATTTTCGGTATTTCTGTCCAGACGCGGCTGAGGACGGAAAGGATCCAGGTTAACAGTAATCATCTGTTGGGGTGCTGAAGGTAAGCCCAGACCTTTCAAGGGATTAAAGCTTTGCATGACCTTAATGACATCATCCGGCTGGCAGGGTTTCTCAGTCGCCACAAAGACGGCTTCAGTATGCCCTTCCATCACATTGACCCGGGTACAGGTGCAGCTTACCGCAAAATCGGCCGGCTGAATTGCATTATTAACAAAGCTTCCCAATATTTTCTGAGTCTCTTTTTGGACCTTTTCCTCTTCACCGGAAATAAATGGAATCACGTTATCAATAATATCCAGGCCGAGGACACCCGGATTGCGTCCGGCCCCGGACATGGCCTGCATAGAGGTCATGATGACCATTTTGATTCCGAAAGCATCAAAGATCGGTTTCAGGGTAATTGCCATACCGATGGTGGTGCAGTTAGGATTGGGGGTTATAAAACCCTTCCAACCGCGTGATTTTTGCTGCTGCTTTAACAAACCTGCCTGCGCCGAGTTGACCCCGGGAATGATTATCGGTACATCTTTCTCATAGCGGAAAGCCGAGGCAGTGCTGATAACCGGTTTCTGAACCGCAAATTTAGGTTCCAGGATCTGAGCCTGGTCTGATTCAATGGCAGAAAAGATGACATCAATATTTGAGATATCCATTTCCTGGGCATTTTGGACTGGTAAATCCAACACATTCGAATCACAGGGTTCATCACAATACCAGCGGAAAGCCCCATTTTTAGGATCAGTAATGGATTCTTTATAAATCTTCCCCGCTGATCTTTCTGAGGCTGCCAGGGCCGTAACCTTAATCCAGGGATGGTTATGCAGTGCTACAATAAATTGTTGCCCCACAATGCCGGTAGCCCCAACGATTGCCGCTCTAATCATCTGTTTCTAACTCCACAACTATTATATTTCATTTTTACTTACAGTATTATAGCGTAAGGATATTTTATTAACAAATACTTAATGACTGGATTTGTTCTGGATTTGACAAAAGAAAAAATATTTTCAATACTGTTGTTACCATAATAATATAGTGCAACATAATATAATATTAGAGGAATTGCCTCCGGTATAAAGGCGGTAATTATCCGGAAGTTGTGAGATGCAGGTACAGCCTGTCCTGACCGAGTAAGTGTTTCTGAGATCTGGTTTATATCCGAATATGAAGGTGATTAATATGGTAGAGAACATCTCGGATAAAATTAACCTGACAATCAGGGGAGAACACTTTCAAAGTATTTTTGAAAATTCTCCAATCGGTATAATGTTGTTTGACAGGGAAGGCCAATTACTGCTGATTAATAAATCCTGCCGGGAAATCTTAGGCCTTTCTGAAGAGACTGATTTCAAAGGATATAATTTCTTTAAAGATCCCATCTGGATGCCTGAAATTAAAGAGGGATTACTTAAGGCAGAATCGGCTGGCTTTGAGTTACCAGTCAATTTTGAAGAGGTCAAAAATTCCCACTATATTCCTACCTCCAGGATTGGGACTGCGATTCTGGATATTTTTATCTCGCCTATTAAAGTGCCGGGAAGTGAATCTATCAGCGGTTATCTATTACATTTTCAGGATGTCACAGAACGCAGGGCGGCTGAAGATGAACTGGCCAGAGAAAAGAACCTGCTTCAGGTAATTATGGAAAACACGGAAGCCGGCCTGGTTTACCTGGACCCGGAATTCAATTTTGTTAAAGTCAACTCCGCTTATGCCCGGCAAAGCCGTACTTCAGTTGAGAAACTCATTGGTCGAAATCATTTTGTTTTATATCCCAATGATGAGAATGAAATAATCTTTAAGCAGGTGCGGGATACGGGAAAGCCGAGGGTATTTCAAGATAAGCCTTTTACTTATCCTGATCAGCCGGAAAGAGGAATTACTTATTGGGATTGGACTTTGACTCCAGTTAAGGATAGCCTGGATAAGGTTCAGGGATTGGTTTTGTCACTTGTCGAAACTACGAATAGAAAAAAACTGGAACAGTATTTGGCAGATAGCCGGAGTGAGCTGGAAGCCAGGGTCAAGGAGCGTACGGTAGAACTCGAAAAGCTCAATCTGGCTTTAAATGCGGAAATAAAGCAGCACCGGCAAGCTAAAGACAAAGTCTCGGCCATTGCCGCCAGTCTGCGGAATTTGATCCAGAGTATCGTTGATGGGGCCTTAATTATCAATAATAGAGGTCTCATCTGTTTTGCGAATTCTGCGGCAGAAAAAATATTGGACCGCCGGGCTGATGAATTAATCGGCCAGCTATTTGAATATCCTGTGGTACCGAATGAACAGACTGAGATTAAAATTGTGCATGGCAAGGGAGAGAATATTTCGGCTGAGATGCATGTCGTCACCGTTGAATGGGAGAATGAGCGGTGTTATCTGGCGACATTGCATGATATCACGGAACGTAAAATTGCGGAAGATGCATTAAGAAGAAGCAAATCTCAGCTAGAGAACCTTTTTAATACTATGACTGAAGGAGTTACCTTAATAGATAAGACCGGCATCATGATTAAAGCTAATTTAGCGATGGAACGTATTACCGGTCTCAAGCTGGACCAGTTGGAAGGTCATTATCTTACGGCCATCTCAAAAAGAGTGATCTATCCAGACAATACCCTCATTAAAACGGAGGACTGGCCGGTCGCGCGGGTGATCAGCACTCAACAGGCAATCCATAATTTTGAAATGGGACTGGAAAGACAGGACGGCTCTCTGGTCTGGCTGGTGGTCAACGCTATTCCCATAATTGATAATACCGGGAATTTTGAAGGCGTCGTCAGGACCTTCTCGGACGTTACCGAATTCAGGCAGATGGAGAATATTATCAAGCAAAATGAAGCCCAATTACGATTGCTCCTGGACCAGTTCCCTTCCATGTTGTGGATGACGGATGTGAACCTGGTGATTACCATGTCCCTGGGAGCCGGACTGCGGGCTTTTAATCTTCAGCCAAACCAGCTGGTTGGCACCAACTTGTTTGAATATTACAAAACGGATAACCCCAATTTTCCTTCGATTGCGGCGCATAAGCAGGCTTTACAGGGATACCCGTCATCGTTTGAACTGCGTTTGGAAGGCAGAATTCAAAGCTGCTATGTCGAGCCTTTACGGGATAAAAATGACACTATTATCGGTGTGATTGGGATTGGTTTTGATATTACCGATAAGGCGCGGGCTGAAGATGCCCTACGGGCTTTATCCCGCCGTCTGGTAGATGCTCAGGAGAATGAAAGGCGGAATATTGCCCGGGAACTGCATGATGAGATCGGACAATCCTTGACAGCTTTGAAACTCATGATGTCCCAGACTGTCCGTTCTTCCGGCAAAGGTACGGCGCCGAACCTGACCGAAGCTTCATCGGTAGTTACCGAATTAATACGCCAGGTTAGAGAAATGTCACTCAAGTTGCGGCCCAGCATGCTGGATGACCTGGGACTGCTGCCAACTTTGTTGTGGTATATTGAACGTTATTCTGCCCAGACTCAAATTAAAGTGAATTTTGAACATGAATTACTGCAAAATAACTTTGCCCCGGAAATTAATACAGCGGTTTACCGCATTGTCCAGGAAGCTTTAACGAATGTCGCCCGACATGCGGAAACTAAAGAAGCGACTATCCGAATCTGGTCGGGCCAGCAGAGCATCTCTTTGAAAATTGAAGATCACGGAAAAGGGTTTAAACCCTCAGCCTTATCTTCCAGTGCCTCGACCGGCATCTCGGGTATGCGTGAAAGGGTCCTCTTGCTCGGCGGCAAGCTGAATATTGAAACCTCTCCCGGCTGCGGGACCTGTTTGACAGCCGAATTGCCAATCAACGACAATACAATGGGCCGGGAGAATGGAATATCAAGATGATAAAAATAGTTCTGGCGGATGATCATCAGGTAGTCCGTAAAGGACTCAAGGTTTTACTGAGCGCTGAACCGGATTTCAATGTCGTGGGAGAAGCCGGCGATGGTCTGGAAACCGTCAAGCTCTGCGAGCAAATCCAGCCGGATATTCTGGTCTTAGACTTGATGATGCCAGGAATTAATGGACTGGAAGTTACCCGCCAGCTCAATAAAAGATTACCTGAGACGGGGATTGTGATTCTTTCCATGCACAGCAACGAAGCTTATGTTCTGGAAGCCCTGCGTTCCGGGGCTAAAGCTTATATCCTTAAAGAGTCCTCTCCTGAGGAGTTAGTCCACGCTATCCATGAGGTTTATTCCGGCCGACGTTACCTCAGCAGTCCTCTCACTGAACGGGCGATTGAGGTTTATACCCAGAAAACTGAAGTCAAACCGATGGACCCTTATGATCAGCTGACTAACCGGGAAAAGGAGATCCTGCAATTAGCCGCTCAGGGAATCACCAATGCTGAAATAGCCTCGCGTTTGAATATCAGTCCGCGGACGGTGGAAACACATCGCACCAATTTGATGCGTAAATTAAATTTACATAACCAGAGTAACTTGATTCAATTTGCCATCCAGCACGGCATTATCCCCGGTCAAATTTAGTTGTCCTCCAGTCTGGTATTAATTCTGATACCGCACGTATTCACATCTACGGCCAGCGCTAGCCTGAAATACGTAAAATCCATTACAACATATTTCTGTGTGCAGGCTCCATAATGTAAATAGCTGGGATACATCCCAATTTAATTTTAATATGAGTTGATTACCGATAGGTGGTATGACTTATGGTTGATATTGTGCTGGCTGACGACCATGAGGTCGTCAGAAGAGGTCTCCGATCGCTTTTAGAGGCCGAATCGGATTTCCGTGTAGTTGGAGAAGTAGACAATGGACTGGAAGTTCTATCTTTAGTCGAAAAGCTGCATCCCGATATCCTGGTCTTGGATTTGATGATGCCGGGAATCAATGGCCTGGAAGTTATCCGGCTCATCAATCAGAAGCAAATTGAAATCGGTATCGTGATTTTAACGATGCATAATGGCCTGGCTTATGTCTCGGAGTCCCTCCGCTGCGGGGCTAAAGCTTACGTCCTCAAAGAGTCTCCTTATGAAGAGTTGCTTCAGGCAATCAGAGAGGTTCTGGCCGGGCATTATTTTATCAGCCCCCTTTTATCGGCGGATTGGTCTAATGAAAATGCTCCTGAAGAGAGAAGTCGATTACACATTCCGCCGCATAAAGGGTTTTCCTCCTCCAGCTAAGGCTTTAGATCATTTTATATCTTTAAGATATTTTTCCTGGACTTAGGGAATTCAGGACGGCATCTACGGAATAATTACTCTGAAAATACAGTTCGAACTGCCAATTTTTGCGTAGCTCTACGGATTTTATTTACCTCTTGATAACGATAATCTTTTAGATATAAAGGGGATTCAGATCAGGAGGGCCGAAATGACTACGCAAACCAAATCTACCCGCAATGAAAAAAAGGATGCCGCCAGCGACCCTGCGCTCATACACGCTTATTCTAATAGTACCGATGTGGCCTTTGAGGGGCCCTTGATTGAATCAGAAACCCGGAATGCCCCCTCCGGTGTCGCGGATATGGACAACCTGGTTTATCTATACCTATCGGAGATGGGGAAAACTCCCAAATTAAATGCGGCTGAAGAAAAAGATTTAGGGAGTCTGATTGAACAGGGAAAATACCTGACAACCATCGAGCAAGAGATGAAAAACCGGCTTGGCCGAGCCCCTGCTTCCTCAGAGCTATTAGAGGAGTTGATAAAACGTTTTGTGGAATACGGGATAGTTCTGGACCCTTTGTGTCGATACTGTCGATTGAAGGCTCACGAGACTATTGCTCAAAAAGCCGGGCATCCGACTTTACACAGGGCTATTGACGGTTATCTGGATCTTCAAATGATCGAGTACCTGAAAAAAGCCATTGGTAAGGATTCTGACAATATCGAGAAAGCCCTCCTGGAGATCTCTTTGACCAATCTGCTCATTCCCTGGTCTATTATTCCGGAAGCCAATCAGACCAGTTCAGTCAGTGAGTTAGCCCGCAAAATCAAATCCGAAAGATTCAGAGATTCCATCCGTAATCAGGAATCGGGGATTGCCGCTCATTTTCAGCAACTGAAAAAGAAGTCCAGGGAAGCGGGGGAACACCTGGTGGTGGCCAACTTGAGATTAGTAGTGAGTATTGCGAAAAAGTTTAGCGGGAGAGGTCTAGCTCTAGCAGACCTGATTCAGGAAGGTAATATTGGCTTAATCCGGACCATGCAAAAATTTGATCATCGAAAAAATTTTAAATTCAGTACTTACGCCACATGGTGGATCCGGCAATCCATTAGCCGGGCGATTGCGGATAGTTCCAGGACGATCAGGCTCCCGGTCCATATGGTCAATACCAGCAAACGTTTATCCGTGGTCCGCCAGCAACTGTTTCAGGAGACTGGCAGGCAGCCCAGCAATGAGGAAATCTCAAAGTCTCTGGGTATACCGGTTGCCGAGGTCGCTGAAATGATCGATGTGATGTCTCTGGAACCGATATCACTGGAAATGCCGATTGGCGAAGATGATGACCAGCTTAGTGACTGTGTAGAGGATCAAACCATTCCCCGGCCGGAAGATGAAGCGGTCAGCGCTTTAATGGTTAAGCAGGTAAAAGAGGTTCTCGATACCTTGCCGGAACGGGAAAGAAAAGTCATTGAGTTGCGCTTTGGATTGGATGACGGCAACGGCCGCACGTTGGAAGAAGTCAGCCATGAAATGGGCATTACCCGGGAGAGAGTGCGGCAGATCGAACTGAAGGCTTTGAAAATTTTACGGGATCCTGTCAACAAAGCCAAGCTCAAAGATTTCCTGTTTTAAGATTTGGCGCTACTGCAGCTACTGCACATTATGTTGATTCTGACTGATCAATTCCTTAAAATTGGCACTAATACTACAGGTGCATTTTGAGCGTGAAGTGCCAAAGTAGGGAAAGACCCCATAGATGATTTAAAATTTTCTTATTATTTGTAAAGATTTTAGACCTGTTTTGTCCAAAATACAAATTGTATAATGATCAATTTAATCAGATCAAAGGCAGTGAGAAGCAGGAATTGTTAATATAATTATTATTATGGTATTGACTTTATCACTTTTCAGACTCCGGAGAGCAGAGGAGGCAGCAAATGGGATTAATTGAGCAAATCAGAGATTTCTCAGTTCCTTCGCCCACTAAAATTGTGATGGTGGCTATCGATGGTTTAGGCGGTTTACCCGATCCGGCTACTGGCAAGACCGAATTGGAATCAGCGAATACCCCCAATATGGACTGTCTGGCCTTTGAAGGCAACTGCGGATTAATGGACCCGGTAAGTCCGGGCATTATACCTGGCAGCATACCCGGACACCTAGCGATCTTTGGGTTTGATCCGCTGGAATATGATATTGGGCGGGGCGCCATGGAAGCCATCGGCATTAATTTCGATTTGCAGGCGGAAGATATCGTGGCTCGCGGCAATTTTGCCACGGTAGATGAGAATAACGTGATATTAGACCGCCGGGCGGGTCGAATTGCCACTGAAAAGACAACTGAGCTTTGCCAACTTCTGGACGGCATGCGGATCCAGGATGTCAATTTAATCGTCCGGCCGGTCAAAGACTACCGTTTTATTGTAGTTTTAAGGGGGATAGGATTAGCTTCCGGTGTGAGCGATTCAGATCCTCAGGTCAATGGCGTCAAACCGCGTAAAATTATACCTCTCAATGAACCTGCGGCGAAAACCGCGGATATCGCCAATAAGTTTATCATCCGGTCTAAAACTATCCTGAATAAACATCACCCGGCCAATATGATTTTATTAAGGGGCTTTTCCAAACGCCCTCACTTTCCCAGCTTGCCGGAGATCTATAAAGTGCAGGCAGCCGCTATCTCCTCCTTTCCGGCTTATAAAGGCCTCTCCCGCCTGGTCGGTCTCGATGTCCTGGAGACTGGAAATGAGATTGAAGATCAGTTTAATACCTTAGACGAATATTTTAAAGATTATAATTTCTTTTATTTGCATGTTAAACAGGTGGACACTGCCGGGGAGGATGGTAACTTTTCTCGCAAGGTTGAGCTGATTACGCGGGTGGACAAGCTTCTGGGAAACGTGATTCGCCTGAATCCGGAGGTTATGGTAATTGCCAGTGATCATTCGACGCCGGCAATAATGGCATTACATAGCTGGCATCCTGTGCCGGTCTTGATTCACTCCAAATGGTGCCGACCGGACAAAATCAATAAATTTTCTGAAAATAGCTGTCTGAAAGGCGGTCTGGGAAGATTTCCGGCAGTTCAGCTAATGCCCCAGGTCATGGCACACGCCTTAAAGCTGGGAAAGTTTGGGGCTTAGCGTTATAATTGTGAAGAGAAATTGAATTCAATTGTCAGGGAAGTGGTGAAAAGTCTGCTTCTCCTTAGAAAATAGAGAATTAAGCACATTTCTGAAACAATCTAATCAGGAGACTATAATGCGTACACCGCTTATCGCCGGAAATTGGAAAATGAATACCACCCTGAACGAGGGCGTAAAACTGGTACAGGAACTTCTATCTGACCTGAATCAGATTGACCTTGTAGAAAAGGTAGTCTGTCCACCTTTCATTTCACTGGCTGCCGTCAAAGAGATTTTATCCGGCAGCTCTGTGAAAGTAGGGGCCCAGAATCTATACTATGCCGATAAGGGGGCTTTTACCGGTGAAATTTCTCCGGTTATGCTCAAAGACCTCTGCGAATATGTCATTATCGGACATTCCGAAAGACGGCAGTATTTCGGCGAAAAAGGAGACCTCTTAAGTAAAAAAGTAATCGCTGCAATGAAGCACCAGTTAAAGTCAATTCTCTGCGTAGGAGAAAATTTGCAGGAATATGAGGCGGGTAAAACCGGTGCCGTAGTCCGCGAACAGGTCATCTCTTCTCTAGCCGGAGTAGAAAATGCCGCTATGCTGTCGATTGCTTATGAGCCAGTTTGGGCGATTGGTACCGGCAAAGCCGCCACCGGAGAGCAGGCGAACCAGTCCATCAGCCTGATTCGCTCCATCATCGCCGATAGATATGGAGCGAATGTTGCCGGACAGATGCGGATTTTATACGGGGGTAGTGTTACCTCCGGCAATATTGCTGAGTTTGTTTCCCAACCGGATATAGACGGCGCCCTGGTCGGAGGGGCCAGTTTAAAAGCCGCCGAATTTATTAATATCGTCAGAATAACCGCTGAAAAACGTCGCAACATTTAAGGAAACTGGCATCAACACCATAGCTAAAAAGAAACCCCTGGTAGCCATTATCGGGCCCACCGGTTCCGGGAAAAGCCGTCTGGCGGTCCAGTTGGCTTTAAAATTTAACGGTGAGATTGTCAATGCTGACAGCCGGCAGGTCTATCATTGGATGGATATCGGGACGGCGAAACCTGACAGAGAAGATTTTAATCTAGTGCCCCATCATCTTTTCGATATTATCGATCCGGACCAGGAATTCAGCCTGGCTCAGTATCAGGAACTGGCATCTCAGTCAATACAGAATATTCATCGCCGCGAGAAGCTGCCTTTCCTGGTCGGAGGCAGCGGGCAATATGTCTGGGCTGTGATGGAAGGCTGGATCATTCCGCGGGTTCCGCCTGATCTGGAACTCCGCCGGAGTCTGGAGAAGAAAGCTCTGGATCAAGGAGCAGATGTTCTTTATGCCCAGCTTTCCGAGATTGATCCAGTGGCTGCCAGCAAAATCGATAAACGGAATCTACGGCGTGTAATTCGGGCGCTGGAAGTCTCTCTTCAAACCCAGGCCCCGTTCTCCACCCTTAAGAATAAGAATGCCCCGGATTATCAGACCCTGATTATCGGTTTAACCGCCGATCGAGATGAGCTTTACCGGAGGACTGATCTGAGAGTTGAGGAAATGATCCGGCAGGGATTAATACAGGAGACTAAAAACTTAGTTCAAAAAGGGTATTCAACCGATCTCCCGGCTTTAAGCAGCATCGGATATCAGCAGATAGCCCGGATGCTGAAGGGAGAGATTACTCAAGAAGAGGCTGTCCGCCAGATCAAAGTCGGCAACCACCGCTTTATACGGCATCAATACGCCTGGTTTAGATTGAAGGATCAGCGCATTCACTGGTTCGATATCCGCAATGATATTTTGCCCGAAGTCATGAGCTTGATCGCTAATCATATATCAGAGGATAGTTGAATCTTCAGGATTATCAGTTAACCTTCCTCGATGTATAAACACGATGTATAAACATTAATGCCAGATAGCTCAAGGTATGTTATATTATATTTGACCGATTTTTAATACCGTTTAGAAGACTAAATCATTTTACATAATATCCTATAATATATTAAAGGTGTAAAAAGTGAAGAGATTATCAGCCAGAGTCGAAAATTTACCCCCTTATCTATTTGTGCAAATCAGTAAAAAAATCGCAGCTAAAAAGGCCAAAGGTGAAGAGGTGATAAGTTTTGGTATCGGAGACCCGGATCTTCCGACCCCTAATCATGTCATCGATGAGTTGTGCCGGGCGGCCAAGGATCCTGCCAATCACCGTTATCCCGAATCTGAGGGACTGCCGGAATTCCGCAAAGCGGTGGCTGCCTGGTATCAAAAGCGCTTTGGAGTCATTTTGGATCCTGAAAAAGAAGTCGTATCCCTGATTGGGGCCAAGGAAGGCATTGCCCA
>Ga0153915_10001680_pt1 | contig 20351 bp, 16 predicted proteins | sample Opewatmetagenome_2_FD_107003 | JGI IMG/M metagenome (GOLD analysis project Ga0153915, IMG submission 107003) | Freshwater wetland microbial communities from Ohio, USA - Open water 3 Core 3 Depth 3 metaG | ecosystem: Environmental > Aquatic > Freshwater > Wetlands | place: USA: Ohio, Lake Erie...
GAGCTGCTGAACGAGGCTCTGGGATTCAAAGTAACTAGGATCCAAGAAATGGCGCGTGTTGTTGCGACTCCGGAGCTCTATGTAGACAAACTGAGACTACTGAGTGCGAAGAAGCTGGCAACTCTCTTCCGCTCTTCGCAGCCCGTGAGACAGATGCACATCAGTCCGGATTCACTTGACAAATCGATGGAACGAATCATGAAAATGATTGACCTTCACAGTCAGCGGCCCCCTGATGAAATACCACCAATGATGTCAGGAGTCCCAGATGACTTCGTTTTTGCGAGCGAGAGCTCAATCTTCATTGAGGAACTGAATCGTTTTGTCACCACAGTGCCCGTTGGTAGAGCCCTTAGAATCGACGAACTTCTCGCGGTTGAGGATCTTGAAGAGTTTCTTAGACGTTTCCTATTCCTCATAGTCTTGATATCAAAGGGCATGCTGAGCTATGACCCAAAGACCAGAACTGTGACAAGGGCGGAGTCGTAAGCAATGTTGACCAACGAATACTGGGTGATTCTAAAACTGATTACACGGTCAGGCAGTGTCATCGGGGCAGGGGTCGACGACATGCTGGATGCGCTCGGGCTACCTGAAGATGTCGGAAGACATCACTTGTTTCGGAGACTCTCCGAGCTTGAAGACCGATTGTTGCCATTAGGGATGACGATTCGGTACAATCCTATTGGCCGTGTGTTCTATCTGGATACAAAAGGAACCGTAGACTCGTTGAGCGATGAAGAGCAATTACCGGACCGTCTTGCCGCCACTCTGCTGACTGTAATCACGCTCGCCTACAGGGATGGCGGGTGGGTACCAATGGACCAAGTCAGAGACTTGCGAAGGAAGACTTCGAGAAGCGTCCTTGAGGACCTTCGGGAACTCGCCAAGCAGCAGTATGTAGAGATTGACAAGGCAAGAAAGCGGGTCAGGCCCGGACCAAGGGTGCCTTTCGAAGTCGATTTCGAAGCATTCTTCCAGCGACTGTCAGAAGAGAAGACTCCACCGCCCGAGGAATAACGGATGTTGCGCCTTCGCTAGTCTTATCAAGAATCCCGTACTGTGCCGCTGGACGGAAAAATGTCACAGAACAGGCGCAGTCTCAGGTTCTCTCACTCGACATGTCCAGTGTGTGGAAGCAACGAGGTCGCGAGAGACGATTTGAAGGGAGATTTGCTCTGCACCAACTGTGGACACATAATCAATCGTGGAGAGACTAGGGCAGTCGGCAAGTTCGACATAGCTCAACATCTAAGACGCGAAGGCAAGTTGACATTCCCTAAGTTACTTGAAGTCACCGGAGCATCGGAAGACAAACTCTTCGGAGTTCTTCAGAGCATGGTGGAAATGGGATTGATCGAGGAGCTCCAGTCATCTTATCAAATGACCAAACGTGGACTCAGGTGGTATAGGCAGAGACTAGGGCAGGAATACGGTTATTGATTGCTCATTCGAGCATCAGTCTGCCCAATCAGAAGATTCGATAGTAATCTAGCTCGAACATCTCGGTCGATTCAGAATCTGCTGATTAGAAAAATCACGCATCTCAATGTTTAATATACTAATAATCGCGGATACGCCGAGGTCCGACTTCGGGTATTCAACATATCTCCCCTCCTAACCACGCGAATACCAACTACTTCTCTTTTGCCTGAGGCCGGACCCACCTCTCTTCGCGGTGAATTCAGCATCTGGCCTTGAGTGAAACGGATAGATTAATCCTGTGGAGCGCTCTCCAAGCAGAGGGAGGACCGCTTGAGCCTCATACCGGAAAACCTGAGTGAGCCTCAAACCCACTGCTCACGTTACGTCGGATAAAAGAAAGAGTAGAAGGTGGCGATGTCTGCCACCTTCAGATTCCTAGAGATTACTGCACAGCTTCTGCAGCTTTGCCCTTCTTCTGGACACCGAAGTCTGCTGGCTTGGTGCTCTTGCGCAGAGCCCAGAACACGAGTGCCAGCAGGACCACTACCATCACAGCGAGCTCGAGGTTCATGAGCATGTTTGGTCCAAATCGGTAGGCCACAAGTATCGGAGCAATAATGAGGGAGATCAAGTTGATTACCTTAATCATTGGGTTCAGCGAAGGACCGGCAGTATCCTTCAAAGGATCTCCAACAGTGTCACCCACAACACTTGACTTGTGGCGCTCTGAGCCCTTTCCAGTATTGTTCTTAGGGTCGCGTGGCTCATCTTCGATGGACTTCTTTGTGTTGTCCCATGCTGCTCCGGTGTTTGCCATGAACACAGCAAGCAGCTGACCGGAAACGATTATGCCTGCCAGAAAGCCACCAAGCGCCTCTACGTTCAGCAATATACCGACTACTAGAGGGGACGCAATTGCGAGCACAGCCAAGCTGACTAGCTCTTTCTGAGCGGCTCCGGTTGAAATGGCGACAGCCTTGTCGTAGTCAGGCTTCTTGGTGCCTTCGAGGACACCAGGTATTCGGAACTGCCTACGGACTTCGTTGACCATCTGTCCTGCTGCGCGTGCAACGGCCTTAATGTTCAGAGCTGAGAATATCCACGGGATTGAGGCACCAATCAAAAGCCCTGAGAACACAATTGGTTCCGACAGACGAATTGCAGTCAAGCCCGATGTCACAATGAAACTGTTGAACAGACTGACTGCTGCAATTACTGCAGACGCAATTGCCACACCCTTTGTGATTGCCTTTGTAGTGTTGCCGACAGCATCTAAATCAGCCATTACCTGCTGCGCGGTCTCATCGAAATCGCCCGGTGACAGTTCACCGATGCCGCCTGCGTTGTCGCTGATTGGACCATAGGAATCCATGGCCACGTTGTTGCCGGTGTGTGTCAACATCCCGATGCCGACCAGAGCAATGGCATAGAGCACGAATATTGGATCGGGGGCACCGAAGAACAAAATCCACGAGAGCACAAAGGTAGTTACGATGGCCAGCAGTGCAGCCACTGTCGATTCGTAACCCGAGGCAAGCCCCGAGAGTATCAATGTAGCTGTACCTGTGTCCGTTGATTTCTTCATTTCCTTCACAGGAGCCTTCTCTGTCGAAGTGAAGTAGCTTGTGATGGGATTGAATGAGACTGCAAGCATGACACCGATGCCTATCAGAATTCCGTATCGGATGTCGCCCATGTAAAAGTATGAGATTACGATGGAAACACAAATGGTGAATGCGCTTGACAGTTCGTAGGACATGAACATTGCGTGCTCAGCACCGACTTCTCTATGAAGGAACTTGCCCCACAGGGCCACAGCGTAGGTACCAATCATAGACGAAATGACACCAACCCCGCGCACAACAAGTGGGAACACAATCCAAATCAGCTTGCCACCGAAGACGGGGTCAGGGTTGAGGTAGAGAGCGATACCGATAATCAGAGCTGAAACTATGGTGACTTCATAAGACTCGAAGATGTCTGCGGCCATACCGGCACAATCGCCAACGTTGTCTCCCACGAGGTCAGCAATGACGGCTGCGTTCCGCGGATCGTCTTCGGGCAGGCCTTGTTCAACTTTGCCGACGAGGTCTGCGCCTACGTCGGCTGCCTTCGTGTAGATGCCACCGCCCACTCGCATGAAGAGAGCAAGCAGTGTACCGCCGAGGCCGAATCCTAGCAGAGCGTCAGGGGCTGCGGCACCGAAGAATATGAAGATTGTAGTGCCACCCATCAACCCGAGACCGTCAGTAAGCATACCCGTAAAGGTACCACCGTGATAGGCGATCTCAAGCGCATGATTGTAGCGTTCTCCACGCTCACCCGCCTCTCGAGTGGCTTGAGCAACTCGAACATTGGAGTTGACTGCAACCCGCATACCGAGCTGGCCTACAAGAAGCGAGAAGCACCCGCCCATTAGGAAAGCAATCGTCCTACCTATCGCAACCATGATCATGGCTGTCTCAACCTCGAAGCCGAAGACCGACATGGTCCCGTACCCGAAGACACCATATGCCTCCTGAGTTGGCAGCACGATATAGACGCTCCCAAATAGCAGGACCGTGAGCAATGCCAGAATCGGAAGAACGGTCTTGAGCTGACGTTTGAGGTAGGCTAGTGCGCCTTCTCTGACTGCGCTCCAGACTGCAATCATCTGTTCTGTGCCTTTGTCCTTGGCCTTGACACCCGACCAGAGCCAGTACGCGTAAATCAGGCTCACGACTGCGGCTCCGACCACGGAGAAGACCATGAGTTGTTCGGGAAGCGTCATACTCAGAAATGTACTGAATAGTCCCGTTTGCATGTTACTCTTCACCACACCAAGGCATTGCATGCACGCAAGTTCAGATTATACCGAACTGGACTTGCATCGTGCCCCGTGCGTTTATTGGCGTGCGGCCGAGAAGCGCCCCCTTTAAAGATATGCTTGACCACTCAAGAAACAAGAATGGATAGTCGTGATATGGACGTCACAAAAAGAGTGGATGGTGGACCGAGGGGGATTTGAACCCCCGACCTTCTGAATGCAAATCAGACATTCATACCAACTGAACTATCGGCCCAGTGATTCGAATGCTCGCCGTGTGAGCCTTTTAGCCCTTACGCTCAATATAGTCTGATCTGAGCTCATCGACCCACAGAGGAGCACCCTTGAGCTGAGATGCTTCTTCCGTGCTCAGTTCTTCGTACTTGACTAGCCTCATGTCATCCGGGATAATTCCGCTTACACCCGCCGGGTCTTCAATAATCAGCGTGAAGGGTATCTCGCCTTTCATCGCCTTGTCAATCATCGAGAGAATCTTGCGACCCTTCTTTCGTTGTCGTTCATCATCAGCGAAATTGACAGCACTCTCAATGACGGGACGCGCTCGAAGAAGAACGCCTTCGACATTGCTTATGTATGATTCTGCAGCCGGGCCCGGCTCTATGTCAATTCCGAAGTCTGGAAGCCTGATTGTTCCCGATCCAGAACGAACAACACGGGTGTTTAGAAGAGAAGAGTTGTCCACTCTTATGGTCCATCGGCTCGGGCGTCTCTCCTCTGCACTGAACACGTCGTTCTCGCTGAAATGACAGGCAGGACAATCTATCATGAACATGACGAGCTCGTTGAAAAACGGAATGGGGTACAGCATGGACCGGACCTTCAGGTTTCCCTGTCCGCATGCGGGACACTTTATGCTGTACTCGGACACAAATGCTTCACTCAGCTGTTTCCTTATAGTAGTATTCGATTGACCCAGACACCTTGTTAGGGTCCGTACCTACAAGGCTCAAAAGGACTTGTGGACCTATTCTAGCCCAACACCGGATTTGTTCTTCATCAGCCTACACACCCCTGACTCGATAGACAAGAGGATGCAGTCTAATGGAAGTCAAGAGCATCTACATAGTCAAACGCGAGACCGGGGTCTGTATGTATAACCACGATTTCGAAGACCCGCCTCAGTTCGACCCTCATCTCATCTCATCCTTCATCGTTGCTATGACGTCGTTCTTCGATGAAGCAACCCGGTCAGTCACTTCTCAAGCGAGAGCCTTTGAGGGGGCGGACTATGAGATTCTCGTAGAGTTTGGCACGTGGACACTCGGCGCTCTTTCTGTCACACGAGACACAGCTCACCTTAGGGAGAAACTGAGGAGAACAATCACAAGGTTTGAGGAGCAGTTTAATGTCCTAAGATGGGTTGACCTAGACCTTGCCGTTCACACGAGGTTTGACCACTACGTTCTTGACGAGTTCCTCAAAGACTCGGTGAAGCCGGACAGCACGATTCAGGTCAAGCGTGACTGGCAGTTCTACACGAGAGATGCGGAAGTCGTAGCCCTTCTCAGACTTATTCCAGCCGTCTGCACTGTCAAAGAAGCGGCTGATTTCTTGGAAGTACCAATCGACGTTGCCCTCAACTGGGTTGCAGAGGCTACTTGGGAGAAAGCGGTCACAATCACTAACCCGGTGAAGCCGGATGATATCTACCAGACAACCGCACTCGTGGGTGCTAAGGCTAGAGTCAAGGGAATATCGGCCGAAACGACAAAGGCACTCTCAGAGCTTGACGGAGAGACCCCTCTGGCTATCGCTGCAGAGAAAGTGAAGACTTCGGATCTCAAGCGATTTCTAGACGATATCGCGTTGCTGGCTAGGTACAGGGCAGTCGAGAGAGTGTCACCCTCTCAGGCCGTATTCGTCCTTCACCTGACCGCATTGAAGACCATGATGAACAGGTACGCAAAGCTGTTGGGATTCAGAACCGCCTATCGGATTTTCTCTGAATCTCGGAATCCGCTCCTAGACGCGCACCCGTGGTTGGCATTTGTCGATTTTGAAGAGACACTGGATTTGGACGTGAAAAGCTCGCTCACGACTGCATTTGTGAGAGGAAGCATAACTCCAGAGACAATTACCGATGGGTTCAGACCCCTATTCCAATCAGTTGTGAGAGAGGCCCGAGGGTTCTTGGGGGCAAAACCAGTGAATACCGTCCTAACCCGAACTAGGCAAGACTTAGAGAAGGAATTTCCTAGCAGAGCTTACGAAATTCCCTGGGAACTGATGACGCAGTAAGAGTTCTTTTGCCATCAGAACAGCCGTCATTGTATGCCGAAACCAGCAAAGAACAAAAGGGAGGCCGACGGCTCCTGAGATGGAAAGCCAGAGGAGCACAGAGATGACGCGAATGGGCAGGAACGTTAACGTCACATTTCTGTTAGCAGGCGTCAGCGTGCTCCTGCTTGCTGTGCGGCTCAAGTTACTCTATGGCGACAACTCTTTCAAGATCTTCGTGGGCGTTTCTGAGGCCGTCTCTGCTCTGCTTGCATCTCTCATAGGAATCGGAGCTTTCGCACGAGGCGGACTCGCTCGGGATGACGGATTCAGATTGATGAACCTCGCTATTTCAGTTGGCCTAGTTTTCTTCTTTGTCGCCGACGTTGCAGAATACGCGTTGTCCAGCGTCCCTCAAGGGGCACAGCTGTCCTTTGCAGTATATTTGATTCAAGTATGCGGATTGCTGTTCTGGATCATAGGTATCGCGGCCTACCTGAGGGCGTCAAACGAGGTTCTGGGGTATGTGAGTACGCGAGTAATGTGGACTGCATCAGTAGCCTCGTCGATTCTGTTCTCCTCTCTCATGCTCCTCTGGGAAACCGTACGAGGCAGCCACCCAGACCTGTTCTCTCTCTCAAGCAGGGCCCCCATCTTGTTCGGTCTTGCATTTGTTGCGATTTCTATGGCAGCACTGTTCTGGATCTTCAGAACCGGCAGACTCTCATTGCCCATGGGACTGGGCTTCACGGGAGTCTTCCTCTTCTTGATTCAGAACTTCGCTTCACAAGTACTGCTCGAATCCCTCACACCCTATATGCAGATACTTGCAGCAGAGGCATATCTGATTCTGGGGGCTTCTCTGTCAGCGGCCGCATTGCTCCAGAGACCGAGTATTGCCTCCTCGCCTATAGATGGAAATCACGGGGCTCCGTTGCCACCGACTGCCGGCGCGTGAGGAGCTATGGTCTGTATTGCTTCCTCTGTGATTTCCTCTATTCCCTGATGAGCATAGTAGATATCATACACAGTCTTGAACATGCCACCAAGCGCCAAGAGCTCGTCATGGGTGCCTTCCTCTACAATCTTGCCATTGTCGATTACAATAATCTTCGAGGCATTCACGATTGTCGTCAGCCTGTGTGCTATTACCACTGTCGTGCGTTTGGCGAATAGCTTACTCTGCGCATCTTGGACAAGCGACTCAGAGTAGGCATCCAAGCGGCTAGTTGCTTCGTCAAGGACAAGTATTCGAGGGTTAGCCAACATGGTTCGAGCAATCGTAATCATCTGCCTTTGACCAGCACTGAGATTCTTTCCGCTCTCCAGTATGGGTGTCCCGTAACCAAGAGGAAGACCCTTGATGAACTCGTCGGCCCCGATTGCTTGACAAATCTCTTGAACCTCACTGTCTGAGGCAGACGGGTGACCGTAGCAGATGTTGTCCATGATTGTGCCATCGAAGAGATACGGCTCCTGCGGAATAAGTGACACCGCCTCGTGGAGTGACTTGAGTGTTACATGACGGATGTCCTGGTCTCCAATCAGAATCTTTCCCTCCTGCGGATCGTAGAATCTGTTGATAAGAGCGGCAATCGTCGATTTTCCAGCCCCGGTGTGACCCACCAATGCAACAGTTTGTCCCGGTTCTACCGAGAAGCTTACTCCCTTGAGCGCGTGGACGTTGCTGGTCGCCTTCGCAGCAGAACCTTGGCCCATGAAAGATGACGAGTCTTTGGGTACGGCTGAAGGGTCGGTCCTTGCACGCTGAGGCGGCGGTGCTACCATCATCCCTGTGCCTCCGTGTCCCATCGGAGGACCCATGCCTCCCTGTCTGGTCATGAGACTCATGCTGGAATCGGCATCTGGTTTGCCATAGGAGAATACGACGTTCTCAAAGGTGATACCGTCGCTTGCTTCCTTGAGAGGCGTGGCATCTTGAGCATCCCGTATTCCGGGCTTTGCTTCGAGAACATCTGAGATCCTGTCCATCGATGCGAGTGATGCCTGAACTTGGGCAGCCATCATAACTAGAGCGAGAAGCGGCCACATGAAACGGTTCACCAGTGTAATTCCCAGGAAGATCTGGCCGTAGGTAAGAAGTGGCAAAGAACCCACGGCAAGCGAGCCTGCCATGAAGAGCACAGCTGACACCCCAATCATTGCGACCGAGTTCATGAGTGGCTGCATTGCGCTCATGAGCATCATGAATCTGAAACCATATCGGTAGGATTTCTTGTTGAGTTCATAGAGCGTGCCAGCCAGTTCGCCCTCTCTGTTGAAAGCCTTAGCCACATGAATACCGCTGAGGTTCTCCGCGATTTGGCCTGACACCTGCCCCATTGCTCTCTGCGAAGCCAACATGATTCTCTGACCGACTGTGCCGAAAAGAGCGGCAATGGCGGCGATTCCTGGAACAACGACCAAAGAAGTGAGGGCGACGATTGGCGACGTGACCCAGAGAATAAGAAACGTCATGACCAGCAAGAGAATCTGGCCTGCAAACTGGATCAGCACTTGGATGCCTATGCTAAGGTTCGCCGTGTCCGAGGTCACTCGCGATGTCACATTTCCGCTTTGCTGCGACTTGTGATACGACAGGTCAGCTTTCACTAGGTGATCGTACACATCAGCCTGCACGGTCCGAACCATGCCAGCCTGTGCGCCTGAGAGAATCCAGTTGAATGCACCGTTGAATATCCAGCTCCCGAGCTTTATCCCGAGATACAGGAATGTTATGAAGAAGAAGACCCGTACCTCAACGTTGAAGGTCGCAGTCGGGACGATGCCAAAGTCATGTGCGAGGACATTTGCCACATAGTCAATGCCTTGCGAAAGAACAAGTGTATCGAAAACGGAGAAGAGTGTACCGATTACGGAGACAACTGCGCCAATCGCCACCGCACGCTTGAAGCCGCGCAGGTAGCCAAACATACGACGGAGCAATAGTGCCACGGGTCGGCTGCGCTTCTCACGCGAACGCGACATAATTGGCGGACCGCCAGGACCTCGCATTCCCATCACTTACCACCTCTCTGAGCCCTCGCGGGCTTTATCATGGCCGTTGCGCCAGGCAGCCGTTCAAAGATTCGACGGTAGTGTTCTGATGACTTCAACAGCTGGGCATGAGTACCCGCACCAATCAGTGTTCCTTTGTCTAGAATGAGAATGAGGTCCGACTCAACGAGAGTGCGTAGCCTCTGAGTGACTGTTATACTGGTTCTGCCAGTCATCACTTCATTCAGAGCTTTCCTCATCATGTACTCAGTTCGAGCATCAACAGCGCTGACCGAGTCGTCCAGCAGCAGTATCTCAGGGTTGTGAATTATCGCTCGGGCGATTGCAAGCCTCTGACGCTGACCCCCACTGAGCGTCATTCCCCGTTCTCCGATGACCGTGTCATACCCTTCTGGCATCTGAAGAATGAACTCCTCCGCTTGGGCTCTTCTGGCTGCGTCCTGAATCTCCTCGATGGTAGCATCTGTTCGGCCGAATGCTATGTTGTCTTTGACGCTCGCCATGAACAGAAACACATCCTGTTCAACCATGCCGACGTGTGAGCGAACTGTCTTTGTACCTACGTTCTTGAGGTCGACGCCACCCACAGTGATTCTACCTTCGGCTGGATCGTAGAAGCGAAGGAGAAGCTTGAGAACCGTGCTCTTGCCGCTCCCCGGGCTCCCAATCAGTGCGACCCTTGAGCCGCTTGGGATTGTCACATTGAGGTTCCTAAGGGCGTAACTCTCTCCCTGTGCCATTCCGCGTCCGTAAGCGAAGCTCACATTCTCAAAGACAATGTCGCCGTTCCAGTCCACGTGTGGTTCTTCGTTCTCTGGTTCGTTTAGGGGATCTCTCCAGCCCAGAATATTGACTATTCTTTGAGCGTTGACATAGCCGCCGCGAATCATCAGAAGGTTCTGTGGAAGCATGAAGCTTATTCCTTCCAGAGAAACAAGCAACCCAAGAACTTCAATGAGGGTGCCTTCAGTCATCTGGTGAAGGAGAAGAGCATAGCTTCCGTACAGGAGAGCTGTGATTGTCATACCTGTCAGGATTAGCAGGGGGGTATAGAATGCAGCCAAACGCCCCTCACGAGTGCTGATGCTTTCATAGTCCTTGGTGGCCTCCCCGAACTTTGCATTCTCTCCTTCCTCACCGTTGAATGTCCTTACAACCTCGATACCCTGGAATACTCCTTGAGATATGGATGTCAATTCCTCCATCTTCTCTGACTTTGCCTTGCGGACAGGTGCTATGCGGTTGGCATAGCGGTAGGCGAAGATGATGTACAGGGGTATGCCTACAAGAATGATAAGCGTAAACCCATAGATTGGGTATCCCCCGAAGTAGAACACGGACAAACTAGTATCAACATTCGCGAGGACAATCCCTGTTAGAACGAACGACGCAATGGCAGAGATGAAGAATCTCAAAGCAGGGTTCAGCGAGAACCGGACCCATGTTATATCCTGCATAGCAACCGATAGCATCCTCTTGCTATCCACCTCATCGTGAAATGCCATGCTATGGTTCTGGAGTGCCTCAATGAACTGCTGTCTCGCGTCTCGCTCCCAACCCAGAGTCACCACTGCCCAAGCATAGCCAACCATAAAGAACAAGACCAAGTAGGCGACGCCTAAACCCACTATCAACCAGCAAAGCTGTACGAATCGCGCCGTGATTGCATTTGAGCTCGAAAGCTCATCAACGGCTGAGCCTACGACCACCATAGGCAAGACCGTGAGGAGTGAGGAAATGAGCGTCAGAATCGTGGCCCCGATTATTACCCAGGGTCTTCTGATGAGACCGGCGAGCATGTACCGGGATGCAGACCTGCGATTCGTTGTACTGTTATTGGCCAATACTTCAGCCTCCGCTTCTAAGATTCTTAGTCGAAGTTGCGAGATTCTCTACGATTTCTTCGAGCCGCTTCAAGTACCTCTCACGATCATCGCCTTGAAGCGATTCGATTGTTCCGGGCAAGTCCTCGACAACGCCAGAGATCATCGCAAGATAGGCCGATGCCCTCTCAGCCGGATCCATCATTGAGAACCAGAACCGAGGACCTAGCAACGCCTTGCTCTCAAAGAGGTGCATTCGAGCCTCCACTTTCTTAACAACGGTTCGGCCCTTGTCCGATAGCTGGTACGTCTTGCCGCGCCCATCGCTACTAACTGATCTTATCATTCCTTTCCGTTCCATATTACCGAGAATCGGATAGACTGACCCGCAGCTAGGTTTCCACATCCCGCCGCTCCTCTCTTCGAACGTACTCATTATCTGAGTGCCATTCATCTCCTGCGAGTCAAGCATCTTGAGTATCAGGAATCTCAGAAGACCTCTTGGAACCGATTGGATCTCCTGAATCTCTTCTCGTTGCTTGTTTGTCGAGCGTGCGCTCATATGACGATTCCTCGGATTGTATCGGACGCGATATCGAACACGATAAAAACATTCGCTTTGAGGAAGCAAGAAATACCCACTAAGGGCAAGTTCATAAGACAGGTAACGCGGCACGACTGGAAAGATTGGTGGGACTTGACTTGGGTGAGAAGGCTAAGGTAAAGGAGACGCAGAAGCTCTACAGCCGCATGTGGAGGCTGCCGCGCTACAGAAGCATGGTCATTGTCATGGTTCTCTCTATTCTCCTTTCCTCACTCCTCTTAGCTTTTCTCAGATCCAGTGTTACGCCCGGCCTGTGCCTGTCTTGCGTCTTTCTACGTTACGTCTTGCTCTTGGCATTCCCGTTTTTCGTGGGGCCAGAGCTAATCTATCTTGCAACAAGAAGAAAGGGCGCCCCTCTTGACCGCAGAAGAGTGTTTGGCATGGTTGAGTTCGGAGTTCTCTTTTGGCTGGCACTTGGCACGGTAGGAGGCTTGCTTGGCTTCTTGACAGGACTCGACTCGCTTGAAACGAGGTTTTGGATGCTGGGCGCTGGTGTGATGTATCTGGTCTCCGCATTCGTTCTCAAAGCGCTAAGTGACCGCCGAACATCACGCAATCTGACCGCCGCAGCAATCCCGCCACTGCTCTGGTTCGTTATGGCCGCCGCACTAGGCTACACAGAACAGCTGGCGTTTCAGATGCCAACGTTTTGGTACCTTTCTTTCGCATCTTCGATAGTGATCTACTCCATCGCTGTTCTGATCATCTTTCGTGCTGTAAGCAGGCCTTTTGAGAGAGACCTTGGCATTGACGGCCCCCAACTGCTTCGTGCGTTCGCCCATTCATACCTATCAGACAATGCGGAACCTTTCGACAGAGCCATCAGTACCATCGCGACGCAACAGAACATTCCTGTGGAAATCATGGTCTTCAAAGAAAACCGGGGTCTTGTCGTTGTGGGTGTCGTACTTTATGTGCACCCCGGCCCATTCAGGAATGTCGGAAGCAGCTTTCTGACATCAACGATCATAGACCATATTGAATCGAAGTACGCGGTCCCGGCGTTCGTAATGCATGGTAGTTGTACCCATCACCAAAACCTTGCCAATAAGGAGCAATTCGCGAAAGTTCTAGCAAAGATAGATGAACTGATTGACACTGCTTCCACTGTCGACTCGGTATCCGGACCGCACTGGTCAGCCATGGGGAGATTCAAGGTCTGGACGATGTTCCTTGGAGACAGTGTTCTAACGATTACAACAAGTGCTCCCGAGTTTACAGATGACATCTTCATAGAAGTCGGCCGGGAAGCAGCTAAGGCAGTGCGGAATCGAGTTCCGAAGATTGCTGATGTCGCAGTTGTCGATGCCCACAATTGCATAAGCGATGAAGCAATCTCGGTAATGCCTGGAGATCCTCAGGCCACAGAGTTCATAGACTCCATGTCGAAAGCGGTCTCATCTACAATGGACAGGCCCTGGGAACGTATCAATGTCGGGGCCTATCGCATCATTCCGGATGATGTAGGAGTCAAAGATGGTATGGGGCCGGGTGGGATTGTGGCTCTTGTTATCAAGACGGCGTCTCATGAAACGGCTTTGTTGTCGGTCGACGGAAACAACATGGAATCGGGATTCAGAGAAAAAGCAATAGCATCTCTCAAGTCCCTCGGGTTTGACCAAGCAGAGATTGTGACAACAGATACCCACATTGTGAATGCGGTATCCCTATCGAGCAAAGGCTATCCTCCTGTTGGTAGGCTGAAGCCAGAGGAGATTCTTGGTAACATAGATGAGGCCGCCGTCAAGGCTAGAGAGAGAATCACAGTCGTCAAAGCCGGTTTCAACTTCGGAGAGGTGAAGGGACTCATGACCTACGGAGTGAAGGGATACGATACTCTGACCGAGGACGTTGCTGAGGCAAGCCGTCTCGCCAAGCGCGTCGGCGTCGCATCCGCGGGGCTCACGATTCTCCTGTCAGTACTTCTCACTTTCTTAGTTTAGCGAGGAAGCAAGGGCACCATACACATATGCCCAACCCGAAGTATTAATGTACCATCGTGAACAGAATACCCATCTCGGCAGGTGCAACAGTTGAGTAAGAAGCGAGTGCTTGTTTGCCTAACAGGAGCAAGTGGATCGATATACGGACTCAGACTGGTGAGGGCATTGAAGCGTCTTGGTCATGAAGTGCATCTGGTTGTAAGCAAGTGGGGCGCAGACACACTTCTGCACGAGACCGACGTAAATGTCGAGCAACTAGGTGCGGAGGTCGACACAGTCTATGACGAGCACGACTTATCAGCGGGTCCGGCCAGTGGTAGCTTCCATCTAGACTCAATGGCCGTCGTGCCGTGCTCAATGAAGACATTGGCAGGCATAGCACACGGGTACGCGGACAATCTGATAACAAGGGCAGCCGATTGTTGCCTCAAAGAAAGGAAGACTCTCGTGCTCGTGCCAAGGGAGACACCTTTGAACCTCATCCATATTCGCAATATGGAGCTCGTGACAGAGGCTGGCGCCATTGTCCTGCCTGCGAGCCCTGCATTCTGGCACAAACCCGATACCGTCGAGGAACTCGTTGACTCCATCGTTGATCGCATCTTGGTTCATATGCACGTTATTGCCAAGCCAACGATCGAATGGAAAGGCCCGAACGGTGTGGAGAACGAATAGTGCTCCTTTGCAGAACGTTACAGAAGCTCACTCCACATAACATTGCTGGAGCCTACTGCAGATAGAGCCCTATCGTGAGAGTGTGAGAGCAGTATCTGCAATTCACAGCTTTTCTTTCTTCTAGCGCCTGCACCTGCTCCGCATCAAAGGGCGCACCACATCTCAGACAGATCCATGAATCCATGCTCTCAGCCAGCTCATCAATGGTGATGGGTAGCATCGCGATATCTTCGCCGAGTGCATCAACCTTTACCTGAGCATGTCGGCCGGTCTCGGGGCCGCTAATCAGAAACACGACGGCAACCTTCTTGCCCGTGTACTTACCCTCGGCGTAGCCCCTGATCGTGCCGATGAACTCTGCGTTGACCACTTTCTCGTCCCTGTCAACTATGTGGAAGTTCTTTGCAGGCAGAAGCTTCTCAGCTTTGGTGAAAAGCACGCGTGCATTCCACTCCATGATCTGTTCCTGATTGGTCTTTGTTAGATTGGTCAGCAGCAAGTCGAACTCTTTCGATGTCTTGTCGGAGGGCTTGAGCAAATCACAAACAGACCGGATTATGTACGGCTCAACTTGTAACGTGTGCAGCTGATCGCGGAAGTCTATGTATGAGACAGTGGCAACAACTTTGCCCTGCACGCAGTCTTTTGTAGGAAACAGAGTGAACTGGGGGCTGCGAAAGCCTCCAACTTCTACTCGCGGGATGGATTTGACTGTCTCACCTGCCATTTCCATACAATCCTGAGGGAATGCAACTATGCTCACAGTGACGTTTGTCACAACGTAACCCGTGTCGTTCTTCACTTTGACTTTGTAATCAAACTTGCCGCCAATGATATCACATCCGCGCGCTACCTTCACTTCCTCGATCCTCTCTTCCATAGGTTGAACAAGAGTCTCAGTGTGGGCCTCAGGTTCTGGCTCCGGAGCTTCGACAGGGGGCCTCGCTCGCTCTGCTTGAATCTCTGTATAGGCGGCGCGCATCGCCTCAGCATGATCATGTGGAACATCCAGAACAATCTTTCCGTGAAGGGGACACAAGAGAACTACTCGGGACTCCCGTCCAGACTCCTTTGCGTATACGAGACCCAGAGGCTCGTAGCACTCAGGACACTGATACAAATGAACATACATCTTCACGAGTGTCTTTTGGTCAAGGTTGGGTACAAAGAATCGCTTGGTCCGATGTCCGTTTCGGCAATCCAGGTCAAACTCGGAGAGACCTCTTCGATTCTCGACGTCACGCAACACAAGGGGCATGTTGCACCTTTGGCAAGTAAGACTTCGAACTATTGAGGGCTCACGGTCTATGCCTGGTTCTCTCTCCTTGACATACTTGAAAACCTCTACAGGGACCGACCGCTCCTGAACTCCGTGAATGGGACAAACTACGTCGAAGTCGATACCCCGACGCGTTTCTCTGGCATCAAGAATATGAGTAAGAAGGCCGCAGTCGGTGCAGGAAAGAAGAGCCGTGGCAATCCGGTCCTTGACGCTATCATTCCAGACAATCGGGATAACGCGGTCTATGCAATGACTGTTACTAGGACTACTGCACCGGAATCTGTAACCGGTTTGGAACTCCTCGACTGAGCGTATGGCAAGTGGCCTACCGGTGGAGCGAGAGATCAGCATTGCCCTCACAATCGCATCTGGCGGAATCTCCTCGACGGCTTCCTTGAGAATAGGCAGAATGCTTGTTGGCACATCCTTCTTCAACAGGCCGTGCTCGGGACACGAGGTAATCACTCTTGCTTCATCACGTCGCTCTTCAATACGCGACACCGCCCCTGGAAGGCCGCAGATATCACAGTAGGCGATTCGCTGGAGTATGCTCTTCAATAGCGGGGCCTCAGTTGAGCGAGGAACATACCTTGTAGATCTGTGGCCGTTTGGACATCGTATGAATAGTTCAAGAATACCACGTCTCTCGGAGATTTCGCTCACAGCATACGTCTGTCCACATTGAGGACACCTGAATGAGTCTATAATCGACTTGGGACTATCAACGTCTCCACCCGCCAAGACGACTGCAGGTGCAAAAGCTAGGGGATACTCTCTCTTCTGCGGACCGTGAATCGGGCAGAGAAATGTGCTATATACCTTGATGCCTGCAGTCTGCGAATCTATGAGACTCATGTTGAGACCGCACTCAAGGCAGACGTACATCTTCTTGAACAGGTCATTCGTCATTTCCTTTGCTTCGTGCTCAGCTACCCTTCTGACACCTCTGTGACCGCTAAGACACTGTACGTCCATTGTCAGTATCATGTCATGAAGGTCTGCGCTGCGGACGTAGAGGGGCTCATTACATCTTCTGCACGAGAACATATGATCGACCTCGGGCGCGGTTCAAGGTTCGGCAATAGTAGAGTGGAAAACTGCATTAATATGGTTGTTGTGGGGGAACTGGCCATCCAATCCAGCCATTCCCTGCAAATCCAAGCGGACGACCGTATTGCACGCTCGACCTGCAAGTGCATAGCTACTGTCGTTTCTTCTCATCCTTGAGCTTGACGCCCTTGGTGTCAACACTCTCAAGCACTTTATCCCCGGACTTCTTGACCTTTGAACGGTAGCCGCGGGTTGTATAGATTCGGATTGTCTTCATTTGTCGAGACAAGCTTCGCGCCACAGAACTCATCTCTAGAACTGGCCACAGCTCATACCCGCTTGATCCTCTCTCGAATAACATGAGATTGTCCAAAGGATACTTACCAGGGTAGTAGTTGACAGATACACGATCCGGGAAGTCGATGTACACGTACATTGGATCTATCCCGGCCTCGCTAGCGATCTCTCTCTCAATCTCAAACTGACCGTCGACTGTAGCCACTTTTCCTAGGAACTCGGGATCCGAGATTGCCCTAGTGCTTGCCATCTTGATGAGGTATCTCCTGGTGTAATCTTGAAACAGACGACAGGCAGTCGACATCTCCTCTGATGCGTCGGGTACAGCTGTCAGTAGTGTGTTGTACAGCGAGAGGTCGTCGCACTCAAGAAAGGAACCAATGTCATCTGCTGGCGACTTTATGATTTGGGATCCGGCCTCATCGAGTATGCGGAGCAGCATCAGTTCCGCAGCTCTCACGGCCTTGTGATAGTAGAGAGCCTCGAACATGTTGGCCCCAGCAGAGAGGTAAGACTCCAAGGTGAATAGCGAGCCTCGTTCGACAGCCAGGTGATCTCGTAGGATTCGTGAATTTGTGAACAACCTAGGAAACTCTACAGGAGCATACTTCACCCCGGCAAAGTAAGCATCTCTCATCAAACTGTCAACAAGATGTGGGTTGATGGGTATCGTCAGAAGGTCTACCCGATAACCGCGAATCTGAAAACCTCTCTCAATCGATGTCTTCAATTCCTCGATGGAATAGCTGCTTCCTTTGACGATCTCTGATATCTCGGATTCCTCAAGAATAAGACGCGCCAGTCTCCTGCGGTCAGTACCTCTCACTGCAAGGTATTCTTCCATGACATTCGACCACGGTCCGTGAGCTAATGTCAACAACATCGAAGCCAATCGAGCTACTTGGATATCGTTAGTGTCAGCGCCTAGGTTCTCAAAGAGCACCTGAGTGACATACATCTTACCCGGCATGCGGCTCATGGCAGTCATTTCGGCACCCGGATACACAAGCTGCGTGCACGCAGGGTACGAAATGCGTCTAAGTCTCTGGGTCATCTTGAGGTCAAGTATGGCCTTCTCAATCTGGGTCATGCCTACGTATCCGTGGACAGGATCCTTGATTTCGACTGCTGTTGCTAGGTCTTTGGCGAGCATCGGTGAGCCCTCGAAGATGTGCCTTGTCTTCTTAACTTTGGGCTTTTGCTTTGATTGGCAGATTGTCGGGCCTTTCTGCCGCCCCCATGGTCGGTGCCCGACTCATCTGCCTAAAGAGTATCAGTCGTAGAGCAAAGCCGTAGAATATCCTCTACTTCTTGCGCCTGCGAAAGACAGCGAACAGAACTGTGACAACAGCGATGATTATAGCAGCGGACAAAGCAGTTGCATAGATTGTCTGTGTTGCCATCTGCTTAACAGCTATGCCGACAGACGCCCATATGACCACTAGAGGAAATGCAATCTCATTTCTGCGTATGATCATGAGAATGGTGATCACTAGAGCCACCACTATGACCACAGCCGTCCAGAGGGCTTGCACATCTAGCGGTATTCCAGGAATCAGTACGTTGAGCACTGAGGCGGTGTTTGCGATAGTCGCAAGCGAAATCCAACCAAGGTAAACGCTCACAGGAAGATGAACTGCAAGTCGCTCTTTCATTGCAACAGCCGTCTTTCCAATGCCCAGACGCAAGTATATGATTAGGAGCGAAAACAGCAGAACGACTATGGGGACCATTGATAGCACAAGAAGGGCCGGCATTCCGTAGGAGTAATGAAAGAGGAATAGCCAGGTAATGTTGGCAAGCGATGCCAAGACGTACCAAAGGCCAATCTGCTTCAAGTAAGGAGCATCACGCTGATTAGCTCTGACTTGATAGACCATGAATACTCCTAGAAGTATGTAGATTACACCCCAAATCGCGAACACGTAGCCTGGCGGAGTGAAAAGGTTTGGATAGCTGTCCGCCACTGCACCGGTGGTAACGCCATTCAGAGGAATTACGTTCGCCAGCAGATTGACGGCAAGCGCAGCCAATATGGATAACGCATTGGCAATCTGCAAGAATCTTGGACTTATATTAGATGCCATAGTCTTAACAATCGTGAAGTTCCCCTAGATAAACCTTCTGATAGGATACATGCACCAGGTTCTTGAGCACGCCCCATAATATGTGGGCTATCAGGAGCAGACCAACTCCAAGCCGCTTAGGGATTAGGTGAAAGTCTTCAGTGTCACGTCCCATCTGTGCTGCACAAAGGCCCTGAACTCCTCCAGCCGCTTCTCATTCCGAGTAGGCTTGAACAGCCTTGAGAATCTGCCCTGCATTTCGAGGAATTCCTCGATTGGCTTTCTCTTTGCGGGATCTTGGTATCTCTTGCTGATTGGACTGAGTTCAAACTTGTCGCCTACCCTCTCCCAGAGTATCCAGTAACCAGTCTCCACTGCGAGCTTCCCTATCTCGACACCTTTCTCCACGGGGTAGTTCCATGCTTGTGGGCAAGGCACGAAGATGTGGATGAACTTGGGTCCTCGTATGTCACGGGCCTTTCTGAACTTATCATAGAGGTCACGAGGATATGCGGTGTTAGCAGTAGCTTGGTAGACAGGTTCGTGTGCTGCAATTATCAAATCGAGAAGTTTCTCGGGTTCGGTCTTGCCGTACCAAGTTGTGCTAGTCTGAGCATACAGTGGTGTAGCTCCAGAGCGCTGTGTACCTGTGTTGCTATAGACTTGGTTGTTGTAACAGACATAGAGCATGTCTGTCCTGCGTTCGAATGCTCCGCTCAATGCCTGAATACCGATATCGAACGTTCCACCGTCTCCAGCCCACACCAGCACCTGAGTAGAGTCGCGCCTCTTAACTTTGAGAGCTGCCTTCACGCCCGAGGCGGTTGCTGCAGCGGCCATGAATGCGGTGTTCAGCACCGGGACGTCCAAACACTCCTTGGGCCACAATGACTGTACAACGCTGGTACAACAGGCAGGCACAACCTGTATGACATCCCCTTCAAGGGCCTTGAGAGCGTGCCTCAGTCCTACCATGTCTTGGCATCCTGCACACGAAGCATTCCCCTTCAAAACGTACTCTCGTTGCGGCATTTCCTTCGCAGTGACCATTTTCCTCACTCCATCAAATCATGCCAGGTCTCCTCAGGACCCAAGTTTCCAGACTCCAGCGACTTGAATGTATC
>Ga0153915_10001681_pt1 | contig 20351 bp, 14 predicted proteins | sample Opewatmetagenome_2_FD_107003 | JGI IMG/M metagenome (GOLD analysis project Ga0153915, IMG submission 107003) | Freshwater wetland microbial communities from Ohio, USA - Open water 3 Core 3 Depth 3 metaG | ecosystem: Environmental > Aquatic > Freshwater > Wetlands | place: USA: Ohio, Lake Erie...
AAAGGAGATGGAATTCACAAAGAAGCGTCTTGATGTTCTGTGGAATGTGTTCCTTTTCACAGAAACATACATGGAATTGGACAGATACAGATTCAACCGGGAAAGATTCGTGAGGAATGTGGAGACCTTTGACCTTGAAGACAGGTGGCTCGTGTCGCGTGTGCAGAACGTTCTGAAGGAATTCCACTCGAACATGAAGCAGTATCTCTACCATTTGGCCGCGAGAGCACTATTAGACTTCGTGACAGAGGATTTGAGCAGAGTATACCTCCCATTGGTGAAGAAGAGGGTGTGGTTGGAGAGTGATGATCCAAAGAAGGTAATGGCATACGACACGATGTTCTACGCCCTTGATGTCATGATGAGATGCCTCAATGTGTTCACACCGTTTCTCACAGAGAAGCTGCATAAGGACTTCTTCGCTCGCTTTTGCGAAGGGCTACCGGAGTCTGTCAACCTTACAGACATGCCAGAACCTGATGAAACGTTCGTTGAACCGGACATAGAAACGACCTTTGAAGTCCTACAGGAACTTCGAAGCGCCTGCTCCTATGCCCGGAATAAGAAGGGCGTCAAGCTGAGACACCCTGTGAGTCGGGTCATTGTGTTGCCCACCAGTCCAGAAGTGGCAGGACGTATCGAGAGCTTGAAACCACTCTTGAGAGGCGATCTGAACACCAGAGACCTCGAAGTGCTCCAGTCAGGCTCTGTGCCAAGCTTCACACGACTTGTGGTCAAGCCCAACTACAGGACACTGGGACCTAAGTTCAAGGCGATGATGACGGGGCTGATAGCGGCCCTCGAAACTGCCGACCTGACAAAGCTAAGATCAGACCTTCAGAATGGCCAAGCCGTAGTCACCGTAGATGGTAAGGACCTGACACTTGCACCCGAAGACCTTGACTTCGAGGAAAGCATGCCCGATAATCTGAGCTTTGCAGACAGCAAGATAGGCAGGGTCTACGTGGACACAACCAGAACCAAGGAGCTAGAGGCAGAAGGACTAGTGAGGGACGTCACTCGGCGAGTGCAAGTGATGAGGAAGGAGATGGACCTCAACGTCGAACAGAGGATACGACTCGCCATAATGTTCTCAGACAAGGAGTCAGTTGAGCTGGCACAGATGTTCTCCGACTATCTTGCCACAGAAACTAGAGCCGATAAGATGCAGCTCGTCGGACCACAAGGGAGACCCGCTTGGAAGCAGTTCGCTCATGTGAAGGAATGGGACTTGGAGGATCTTAAGCTCAAGGTCGGGATGAGCCCCGAGACGGAGACCCCGAAGGCGGCCCCTCGGAAGAAAGCACGTCCAGCAGAGTCCGGAAGAAAGCGGCGTTCTGTTCAATCGAAGTGAGTGAAACCCACTCGTTGGGTCCGTGCACATTGTCACCACGTGGGCCGAAATCGAACACTTGGACTGCAGGATCAGTGAAGTATCGTGAGTCTGATGCACCGTAGCCCTCACCTACCAAGTAGTCGATTCCCTCCTTTCGAAGCGCCCAGATAGCCGAACGAATCAGCCTTGAATCTACCTTGGAGTCGACATAGCCACTACCCGGCTCAACTTGGAGGGAGTAGAGCTCGACCTTATCTCGGAGAGCGGTTTCGAACGCACTCCGTACTGCATCGCGGTCATCTGTCATAGCTCTCACATCACAGTAGAGCGTCCAGAGGTTGCTATCAAGTGACAATAGGTTCGGCGATACAAATGTACCCAGGTCCGAATGCTTGGTAGGGAACGAGGCATGTGCTAGCGTGAGCAAGGACCTCAGGAGGGAAGTCAGCGAGCGATCGCATTCGACCTCCTCGCCGGGTTCATCGGTATGCACAACGTCAAGCTCGACCCACTGGGGAATCACATTTGACTTCACGAATCCTCCTCGAAGCCCTGACACTAGGGCATGCTGATGCATGCTGAGGTACTTCGAGGCCGCGAGCATTGCATGACGATCGACCCCGGGTCTGAAGTATGCAGAATGACGCGTTTCCGTACCAAGGGTTTCTGTTACGAATCGGACCGTTTCGCGCCGTCCTTTCACTTTGGAGGCAGCTCGTTTCACCTTTATGTTGGTGGGTAGAACATTACGTCGCCTGTGAATCACCATCTGGTTGATACCATCTGCGACAACCACATAGTTAGGGAACAGACCTTGCTTCATCAAGAACTGCTTCAGATGTCCTGCACCTTTCTCACCGCCTATCTCCTCATCGCCCGTCACTGCAAGCATGACGGTGAAAGGAGGATCGATCGTACTGAGTTTCTCTGCGAGCGATATGAGTGAGACGATGTTACCTTTGTCATCACATGACCCTCTGCCGGTCGCTTTGTCACCTTCTTCGACCAGCTTGAATGGATCACTCTTCCATCCCTCTCCAATAGGTACCACGTCATAGTGTGCTAGAAAGAGTACCTTGAACCTCCCTTGTCCCCGGCGGGCAAATGAAGTCCATATACCATCTGACTCAAGCAAGTCAGTAATGAAACCGAACTGCTCAAGTTTTGCGTTAATGTGGCGCGGGCATTCTTGGGAGGGATGTTTGCCAGCCTTGGCATCGCTCACAGTATCAAAAGAAATCAGCTTCTGTAGCTCTTGACGCACGTCTATTGTCATCGTGATTCGAGATTCACTTGGAGTGCGCTGGTGAAAAATGTATGCCAGCGTTTCCTGAGGCAAAGCTGGAATGCCTACATGATGGGCACAAACCTCGAAAAAGGAAGAGCCCTGAGTGACGCTCGTGCGAGTGTCACCCGGACTGTATCTCTAGGTTCTCTTGTAGACCCATCTGGCCCATGAAGAAAGGCTTGGCATCTCCTGGGGCATGTTCTTGCGCTTTCGGATCTCAAGAATCCTCGTCTGTTGAAGGCTTGTTGGTAGAGGATCGAACCCCCTGAACTCATACCCGAAGAAGCTGCGTCCAGAGGTCGCACTGCGGAACTCATCGGCGATACCTATCGTTTCGGCAGTGGGAAGCGCTCCCTTCACGGTGACTGTGTCTTCCTCTGCTTCCATGGTCACAATCTGCCCTCGGTGACCTGTGAGCACTTTGATGACAGCGCCCTGCGTGTCTGTGGGCGTTTTGATGTCGACCTCAAGCACAGGTTCGTACAATGCAGGATTTCCTGTCAGAAAGCTCATGTTGAGACCGGCAGATGTCATGGTAGCAACTTCGCTGTAGCCTGTGTGTGCCGGGTCTGTGTGGATTGTGGCATCAGTCAGTATGGCTTTCACACCCATGACAGGCTCATGAGCGATAGGGCCGGAGTCACAGAACTCTCTGAACACCGTCTGCACGTAGGGCAGAATCCTGTCGAACCTCTGCACGCCGGCCATGGCGTCGACCAGCATGCATGACTCATATATGTCGAGTATCTTCCGGGCTTCCTTCGGGTCCCAGCCTGCTCCTTCGCGCAGTAGTGCTGCTCGTTCCCTTGAGTCCTGATCCGCGGTGACCTTCTTCTTACGGATGAGATCAAGGGTCTTCTCGTCCAGAGGCTCGAGGTACATCCTTAGACGGTTGTGGCCATTGGGAGACTTCGTATGAAATTGATCACCGCGCTGAGTCATCTTCTCCCGGTACACTATGACAGGGTCGGATATCTTGATTGGAACCTGCTCGTTGATCCGTCCTGTGAGAATCTCAATCTGTAGAGGATCTATGCCGTCCAGCCGGTATTCATTCGACTCCTTGTCAAGATGGAACCTAGCTGTCGGATCGGCCATAATCCACTTGCTCACGACTTCTCCGAGCTTGCCGATGTCCTGGGGGTCGACTGGCTTGATGGTGCGGCTCACAACAGGCTCGCTCGCGTACTCAATCGCTTCGAACGGCTGTATGTCAGTGCCAGCCTCGACAAACGACTCTCCAGCAGGGCACATGAAACCAAAGACTGAGAACAGGTTTCCAGCGGGAATCTCATCCATGTCCAGCATTTCTGTGATCTCTTGGACGCCCAGTCGCTTGACCCTCACACTTTCATGCCGGTTCACTAGCCGAATCTCCTCACCTGCCCTGAGTGTTCCAGAGAACACACGCCCGATGAGCGTGGGTCTCTTGCTCTTGGGGTCAACATAGATCTTAGTGATCATTCCCACCACTGGACCGTTGGGGTCACAGTTCATGAGGGCCTTGCCTTGAGGACTGTCAAGATCTCCCTTCCAGATTCTCGGTATCTTGTACAGTTGAGCTTCCTTCGGGCTCGGTAAATGCTTAACAATCATCTCGAGTAGGGCGTCATCAAGTGGCAGGTTCTGACGAAGCCACTTTTCATCCCCCTGAGCATACTTCTCAAAAACGACAATGGGCTTGATTCCCTTCTTCTGGAGGGTCCTCATAGTGAATGCCCAGCCAGTCTTAGCGCTCCCGATGGCGACACTACCCTGTTCGAAGCTGACTCTCCAGTCCTTGCCGAACTGAGCAGGAGCCGTCTTCATGATGAGCTCGTTGACCTTGGCAACGATTATGTCGATGCGCTCGTAGACCTTCTTTGGCGGCAGCTTGAGCTCGTTGATCAGACGGTCGACCTTGTTCACGAATAGTACGGGCCTGCATGCTTCGCCACCCACTGACAGGCGAATGTTGGTCTCAGTCTGAGTGCGAACGCCCTCTAGGGCATCGACAAGAATCACCACCCCGTCACTGGCACGGAGTGCCCTTGAAACCTCACCGGTGAAGGAGAGGTGACCAGGTGTGTCAGAGAGTTGGATGAGGTACTCTTCCCCATCTACCTCACAGTTAAGCAGCACCACAGATGTGAAGATTGTGATGCCACGTTTCTGTTCCTCCCAATCACTCGACATCATCAGCACTTGGCCTGCTGCTGCATCGCTCATGAGTCCTGCAGAACGAAGTAGAAAGTCCGAAGTTGTCGTCTTACCATGGTCGATGTGAGCGCTGATAGATATGATTCTCTTGTGCGCGTAGTCATTCGATTTTATTAGCGCCCTAACTGCTTCTGGGTCTTTGATCTTGACCATTCAATTCACGCTCTGGAAACAGCCCGCCCCGAACCCACTCATGCGAATGGAGAGAATTAGGTCGGGTCCCCGATAACACTATCGGTGGCTTTGGCGAAATCGTTCCGTTGGTCATAAAAGGATATCGACTTGTCAGTGTCATCGTGACGCCACGACAACCATCCTGTCTGACTTCGCAGTGTAGGGCGTCCGGGGGAGACTGTTCTCGCCATAGAGGTCAACCTTGATGAACCCGACACCCTCAAGCAGTGATTGAATCTCAGGTGCTGTGTACATCCGAATGTCCTTGTTTGATAGGGCGTCCTCATTCGCGAGCACAACCACTCCCGAGTCCAAGTCAATGAACGTTGCAGGCCGACCCCTCAAGATGCCAGCAGGAGCATCAAACACATGGGGTTCACTAAGGAGATACCCACCTTCAAGCTTGGTCCAAGTCTTCTGAAACACGGGGATGTTGTAAGGGTTCATGAGATCAAGCAGGAGAAATCCTCCATCAGCAAGCGCCTCGTATACCTGTCTAAGCACGTGCTTGTTCTCCTCATGGTTGAAGAAGCCGAAACTATGACTGAGAAGCACGGATGCATTGAACTTCTGCTTGAAGCTCATGTTTCTCATGTCTCCTTGGTAGAAGTTGACCTTCACACCTTCAACCTTCGCTCGCTCCTGAGCGATTCTGATGAGGCTCTTTGCCAGGTCGAACCCCGTGACCTTTATGCCGTGCTTTGCAAACTCTATACTCTGATCACCTGCACCGCATGCAATGTCAAGAAGCTGCGACCCAGTACTCAGATGTAGGACTTCAATGCAGAACTCTACGACCATCTTGTCATATTGCTCGATGCCCTGTAATGAACGGCGGTGCCTCACGCGGAAGACCTCGGCCCAGAAATCATCCCAGCCGCGCTCGACTTGTTCCACCATTCGCACTTCCGGCAACTCTCATCTGGCGGGAGTGATATGAAGCTTGTCATCTCTTGATAACTGAATCAGCCCTTGAGATTCATAGGACTGCCACAATACGATCTACCGGAATCGACTTGGCCCATCTGGAGATATTCACCTCTGTAGTCGTTTCAACTCAGCCGCCAAAACACAAAGAGGTGGAGGAGACCCGCAACCTGTTGTTCTTCGCCGGGAGGGACGCAGAATTTCGCAACAGGACGCTCGATCAAACGAGTAAGAGTCTGCGGGTCTTGCCTCTCCAAGGCTGAATCCGCTCGTCTGCCTATAAACATATAGTTTTTGGATAGGCTGTAGATAAAACGCGCGGAATTCAGCAAAAACAATGTGATGAGTCTTTTTATCGTGATATCCCCTACAATGCTCGCATTCTAAGGCAAAGACGCCAATCTTGGGATGAAGAACAATAAGGCGGTCCCTGAGAGTGACGAGAGTTCCTTCGTATTGCAGAGTATATCGACGAAGAGTAGATGGTAGCCCCGTCAGGATACTCTCAATGTCGGGAAGGCCGACAATGCTTCGAACCTGAGTCGGAGGATCCAGAGTCCCTCATGCTGGACCACTACACCACGGGGCTATGACCCGAATCTGGACATTGCCCTACTCGAGGGGTCAATCGAGCCGCTCGTCTGGGACTTCTAATTAGGGTTTCGGTAATGCTTGGAACAACAAAGAGGTTTCTAGCGCCATAAGTCGGGCAGTTGACCTTTGCTTCTCGCGCCAGATACTTAATTAGGACTTCGAGCGAAAACGAGGCTGACCGACAAATGCCATATTGGCAGGAACTCACCCATAAACAGTTCGTGAAGGCATGCCATGAAACAGAAGTGGCAGTCCTGATGACAGGCGCTCTTGAGGCACATGGTGACCATCTTCCTCTTGGCTCTGACAACTTGCTTCCAGCCTACCTTGCTGAGAACGTGGCGGCCAAGACAAAAGCTCTTGTCCTTCCAATCATTCCCTTTGGTGAGAGCTGGACATTCGAGCAGCACGAGGGCACAGTGACTGTGGATCCTGCAACGCTTCTTGCCTTCTATGGTGACATAATGGGCTCGGTCTTTCACCACGGTTTCAGGTTCATAGTCGCTCTGAATGGTCATGGTGGCAACTCGTCCCTACTCCAGCTTGCAGCAAGAAAAGCAACAATGGGTAGTGAGCGTAGCGTGATCATTGTCAACTGGTGGACTGACTTAGCCAAGGATGTCAAACAGAGTATACTGGAAACCCCCGAGGGTCATGCAGCAGAGGACGAGACATCTGAGATGATGCATATCAGACCAGAACTGGTGGACAAGTCATCGTATGTGGTTTCGGATGTGAGAATGAAATACACGATCGTTTCTGCCAGATACAGAGAGGAACTTTTTCCTTCTGCAGTTCACGGAGATCCTACAAGGGCGACACCAGAGAAAGGCAAGCGCATAATGGAGCGCGCGGCGGAAGAGCTATTAGAGCTGATTGCCCAACTCGAGAGAGGAGAATTGCCCCTCAAGAAGGTGGGCTAATCCATTGTCACGCATCTCAAGACAGTGTTTCAGCAACGTGCCAGAGGCGGCAGTTCTCTCGGCACATGACGTCTAGATACCGACCTTAAAGATTAGTGCGTCCCTTAGGATTCTCTGAAACATTCTCAGCAGGTTTGTACCTGCGGTCGCGACCGTGCCAAAGACGGGATATCCCTCAAGACCAAGCATGCTGACCATGTAGTCGACGGGTAGTGCATTCGGTACGTCCCTCTTGTTCAGGGCTACTACGATGGGCAGAGTTGCGGTTCGGTCTGTACCAAGAGCGATGCGCAGCTCCTGGATTGATGCCAGATTCTCATTCATTTGTTCTGGTGTGCTGTCCGGCATGAAGATGATACCGTCTGCGTCCCTCAGCACTGCTATCCTGTTGCTTGCATGTCGCCTCTGGCCTGCAACAGTGAATACATCAAACACAATCTTTTCACTTGCAGAAACGGGCACAAAGTCAAAGAAAGTAGTCCGCCCCAGATCATCTGACACCTCGACGATTTTCCCCTTCGCCAGCGATCGCACGTTCGCAAACAACCAACGAAGCGCTGTGGTCTTCCCCGACAGCGACGGTCCATAGAACACTATCTTGATGTGGATCCGGTCCTTATCGTCTCTCTTCAGGAGCTTGCCAGGTACGACCTCAGCCGTGGTCTGCGGCATAATCTTCGCCGCTCGGGCCAAGGTCTGGGTTTCTGCCGCGTCAATCATGAAATCCTCTCTGGATGCGACGAAGGTGCCCACAGGCACTGCAGATGCGGTACCGGCATACGGTCTGACCACAGGAGGACTAGGTGGCGCGGTAGCTCGGGGTTCTTTACCGGCAGCCGCTGGTGTCGCTTCCGCGCTGTCAATAGGCCGGGACTCTTTGGTCTTGGGCTTCTTGCGGCGCGCGGTCAGCCTCCTGAATATGGACAAGCCGCTCTCCGACATAATCCGGACTGAGGCCAGTCTTAAACTTTGGGGGGATTGAGCCTTCAGTGAGCTTTATCAGAGACTGGCAAGCCAGTCGGACATAATGCCAGAACTCTTGGATGCGGGCTTCATTGGCAACTACTTTCCCACACTGTCTGGGATGACATACCTCAATAACGCGTCGACTGGCATTCCTCCAGTCACTGCAATTGAGGCCATGAAAAGATACCTCGACAGAATGGCCCGGGCCGAAGATAGCTTCGAGGAGAACTTGGAGACATTGAACGCTGTACGCGGGCTGCTGGCGAAGCTGCTCGGAGGCGACTCTAGTCAATACGGTCTTGTTCCCAGCACATCAGAAGGTATCAACATCTTTGCCCATGGGGTTGAGTATCCCAGAGGGTCAAACATCGTCATTTGTGACCTAGAGTTCCCTGCCAATTTCGTTCCTTGGCAGAACGTCGCCCGAATCTATGGTGCACAGCTGCGAGTCGTTAAGTCTCAAGACGGCGCGGCAGCAATCGATCGGTTCAGGGAGAAAATTGACGAAAACACGAGAGTAGTCGCAGTGAGCCAGGTCCAGTTCGCATCAGGGTTCAGGACCCAGCTCAGAGAACTGGCTCAAGTGGTACATAGTGTCGGTGGTTATCTCTTCGCGGACATCATTCAGGCTGCAGGCTGTATCGAAACAGAGCTAGTGAAAGAAACGGTGGACTTCGCTGCCGCCCAAGCCGCCAAGTGGCTGCTTGGCCCTGTGAGTGCAGGATTCATATATGCTAGAAAGGAGATAATCGATGAAATCAGGCCGAGGTTTCTGGGCTGGTGGGGAGTGAAGGATGTCGAGGACTTCAGCTATTTTGAGAGGGTGCCTCAGGCTGACGCAAGGAAATTCGAAGTCGGTTCTGCTTCTTTCATGGCATACGCGGGCTTCATCGAATCTCTAAGGCTCCTCCTCAAGATACCTGCAGGAATCCGAGAGAAGGCCGCACTCGACAATGCAACATACCTGAGGAAGAGACTGTCTGAGATCGGTGTCGGTTGCTATGACTTCGGTAGCAAGGGCAACTCTGCGATTGTTTCCTGTGCTCCACCTAATGTCGATAGCATATACACTAGGCTGTCGAATGAGAAGATCCACTGTTCTGTGCGCAACGGCAGGCTTCGAGTTTCACCACACTTCTACAACACTCACGAAGAGATTGACAGACTGATTGAACATCTCAGGTGATTGCTTGTTCCAACGTATCTCGGGTCCCATCTACTTCCATGCGAGCACATCCTTTGACAGCAACATCACTTACATCGATGGCGGAGAACGTCACGTTCTGATTGACACGGGGACAGGGCTTGAGTCAGCAAGGCTCGATCAGGACCTCAAGAAGATTGGTACCTCTTCTTCAGAGATCACAGACATCGTCCTGACACATAGTCACATTGATCACATAGGAGGAGTAGTTCCCCTGCTGAGGTCCGGTTCACCGAAGATATATCTCCACAAAGAGGAGGGGGAACGGATAAACTCAGGAAACTTGGAGCTTACGTTAGCTGACACATTCGGAGCTGAGCTAGATACTATAAGGATTGACAGAATGCTTGCGGAAGGTGACGTCCTGGATTTTGGCGAAGTAAGCCTCAGGGTATACCACACTCCGGGCCACTCCATTGGCAGCATATGCCTTCATGAGCAGAGTCTTGGCATCATGGTGACTGGCGATACAATGTTTCCAGATGGCAGCTTTGGCAGGGTGGACTTCCCAACCGGTGACCAGGCGAAGCTTGTGGACTCTCTACGCAGGTTGTCGGAGATTGACTTTCAGATCGCTCTGCCAGGCCACATGGGTCCTGTAATGCACGATGCAAGCCGATCTGCTCGAGCGTCCTACGAGATGGCACGTGGCTGGTTCATCAACTAGATGTGGCTTCGGTGAGTTCCTCAGAACTGATAACGCCTGCAGAACTCTGAGGACCAGAATTGCGAAGGTACTCGGACTCGAGAGCTTTTACGAGAGCATATACGGAGTCACTTGCGGGAGTGTCAATACCGAGCTGTCTCGCGAGCCTAATGACCTCTCCAGTTATCGAGTCGATCTCGGTTCGCTTTCGTGCACGTATGTCTTGGAGCATCGAGTTGATGTTCGCTCCCGTTGCCTTAGCTGTACCGAGAGTATAGCGGACGGGGTCGTCAGTCGTTAGACGTATCTTCAGACCTTCAGCTACTCTTGCAGTCTCCTGTACAAGGCGGAGAACCAACCCTCTCAGCGCTTTGTTGTTATAGACGTCGCCGTTTGTGAGACCAGTCAAAGCACCGACAGGGTTCACACCACAGTTGACTATCGTCTTTGTCCACACGACACCGTCAATGTTGTCGCTTGTCCGAACAAGGAAACCTGCATGCCGCAAAAGCACTGCCATTCGCTCAACCATGTCAGTGTTCTCTGGATGATGAGACCCAAGCTCAGTGAGACCTTGGCCTGTCACAGTCACCTCACCCGGATTCTTAACGAGCGCGCCCATACACGTTGTGGCCCGCATTACTCGGGTGCTGGACAATACCCTCTCTACCTCCTTCTCTGTCCCAAGACCATTCTGGAGCACGATAACATATGCGCCGCGATCTACAAGATGGCGAATCCTCGTTGCTGCACTGATCGTGTCGTACGCCTTGGTTGTGATGAACACTATATCGGTTTCACGAATCGCCTCCGGATTGTCCGTTGCGTTGAGTCTTATTGTGTGGTCACCGAGCACACCCTTGAGTCTGAGTCCGTCATGCTGAATGGACATGATGTGAGGCTTCCTACCCACTAGTGTGACCTGAGCTTCTCCGGACATCTGCAACAGGCCACCATACAGGCTGCCTATTGCTCCGGAACCCATGATGGTGATTCTCATGATGTAGCCAGTCCCTCCACTGTATTCTCATGTAATGAAATATGTCTGCTTGCTTCTGACTCAAGGTGGGCCATGATCAATCGGATCGATTCGCTCAGGTTGGCACGATTGTCGAACTCAGAGGCCATGCGTTTCAGTTCTTCTCTTGGCTGGTCTTTCATCTCCTGTGCCAGTCCATTCATCAATGGGAGTACGCGCACTATGTTGTCGACAATCGTTATGTCTGCATGCGTCGCTGTCCGACTCATTGGATTGAGGTCAATAGCTATCACGAATTTGCCTAAGGCTCTTAGTGCCTCGGTGCGATCGCCATCCTCAAGGGGCACCAAGACTACGTCGGCTCTGGCGATACCCTCTGTGTCCACCTTCCTCCGGTTGCTGCTAAGCTCCGGAATCGTCGTCGATGGACGGTCGTGTGTGCCAAGGATTCTTTCTGCACCTGCTCTCCTGAGGCTCTTGAGAACAGCATCCTCTCGCTCTCTTGCGTAGTAGAAGAGATTGATCTCTAGGGGAGCCCCAGTAGCTTTAGAGAGAGATACGAGGTCATTTGCTACAAGTGCGCAGGCATTCCCATTTACGCTCACTACGGGGTTGTCTGCCGAAAGGATTGCGGCCACAGCAGCACGGGCAGCTCTGCGCGCTTGTTCACTTGTCTTCTCGCCAATCAAGTAGTCGAACGCCTCACCGCGGCCATGGGCAAGAAGACCTGCGGTCGCCACGATATGTTTCTCGTGACCTTCAATCACTCGTTCCCTGACCTCAAGGGACTCTCTTCTTGGGTGGTCTGGAGGCACCTCGATCTTCTTCATCCGATCACTTGGCCTCCTTTTGCTGATATTGAAGTGACTATGACCTCGTGTGGTTCCCACAACTTTGATAGAATGTCGACCGCGCTACCTGTTCCTTCTTCGGTACAGAAGCAGAATACTGAATCGCCTAGCATGACTTGAGCAGACAAGCCCAGACCTGCAGAGTCCAACATGTTCAGACCCGATGTTACCCGATCTGTAGCTAGACCCGCGGCTTCAGCAAACCTGCGAGAACAGTCAACAAACGTGCTGATGGACCGATGCCCCGCCACAGACTCAACAAGCTTGTCAGCAGCTCGGTTGATCTTGTCATGCCAAGCCGCATCTGTCAGAGCGGCTTTCTTAGCTTTGAGACCTTGGCCGCCCGCGAGAACGACCCGAATCTGATCATCGTAAGGTATGCTCACTATCCTGCCAATACCGGGGGCGCCCGGATGAGTCCGGACTTCTACACCGCCCTTGAACTGACCAATCACATCTCCAAGCCCTGTGTGATTGACGACCTCCGCACAATGAGCGAAGCCTGCAGCGCTCGACCGGGACATCTTAGGGTCTAAGAGTCGCCCCAATGCGAGGGCAGTACTCAGAGCGCCAGCGCCAGATGCGCCAAACCCAACGCCGATTGGAATGGATGACTCATGCTCAATGCGAGCGCGGAAGATCTGGTCGTATTTCTCTGCCAATGTGCGTGCCACCATTGTCGTCACTGGTGCGTCTATCAGTTTCTTGTTGTATTCGACAACTATGTCTAGTGATTTGCTCTCCAGTAGGCTGACAGTTGTCAAGGTCCCGGCCAACACCGAGAACCCAGCGCCAGTGGAGCCAGTGTATAGCGGCTCTTTGGTGCTGTCGTGAATTCTGAACAGCCCTGTTATGTGACCCGGTGCAAATGCCCGGGCCAACCTCACCGACAAATCCAATCGATGTCCTTGTTTTGCTAATGCTCTTTGTAGAGGATTACTTTACTCTTGTGTATACTATCCTCCGACGGTATATACATGTATATATCCAGACCGCCAGAGAAATGCCGCACAGAGCTCACCTGCCAAGAGGGACTAGACTGGTGTACTCCTTGACCCTCGGATCGGAGGATGGGGGCGCCGGATATGCCCAACGCGCATCTACGTCCCTACCACTAAGATCATACATCTGAAAAGAGCCAGAGCTCCATGTCAAGGGACTGAAGCCAAGCAACAGCGTCTGGGTTCTCCAGCTTGTCACCACCAGATGCCTGTTCATACCTGCAGTCGGAACCACCAAGAAGACATTCGATAGCTCCATCAGCAGCGAGGTACTGATTCTATAGAAGAAACTGTACATCTTCCTGTGTTCTTCAGTTCCTTGGGCCCTCAGATCATTCAAGTACCTAACAATGGTTTCGTCATGCACTGCTGGATCCATGACATCACTGAGGTCTTCAACATCCACCACAACGGCTGTTTCGAAATAGTAGGCTAGGGGAAACTCCGTGACATGGAAGATGACAAACTTGTCCTTGGTGATGATATGATAGAGATGCTGGAATATGGCCTGCTTTGAATATAGCATGCTGGCGTCGAGCTTTGCAGGGTCGAAGTTCTTGGACTCGTCAGAGACCACCAGTCTAAACATATCATCCAACATGTCGCCGTCATAGCCAATGTGTACTACGTGATAGGGAAGCTTGGCAGAATCATCACTGAGGCGTCCAGTCGTCCTAAGAAAATCGTTGAAGTCGCGCTGGAAGGTGTCGACCTCATTATCATTGTCCAGTATGAACATTGACTGGCTGGGAGTACCAAGTGCAGATACTACCCTGTCGTAGGCTTGGAAACGAGCCCTCTTCTCAGGTTGCATCCTGCTGAATGTCGCCTCAGAATAGCGAGAAGAGTCCGCCAAGTCTTGCGCACCGCCATTATGTTTCTAGTGAGAGGGGATTTCCCCTCAGCAATCCGTGCTGTTCCTGTGCGAGGGTCCAAGCGTGCTCTCTCTAACGGCCCAATCACAGGGGAGTCCGTCATTGGCGCATCGAACTTCCCTACTTGGCTCATATATTCTTTGCCCAAAGCCAGAACAGGCACTCTTGTTGACGAAGGCTGCGCTTCGCTCAGTTTATCAATGGATGCGCCCCAAGCCTAACTGGGAACAGACCAATGGAACACACATCGAAGCTCATCACAGGGAGCCTCAGTGGAGTGCTGCAGGGACACAAGATAGCTCTGTGCGTGACAGGCAGCGTGGCAGCCGTTGAATGCGTTGCATTGGCGCGACGACTCATGCGTCACGGGGCTGAGGTGTATTGCGTGATGAGTCCAATGGCACAGAAGATAATCCATCCCTATCTGCTGGAGTGGGCAACAGGAAACCCCGTGGTCACGGAGCTCACAGGTCAGATTGAGCATATCACCCTTGCAGGCAAAGGACCAGGTCATGTAGACCTCGTCCTAGTGGCGCCAGCTACCGCGAACACCATTGGAAAGATTGCGAATGGTATCGACGATACACCTGTCACAACAACAGTGTCCTCCGCAATAGGCGCGCGGATACCAGTCGTGGTCGTTCCTGCAATGCATGAGTCCATGTACGAGCACCCCGCTGTTGTTGCGAACATTGAGAAACTTGAGCACATGGGAGTGGCAGTACTCGCTCCCAAACTTGAGGAGGACAAAGCGAAGATACCAGATGTCGATACGATAGTCGATCGTGTGTTTGCTGCCCTTGGCCCGGCGGACCTTCGCAACAGGCACTTTGTTGTGACGGCGGGACCCACTCGGGGATGGATTGACCGTGTCAGATTCATGACAAACCCGTCCACAGGGAAAATGGGCATCGAAATCGCTAGAGAGATCATATCACGCGGTGGTAGCGTGACTCTTGTCGTCGGCCCCACATTGCTGGCACTTCCTGAAGAGGCTGAGATAAGGCACGTCGAAACGTCTCAGGAGATGATGCAGGCAGTACTTGATGCAATCGCAGCGTACAAGACATCGGCCTTCATCTCATCAGCGGCTGTACTCGATTTTGAGCCTGCGCAGAAAGAGGACAGGAAGAGACCCTCAGGAGAGGCCTACTCAGTCCAGCTTGTGCCGACACCAAAGATCATAGAGGAAGTCCGAAAGAAGCACAAACACCTCTTCATTGTCGGCTTCAAAGTGGAGTCGGGAGTAACGGACGAAGAACTGGATGCTCGCGCACGAGCCAAGGTCACTGAAGGCATATGTGATCTTGTTGTCGGTAATGACGAACGCAGAAAGGGCGCAGCCTTTGCAGCAGACACGAATGAGGTGCTGATAGTGGGACCAAAGGGATTTCTGAGAAAAGTCCCGCTCGCATCCAAGAGAGAAATCGCCCGTGTGATCGTGGATGAAATCGTGAAAAGAATCTAGACGGGCCGGAAAACCAGCCGGACCTGTGCGATGCTGATCAGGCCCAACTACAGTATCTCCAACAGACCCTGAGCCATCCGTTTCATGTCTACGAATATGAGTCCGAGCTGCGCGTCAGGCTTTGCTAGGACCAAGAGCAGAGCACTTCCTCCCACGGACGTGAGCAGGGTGTAGCCCCTGTCGCCTTTGACATATATCTCCATCAGTTGACCACGGTCGAGTTCGGTCGTTGCCTTCTCACCGAGAGACAGAATCGCGGCACTAATCGCGGCAACTCGTTCTTGTTCACTCTCGGGAAGAGCGGAAGATATCATAAGACCATCCAAGGAAACCAGAGCAGCGCCCTCTACTCCAGGTACTGTTTCGAAGTCCCGTATGGCCTTGTTAATCCTGTCAACGCGGCTGGGCATTGCTACTCCACTCCGTCGCAATACTCGTAAGTCCTCTGACGGTCTTAAAACCTTATTGTGACCAAGCGATAGGTCCCGACACTGGAATCGCGTTTGATGCAAGCATTCACACCGTTACGGTAGAGCCCCACTACGAGCAGTCGACGAGCACTGCAATGACGAACTACGACAGTACGAGCCGTAGACTTCGCCTATCATCCCAATCAGTTTGCGCCGACCAGATTATTGCGCGTGCAGGCAATGGTAGGCCGGCTCATCGCCGATCGCCGGCATCCAGGATTTCGAGTCTGACAAGTAGGGCTTCTACTATGGCAATTGAGTCGTCGAGGAATCAGACGATTAGTCGCGCCTACTTCCCGGGATGCGTTCAACCCAAAACATATGACTGCCTCAATGCCGGCGTTCTACGGTTGGTATGGGCGCTACATGGACTTCCCCGGACCGCACTGTCTTGGAACCCCTCTTCAGATCCACAACAAGAGGCCAATCCATCATCTCATCGATTCTCGGACTCGGACTGGGCACAATCAAGGTAGATTCGGAGCGTGAACCCCGGGTAGCTCTTCTGTTGTACCCGCCCTTGAACTTCATCGGGGGCGAACTCTCGGCCGCCAACGAGTCTGGCATCCTAGAAGACTTCCCCCAAGGCAACCTGCTCCTCGTTCCTGATGAAACATGGGAGTCACATCTGAGAAGCATTTGGGGTGAGGACCTCAAGGTTATCCACAGAACCAGAATGTCTGCAGGCCATCTTAGCATTAAGCAACTGAGGAAACTGAAGCGTCCGTTGCCCAAGGGGTTCGAGCTGAAGCAACTCGACAGTTGGCTGCTTGAGAGGACAAATGCGAATCTCAAGGCACATGTGTCAATGTTCTGGAGCAGTCCCCAGGATTTCTTGGCGAAAGGTTTCGGGTTTTGTATCGTTCATGGCGAAGAAGTGGTGAGCATGGCCTCGACATTCATTCCCTTTGTTCGTGATTTTGAGATTCAAGTCGACACGATGGACTCTCCGACGTATCGGAGGAAGGGGTTTGCGACGGCCGCCTGTATCGCTCTCATTGAGCACGGACTCAAGAATGGCTTTGTCCCGTGCTGGGATGCAGATAACGAGGTATCAGTCAAGTTGGCACTGAAGCTAGGCTACACGGACCCCGACTCCTACAAGGCATATGTACGGTGGAAAACGCCGCAGTGAGCTATCGGTGTGGAGCGAGCCCAACGTGATTAGGAGAATTCCACGAATCTATTGCTTTGCGTGGATCAGAGCCACCGGTGCAGCGATGGATAGCACGATATCAGTCAACGTATCCGTACTCGACATGGTCGACAACGACGTGATGAGGGCGGTCGTGAGGTTCTGTTAGAGTAACAGCGCATTCATGCCAAGAGATCAATTGGCAGTGATCTGGTCTTGTCTATACACCGAAGAACTCAGAGGGGTCTGCCTTCTCGTCTCTCTCCTTCTGACGAGCTCTCTCCTCCTTCCCTCTATCTGGCTGCTTTTCTGATGGATGTCGTGATTTGGGTCGTGAGAACACCTTGCCGCTCCTGCGGTGTCTGATGTAGAGCGCGCCCACGACTAGTACTCCCGCCACCGCTGCGACTACGCCGATAGCGAGCCAAGGCGATGGACGGATGTACATGAAATCGACGAGTAACAGCGATAATGTGTCGTGACCAGCCTTCATAGCAATGACTCTGAAATCGTATGTGCCAGTACGGTTACTCGTCCATTGCTCATCCATAGTAATAGTGTATGCACCTTCGCCGACCTCATCAACAGGCAGTTCATATGGACCGAGCCAGGCCCGGACAGTCGCACCCTCAACTCCAGTACCGATGAGGTCTGTGATCTCAATAGTAACCATTACTCTGTCGTTCTCCCATATCACGTACTCATTCATGGTCACGCGCTTTAGGACCAAAGAGGGTTCTTCACCCCAGGTTACCGCATTCTCAACTGTAGCTATCTGCTCGGTGCCGACAGGAGTTGTTGTCGTCAGACAGAGCTTGCCTGCACCTACGACTCCTGCCACGACAACTGGGTTCGACCCGTCCGTCGCCAGTACGGACAAGTTGGCCCACACCGAGTCAAAATGACCTTGAAACGCAGTGGCGTTCGCGAGCTCGTTGGGTACAGACATGAACGGATGGGTCGGGTCTGAGATGACAATGCTGGGGCCAGAGTTGGATTCGTTCAGCGAAACTGGCCAAGGTAGCCATCCGATATCCCCGGAAACGCCTAGAAGCACAAGGACGCCTCCACTCGTAACATAATCGTCCAACTTGCTAGCGCTCGCGGTCATCACACTCTCAAGCGTACCAAGCGAACCAGGTTCAACAATGACCACTCGCCTCAGTGGAAGGAGAGAAATGAAGTCACTGTAGTTGGTGCTTTCGTAGTAGTCATTGTCGACTCCAAGCATCAGTAGGGAATCTGGTAGATAGCTGGATGCGCCCAGTCCGGCCACTGCGGCTACGCCTCGACCCGGCATATGGTTTCCGAACGTGGCATTCATCGGATTGACAGAGGTCACTCGTGGGTCAGAAACCGTGTCGTACAGTTTCATCTCGGGGTCTCCAAATAGGACATGTTGATTGGCATAGTCACGAGGATCTCCTGAAGGTGGGTCTGAGTAGTCGTAGGAAACCGTCTTCAGAGACTGGGTGAGGGCAGAGCCTGTTGTGTTGCCTACTGCGATGGCCTGAGTCATGAGGACACAGGCGAGACCTGCCGGAAGGAAGTAGACTGTGCGTGGTGACGCGATCACCGAAACCGCACCATGTTCCATGAGCATTAGAGGGAGTTCTGACCCTCCCAAAAGACATGCAGTCAGAATGACGATGGGTGAACCCAGACTGCCAATTGCCTGCTCAAGATCTCCCGTGTTTTTCATCACATGGTGAACAGCCTCGGCCTGATACGCAACGGGGTTTACGATTTGATCAGAGTCAGTCGTACTCTCTCGTTCAGAAACACTGACCTCAAAACCGTAAGGAGCATCTGAGTCCCTCATCGAAAAGATACCCAGACCGCCCGGCCGCTCGGGAGGATCGGTGGGCAGACGCGTGAGTGTGCCATGTGTACTCATTGACCAGAAACCAGGCTGAGAGCTCAGCGCGCTGAAGACCTGTGAGTAACCTACATGGCTGTCGACAGTGAACCCAGCCGACTCCAATGCATTCACAGAGTCATCATACTGCTGTATGACATGTGAGTTGAAGTAGTTGTCAAAGTAAGTGGCTCCGTCAGTATAGGCATACATGGTGAGCAGCGCTTGATCTGCAGAGTCCGCGGTTCGAAAGATGAACCTGTGCAGCGCAGCCCTGGAAACCATGACCGATGCCGCGGGTGAGTCTGTCGCAGGAATACGACCCGGAGAGAAGTGGCATTGAAGAGACCTATCGAAGCTTACTTTGATGTTGTCGACTGGCGAAACGATGATGACTGCCTGTGAGCTGGTGGCATTGAAAGCATTTCGATCTTCGAGGAACTGCTGGAAGGCGTCAGCCGACTCTGCCATCGAGTACCTGTTCGGAATCCTCTCGTCATACCAACCGTTCTCAGTCCTAGTCGTATATCGGCTGGTTATGTAAATCTCAATCTCAGGACCCACCAGATAGGGTGCCCACGTTTCTTCAGCCCTAGTCGTCAGAGTGTTGTCATCACCACACAGTGAGAACACAGGGGCTCCGTGCACTGCTCCAGAAAGGGCAGACGGAGCAAATAGCTCATTTCCTGTTCCCATTGGGACAGTGACTACGACATCACTCTCCCCGGAGATAGCTTTTATCCAAGACGAAACAAGAGGATAGTTGTTCAGTTCTTGCACAAAGGAGAACAGACCGAGTGCATCGGCTAGGGTGCTTGAGTGGATGTTGTTTGGATCCACAAGGAAGCTGACGTTGACACCAAGGCGGTCGACTGCCCATTGGGTGACTTCAGGAACCGTGTCTTCGGTCACATAGAGGAGCGGAGCATTCAACAGAGATGCAAGGACTGCCCCATTGGCCGCGCTCTCCAGATATGCTTGGAGGTTCGCAGTCATGGATGCAACACTCCAAGACAGCAAGACATCATTGCTCTCAGAAGTGGAGTCCATCCAAGCTACGACAGCAGTCCAGTTGCCAGCCATTGGATATGGTAGGCTGAGTGACTCCCGTCCCGGGTTGGAGAGTATGCTGCCAGCAGGCGCCCACTGACCAAGGCGACCAGCTGGATCGACGAGTGCGAGATTCAGATTCGTTGCCGCATTGTTCCAATCTATGCTCACGTTCAGCCATCTGGCGCAGGAAGGCACACTGATGGTTTGAGAGAAGCCGGTGTGATACTTGATTTCGCAATCGATGGAAACAGTTTCGGCGATACTTGATACAGGATAGAGGACCATGTTCCATTCGCCATCGACACTCTTTGGCACCCAGAAATAGAGAGGAACAGGGTTTGAAATGAGGCGTTCCATGGAGGTCTGAGCGACAACTGAATAGTCCACTGGTGCGTCATATGGGT
>Ga0153915_10001682_pt1 | contig 20350 bp, 21 predicted proteins | sample Opewatmetagenome_2_FD_107003 | JGI IMG/M metagenome (GOLD analysis project Ga0153915, IMG submission 107003) | Freshwater wetland microbial communities from Ohio, USA - Open water 3 Core 3 Depth 3 metaG | ecosystem: Environmental > Aquatic > Freshwater > Wetlands | place: USA: Ohio, Lake Erie...
CCAACTCAGGCGTCATCTCCTTGCCGACGATTCCGCGGATTCCATTCGTTCCAAAGAGACGACCCAAGTTCTCACCCGCCTTTGGTGACGATTTGATCCGCCTTCACAGACACCCCATCCGTAACGATGCTGTCCGTCAGGCTGGCGCGGGGGCCTATCCTGCACTCCGATCCAATAATCGAATTCTTGATCATGGCATCTTTCTGGACTACGACGCCATCGAACAGGGCTGAATCGACGATTGCAGCATGGTGTACCTCGCACTCCGAGCCCAGCGAGACGTTAGGCCCGATGTATCCATCAATCGCGCATCGCGGTCCGATGTTCACCGGCTTCTCTACTTTCGCGCCTTCGCTGATTCTCGCGGAGCGGTTTATCTCCGAACCTCTTGATATCAAGAGCATTTTCATCGCGCGGATATAATTCTTCAGGGTACCCGCATCTGCCCAATAACCCTCGAACCTGTAGCTAAACAGTCCTTTTCTAATCAGCTTAGGGAAGACCTCACGCTCCATAGATACCTGTCTCCCCTCAGGGATGAATCTAAGGATATCGCGTTCGAAAACGTAGACGCCCGCATTGATCAGTTTCGACGGGGCTTCACCCTCTTCTGGTTTCTCGACGAAGCGTGTGATTCTGCCGCCCTCTTTCAATTCCAGAGCGCCATAGGCGGATGGGTCTTCGACCTCCCAGACCGCCAATGTCGCGATTCCGCCCTTTTCCTCGTGACGCTTGACCATGTCTTCCACGTTGACTGAAGAAACGACGTCACCATTGAAGACCACGAATCTGGCCCCGAGAAGTTCCTCCACATTCTTCAGCGCGCCACCAGTGCCAAGTGGAGTCTCCTCCTCGACGACATGGACTCTTCGACCCACGTCGTTTTCAATGAAGAATTGCCGCATCTTATCCACCATGTAGTTCACCGGTAGAATGACGTCGTCTATCCCCTTGGGCAGGCGGTCGAGCACATGAAGGATCATCTCCCTGTTGAGGAGTGGAATGAGCGGTTTCGGCCTGGTGAACGTGAGGGGCCTCATGCGCGTTCCGAGTCCACCGGCGATAATCACTGCCTGCATTGATGGGCTGAAGCGACTTGCGTCCTAATAATCTTGCCCCGGCGATAAAAGACTATTTCGGGACTATCGTGACGACATTGTTGCCCCGAAGGACGACCGTGCCGATTCTGCGCACGAGTTCATCTTTGGTCTCCTCGGCGTCCTCGAGCACCATATTCATATAGTCGTCATAGCCCATGAGCTTGCCTTCGAGAATCCTGTTATCCTTCAGAAGCAGAGAGATACGCTTGTTTATCGATTTCTCCAGCACGTTTAGAGGCATCACCATGGGTTTCTCCCCCGATTTTGCTAAGGTATGGCCCCATGCATTTAAAGCTTTACTGATGGAGGGTTCGCCGCAGTGAGATAGGTCTCATGGAGTCCTTCAGTTTGAATAGATTTTTATCTAGAGAACTCTATTCAGAAGCCGGTGACATGATGGAGAAGGAGAAGGTAGGAGAGGTGTTCCACTATTTTACGAAGGCGGGCGTGGCGGCAATCAACCTGACAGACAGCTATCTCCAGGTTGGCGACACAGTGCTAATCCAGGGGGTAACGACGAACCTGACGCAGAAGGTCGAATCCATGCAGGTGGAGAACACGCCCGTCCAGCGCGCGGAAAAAGGCCAAAGCGTCGGGATAAAGGTTAGCGAAAAGGTCCGGGAGAAGGACTTAGTATACCGGGTGATTCAAGAGTAGCGTCTTGCTCGTGAATGCTTAAGTGTCACGCACCGTTTTCCCTTTCCGATGCCTGAGATAACACCCCGCGTCTCCCGACTCCGATACGGCGTCGGAGAGGACTTCACGGCCATCGGGGCGCTCAAGGCAGGTGCTGAGGCCTTGGGGCGCAAGGCCTCGTACCCATGGTTCATGGGGATTGGCGGCGCCGCCTTCCGCCTGTATTGGAGCCAGGACTGGAGCCTTGATATGGCCAACTTCGTCACAGCGGATGTCGTGAGGACCGCCGCTGGGTCAATCGGTCTGGAGGCAGAGGCGCACTTTGGAGAGAGACCGGACGATGTGTGGGATTTGGTGCGAGGATCCATCGATGCTGGCATTCCCGCGCTCTCGTGCGGTCTCACCAGCCCCTTCGAGACTTGCCTCATTGTCGGTTATGAGGAGTACCCACGCCGGTTGCGAATCCGAGGGTACTTGGACGAGGGAGATGCATACTCCGGGCTGGACTTCAGGCCATGGCACGGGTGGTGTCACAGGAGCTTCGGTCTCATGCCAATAACGACACTCAGAGAAGGGAAAGCACCAGATTTGCCCGCCATGATCCGATCCTCCCTAGAAACAGCCCTCAGACTCGCAGGCGAGGGGAGGGTCGTCTCCGACTTCTGTTCAAGCCATAACACCAAGCACGTCATGGTCTCAGGATTAGATGCCTACATTGCCTGGGCGGGCGGGATCTCTGAGAAACCGGGCGACACCGCCGCTCATCGCGGATTCGCGACATCGCTGAACATGAATCAGCTGATAGATGCCAGATCTGCCGCTCAAAACTATCTATTGGACCTCTGCAACAGGGTGAGACCAGCCGCGCTGCTTCTGTCCCGCGCTGCGGAGCATTACGCGCACGAACTGATGGCGCTCAGGAGCGCCCGTCAGCTGATACAGTATCCCCAGGCGACACCTGAGAAGGCAGCAGAACGTCTTGAGCGGCTGTTGTCAGATGACCAGAGACGTGCGGAATATGCGAGCCTCATCAGAACTGCTCAGAACGAAGACAGCGAAGCACTCGGATGGATCAGGAGAGTGGTAGAGGGTGGCATCCTCTGAATGGATTCCATCTTAAACGTGCGTACCAGACATTGTAAATAGAAGCTGGATGAGTGCTTTATCAATGGTGGGGGCATAGGACGAAAGAAGAACCTTTCCGCCTAATCCGGGTCGAGCCTGAAGATGAAAATGATATCGAAGATGAGGAATGGACGGACGCAGGCGTGAAAGCCTGCATGGCACTTAGAGCCGGGGGCAAGATTGGCCATGCGAATTCGCGCAAGCTTGCCATCTCTATCTTGCACGAGTTTTCAAAGGTCATTATTAATATGCCTGAATGTTCCCTTAAGGCAACACAGAAGGGCGGTTGAATGGCAAAGATGAAGCCCTGCCCCGTCTGCGGGCAGAAAGTGGGGATAGACAAACTTGAATCCCACGTCAAGAAGGTCCATCCGAGGGAGAAGGTGGACATACAGCTGGACGAACAGGAGCAGCTGGAGGTCAAGCAGACCCAGAAGACGTATAAGCCCTCGGCGAGACCGCAAGGAAGATGGATAGTCCTCATCGCTGTGATTGTGGTGGTAGTCGTGGTTGTGGCGTTCGTCCTGATACCGCGCGGACTCAGGGTGGGGGACACGCCGCCCGACTTCAAGCTGACGGAGAATATCTCCAGGCAGGACTGGAATCTCGACATCCACATTCTTGACCGCAAGCCAATCCTTCTCGAGTTCTTCCATCCGCAATGCAGCGCCTGCATAACCGAAGTCCAGACGGACACGTCCCCATTGAGGAAACTCTACAGCGACTACGGAGCTTCAGTGGAGTTCGTGAGCATAGCAATATCCCTGGAGGCCTCAGGTTTCACCAATCCGCCGACTTTCGATATGGTGAACCAATTCATATCGCAGCATAGCACGCCCTGGACATACCTTGTGGAGACATCAGGCACGACCGTGAGGGATCAGTACCAGGTAACGGCGACACCCACTTTCTATCTCATAGGCACTGATGGGAAGATTGCCTGCATCCATGTTGGTTCGGGAGATCTTGCCGACGTGAGGGGCGCAATCGATAGTGAGTTGATACGTTGATGGGGAGTCGCGAAGCCCGCGTCATGATCGTGATCCTCATTCTGAGCATGGTTGGAATAGGCCTCGCCACGTTCTTGGTCGCAAACCACTACAAATTCGTATCGGCATCGTTCTGCGAGATAGGCTCCTTCAGCTGCGAGGATGTCAACAATGGACAGTATTCAGAAGTATTCCCCGGCTTGCCTTGGGCGGTAGTGGGTCTCGTCGGCTTTGTGGCCGTCTTCTGCGTCTCCTATCTTAAGCTTTACTTTCCAGAACTCGATAGAAGAGGGCGCTTCGTGCCTCTGCTCCTGCTGCTTTCAGTGGTAGGCGTCATCTTCGTGGTCTACCTGAACTATCTCGAGTTTGCCAAAATCGGCAAAGTGTGTATCTTCTGCGCTGCTTCTCATACGATAATGATCATCATTCTATTGATAGTCGTATGGTGGTATTTTGCGGGCCAGCACAAAGCGGAGCAGGCCGATACCGAGCTCATTCAAACCTCTGGCGACTCCGAGTAGTCCCATCGTTCTCTTGAGTTATTTGCTGTTCGACATCACTATTTTCGCCATCGCTTCCTTCAACCCCGCCCTTTTCATCCTCAGTGGCGGTTTCGCTTTGCTTCCTGCGTCTCCTTCCATATATGTACAGCAGCAATGCGGACATCACCACTATTAGCGCGGCGATTATCACAAAGAGGAAATTGCCGGCATTCTGGTTATCTGATCTCGCGGGGCGGACGACGTGAACTGTCCCGGTGCTGTAGCTTCGAGCAGTGGCCATGCCGTCAGTGATGACCGCTCTTATGTAGTACAGGCCCTCCGGGATGTCGGAGACAACCCATAGAAATGTGTTATTTTCGCTGAGGGATCCTTGAGCAACCACCCCGATGAGGATTTCCCCGCCTGGTTTTGTGTCGGTGTCATAGTAGAGGGTGATCGTCGCGTTATCGTCTTCATCATGGTCTATCCAAGTGATCAAGAAAGTCTTGCTCGCTTCCCTGGGCTCGCTCGGCTCTAAGACCGTGATCTCCGGTTTGTCATTGGCGGTGATTCTGAGCCGGCCAACACTGTATGAGAAGTTGCTGGACTTGCCGTCGTCTATGACCGCCTTGATGTAGTAGTAGCCGGGGGGAACTTCGGTCGTGTTCCATACGTAGGAATCGAACGCTGATCCGTCAGGATCCTCTCCCCAGGGGACCTGCGTAATCAGGTTCTCGCCGCCAGACGCCGTGTCATTATCATACCATAGGCTGATGGTTGCGTTGTCATCTGCATCGCGATCAGTCCATTCTATCCTGTAGGAGCGGTGCGATTCATCGCCTGTCGCCTCAGGCTTGATGACTGTTATCGACGGAGGGTGGACAACGGTGAGTGGACCGGGGCTGCACGAGTACACCGGAGTATTGACGAGATCATCGATCGTTGCCTTCACGAAGTACTGCCCCTCCGGAATGACATCCAAGTTCCACGCGTAGGCATCCCAGATGCCATCGGGGTCCTCTCCCCACGGAACAAGGCCGATGAGAACCTCGCCTCCGAAGCTGCAGTCTGTATCGTAGCGGAGTGTTATGGACGCGTTGCTGTCGACATCCGAATCTACCCATCGTATATTGAAGGTGGTGTCAGCCACGTCTCCAACGCCATCAGGTTCGAGAAGCATAATGCTGGGGGGATGCGCAATCGAGACTCTTCCTGGACTATAGGCGCTGAAGGCAGGGGTGATCCTATCGCTTATCACCGCTTTCACGAAATAAAGCCCCGTTGGCACGCTGGTCGTGTCCCAGAGATATTGGTCTCCCAGACCGTCTTGATCCTCCATCAGAAGAAGATCCACAATCAGGGACTCCCCTCCAGGCTGGTCGTCAACATCGTAGTAAAGGTGGATGTCGGCGTTGTCGTCAGGGTCGTCATCGACCCAAGCGATGCTATAGTTGAGGTCGGCGTTCGTGACGCCGCTCGGCGGGGTGAGAAGGCTAATCGTCGGTTGTACCTCCGTGTTCGTGTAGCCCGGCGTGCTTGGCGGCTTGGAAGATAGCACATAATCGATGTCCGGATGGTTGGTCTCATCGCCGTCCGGCTCCAGTTCGAGGCTGACCCCGGATGGTGGGAGTTGAGCATTTGCCATCTCCCCGCTGCTTGGGGCAGTATCTCCCGGTCCGCTTCCGCCAGACCCATATTCCATACGGTCAATCACGACCCAGTTGCCGCCGGCCTTGGTGCCTGACGAATCCTGCCAAGCTATTTTCATCTCGTCTTCTCCGGAGTCCGCCAGAATATCCCCTCCCGATAATGAGACGATTAGAAATCCAGACGAGGCGATGGTTCCGCTCAACAGTTGGACAAATCCCTTGCTATCCTCGACCCTGTATTGACCGAGGCCAACGGCACTTGCCGTCGGGTTATATATCTCTATCCAGTCATCTCCACTGGATGGGGTGGGCATGACTTCGTTGATCTTGAGGAGAGAGGGTTGTCCATTTGTCGAATAGTGTAGGTCTAGGTTCGTCACCGTCGGCACGGGGACTCCGAATATCAACTGGCCCGCTTGCCAGTTGCTGTAGGTCTCGTCACAAATATAACCCTCCACCCAGAACACCATGAGGTCGCCGGTCACTATGCCATCCTTCTCGGGCGTCGAGTCATCATCGCCCTCTGTGCTCATCGCGTACGCCGTGTTGATTCCAGTATTCAGCGTGCTCCCGGTCCCGTACGTCACGCCGTCAACCTCCGCCCTTACCTGCAGACCGCTGGGAGGATTGTCGCCGCCATCCGCGACGACTACTCCCCAAAAATCATTCCCGATGGGCTCATCCGCGGAGACGTTCTGGGAAGTCGGCACAAGTACGCACCCCAGCACGAAGAATGCGAGCAGAATCACCGCTCCTCCTCGCCCCGGCATTGATATACCTCCTGCCATCGTAGGCTGGCATGCGGATTTAAGTCTTCGCTCATCTCTTCAGCACGAGCGTCAGGATGTCCCCGTCCAATAGCCCATGGCTCAGTCCGACGGTCTGTCCAGGGAATTTCGCACTAGGGCCCCACACATTGGCATAACGGAATCTCTTGCGGAAATCCCTGTGAATCGCCTCACATACCGTCTCGACCTTTGCACCTTGCCTAGTGATCAAGGGTTCAGCCATATCGGCGTCCTTGCCCTGCGGTTTGAGGTAGATCCTGATAAAGTTGAGCTCATCATAGATGGTGTCCCTCAATTTATCGAGTCCGACCCCCTTCTCCGCCGATACCGCCACAACCTGCCATCCTTTCATCCGAGCCTTGACATTCTTCAGATACTCATCTGTGACCAGGTCGACTTTGTTGATTACGATGAATGCAGGCACGTAGACGCGGTTACCGGCGAGGACATCAACCAGCTGATCCTCAGTGATATCACCGCGGACGACGATATCTGCGTTGATGTAGCCGAATTCGCGGAGCATATCAGCTATCATCTCCTTGTTCATCCTTGTAAGTTTCACCGTCGGGTTGACCTCGACTCCACCTCTCGATTTCTTCGAAATCACAACATCCGGCGGGTGTTGATTGAGCCGGATGCCGCTCTGGCTCAGCTCGTCCACCAACACTTCGATGTTCGCCTCAAAGACATCGACCATCAGCATGATGAGGTCGGAGCCCCTGGCCACGGAGATTACCTCCCGTCCTCTTCCTCTGCCCTTCGATGCCCCTCTGATGAGTCCGGGCATGTCGAGGATCTGGATTTGCGCCCCATTTTGATACATGACTCCCGGGATTACATCCAAAGTCGTGAAGGCGTAGCTCGCGACCGGGCTTTCCGCGTCAGTTATTTGATTAAGGAGGGTGCTCTTGCCCACGCTGGGAAAACCGACGATTGCGACAGTCGCATGGCCAGACTTCTTGACAGCGTAGCCGGGTGCGCCCCCGCCTCTTGCAGATAGGCGCTTTTGTGCTTCGTCCTTGAGCCGGGCTAGCTTCGCCTTGAGCTTGCCGATATGGTGCTGGGTCGCTTTATTGTATGGTGTGCGCTGGATTTCGTCCTCGACTTCCTTGATTTGGTCTTCAATGGTGGCCATTCGACAAGTAAGCATCCGGGCGGCTGGCTAAAAGGATTGCGCCGGGGATGAACGGGCAATTGGTTGTTCAGTCCGACCATTCCGCGACGAAGGAATAATCTTCAATCCCGCCGCCGCAAGGCACGACTCTGACAACTTCCCAGCCTGCCGAGAGACAGAGTCTCATCGCATCGTCAGGGCTCAGGAGTAGCAATGGGAACCAAGATCCTTTCTTGCCCTTGTATTCAAGCCTGAGTCTTATTAGTCCGGGCGGGCGGCCATCGCGGACATTCTTCATGACATACGGGGCGTGCCGAGGAATCCAAGATCCCGGTGTTCTCGTCGATGCTATGAGTCTAGCCCGAGGTCGTGCGACTCTCGCCAGATCCTTCAGGAATCGCCTCGTTGCAGAGAAGTCCCCGCAGATTCCGAAGTTGTGTCCAAAGGTGATGAAGGTATCGAAGCTTTTCGGCGGGAAGGAGAGATGGCGGGCATCCATCAGAAGCGTTTTCTTTACCCCGCGGGTTCTCGCAACTTGTAGCGCTTCAGGGGAGATATCGATGGCCGTCACACTGATTCCTCTCCGCTGCAGATATAAAGCGACTCGTCCCGGGCCACAGCCGACATCAAGCACACGTCCTCTCGCGAAGCGGATGGCCATCCGTTCGTCCTCACGCCATCTGGAATGCTTTCCCGAGTGCGATGCAAACAGGGAGGAAATATCATTAGCTTCTCTTCTCCCATCATCGCGTTCGATTACCAGCTTCCCCATCTGTCCGTGCAGGTAGTCAACCATCGCCTGCCCGTAGAGTCGCATCGAACTTACCATGCAGCGGGTGAATCGTCGCATTAGCTAGTTAAAGATGGACCCAACGATGCTATGGCGTGATTGTCGTTCCCGCCACACCATCGAGAGCTCTTTCAAGATTGTCGGGATTCGTTATTATGACCCTCTCGCCGCCGCCATCCAAGAATTCGATTGCGGCCTCTACCTTCGGTCCCATGCTCCCTGGTGGGAAGTGTCCCTGCCTCATGTACTCCCGCGCCTCTGACACGCTCATCCGTCCTATATTCGTCTGCTCGACCTTCCCGAAGTTTAACGCTACATGCGCGACATCCGTCAGCATCACGAACAACTTTTCCTTGACGACTTTCGCAAGAACAGCGGCTGCTAGGTCCTTGTCGATTACCGCCTCCACCCCAATCAAAACACCGTTCTTCCTGAGAATCGGAACACCGCCTCCACCGGCCGCGATTACAACCCAATCCGTGGTTCCCGTAAACATCAACCTTTCTATTGTGGCCTTCTCGACTATGTCGATAGGTTTTGGAGATGGCACGACTCGTCTATATCCGCCTCTCCGGTCATAGACGAGTTTCCAGCCTCTGGATTTCTTGAGCTCCTCCGCCCTATCTCGATCGTAGTAGGGTCCAATCGGCTTGGTTGGATTTTGCATCGCTGGGTCATTCTCATCGACGACGACTTGGGTTACGATGCTCACGACATTCTTCTTGATTCCTCTGGCTGCGAGTTCATTCGTGAGTTCTTGCTGCAGCACATAGCCGATCTGTGCTTGGCTTTCTGCAACACAGATATCGAGCGGAAGGGCTGGAACGGTCGCTTGGGCTGCTTCATTTTGCAGCAATATGTTACCCACTTGTGGACCGTTCCCGTGGACGAGGGCTATGTCCCAGCCCTTCTGAATCACGGTGGCGAGGTGCTGGCATGTCTCGCGTATCCGCTTCCTCTGCCCTTCTGCAGTCCCTGAGTCCTTGGCGGGAAGGAGGGCGTTGCCTCCAATTGCCACAATGGCGGTTTTCATCCGAATACCGAGGAGGGGATGTTTAGCCTTGAATGGTCATATAAATCCTTGGATGCACGTATCGCTTCGAGGTGGATGCCCCGATTGGAGAACAATACAATCCGAAGAAAAAGGAACGGTGGGCCGGCCTATCCCGGCCCCTAGAAACGGTCTTCTTTCCGGTAAGCGTATCGAATCCTCTCACTGTCCGACACTAGATTCCATGGGCGCTTCGGCGCTCGCGGGACCAAACCATACGATGGCCGCAGTGAGCAGCCCAATGAATGCCCCGAACACCGCAATAGCCATGAATATGGCGATTGGCGTAGGAAATGCGGCCATGATCAACGAGTGAACCTGAGCTGTGGTATAGCCCAAACCGCCTGAAGCCGTCGACATTGCGGCTGCCCCGCCTGCGTATCCAGCGTACATCATGAGCCATGTTCCAGCGGTGATGCCTATGTTCCACATCAAGAGCGTGAGCCAGGCAAGCCCATCTGTCCATTTGTTGTATCCCTTTCTTAGATCTAGCTCGAGATGCTTGAAGAACAGGGCGGCTGCCATGGTCCCAAAGACGCCCATGATGATGTATGCGAAGTATCCGACAGTCAGCCACGTCCCAGCCCCTCCACCAGCGACGATGCGAGAGGCCGCGGGCACGCCGAACACCCCAAGATACAGCAGAAGGGCCGTCAGAGCCGTGGCGAGGGCTCCCTGAACCAGCGTTGCGATCATGAATCTGTTTCCCACTTTGCTTCGAAGGCCATTGTTTCCGCGGTCCATGTTCAGGGAAGGTTATGATGATGATTTTAATGATTGAGAATATACAAAATATAATGAAATAATACGATGTCTCAATTAATCTTTCGCACCCAAAGGAAGGGGATCGGCATGCTCCGCTCCGTGATTCGTTTTGTCCGACCCGAACAAAGGCGGAGCAGTCCTTCTCCAGAATAGAGATTGCGTAGCTTTTTAGAGGTCGTGAACCTTCGCACGCCCGTGACTGAAGGTGATTCGAGTCGAAGTCCGTTCAAGGACTTCATGAAAACAAAATGGTTCAGGATCCTCTATGTGTTCCTGATAGCCTTCGTGGCTTCCGTGATGCCGTTCACTGTTGGTTGCCTCTATGCGGTATTCACCCCTCTCTTGATGTTCGCCGTCCCGTATTATCTCAAAGAGCGGAATATTAGGCGCTACTTGATCAATGGCATTGTCATCTTCTTGCTATCATTTGTCATGGTGAACCTGCTGTACACGGGCATGCAGGTCAGCGTCCCGCAGCCACATCTTTCAGCCCAACAAGAGAATGCGACATTGAGCAACGGGACCGTGGAACCATTCGGTGTCTCGACGACTGGCTATTATAATTTCAGCGTCGTCTATACGAACGTCGGGCCAGTCCAACCTTCCGACATCGAACTGAGGCTGAATGTGGACGAGGTCATTTCAGAAACCACCCAAGCCTATCCGATGACGGGGGACACTTCCGGGCCGCCCTCGAACGGATGGCGGTTCTGGAGAAATCTGAGTTTGCCGGAGGGATTTTATTACTTCAATTTCACCGCGATACACACGAGCGATAGGACAACCGAAGTTGAGACAGTGAAGAGTTTCGGGCCGAGGAATGCACCTTGGACGACCTATGCATCAGGCCTAGCTCTGTTCAATCTGGTTATCATCACTTTCCCTTTCACACTCTACCTCGTGATTGTCGGGATGTACTGGTGGGCGGGGAAGGCAAGGACCATGCGTGGGCCTGCTCGCGCTCCTTCCGATGAGGGAGGCGGGGGATTCGAATGCACGAATTGTGGTGCCGAGGTCTCAGCAACTGCCACTAGATGCCATCGCTGTGGCGCGGTTTTCGATGAGGAGGAGCCCGTTGTTCGTGCCAAGAAGGTCGAAAAGGGGAGGGAGACCGAGTTTGAGGAAGAATCGGCCGCGGCAAAGAAGAAAGGCGAGCAGTAGGTCGATACTCTTCGGTATCGCCGCGATTGTCTGCGCATGCTTGATATTTTACTCATCCTCGCAAACGGATATTTCATCCTTTGCGATGTCGATATTCCCATTCTCTGACAAGCTCATCCACTTTGTCGAGTTCGCGCTATTCGGCAGCCTACTCTTCTTGGCGTTCGCTTCGGCAGGCTGGCGGCCATGGGACGCACCTCTCGCAATCGTCCTCGGAGTCATCTACGGGATAACGGACGAGACGCATCAGATCTTTGTGCCAGGTCGGGTCGCAGACCCCTTGGACGCAGTGGTTGACTGCGCGGGCGTCCTCGCGGCAGTATTGGTCCTCGCTTGCGTAGATCGGATATTGAATCCTTCTTAAATGCCTGGATTCCGGAATAATGCTTGAGAATCCGCATGTTCCTTGTGACTCCCCTTAATGACAAGGTATATTATAAGCCTGTTATTGTTAATAAATATCCGCTAAATTAGATTACGGTAAGAAGATGGTGGGTGAGACGTATGAGCAGCAAGACTGTTGAGCTCGCAGAAGAGATTACCCGTTGCCCCGAGTGCGGCTCGGAAAGGCTGGTCCGCGACTACGCCCGAGGTGAGCTGCTTTGCGAATCCTGCGGTTTGGTCGTGGACGACAAGCAGATAGACCAGGGTCCTGAATGGACCGCATATGACAGCGAAGACCGCGACAAGCTCTCCAGAACAGGTTCCCCTCGGAACTTCACGAGCCAAGCGATCAATCTGACGACAGTCATCACGTCCTCAAACAGGGATTCCCGAGGCAATCCGATTCCTGCGCGGGATATGGAGAAGTTCTACAGGATGAGGAAGCTCCAGCATCACTCAGGACATAACAAACCCGGAGAGAGGAGTCTACCGGAGACAATTAGGGCATTGGATCGAATCTCATCGTTCCTCGAACTGCCGAAGAGCATCAGGGAGGAAGCTGGGTTCATCTGCAGGAAAGCATTGGAGAAGGGTTTTTTGAGGGGAAGGAGCATCGAGGCATTGGTGTCGGCGGCAATATACAGCGCATGTCGAATCAATGGCGTCCCAAGGACATTGGAAGAGCTTGCTAGTGTAACCGGGCTCCCCAGGAAAGTCATAGCGAAGGCGTACGGTGCCTTGGCCAGGATGCTCCAGCTCAAGGTCCCACAAACGAAGCCAGCTGATTATATCTCCAGATTCTGCAGCGAATTGGGTCTAGGCACCGGAGTCCAGGCTGAGGCGAGGCGGATTCTGAAGGAGATTGACGATTTGGACGGCAGCCTATCTTTATCACCGGTCGGAACGAGCGCCGCTGCGATATACCTTGCATCGCTCGCTTGTGGAGAAAGGCGACCGCAAAAGGCGATAGCTAAGGTGGCGGGGGTTTCCGAGGTCACGCTGAGGAACCGGTTCCAGTTGGTGAATAAAGCTTTCATGAGCAGCCTATCGCTCCCGCGAGGCCGCGTCCCGAAGCACCAGAGCATCGCAGGTACGGGCTCGTGATAGCACGCGAAGACATCGTCAATCCTAAAGCCTGAGAACCCCTAGTAGAAATCAATTCTCTATGGTCTTCTCACGGTACATTGCTCACCTATTAGTACGACCGTGGATTTGGAAAGAAGACGCATCCTAAAAGGATCTTGCCATCAGGGTGAAGAGAATTGCAGGTGAATAACGCATTGATTGCCTTGACCGGGGAATCCGGTGACGGCATAATTTCACTAGGCGAGATTATTGCGAAGGTTCTCGCAAGAATGGGCATCAACATCGTCACATTCAGGACATATCCTGCCGAGGTCCGCGGAGGACAATGCGTTTTCACAATCAACTCGCAGCAGGACGAAGTCCACTCGCAAGGTGGCAGATATGACATTCTCCTGTGCATGGACTCCAACGCTTACACTCTCAACAGCAGCCGCCTCTTGTCAACTGGCGTGGTCATCTACAACAGTGAGTCTGCACCCAAGGAACATCTACGAGAAGTAAGCTACGGCATTCCCCTGAGGACGCTCGCTTCCGGCACCGAGCTGACAAGGTCGAAGAACGTGATTATGCTCGGCGTGATTGCGAAATTGTTCAACTTGGATTTGGGAAGGATAAGGGCGGTTCTATCAGAACGATGGGGGAAGAATCCGGATGCAATCAAGAGAAACTTGGGCGCCCTCATGGCGGGTCATGATTGGGCTGCCACGAACCTTGTCAAGAATGACGGTTTCAGGTTCGAATCAATCGAAGCCCCGCAGCGAATCGTGGTCTCGGGCAATGAGGCAATGTGCTTGGGCGCCGTCGGCGCAAACTGCAGATTCTTCTCGGGCTATCCAATAACACCAGCTTCGGACCTGCTGGAATGGCTGACGCAGAGGTTGCCAAAGGTCGGGGGCTTGGCGATTCAGGTGGAGGATGAGATATCCGCCTTTGGCGCCGCTCTTGGTGCTTCATATGCCGGCATCAGATCGATGACTGCGACCAGCGGTCCCGGACTGGCGCTTATGACTGAATTCGTGAACTTAGCGGGGACCGCAGAAATCCCGATTGTCATTGTCGACGTGCAGCGCGCGGGACCGAGTACTGGAATGCCCACGAAGACCGAGCAATCTGACCTTAGCCATGCGGCACTTGGCGGGCCAGGAGAAGCGCCAAGGATAGTAATCGCACCGACCAGTGTCGAAGACTGTTTCTATCAGATTATGCGAGCTTTCAACCTTGCGGACAAGTACCAAGCGCCCGTGATCCTCCTCTCCGACCAAAGCCTTTCTCATCGCCTCGAAGCGATTCCGATACCTGACCCGACGAGGGTCTCAATCACCCCGCCAAGAAGGCCGAATCCGGAGGAACTGGAGCACTACCAGCGCTACATCCGCACCGAGGATGGAATCTCTCCCATGTCGATTCCAGGCATGGTCGGGGGCGCCTATGTGGCGACGGGCATCGAGCGAGACGAGGCGGGCATGCCCAACTATGACCCCGAGAACCACCAGCTCAATATGCAAAGGAGGCTGAAGAAGCTCGAACGTGTGGCAATCGAGGACGCCGAGTTTGAACGGTACGGGGTCGATGATGCACAGATTGGAATAATCAGCTGGGGATCCACCACCGGCGCAGTCAGGGAAGCAGTCCAGATGGCGCTTTCGCGGGGAATCAAGGTAACCTCTCTGCACCCGAAGCTCCTATTCCCAATACCGAAGCGGCAGATTGGCGAATGGCTATCAAGGCTCCGCGATGTGATAGTGGTCGAGGTGAACCAGACGGGCCAATATCAGCACATCCTCCAAGCTGAGTTCGGCAGGACTTTACATCCTTTTCACAAAGCGACAGGTCTCCCGTTCACGCCGGAAGAGATACTCGCTGAGACCGAGGAGGTCGCGAAGCATGGTCGATGAGGCGGGCGGAGGCAAAACGGTGGCGAACACGACCCGGGCCGTCGTGTCGCCGATGGCGTATAGATCCAAGCATAGACCGACCTGGTGCCCCGGATGCGGCGACTTTGGCGTGCTAAACGCTATCTACAGGACCATGGCGGATTTGCAGGTGCGACCTGAGAACTTTGTTATCGTATCTGGAATCGGTTGCTCCAGTCGTCTCCCTGAATTCGTGAACGCCTACGGATTTCACAGCGTGCACGGGAGGCTCCTCCCCATCGCGACCGGCATCAAACTCTCAAGGCCGGAGCTGGAAGTGCTCGCAGTAGGCGGGGATGGAGATGGACTTGCGATTGGCGGGAACCATTTCATGCACGCGGCCAGAAGGAATGTCGACATCGCCTATGTGATGATGGATAACGCGGTCTACGGGATGACCAAAGGACAACCATCTCCGACCAGCGAAATGGGAATGGTGACGAAGGCATCGCCTTACGGCGTCCTTGAGCAACCCATCAACCCCGCCGCGCTCGCGATAGCTTTCGGAGCGACGTTCGTGGCGAGGGGCTACAGCGGAAAGCCGAAGGACCTGGAGGCGCTGATTGTCAGTGCGATTAGTCACAAAGGCTTCGCCTTCGTCCATGTGGTTTCGCCTTGCGTGACTTTCCTGAATGCGTTCGACTATTGGCAGGCAAACACGGTCGAAGTAGAAGCGCACGATCCTGAGGACAAGTCAGAAGCGTTCCGACTCGCGTCAATCACAGACAAGACAAGGCTTGGCGTGTTCTATCAGCGGGAAGACGAGACTTTGGATGAGAAATATAGAGGACTCAGGGATCGAGCACTCTCCTCAGGTAGGCTCAAGGTCGAGGATTTCCTCCGCGAATATAGGTGATTTCTCGAATCTTACTCGGCAGTCGGCAGTTCCACTCCGCCCTGCCAGATCCTTTCGGCCATCTCGCTCATTGCCTTCGTGATTGCAGGATCATCCGTCCACAAACAGATGTCGTCGCCGACATAGAAGCTCTCGTCGTCAGGTATCGGATGGCTCATGAGGAATTCTCTGCGATCGACCACATGCAGATAGATTGGCATCTCGAAGTCCATCCTCCGCACCCTGGCGAACCTCATCAAGGACTTGACATCAGGGAGGTCCGGATCACTTATTGGGAAGGTGTACTGTAGTGTCACACCGGCACGTGACTTCTCCTCAAGAATAGGTCCGAACGCTTTCAGGATTCTGCCGGGACTGCGTCTCGTTCCTATTCCGATTATCTCCTTCTGCGCCGAATCGTACATCTTCAAGAGCTTTTCACGGGCGTTCCTGCGCCCGTATAGGGCCTCGAAGTTGCCTCGTTTCTCGGGCTCAGCCCCTGCACGGATGGCGAACTCCTTTGAAAGTCTATCTAAATCGGACTCCATATCGTTTGCTTTCTGCCTGTAATCCTCACTCACCTGCTTCAGGTAGTTGGCGAAGGGTACCGCCTTATATCTCAGAGGGGTTTCAGGGATGATCTCCACGAGACCTTTCTCGTGCAACTGGGACATCGTCGCGTAGATGCGAGTCCTCGGGACCCTTGACATCGGTGGGATTTGACTGGCATTGGCTGTTCCCAGGTCGAGCAGCGTGAGATAGACTCTGCACTGGTATTCGGTGAGTCCAAAGTCCATGAGCCTGCGTATGCGCTCAGGGTTTATCGGCGTAGTATCACTCGGTCTCGAAGAAGCTTGTTGTGTATAAGACTTGTTACTTCGTCCAGTGACACTTACGGCAATTGTTTATCATGGGGAACAGCCTAGGAGCGACGGTCGAGCATTGACGATCTCGCAGCGTCCAACGCACAGCCAAGTCGTCCTCTTGTCCATTCTCGTGATTCTAGTCGTCCTCTCCACGTCGAGAACAGCGGCAGCATGGTCAAACGGCGGCCCTTCATCAAGCACATCTGCAGTGGAGTATGGCACACACGATTGGATTGCCCAACACGCGCTCGATTGGATTCCAGCGGCTCAGAAGCAATTTCTTGAAGACAATCTGAACTCATATCTGTATGGGACGGAACTTCCTGATCTTCGGGATGCCGTGGGGGGAGACGGGATAGGCGATTCACAGAGTCACCATGTCTACTTCTATTCGGACGGGCGTCTCCAAGATGATGCCGGGGCGAGGCGGGCGCGAGAAACGTTTGCGAACGCGCTCGATAGGCTGCGCACTGGAGATTACGCTGGCGCGGCGAAGTGGGCCGGGACGATGGCTCACTATATCGGCGATCTCGGCGTTTTCGGACACGTGATGGGTGCATCCACCGCTTGGGGTGCGGAGAATCACCATGATGACTACGAAACTCATGTCAAGGATTTGACAAGCAGCTACACATCTTCGTACGACGCTTCGCTGGCTTTTGACGGAAATCTCGAGAACCTGAGCGCGTACGATGCGGCCGTGAGGCTAGCTCACGATACGACTTTCGACGAAAGCGGTCAGGGCCATACCGCCGTATGGATGGATCAGAACTATGACTGGAGCAATGCGGCTTTCAACGCGAGGGTCGGGCGCTCGCTCTGCCTCTCAACGAATGCTGTTGCCGACGTTCTCCACAATTTGTGGGTCGAGGCGGGAATGCCGTCAAGAAGCCTCTATGATTTTCTTGCGGAAAACGCCCTGGTGATTGCTTTCATCATCATCTTGCTCTTGACGCCAGTGGTGGTTGTGGTCTTCGCCAATTCCAAGAAGCGTAGAAAATTACGCCGCAATAGGCGTCGGAGATGACATCGGCGCTTCACACGCGCTTGTCCATGTTGATGTCAGTGTTTCTTGCCTTTATTGGCTCTCCGCGAGAGGCTATTTTTCCGTGACTCGACCTCGCCCTTCTTGTTTTCTTGAAGGATATGGTTATGAATGTCATCTATTCGCTGCCCATCGGCCCTGGGGAGCTTGTCCCGACTCCTTGCATCATAGAGGCAAAGCAATCTGGCTTGGCCCAATGATGAATCTGCAGCCAGCTCAACTGCCAGAGCGCCCTCAATATCGCCGCGTTCGAACAGCATCGGGGCGACCCTACCGACCAGCCGTAACATTCGTCCCTGCGACGCAGCCATGTCCCTAAGTCCCTTTATCGCGTCGATTATATTCTGGCAATTGCTGACATCCCTTGGGACCACCTCTTCGGAGGCGAACAGTAGCAGTCGGCCATCCCTCATCAATTGCTCGACGGGGAAGCTTGATTTAGTCAAAGCATCTTCCGTCTTCTGCAATTCCTGCAAAGGTAGGATGATTGCCAGCATTTCATCGGTGTCGATTCCTTGAATAAGAAAGCTCAGAACCGCCTTCGCCCGCCCCTCATCCGTCCGATACCAAAGAACCGAGTGCTCGCCGCCTAGTTCCTCCGCAGGGATATCTTCAACCGATTCCTCGAGTTCGGCCATAGCTTAGCTGCCACCTGTATGCTGAACACGACGCGGTAGTACTTGAGGTCTCTTCAATGGGGTCGCGACATCCCATGCGTTTCTGAATAGCCACCCATAGACGTTGAGCTGGTCTGGGCTGTCCGTCCTGAGGGCGGTCTCATCGCTGCCCCAAATATCATCCTCCGCCTGAAGGTGCAGGTGGTAGAGGATCTCGCGGTCGTCTATGATGTAATATCTGGCTTTGGGGCCTTTGCTGATCCTGACTTCAATCGTTTGAGGTAGCAAATTTGAAGCAAGTTCTCTCAGGGAACTTTCGTCGATCAGCATTCGGACATCAACACCACGTGCTCTGAGCTTCTTGCCAATCTCTGGAAAATTCTCCTGCATGGCTGTAAGCAATCCGCGTTTTGTGGTGCAGATATTGACAGACTCTTGGGCGCCTTGCAGCATCGTCTCCAACACCGCCGCGATATTCTTTCGACCGCGAAGGGTAGCTGTTCGCGGGAGGTGGCTCTCGGGCACGTGCATCGCGCGAAGGAACGGCCAGACTTCGAGGATCTTGCTCATTCCTGCTTCAATCGAATTATAGCGTTTCCTCTCCTCCTGAAGTATTCTGTTCCGGAGTTCCAAGGGGTCGACCGGTTCGTATCTTGCCGGGGTCCCGAGGACCTGCCGTACAAACCCCTTGCCCTCCAGCTTCTTGAGAACCTCGTAAGCCTCAGGCCTTGCAATCTTGGACTTCTTCGCCGTCTCCGAGGCAGATAGGCTGCCCCCTCGAGCCAGCTCTAGATACGCTCTGGCCTCGGTTGATGAAAGCCCCAGGGTCTCGAGGATTTTCCCCAGCTCGTTCTCGCTTGTTCTGCCCTCCTCGAGCATCGCAAGACAATTCCAGCCCTCCTATTAGTAGATTTCCAGACGTTGACTTTGAGGGGGCTCGTGGCTGCAAGGACCTCCCGACGGTGAAATGGCGCCCAAGCAAGTTCCATTCTCCCGTCGGACTGGCAGGAGATTTCTAGCGTTAGGCAAGGTGCTACCAGGAAGGCCATTTGGGGTTGTCTGTAAGGGGTGTTACTGACGCTTGATTATTCCTCCGAGTCCCATCTACCAATCCCAAAAGGGGAGTGAAAAATGCCGCACAGAAGTAACATGGCAAGCGAAACATCGGGGAAGAATGATGCAGGATCACGACCTGAATTCTCCTCATCCATCATCGAAGAGAAGAATCACACGGCCCTATCGGGCACACAGCCAGAGATAGCGAATAAAGGGGAAGTGGAATCTCTATCCCCGAATGGTCAAACGTGCCCTGACTGCCACAGCGCTCATTTATCATTCGATTCAATCCGCGGCGAGCTATTCTGCGACAGCTGCGGTTTCGTGCTCGAAGACAAGGTCTTGGATGAGCGACCGGAGTGGGCGGCGTACGACCAAGAGGATGAGAAGCGCCTCTCAAGAGTCGGTCCTCCGATAAAGCGGGGAACCCTCAATAGCCAATTGAGCACGGTTATTAATCCGGCGCCGGTCGACAGCCGCGGAACGCCGATTTCGCCAAAGGCCGTAAGCATGTATTACCGCCTTGGCAGGCTCCAGCGCCAAGTCGCAAGGTCGGGCAGAGGCGAAAGGAGCATAGGCGCGGTCTCGAGGAGTCTGAGCCGCCTTGCATCCCAGTTACAGCTGCCGCCCGCCGTGGTTGAGGAGGCCAGCTTCATCAGCATGAGGGCAATCAAATCTGATCTCCTTAGAGGGAGATCCATACAGGCGCTTGTCTCAGCATCCCTATACATGGCATGTCGGAATCTGGCGGTTCCCAGGACCATAAACGAGATTTCTATGACGGCGGGAATCGGTAGGAAGCGGCTGACCAAGACCGTCAGCGTCCTCTCGAGGAAGCTCGGATTGAGACCCAAGCCCGTTGAGGCAACTGACTACGTCGCCCGCTTCTGCAGCGAAC
>Ga0153915_10001683_pt1 | contig 20342 bp, 21 predicted proteins | sample Opewatmetagenome_2_FD_107003 | JGI IMG/M metagenome (GOLD analysis project Ga0153915, IMG submission 107003) | Freshwater wetland microbial communities from Ohio, USA - Open water 3 Core 3 Depth 3 metaG | ecosystem: Environmental > Aquatic > Freshwater > Wetlands | place: USA: Ohio, Lake Erie...
ACTCCAACGTCCTGTGTCGGGACGTGCCTTCCGCGCCTGACGTCTCACGTCTGACGTTATACTTTTCGCCGATGCCAACCCTCCATTCCGTCGCGGTCTTCGTAAACGACATTGCGCGTGCCAAGCGGTTCTACCACGAGGACCTGGAGCTGCCCCTCACCAGGGAGGGCTCCTTCGGCGCCGAGTTCCTCGATGGCCCGACACACTTGGGAGTTCACCCGGCGGTACATCCGGATTCACGCGCCCTCGTCGGCCGGCACACCGGCATCACGTTGCACGTCTCTGGAATACTGGGATACTGCGAGCGGTTGCATCAGCGCGGAGTCCGTTTCGTCTCCGAACCCACCCGCCAGCCGTTCGGAGTCATGGCCATGATCGCCGATCCCGACGGCAACGTCTTCGCATTGTGGGATGATCAGATTCCGGAACAGGCGGTGGGACAGGAGCCATGAGCCATTGGCCTTTCGGGACCCCACCCGCCTCGGGATCGGCAACTCCGGGTTCGCGGGTCCAGGGCAAGGCTCACAGCCCACAGCTCATAGCTCACAGCCACTAGGCCTCATGTACATCACCATCTCCTCCGTCTGGGCCTGGCTTGTTCTCGGCACCTGCATCCTGGTCTGGCTGCCGCTGCTGGCGCTCATTCGCCTGGTGACCGCTCCGTTCGATCGGGGCCGGTATTGGGTCGGTCTGTTCTTCCGCAAGATCGGAGTCGTCGTCGCCACCTTGAATCCGCTGTGGCACTTCCGTGTGTCGGGAGTCATGCCTCCTGATCCCCGCCACCCGTTCGTGGTGGTCTCCAACCACGAGTCGTTCGTGGACATTCTGCTGATCAGTCATCTTCCCTGGGAGATGAAGTGGCTCTCGAAGGTCGAGATCCTGCGGATCCCTGTCCTCGGGTGGAACATGGTCTTGGCGGGAGATGTGCCGGTGGAGCGGGGAACGCGCAAGAGCGCGCTGAAGGCCATGCGCCGCTGTCAGGAGGTCCTCGCCACTCGGGTGAGCGTGATCATCTTTCCGGAGGGCACGCGATCGACCAGCGACGAGATGGGGCCCTTCAAGGAGGGAGCATTCCGTCTGGCAGTGGACTCCGGCGTGCCGATCCTGCCCCTCGTGGTGCGGGGAACGCGCAGCGCGCTTCCCAAGCACGGATGGCGCTTCGGCAAATCGGACGCCGAGGTCCGCGTCCTTCCGCCAATCGAAACGGCCGGGCTGACGGCGAAGGACGTTCCGGCACTCACCCAACGGGTGCGCGAAGTGATTCTGCAGGAGCGGGAGAGAATGAGGCTCGAGCGCGGAGCCTGACTCCAGTTCCCCGCGGCTCCGCGACCCACCCTCCTCCGCCCCGCAACTGCTCGCTACTCACATCCTACGTCTTCCCCAGATCCGCCGGAGCCGCCGTTCGACCCCAGGCCCCCGCCAGCACGGCCAGGGTGAGCAGGTAGGGGAGCATCAGGAACAGCTGGTAGGGGATCCCGAGAGCGAACGACTGGAACAGGAACTGGAGCGCCATCGCCGCCCCGAAGAACAGAGCCGCTCCCATGACCCGCACGGGATTCCACGCACCCAGGACCACGATGGCGATCGCGATGAACCCACGGCCCGCGGTCATCTTCTCTGCGAACGTCCCGACCTGCGCCAGCACCAGGCTCGCCCCTGAGAGGCCGGCCAATGCGCCGCCGATGAGAACGCCGACGGTCCGCACGCGCCCGACATGCACCCCTGCTGCCCGGCTGTTGCTCGCCGATTCGCCTGACGCGCGGAGCCGAAGACCCCAGGCGGTGCGGAAGAGCAGCCACCAGATGAGCGGCACCGCGAGGTAGGCGAGATAGGTGAGGACGCTTTGCTGGAACAGCGCGGGCCCGAGCACAGGGACCTTCGACAGACCTGGGATCGCCTGAACCGGGAAGGTGGGCAGCGTCAGGCCGACGCCCTCCGGACCGTATACCCGACGGTACACTGTCCCCGTGAGTCCGACCACGCCCAGCGAAATCGCGGTGCCGGTGATGATCTGATCGGCCCCCGCCCGCACCGTAATGGCCGCGAATACCGCGGCCACTACGAGGCCCGCGAGCATGGCCACGAGTGTGCCGGTCCACAACCCGTTGCCGCTTGCACCAAGCGCTGCCCCGAGCGCCCCTGCCAGCATCGAGCCCTCGATACCGAGGTTGATCACGCCACCTCGCTCGGCGACCGTCTCGCCGAGCGCGGCCAGCAGCAGCGGGGTCGCTACCCTGACCGCGGACGCGAAGAAGGAGGTGAGCAGGTCGAGGTCCATCTCAGACTCCAGCCTCGGCCAGGTCGCGATTGCGGTTGGTGCTGTCCGCCAACAGCACCACCACGATGATCACCGCCTCGACCACTGACACCACCACGGCCGGTACCTGCGCCTCGCGCTGCATGGCGCTGGAGCCTGCCTCCAGCGCGGCGAATAGCAGCCCGGTCCCGATCGTCGCGAGCGGATTCAGCCGCGCCAGAAGTGCGACCGCGATGGCGGTGAAACCGTAGCCGGGAGAGAGACTCTGGAACAGCGCAAAGCTGGTTCCACTCACCTCGCTGCCACCCGCCAGTCCGGCCAGGGCGCCTGAGGCGCCGAGGGCGAGTCCGAACAGCCGCCGCGTGTTCACGCCCCCCATGACCCGTGCGGCGAGCGGGTTTGCGCCCGTCGCCCGGAGCTGAAACCCCAGCAGAGTGCGCTTTCCAAAGACCCACAGCACGCCGGCAAGGCCGAGGGCCAGGGCAAGGCCCAGGTGGAGGCGGGTCCCGGGCAGCTGCGGCAGACGCGCCGCCACGGGGAGCGGATCACTCTGGGGATAGATGTGCTTCGCTTCCTGCAGCGGCCCCTGGACCATCCAACTCACCAGGGCCTCAGCCACGAAATTGAGCAACAGCGTGCTGATCACTTCCAGCACTCCGAAGCGAAGCCGCAGCAGAATCGGGACGGAAGCCCACAGCAGGCCCGCGGCCAGCGCGGCTGCAAGCACAACCGGCACGGCAAGGAGACGCGGCCACGAGCCGAGGGACAACCCGATCCACGTGGCGGCGATCGCACCGGCGTAGAACTGGCCTTCTGCCCCGATGTTGAGCGCCCCGGCTTGAAAGGCCAAGCCGATGCCCAGGCCGATGAGGATGAGTGGAATCGCTCGGGGCAGAAGTGCGGAGAGAATAGCGTCGGGGGAGCCGAGCGCGCCGCGCCACAGCGCCGCCAACGCCAGTACTGGATCGTAGCCGCCCGCCGCCAGTCCCAGGATCAGCGTCAGGAGGCCCGCACCCACCGCGGCGAATGGCCGCAAACGTCGAAGGATTCCTGTCGGGCTCACCCGGCGGAGGCCCCCAGCATCCGTCGGCCGATGTCCTCCCGACTCATGTCCGGCGGAACGTCCACCAAGACTCCGTCCGCGAGCACCACGATCCGATCGGCCAGTTCAAGCAGCTCATCCAGATCGCTGAGATGCACCACCACTGCCACTCCACCCGACGCCGCGGACCTCAGCCGATCCATAACCTCCCGGGCAGCGCGGACATCCAGACCTCGGGTCGGATTCTCCGCGACCAGGACGGCAGGGCGGCGCTCCAGCGTCGCGGCAATCACCATCCTCTGCTGGTTGCCACCGCTGAGCGACGCCGCGGGCGCCCTCGGACCTGCCGCGCGCACCGCGTAGGACTCGATCAGCTCCGAAGTGCGCTGCTCGGCGCCCTCCCACTCGACCCAGGGTCCCCGGATCCAGGGCGCCGAACGACCCTGACAGAGCACCAGGTTTTCAGTCAGGGTGAACTCGCCGATCAGCGCCTCGCTACTCCGATCTTCGGGGATGAATCCCACCGGCCGGGTTACCTCGAGGTGGCCGGACGCGGACGAGGCTAGGCCCGCGATGGCCCGGAGCAGCTCCCGTTGGCCATTGCCCTCGACGCCGGCGACTCCGACCAACTCTCCTCCCCGAACGACGAAGTTGGCCGAGCGAAGGCCGGCGCCACTGCCACCGAGCCGATGGACCGCGAGGCCTTCCGCCTTCACCCGCACATCCGCCAAGGGTTGGGCGGCGGGGGCCCGGCGGGGTGGTGCTCCGTTCATCAGCTCGCCCAGCATGTAGGCAGCCAGCTGTTCCGCATTAGTGTCCGTCACGGGGCCCGCATACACCACTCGGCCTTTCCGAAGGACTGTGACCCGGTCGGCAACCGCCATCGCCTCGCTCAACTTGTGGGTGATCAGTACGGTTGCGACCCCCCGGGCCCTGAACTCCTGCACCCTGCTCAGCAGGGCCTCTGCGTCGGGGGGTGAGAGCACGGACGTGGGCTCGTCCAGGAGGAGCACCCGAGCGTCCGCCGCGAGCGCCTTGAGGACCTCCAACCGCTGTTTGAGGCCCGCAGACAGCTCCGCCACCAGCAGTCCCGGATTCAGCGTCAGTCCGGTCGTCTCGGCCAGTCTGCGAACGCGCTCGATGAGCTTGCGGGGCCGTGGCGACCAGCCCGCCGCCAGGGCCACGTTCTCGGCCACCGTGAGTGCGGGGATGGAGGTGAAGTGCTGGTGGACCATTCCCACGCCAAGGCGGCGCGCCGCGGTGGGATCTCCCTTGAGGATTTCGGCTCCACCGACGGCCACGCTGCCGGCATCGGGCTCGACCAGGCCAAAGGCGATCTTCATCAGCGTCGACTTGCCCGCCCCGTTCTCGCCGAGCAAAGCGTGGATCTCCCCCTGATCCAGCGTGAAGTCAACGCCAGTCAGCGCCTCGACGCGGCCGAAGCGCTTGCGAATGCCCTTGAGCTCGAGGGCGTGTGGCATGCCGGAAGTATAGGCTGACGCACGCGTCCTGAGCATGCGGGGAAGCAGGGGGGGCGACGGCGCTGGAGTTACAGGCCCGTCGGGTGATCGTGGAACTCCCAGGGCAGGTTGAAGCGTTCGCCCAGATGGCGCGCGAGGGCCTGGACGCCAACTGTCTCGGTGGCGTAGTGGCCGGCATAAAGGACGTTCACACCGAGCTCGATGGCATCGAAGTAGGTGTGCGCTGCACCCTCCCCGGTGATGTATGTGTCACATCCAGCGGCGTGCGCCTGGGCGATCGCGCTGCCCGCCCCTCCGGTAATCACTCCGATCCGGCGTATCTCCTCAGGGCCGCCCGGAATCAGGCGCACCGCGTCGGACGGGATACCCAGCGTACGGGCGAGTGTGGGAACCAGCGCCTCCCGGCGTCGGAGCTCGGCGGGGGCGGCCCCGGCGACTCCAATCGGAACTCCTCGATGTAGCCCGAACCAGTCGGTGCCGCTCAGGCCCAGTTGTCGCGCGAGAACCGCGTTGTTACCAACCTCCGGGTGCAGATCGAGGGGAATGTGGGCGGCGTAAAGCGCGGCATCCCTCTGGAACAGCGCCCTCAAGCGCCGGTAGCGCCGTCCGACAACGGGCTGGTTCCCATCCCAGAACATGCCGTGGTGCACCACCAGCATGCACCTTGGGGCCGTCACGCCCTCGATGGTCTGGAGCGAGGCGTCGACCGCGGCCACCAGCCGCTCGATGCCGCCGCTGTTCTCGACCTGGAGCCCGTTGAGCGCGTTGGGGTCGTCTGGGACTTCCCCTATCCGGAGGTACTGATCCAGATGCGAGACCAGGCTGTCGAGTGGAACCGGCTGATGGGTCACGGCTGCGCCGGCGCGCCATCCAGCCGGGCAATGGAATCGCGCGCGGCCGAAAGCCGCTCCCGCAGAGACGCCGGCATGGTGGATTCGAGCAGTGGGTTGGGCTCGTAGCGCACTACTCCGCTCTTGAGCCCGAATGACTCCACCTTGGGTACAAATCCGCCGGCTTTCACTTCCCGGGCCACGGCGAGGAACGCCCTCGGAAGATCGATGACGGCGGAACCGAGGGTCCGCTGTGGGGCCAGTGCGGATTGGTCTGCATTCGCGCCGAAGATGTACGCGCCCCGGGACTCCTTCACCGCCTGGAACACACCCAGCGCCGCCTGGTCGGCATTGTGGTGGAACATGTCCACCCCGGCTTGGATCTGCGCCAGGGCCGCCTCGCGGCCCGCCGCGACATCATCGAAGGTATTGAGATAGGTCGATCGCGCGCTGATTTTCGGATTCACCGCCTTGGCTCCAGCCACCCAGGCATCTTCCGCCAGCTTGATGGGGGGCAGCTCGATGCCTCCCACGAAGCCGATCGTGTTCGTCTTGGTCATCCCTCCGGCCACCATGCCGGCGAGATAGCTCGCCTCATGCAGCCTGAAGATGAGAGGCGAAACGTTTCCTTGGACCCGCTCTCCGGAGGTGACCACGAACACCGTTTTCGGATACTGCGCGGATACTCGCTCGGCTGCCCCCTGAAACTCGAACCCATGTCCGAACACCAGGTCGTATCCCTGGGCGGCGTATGTACGAAGTGCCTCTTCCTGCTCAGCCGGGGTTCGGGCCTCCACCTGGCTGACGGCAACGGCCAGGCTGTCCCGAATCTGTTCGAGGCCTCCATAGGCCCCTGAGTTCCAGGCAGCGTCTGCGATGGATCCAGGCGTGACAAGTCCAACGCGAAACCCAGCCCTTTGTGCAGGCGGGGAGCAACCGACAAAAGCGACCGCCAAACCGACAGCGGCCGCAAGTCGAAGCAGTACTGCGCTAGCAACGCGACAGTGTGTAGACATCGAATGCCGTTGTAACAGCGGAAGCCAGCCCTCTATCCACAAGAGAGCCGAAGTTTTCAACTATTGTGGGAAGTCAACCTGGGTTTGACTGCGATGCCGTGGACAGGGACTCACGATCCGCCTGGCTCCGCTCGCCAGGGTTAAGCTCCATGGTGATTTGACCGTTGACTCGGCCACCTTCGGCGATATGCAGCCGCTGCGTCTGTATGTCCCCCTCGACAACGGCCCCGGGCTGAATCTCCGCCCGCTCTTCGGCGTGCACGGAGCCGTGAATCTCCCCTCCCGCTACGATCTCCGGGGCGAACACGTCGCCCCGGATCAAGGCTCCGGGGGCAACCAGCAGCTGAGTCGCCGCCCGGACGGTGCCCTGCACGGTGCCCTCGATCTTCACGACCCCCTCGCTGCCGACGTCGCCCACGATGGTTGTGCCTGCCGCGATGATGGTCAGGCCCGCGGGCTCGCCTCGGCGGGGGGAATCGGGGCGGCCGCCCTGGGCGGGGCGGGATGAGAAGATGGCCATCAGCGTGGCTCCTTGAGCATGGTGCGAGGGTCGATCGGCGTACCCTCGCGGCGGATTTCGAAATGCAGGTGAGGGGCGCTCGATCTCCCCGTGTTGCCTGACAGACCGATCACCTGCCCGGCCGCAACTAACTCACCCGCGGTGACCGTGGTCCGGCTCAGATGCCCGTATTTGCTCTGCAGACTATCGGGATGTTCGATCAGAACAAAAAGCCCGTACTCCGGATCTTCGCCGGCCTGCAGCACGGTTCCCCCACCCGAGGCCCGAACCGGGCTGCCGATCTGGACAGCGATGTCTACCCCGGGATGTGCCTCGTCCCGAGTATCGGCAATTGACCCCGAGCCCGCTTGGCCACGCGTCACATATCCAGGTTCATCGAGCGGCCAATGGGTCGGTGCCGATGGTCCCTGCTCATAGACCGACGCGGTACCGGCAGGCACCGCCCGGACTGCCGGGGCAACCGGGAGGGTTGAGGCAAGCCGGACCGGATCAGGGACCACATCCGCTCCAAGCATGGCACGGATCCTGTCGTAGCGGCGCTCGGCGCTGTCGAGGGCCGCCACGAGGTCGGTGATCTTCCGGTTTTCTGTTTGCAGCCGCTCGACCTCCCGCACCAGGCCTGGTACGCGGGCGGCCTGTGCCACGATCGGGAGATACAGCGCCAAGCCGAGGAGCAGCAGCCCCCCCAGTCCCATCGCAGTCCAAGTCAATGTCCGGAGCAGCCACCTGGGAAGCCGGTACGTGCGGGAGGCGAGCGCCCCGTCCGTATGGACCACGATGGTCACATGGCTGCCAGGCTGTCTCATCCCCCGAACGGCTCGCCCAGAATCAGCTCCAAGACCCGCGCGAGATCGTCCTCGTTGTAATAGCTGATGGCAAGGGTCCCGCGGCCGCGGCGCCGGGCGGTTATCCGGATGTCGGTTCCCAGCCGTTTCCGCAGAGCCTCTTCGATCCTCCGATGCGCGGGTGAGAGCTGTCGCACCGGCTGGCGTCGCGTGCCGGCGGGCCTGGCACCCCGCACCTTGGACTCGATGTCGCGAACCGACCAACCGTGAGCGACGGAGTCCTGGGCCAGCCGGCTCATCTGGCTCCGGTCGGTGAGACTCAGCAGCGCACGAGCATGGCCCTCGGACAGCTGCCCCGCATCAACCATCGATGTGACGTCCGCGGGCAGCTTGAGCAGCCGGAGAGCATTGGCAACAGTCGAGCGGTCGCGCCCCACCAACCGTGCCACCTCTCCCTGAGCGAGCTGAAACTCATCGATCAGGCGTTGATAGCTGGTAGCCTCCTCGATGCACGAGAGGTTATCGCGCTGCAGGTTCTCGACCAGGGCCAGGGTGAGCAGAGTACGGTCGTCTGCTTCCTTGATGACCGCCGGTATTTTTTGCCACCCAAGTCTCTGGGCTGCACGCCACCGGCGCTCACCTGCGATCAGCTGGTACCCATCCAGGTGTCGCCTGACCACCACTGGCTGCAGCAGACCGGCCACTTCCATCGAGGAGACCAGCTCCTGGAAGTGCGGCTCATCGAGCCTGACGCGCGGCTGATAGGGATTCGGCCGGATGGAGCTGACCGCAAGCTCCTGCAGCGCGCCTTGCGCCTCGGCTTCCTGTCGACTCATTGGGCCGAGCAGCGCCTCTAGGCCTCGCCCCAGCCGCCTGGTCTCGCTCATGCGTCATCCTCGCCGCCAGGAACCGGAACCGTTGAGCCGACCGCGGGGACCCGCTCGCTGACTGCGCCCCGCCCGTCGGCAGCCTCGGGACTCTCCAATCGCCGAACCAGCTCCTGGGCCACGGCGAGATAGCTCTTGGCCCCAACCGACTGGACGTCATACAGGAGAATTGGCCTGCCGAAGCTTGGCGCCTCCGCGAGTCGAACATTGCGCGGAATCACCGTCGGGAACATCCGCGCTCCAAAGTATTCCTTGGCGTCACTCGCTACCTGGCGGCAGAGATTGACCCGCGAGTCGTACATGGTGAGCAGAACCCCATCGATTGCCAGCCGCGGGTTGAAGTTCTGCTGCACCAGCTTGATCGTATTCAGCAGCTGGGAAATCCCCTCCAGGGCGTAGTACTCGCACTGAATGGGAATGATGACACCATCCGCCGCGGTCAGGACATTGAGCGTGATCAGTCCGAGAGAAGGCGGACAGTCGATGAGAACGAATTCGTAGGAGCCTCGCGCCGGCTCAAGCGTCCGGCGAAGGACGCTCTCGCGATCAGCACGCTCCACCAGTTCGAGCTCGGCGCCGACCAGGTCCTGAGTTGCGGGAACGATGTCCAGAAAGGGAAGGGCCGCGTCGCTGAGAATCACATCGGCGAGCGGCCGACCCTCGATGAGCGCGTCGTAGAGGGAGTACCGCAACTGCTCTCGCCGGACACCGAGCCCGCTGGTGGCGTTCCCCTGCGGGTCGGCATCCACGAGCAGGGTCTTACGCTCCGCAATCGCGAGGGAGGCGGCGAGATTCACAGCGGTGGTCGTCTTGCCAACCCCGCCTTTCTGATTCGCGATTGCGATTATTCTCGCCATCTTTAGAGGCATCTTGTTATGGCAGAACTACTTATGAAGATGTGCCAGTTGGCTCGCCCCTGTGACCGGCTGGGTGGTCAGAGAATATAGCGCTAGAAGGGAATAGTGGAAATGCCGCCGGGACTGCCGTTTCACGTGGAACACAAATGTTTCCGGGCACTTGTCCATTCTGCGGTGGGACCACCAGCTTGGGCAGGTGCCGTGGCCTATTTCTGTTTCTCTCTGTTTCACGTGAAACATCCCTCAACGCGAACAGACCTCCCGATTCCGGTTCCACTTCATGACCTCGAGAACCAGGTTCTGGAGGTCGTTCGGTGAGACACCGGGGATCCTCCCCGCACGGCCCAACGTCTCAGGGCGCTGCGCAGCGAGCTTCTCGCGTGCCTCGATGGAGAGCGACGAGAAGGTCTGAAATGGGACATCGCTAGGCAACGCGAACTCATCCATCGCGGCTAGCCTCAGGGCATCCTCGCGCTCACGGAGCAAGTACCCTTCATACTTCAGCTCGATCTCCGCCCACTCCACAACGGCTGGGTCGGCAGCCGATCCTGAGGCAGCAGCCAGCAGCGTGCTCAGGCTAGTTCCCGGACGCCGAGCCAACTCTACGACTCGGGTCGGCTCCGAGATTGGAGTTGACCCCCAAGACTGGAGGAGGGGATTTGCCGACTCCGGGCGCATCACCGTATCGCGCGCCTGCCGGTCGATCGCGTGCTCGTCGGCCAGACGACGGTGAGCGACCTTGAGTTCCTCGGCGGTGAGCAGCCCGAGCGCCTCCCCCAGATCAATCAGCCGCCTTACGGCATTGTCTTGCCGCAGCAGCAAGCGGTATTCGGCACGAGACGTAAAGAGCCGATAGGGCTCGTCGACGCCTCGAGTCACCAGATCATCCACAAGGACGCCAATCATGGCTTGGTCGCGACGCATCGAAATCGCCGGCTTGTCCTGCGCTTCGAGCGCGGCATTGATCCCAGCCAGGATACCTTGGCCGGCAGCCTCCTCGTAACCGGTGGTTCCGTTTACCTGACCCGCGAAGAACAGCCCCTCAACGCCCTTCAGCTCCAGGCTCGCACTCAGCTGGGTCGGCGGGAAATAGTCATATTCGATCGCGTAACCCGCCCGTGTCATCTTCGCCTGCTCCAGCCCTGGAACCGCATGCAACAGAGCGAGCTGGACCTCGGCTGGGAGGGAGGTGCTGAGTCCGTTCACATAAAGCTCGCTAGTTTCCAACCCCTCCGGTTCCAGGAACAGCTGGTGCCTCCCCGCATCACGGAACTTCACAATCTTGTCTTCGATCGAGGGGCAGTAGCGCGGTCCTCGCCCGCTGATCGCGCCCCCATACAGCGCGGACTCGCCGAGGTGTCTCTCGATGATAGCGCGCACTTCGGCGCCGGCCCAAGCCAGGTAGCACGGCAGCTGAGGGAGGCGGTCCGCGCGCTCGAAACTGGAGAACCAGTACTGCGCCTCGTCCCCGTCCTGGCGGGAGAAGACGGACAGGTCCACCGACCTCCCGTCGAGCCTTGGTGGAGTGCCTGTCTTGAATCGTTCTACTGTAATCCCTTGTTCCACAATAGCTTCCGCGAGACCGACTGATGGAGGATCACCCGCCCGCCCCGCGGGAATCTCGCGGTCGACCCCGAGGTGGATCTTTCCCCGGAGGAAGGTGCCAGCAGTGATCACCAGCGATCTGCACGCGAACGTCCTCCCTTCCGCCGTGGTTACCGCGTCAATCCGCGGTCCTCTCGCCATCCTCAGGCGAGTCACAGTCCCCTGAGCGAACTCCAGCCCGGCGCGCCTCTCCAGGAGCGCACGAACCGCCCGCCGGTACAGCCCGCGATCACATTGCGCCCGAGGCGACCACACCGCCGGCCCCTTGGAACGATTGAGCATCCGAAACTGGATCATCGACCTGTCCGTCGCTCGCCCCATCACGCCACCCAGGGCGTCGACTTCCCTGACAACGGTGCCTTTGGCGATGCCACCGATGGCGGGATTGCAGGACATCTGTCCGATGGTCTCGAGGTTCTGCGTGAGCAGCAGAGTGCGTGCGCCGAGGCGCGCCGCCGCGTTCGCGGCCTCGGTTCCCGCGTGACCACCGCCAATCACGATGACGTCATACCGTTCCATGGAGCACAAGCTACACCCCCGGACGGGAGAGCGGAAAGCGAGGAGGGCGGAAGCCCCCAGGTGGAGCCACCGCCCTCCTGATTCTGCCGCCACGCGAGCTCCGCTAGGTGGTTCTGACCCAGGCCCAGAGCTCCCGGAAGCTCGGCTTCTTGCCATAGGAGAGAATGCCCACCCGGTAGATTCGGCCGGCCATCCAGACGATCACGATAACCCCGAGGAGCGTGGCCGCCACCGCGCCGGCAACCTCCGCCATTGGCAGCGGCGACAGGGCGTATCGCACGGGAATCACCAGCGGCGAGAAGAATGGGATGAAACTCAGGATCTTCGCCATGCTGGAGGACGGATCGTTGATGAGTGTGAACATCGCGATGAAACCCAGTGCCAGCAGAATGGTCACCGGTTGCGCTGCCTGTTGGGTCTCCTGCTGTGAGCTGCACATAGCCCCAACCGCCGCGTACAGGGCCGAGTAGAGGAGGAAGCCCAGCAGGAAGAAGATCAGAACCACAACTACCAGGTCCACGGAAACAGCCGGCAGGCTCATGCTCTGGCGGGTGCCGTCGACTGCCACCTGCTCGAGTCCACCGGCGTTGCGCGAGGCGATGGCACTCGTGACATAGAAGCTCGCCCCGCCCCAGATCGCCAGCTGCAGAAGCCCGGCGCCAGCAACGCCGATCACCTTCCCCATGAGGAGTTGAAAGGGGGTGATACTCGAGATCAGCACCTCAACGATGCGGTTCGACTTCTCCTCCAGCACTGCACCCATGACCTGGATGCCGTACATGATCAGCGAGAAGTACATGACGAAGGACGTGATGTAGGCGAGCCAGAACGAGCTCTCTCCGCTCTCGCCGGTCAACCTGCCCTTACTCACTTTGTTGGTCTGAAGATCGAGTTCCACGGCCGCAGCCGCGATCATGTCCGAGTCCGCGCCCCGGCGCTCGAGCCGTTCGCCCCGGAGCACCGGCGAGATGGCCCGTTCGAGGGAGCGCATGTCGCTGAAGCTGGCTACGTTCGTCCCGTAGTAACTGACTTTCCCGTCCTCCACCCCTCGGTCCGTAATCACGAGCACGCCATCGAGTCCCGGAGCGCCCAGACTGTCGACGCCGACTCGCTGGATGAGCGAATCGCGGAGCCGGTCTACCTCCGCCCCGGTCCGCAGTCGCACCAGGTTGTATCTCGACCGGACCGTGGCGCCGGTGCCGAGAGTGACCCGCCGGAGGGCGGACTCCACGCTGTCACCGGTCGAGCCCGATGCACCGTCCAGCAGCACCAGCGATCGTGGCCGGGTATCCCGCTTGAGCAGCAGCTGGGGCAGGTAGGCGAATCCGAAGGTCATGAGCGGAACGATGAGGGTCCCAATGATGAATGCACGGGTGCGCACCCGCTCGATGAACTCCCGCCGGATAACTGCGAGTATCTTGTTCACGCGACCACCTCACTCGCTGCCGGGGTCGCAGCTTCCGCCCCCACCTTGGCAATGAAGATCGACTGCAGTGAGGGTTCGACCACCTCGAACCGAGACAGGCCGACGTCCGCCATCACCAGTGCCTTCAGCAGACGCTCCGGTTCCGCTCCGTGCGCCAGCTCCACCTCCGCCGATGCGCCCGAATCATCCACCCGGGCCACCAGCGACCGGTCCGCAAGGATCGATTTCGCAGCCGCGCCATTGCGGGTAAAGGTCAGGGCCAGGCTGCTGTGCCCGAACTCACGCTTCACCTGAGCCAGCGGCCCGTCCACCACTTTCTCTCCCCGGGCGATGATGGTGATCCGGTCGCACATCTTTTCCGCGTGCTCCATGATGTGGGTGGAGAAGAGAACCGTCCGACCGCTCCGCGCCACATCGACCACCACGTCGCGCATGACCTGGCTGTTGACCGGATCGAGTCCGCCGAACGGTTCGTCCAGGATCACCAGTTCCGGTTCGTGCTGTAGCGCTCCGGCGAACTGGACCTTCTGCTGCATGCCCTTGGAGAGATCCGACACTTTCCGCGCGGTCCAGTCGCCCAGGCCCAACCGCTCCAGCCACTGCCTCGCCCGTTTGCGGGCGTCCCATCGGGAGAGGCCCTTGCACTCCCCCAGGAAGGCCAGCTGATCCAGTACCCGCATCTTGGGATACAGCCCCCGTTCTTCTGGCAAGTAGCCGATCCGGGCGGATAGATCGCGACCGCTGCCCTGCGCGCCGAACAGGGTCACCGTTCCCTCGTCCGGCGTGATGATGCTGAGGAGCATTCGGATGGTAGTTGTCTTTCCGGCTCCATTTGGGCCGAGCAGTCCGAAGATTCCTCCGGCAGGCACCTCCAGGCTCAGGCTCCGGACCGCCGTGTGTCCAGAATAGCGTTTGGTCACACGGTCAACGACGATGACGGGGGAACTCATAGCGCTCCCGGGTGGATTGAGGACGGGGCTCGTACGCCCCTGGGGTCCGGCATGTTTCATGTCGAGTCGCCATTGGGGGAGAAGATGTCCTCGATCCGCCGGCCAAACAAACGGGCGATGGCAAACGCGAGCGGCAGGCTTGGGTCGTAGCGTCCGGTCTCAATGGCGTTCACGGTTTGCCGGGAGACTCCGAGACGCACTGCCAAGTCTCCTTGCGACCAGAATTGCTCGGCCCGCAGATCCCGCAGTCTGTTCTTCAACGGTGGTCCGCTCCGATACTGGGCCGGAAGAGGAGGGCGCTGGCCCAGGGCCAATGCCACGCGGCGGCGAGTGACTCACGCAGGACCGCTTCGAAGCATCCCCGGAGCCCGATGGCAGGCGACACGAAAACCACGGTCGTAAAGGGCGATGGCGAATGTAAAGCTTGCTTGACAGGCCGTCAAGGTTGCTTGTCTTGCAGGGATCGCGTCGCTGAGGTAATTGATGATCTCGCTTCGCGCGGGCCCAAGGGCTGGTTCACCGGGCCGAGCCCCAACCTGGCATATGACCTATCGGATACTCGTCAACCGAGAACTCTGCGAGAGCAACGCCGAGTGCGTCTCCCTCGCCCCTTCGGTATTCGAGCTCGATGACGAGGAGTTGTGTGTCGTGATCGATCCGGAAGGGGCGAAGAGCAAGCGGATCCTCGACGCCGCCCGTGCCTGTCCCACCGACGCCATCACCCTCATCGACGATGAGGGCGAACAGGTATGGCCCTGAAATGACCGACGGGGCCGGCGATCGCTCGCCGGCCCCGTTCGAGATCCCCACACATCCCGGTACTACTCTCCCCAGTCGACCAGCCGCACCACCCGGCGGACGTCGCCGCTCGGAATGAGCACATTCGGGTGCTGCGCCCGCACGCCGAACTTCAGCGTCTGGCGGACGAACTCCGCCCGGCCTTCTGGGGCGCGATGCTCCGCGACATCGTGGAGGAGGACACCCTGGGACGTCTCCTCGTGGTACCGACCGATATACAGCGCGGCAGCGGACTCCAGGACCACGGTGATGCCGTGCAGTTCGGAGTGACCCGGATGAAAGACGTGGCCGGACATGGGCTTTAGGCTATGGGTTCCAGGCGATGAGCTCTGCGCTCTGAGCGAACTGCCCGGCGGAATGAGAGAGGAGCCATGGGAACACGAATCAGCCCCACGGTCTCTGTCACTCAGGTCCACCTCTTACAGCTTCTCCACCGTCGCACAGTACTTGTCGAACGCGTCGGTCAGGTCCTTGGCGATTTGCTGGGGGGTCCGGCCCTCGATCATATGCCGGTGCACGAAATGCACGACCTCTCCATCACGAAACAACGCTATGGACGGGCTGCTGGGCGCGTAATCGCTGAAGTACTGCCTGGCGCGAGCCGTCGCATCAAGGTCCTGCCCAGCGAAAACCGTGGTAACCTGCTGCGGTTTCGTGGCGTGCTGAAGCGCCAGGGAGAGCCCGGGCCTCGCGCTGCCGGCAGCGCAGCCACACACCGAGTTCACGAACACCAGCATGGTTCCGCGGGAATCACCCAGGACGCTATCCACCTCGGCCACGGTTCGGAGTTCCTTGACGCCGAGTCGGGTCAGCTCCTCGCGCATGGGCTGGACGATTCTCGGATCATACGGCATAGGGGTCTCAATCCTCATCGATTTGGTCAACAGAGTGGGAGCCGGTTCGGCCGGCCCCGGCATTCCAGCTATTTCTCCGGATCGCGAGCCTCGAGCGCACTCTTGAGCGCATGCCACGAGAGCGTCGCACACTTCACCCGGGTCGGGAACTCACGCACACCCGCGAACACGGCCAGCTTGGCCGGCAGATCATCCGTCGGCCCCGCCTGCCCGGTGACCATGCGATGGAAGCTCTCGAACAGCCTCTGGGCCTCTTCCCGCGTCTTCCCCTTCACCGTGGTAGTCATCAGGGAGGCCGATGCCTTGGAAATGGCGCAGCCGGAGCCCTGGAAGCTCACGTCGGCGATACGGTCTCCATCCAGCTTGAGCCATATCTTGAGCTGATCGCCGCACAGCGGGTTGTAGCCCTCCGCCTCGCGATCAGCGCCCTCCATCGGGCGGTAGTTTCGCGGCGCCCGGTTGTGATCGAGGATCACGCTCTGATACAGCTCGCTGGCATCGGCCATTAGCCAAAGACCTTCCGTACCTCCAGCAGGCCCCGGACCAGGGCATCCACTTCTGCCCTCGTGTTGTAGGCAGCGAAAGACGCCCGCACAGTTCCCGCCAATCCGAAATGCCGCATCAGCGGCTGGGCGCAATGATGGCTGGCGCGCACCGCGACCCCCTGGAGATCGAGCACGGTACCGACATCGTGCGGGTGCACCCGATCGAGCACGAAGGAGACGACGCTGACTCTCTCCGGTGCCGTGCCGATCAGGCGCACTCCGGGCACCTCGGCCAGGCACGCGGTGGCATAGTTGAGCAGGTCTGCCTCGTGAGCCTCCACAGCGGAGCGCTCCAGCGACCCGAGCCAGCGCACCGCCGCCGCAAAGCCGATAGCTTGAGCAATCGGCGGCGTCCCGGCTTCAAATCTCGCGGGCGGGGGCGCGAAGGTCGTTTCCTCGAAGGTCACATTCTGGATCATCCCGCCGCCGCCCTGCCAAGGGGGCATTTCCTCGAGCAGCGCCGACCGGCCGTAGAGGAACCCGACACCCGTGGGGCCGTACATCTTGTGCGCGGAGGCAGCGTAGAAATCCGCCCCGAGTGCCTCAACGTCGACCCGGAAGTGTGGAACGGCCTGGGCCCCGTCCACCACCACGACCGCCCCGACGGCATGCGCCCGATCGGCGATCTCTCGAACCGGATTTACCGTACCCAGCACGTTCGACACATGGGTCAGGGCGACGACACGAGTCCGTTCCGTCAGCATGCCGTCGAGACTCTCGAGATCGAGCTCACCGGTGTCGGTGACCGGAACGACCCTGATCCGCGCCCCAGTGGCCTTCACCACCAGTTGCCAGGGGACGATATTGGAGTGATGCTCCATCCCCGTCAGCAGAACCTCGTCTCCGGGCCGCAACCTGGGCCGAGCGTAGCTCTGCGCCACCAGGTTGAGTGACGCGGTGGTGCCGGCGGTAAACACGATCTCAGACGCGTGCGCCGCTCCGACGAGGTCCCGCACGTCTTCCCGTGCGAGGTCGTACAGGGCACTCGCCCGCTCACTCAGCGCATGCACTCCGCGGTGGACGTTGGCATTCTCCAGCAGGGAGAAATCCGCCTCCGCCTCGACCACCGCCCTGGGCTTCTGGCTGGTGGCGGCATTGTCCAGATAGACGAGGGGCCTTCCATGCACCTGCGTGCGCAGAATGGGAAACTCCGTGCGCAGCCGCGCCAGGTCGAGCCCGGCGCGCCCCGATTCGACCGCCGCCCCGTGACCGACCCGGGAGAGCGTCATCGGCTCACCCCTCACCCAGGGTTTCGAGGCGGCTCATCACCACCGCCTCGAGCTGCCGACGGACCGACTCATGGGGGATCTCTTCCAGCACCTCGGCGGCAAAGGCGTAGGTCAGGATCTTCCGGGCTCGCGCGCTTCCGATGCCCCGGCTCTTGAGGTAGAACGCAGCCAGAGAATCGAGACTTCCCACCGTCGCTCCATGGGTGCACTTCACATCGTCCGCGAAGATCTCGAGTTGCGGCTTGGTATCGATCCTCGCCGTGTCCGACAGGAGAAGGGCCCGGTTGGTCTGCTTGGCGTCGGTCTTCTGAGCCTCGGGAGTCACGTAGATCTTGCCGTTAAAGATGCCGTGTGACCGGCCGTCGAGGATGCCCTTGTAGATCTCGCGGGTGGAGCAGTTCGGATGGGCATGCAGAATGGAGGTGTGATTGTCCACCTCCTGCCGGTCACGGCCCATGTACACCCCGAGCAGCTGGCTCTCGACCCCGGGGCCGTCCAGACGCATATCGAGGTTGTTGCGGGCGATCGCGCCGCCGAAGCTGATCGAGAAGGAGCGGCTCCGGCTGTCCTGATCCTGATGCAGGTGTGTGGTGCCGACGTGGAATGCCTGCTCGCTCTCCCGCTGGATCTTGCTGTGCTCGAGATAGGCACCCACCTCGACCACCGCCTCGGTGAGCGCGTTGGTCAGGTAGGAGCCCGTCGACAGCCCTACGTAGCTCTCGATGACCGCCGCCCGTGCGCCTCGCTCCACAACGATCAGGTTCCTCGGGTGCGTGGCGCCCCCCTGGGCGCGGTGATCTGTCACGAAGACGGCATGCACCAGGGCACCGGCGTCCACTCCCGCGGCCACATGCACCAGGAGCCCATCCTTGATGAAGGCGGTGTTGAGCGCGGTGAATCCGCCCTCCTCCAGCGAGGCGTACTTGCCCAGATGATCGCTCAGGAGGTCGCCATGGGAGGCAATCGCCCCGGCCAGGTTCCTCACTGTGACGCCCGAGCGTGCGGTGGCGGGGGTCGACAGTCCCGGGGCGTACCTGCCGTTGACGAAAACCAGGGTGCTGACTCCGGGAATCGCGAACAGGTACTGCCGCAAGTCCTCGGGGCGGACCCCGCTCACATCCGCCGGGGCCAGCCGGAAGTCGGTTCCGGTGATGGCCGAGAGATTGTTGAACCGCCAGTCTTCCTCTCGGCTGGAGGGGAATCCCCGCTGCCGGAAGCGCTCGAGCCCCGCCTGGCGCAGCTCATGCAGCCAGCCGGCGCGGCTCCCGCCCGTACGGGTAAAGCTCTCGAAGTCCTCGAGGTACGCCGTGGTCACGCGGTCACCGCCGGCTCGGTGAGCCACTCGTAGCCTTTGGCCTCGAGCTCCAGCGCCAGGTCCTTGCCCCCGGACTTCACGATTCGCCCCCCAGCCAGCACGTGCACGCGGTCGGGAACGATGTAGTTGAGGAGCCGCTGATAGTGTGTCACCACGATGGTGGCGTTGTCCGGGCGCTTCAGCTGGTTGACCCCGTCCGCTACGATGCGGAGCGCATCGATGTCGAGCCCGGAGTCCGTCTCGTCGAGGATGGCGAGCCGGGGCTCAAGCACCGCCATCTGGAGGATCTCGTTTCGCTTCTTCTCGCCGCCGGAGAAGCCGGCGTTGACGGCGCGGGAGAAGATCTCCGGTCCCCACTCGACCAGCGCCAGCTTCTGTTCCACCAACTCCATGAAATCGATCGGATCGATCTCCTCCTGGCCCCGCGCCTTGCGGATCTCGTTCAGCGCAGCCCGGAGGAAATACGCATTGGAGACGCCCGGAATTTCTACCGGATACTGGAAGGCCAGGAAGACCCCTGCCTGGGCCCGCTCTTCCGGCTCCATCTCGAGCAGGTCCTGCCCGAGGTAGAGCACCTGCCCCTCGGTGACTTCATAGGCCGGATGGCCGGCGAGCACCTGGGCCAGGGTACTCTTGCCGGACCCATTGGGGCCCATGACGGCGTGAACCTCGCCAGCATTCACGGTCAGATTGATCCCATGGAGGATCTGGTTGTCGCCCGCCTTGGCGTGCAGGTTCTTGATCTCGAGCACTCTGCTTCTCCTCAGCACATGCCTGCGGGGCCCGCGCAGCTGAGCCGGCCCACTGGTTATCCCACACTGCCTTCGAGACTGATCCCCAGCAGCTTCTGCGCTTCGACCGCGAACTCCATGGGGAGCTCCTTGAAGACTTCCTTGCAGAATCCATTGACGATCATGCTGATCGCGTTCTCGGTATTCAGACCACGCTGCTTACAATAGAAGATCTGGTCCTCGCCGATCTTCGAGGTCGACGCTTCGTGCTCTACGGCCGCCGTCGGATTCTGGACGTCGATGTAGGGAAAGGTGTGCGCCCCGCAGCGGTTCCCGATCAGCATCGAGTCGCACTGCGTATAGTTCCGCGCGCCCTCGGCCTTGGGCAGGACCTTCACCTGGCCCCGGTAGCTGTTGTTTCCCCGGCCGGCGGAGATGCCCTTGGAGACGATCGTACTCCGGGTGTTCCGGCCGAGGTGGATCATCTTCGTGCCGGTATCGGCCTGCTGCCTGCCGTTGACGACCGCGACCGAGTAAAACTCGCCCACGGAGTTGTCGCCCTGGAGGATGACGCTCGGGTACTTCCAGGTGATCGCGGACCCGGTCTCGACCTGGGTCCAGGAGATCTTGGCGTTGGCGGCCGCCTTGCCGCGCTTGGTGACGAAGTTGTAGATGCCGCCCTTGCCCTCTTCATC
>Ga0153915_10001684_pt1 | contig 20337 bp, 36 predicted proteins | sample Opewatmetagenome_2_FD_107003 | JGI IMG/M metagenome (GOLD analysis project Ga0153915, IMG submission 107003) | Freshwater wetland microbial communities from Ohio, USA - Open water 3 Core 3 Depth 3 metaG | ecosystem: Environmental > Aquatic > Freshwater > Wetlands | place: USA: Ohio, Lake Erie...
ATCGGAAGATTAACTAAAGACCCTGAATTGAGATACATCCCGGAAAGCCAGAACGCGGTGGCGACGTTTACGCTCGCCGTGGATCGTCCTTTCGCAAAGGATAAGCAGGCCGACTTCATCCGGATCACTGTATTCGGAAAGCAGGCGGAAAATTGCGAACGCTTCCTTACAAAAGGAAGAATGGCCGCGATCCAGGGAAGACTGCAGACAGGCAGCTATAAAAACAAAGAGGGCGCTACAGTATATACCACTGACGTCGTTGCTGATCGAGTTGAATTTTTAGAGTGGGGGGATAAGTCCGGCGCAGGGTTTGAGAGGCAGGACGCCAAGGGAGCCCCTGAGATTCCCGAAGGGTTCCAGGCGCTCGAGGACGACGATACGCCTTATTAGGGAGGGTAAGTAAATGGGAAATAAAGACCCAGCAGTATTGTTCTACACATCGGATTTTTTAACCGGCGTTTCCGATCTAACTATGGAGGAGCGCGGACAGTATATTACCCTTCTCTGTATGCAACACCAAAAAGGCCATTTATCGGAAAAAACCATATGCTTAGCCTTAGGTTTAATTCCGGTTGACGTTATGAAGAAATTTCAAATAGACGAAAGCGGACTATATTTTAACGTCAGAATGGACATTGAAACAGAAAAGCGTTCCAAATACATAGAATCAAGGGTTGAAAATGGTAAAAAAGGAGGGAGAAAAAAAAGCACTAGCTTAGCACATGGTAAAGCACATGGAAAGCATAAGGCTAAGCTAGGTGAAAATGATAATGAAAATGAAAATATAAATAAAACTACAAAAAAAGATATAGATAGTTTCTTTGAAGAACTATGGAAACTATACCCGCTTAAAAAAGGCAAGGCAAAAATTAAAGACTCACAAAAATTAATTCTTTATGGAATCGGGATAGATGAATTGTTAAGGGCAATCACACGGTACGACGGGGAGGTAACGGACAAGACATATCTTCAACACGGCAGCACGTTTTTTAACGGGGGGTATCTGGATTACATAGATGCAAACTACCAAGCAAAACCGAAGCCAAGCGGAAACCCATTCAAGGATAAATTAAAGGGGATGATCGAAAATGAACGAAATGGAAGTAACGACAGTCATGTCGGCTATCAAGGTGGCCTATCCAAGTTATTACAAAAACCAAACGGAGATTGACGACGCAACCACTCTTTGGACTGAAATGCTGTCAGACGACGATTCGGTATACATAGCTAAGGCCGTAAAGGAATTTATCAAGACTGACTCAAAGGGATTTCCTCCGGCTATTGGACAGATAAGGACACTGGCAGCCGATATAAGGCGCGCAGAATGGGAAAAACGACAGCGAGAAATTGACGCATTATCCGAGCCAGAAATAAAGCGAGAGCCAATGCCGGAAGAGATCAGGGAGAAATTAAGTGTTTTGTTCAAGATGCCGGTATAGGGATTAGAGATCAGGGGGAATTGAACGGAACGCCCGGGAGGGGAACCGGGTAAATAATCCAAGCTAAGTTTCTAAAATTGAAGGGAGAAATTCAAATGAAAATTGATAAAGAAAAGGATCTTAAAACCTTATGGTATGAGGATGAAAACGGAAATGTAATACCAAACGACGAAGAGTATTGTGAGCCGGCAGGCGCAGTTTACCAGGTGTCAAGATTTCCAAAGTCACTTACCACAACCCACCTGAAACTAATAAAGCAGGAAGACGTTGATAAATGCAAGCATCCGAGAAAATATATCGTTCCTACATACGGCTGGATTGACGGAATTGTCGGGAGAGAATGCAAGCTCTGTCATGGAACGCAGACAAAGAAAAAATGGCATTTATGGCCTAAAAAGTGGAACGGTAGCGGAGCGAGAGAGGTTATGGTTGGTCATTCAACATGGAACGATGAAAAGACTATCCTCGCAATGGTGAACAGCGGAGATTTCACATTATCAGAGGCGATCATTGTTTATGCGGAGTCATGCGAACGCTGCGTGAATGCTCTGGTTCACAAATACACCAATGGCGAGGACGGTTACGCCGAATACTCCGAAGAATGGCAGAAATGCAATACGTGCTGTAAATTCTGCAAAGATGAAACTGATCAATAGTCTAAGCTAAGTTTCCAGATCAAGGAGAGAAAATGAAACGGATTTTAAGGGTATTCCCGAAAAGAACTTCATACACGCCGGACGACGATATGGTCTACATCGGAATGCCGGATATGCTCGTTCCAGATCATGATGAAGTACATATTTCTTGCATTTTCACATGGGACAGGCCATATTGCAGGGAACTTCAATTCCAGTGGCAAGGCATAACAGATAAGCCGGTTTTGCTGGGTGGTCCGGCGTTTAATTCTCCGGTAAAAGGATTCCAGCAAGGCATGTATGTCAAGAGCAACGTAATTTTTACATCGAGAGGATGTAACAACCATTGCGGATTCTGCGGAGTACCAAAACTTGAAGGACCGATTCAGGAATTGCCGATCTACACCGGAAACATCATTCAGGATAACAACTTCCTGCAATACAGCCGGGAGCATAAGGATAAAGTCTTTGAAATGTTGAAAACCCAAAAGGGGATCTGCTTTAAAGGCGGTCTGCAAACTTCATTGATTGACGATCATTTCACAGAAAATATCAGGGCGCTCACCTATAAGCGAGGCAAGAAAGAACATAGCAGAATATCGGAAATATGGCTTGCGTGTGACAGCGATAATGCAATTGAACCGCTTAGAAAAGCCGTTAAGAAGCTGAATGAAGCCGGATTCGATCAAAGCAAAATTTACTGCTATGCCCTGATCGGTGGAGAGAATGCAACCCCTGAGACTATGGAAAAGAATGAAGCTAGATTACAGGAAATATTCCGGATCGGAGCCATGCCGAGAGCGCAGCTATATCAGAATTTCAATGATGAAAAAATCCCATACAGTAAGGATTGGACGAGGTTTGAGAAGCAATGGCAGCGGCCGGCAGCAACAAAGGATCATTGTTTAAAAGGTACAAATTTCAATGACTTTTATAAAAAAGTAATTCTAACTAAGATTTGAAAGGAGCAGATCAGATGGAGTTGACACACTTAAGTTTATTTACCGGGATCGGCGGCCTTGATCTGGCTGCTGAATGGGCCGGCTTTCGGACGGTGGGGCAATGTGAATGGGCAGACTATCCAACGAAGGTTTTAGAAAAGCATTGGCCCGACGTTGTTCGGTGGAGAGACATCAGAACACTCACAAAGGAGAGTTTTTATGAGCGAACAGGATTACATACAGTTGACATTATTTCTGGGGGATTCCCTTGCCAGCCCTTTAGTCAAGCCGGGCGGCGAAAAGGCGAGGATGATGACCGTTACCTCTGGCCGGAAATGCTTAGAGTTATTTCAGAGATCAGACCGATTTGGATTATTGGTGAAAATGTTCCTGGAATCCTCACTATGGGGATCGAGATATGCCTTTCACAGTTGGAACATATTGGGTATTCGGGGGGGGTATTACAGATTCCAGCTTGTGCCGTGGGGGCAAAATTCCGAGGCGATCGAATCTTCATTGTTGCCTCGTCCAATAGCGAGCGACGGGGAAGCATGGATAAAAGTATCGGCCTCAGCCCCTCAAAAGAGTATATCGAAATGCTTGATTCGTGGGGCACAAGACAGGACAACCTACCGTTGGATATGGCAGGGTTTTTCGCCGATCCAAGCAGCAGAGTTAAACGAAACGATAATGGGATTACCGAAGGGGTACACCGACTTAAAGCTATAGGTAATATGGTTGTACCGCAGCAAGCATACCCAATTTTTAAAGCAATAGCTGAGATAGAACTCGGCAGTTAGTTGGAGGTAAGTTATGAAAGTCATTGAAATATACAGACGATTAAAAGTTAAGAAAGCAGTAAGAGACTTTGAGCCTATAAGGAGTCCCGCAATACTGTATAAATGCCCTGTTTGCAGTAGCGATCTTCCCGTATGGATGGTTGGGTTGAAATATTGCTATCGCTGCGGTCAGCGAGTGGAATTTTAACATCTTAGTTTTATTTAGGAGGGGAGTACTTGAAAAAGCGAAAGAAGCTGTCAAAAGCGGAGCGGTGGGAGGTATACGAAAAATGCGCCGGTCATTGCGCTTACTGCGGAGCACCAATACAGATCAAGGATATGCAAGCAGATCATATCGTAGCTCTTGAGCGTGGTGGTGCAGATACAGTTGACAATATGCTTCCGGCCTGCCGATCCTGTAATCACTTTAAAAGTGCCAGTACGATAGAGACATTCCGGAGAATGATCGAGGACTGGCCGAGGGTGTTGGCACGGGACAGCATTACATACAAAAATGCCGTACGGTACGGTCTGGTGCTGCCGAACCCAAAACCAATTAAATTTTATTTTGAAACGATGGAGGTACGGAATGAAGATTGAAGCCATAGACAAAATCCAAGGCGAGCTAAACGCCCTGGTGAATGATTTGACAGACGCCTTGATTGGAACACCAAAATTTTCGGAAACCGCGGAATCAGTCTGGGAAATTAGTCTGCTGCTTGAAAGCCTAAAAGACGAAATCGAAACGGAGACCAGAGCGGCATATGTTAGCGGGTATGCGGACGGTATCAAGGACGGCAATGAAAAGCAGATACTAAAAGAACCGGAAAATCAATGCGTGAAAGTGGGCATACGCGGCGGGAGTGAGTTTGTTTGATCCTGAGAAGGACGAGCAAATCGGGAAAGCAGAATTATTTTCATGGTGGGACAGTTGCGGCGTAGACCAATGTATCAGGGAGAAACTTGGACTGACACGACGGAACTTCCCATCACCGGAGGAATTGTATCGATGGATAGAGGATTATCAGAACGGATTAGACCTCTGCGATATATGCGAAGGAGCCGATGCAGGATATGACTGCCACATATGCCCCGTTGGGGGTTTAAAATAATTTCTACTAAGGAGGTAAACCGAAATGAAGTGTAGTGAATGCGAACACGCGAAGAAATACACGAATCATAGAGTCGCAGGAATCGGGGCGTCAAGCGGGAGACCGCCATTTTGTGAGGATGCTTACATGTGCGAGCATCCTCAAAGCAAGGGGCATTTAAGCAGCTTATGTTTTACGGGAAAAACATGTCCAAGAACTTGCCCGCTGAAAAAATAATGAATAACAGTTTTCTATTAGGAGGGTAAAATGATAGTTCCAAAATGTAAAGAATGTGAAAATTACAGGGAGGGCATGGGACTTGCCGGTTCGTCAACCGATAGGAGAAGAATGTATCAAGGGCTTGCAAAAGCAAGGTACTGTGTAAATAAAGAAGTTTCATCAGAAGACTCTTTTCCTGCAATTGAGCTGAATGAATTAAAAACTAGCCCGAAATGGTGTCCCAAGAGACTGCCAAAACAATGATTACTAGGTTGCCACCTAGGGGAAGGAGATAAAATGGCAGGAAGAAAGCCAAAGGTGCCAGACGAGCAACTTGCCGAGGTGCTGCGGGACGGACGGTATACCAGTTATTATGCCGTAGCGAATGCGGTCAATATAACGCCGTCGGAAAATTTCACGGAGCGATGCCAGCGACTCGAAAAGAAATTAGGCATTCCGCACAAGGAACGGCGCGGACAGAGGCGGATCAATATTGATAAATTGCCCGAAGCGGACGTTGAACCGCCGGAATCGTTGCGGAAAACCGAGCCGGAAGTGCCGACGGCCAAGGCGGTACCGGTCCGGGCCGAAAGGACAGTGCCGGTGAACGCAACACATACCGAGGTAACGCCGTTTCGGTTCCGCCCAAAAGAACCAGTCTGCTTTGACGGATACCAGCGCGTAGTCGATGCGGTGTTACCCGAGAAAATTGCTATGCGGAGAAATTGCGATATGAGGTATATAACCCTCACGGCAGAGGAATATATCGAAAATCCCGGAATTCTGCGCCAGAGCGAAGAAAAACCGCGCATTACGACCGTTGGCGAGGCGGTTGTGTTAAGGCAAAGGGACGAGGCCAAAGAGTATATACAGGACACCGAAACTGTAGAGACAGCGAAAAAGTTTGAGCCGTTTGATCTGGAAATGGGCGACAACACGGACACGGTGAAAGAGTTCGGGCCGCTGTTCGAGGACGTGGACTACATAGATGACGCGTGGGGAACGGTAGAGAAACCGACGGTTGCCAGCAGATTTAAGGGATTTATTGCGAAGTTGAGAGGGGAGGGGAAGAAATGATAGACGAAAAGCGTATAGCAGAGATACGTGAACGGTGCGAGAAAGCATCACCAGGACCGTGGAATATAAACAACGTGGAGATCGGGAACGGTAAACGAATCTGCTTATTTGAAAATCAGATACAGGGTACAGACAATAAACCTGTCGGGGCAACGGATTCAAACGCTGGATTTATTGCCCACGCCCGAGAGGATATCCCGTATCTGTTGGATTGCCTTGCTGAATCCCAGCGCAGGGAACAGGCGGCAGTTTCGGACATGCAATATATCCATTGCGCCGGTAGATATGGTTGCAGAATATGCCTTAATAACGACGTATGCAAGTGCCAGGATAGCCATATAGGAAGATGTGATAATTTTGACTGGCGCGGGCCGCAGGAGGTAGAGAAATGAAACCAGAAGAAATAGTCGTACAAATAAAGTCGACACATCCGCATATAACCGGCACAGACTTGCATCTTCTTTACGCATGTCTGCCGTACATAGAAAAGCAGATACCCCACCAGTTGACCCTTGACGAACTGCGGCAGATGGACGGACAGCCGGTATGGAATGGAAAACGAAAGGAGTGGAATCTTGTTTGTAATAGAGGGTTTGGTTTATATCTCAAAAACAGCAAAGGGAGCGTGTTTAGGGCGGTAGACATGGAGCCGGTCTACGTCCTACCGCCAGAACGGTAAGGAGGCGAGGCTTTGACAAATAGAAGACAAATAAGACTAGACAAATACGGAATCAGTAAAAGACGGTACAACGAATTATTAAACTTTTGCATGCAATACGGCGAATGGCAAAAAGAGTTAGAAAACTTTACGGATTCCGTTAAAAGCCCTTCAATGTCAGGCATGCCGCATAGCCAGACTAACATCACGGAAGACCCTACAGGCGACTTGGCGGTCAGAAGGGCAGAATTACATAGCAGATGCGAAATGATTGAACAAACAGCAATACAGAGCCATTCAGACGATTACCAATTCCTTATATGGAACGTCACGCAGGAAGGTGCAGGTTACGATTTCATGTACGATTATGCCAGGGTACACGGTGACCAGTTGCCGGTTTGTAGCAGGGGAGAATTTTACCAAATCAGACGGTTATTCTTTTTTCTGCTTGATAAAAAAAGGTAAAATTCGTCACCACAGGGACAATGTTTAAGTTTATTATAGTGTTAGTAGAGTTATAGATTATGTCCAAATCCTGCCCCTGCCGTGAGTACGGAGTTAAAATTATTTAGAATTGCCTAAGCAGGGCCGAGGGGCCTAATGACGGGCCGAGTTCTTGAAATTACACTTACAGGGGCAGGATTAACGCGGAACGTACTTCGGTGATCTTCGGACTCGGAGCCTTAAATAAATTAGAACCGTTAGCGTTCGAATTGAAAAGGCATAGCGGTTCTTTTTATGTCGAAAAAATAACTCGAAAATACCTCTTGACAGTGTACTGATAGCATGGTATGATAAGGACAAATGAAGCCCCTGACCGCTACCAACGAAACCAGGGGCAAACCTATCAACTACTACCAGTAATCGAGAGGTAAAATGATTATAGCATGAAGCCTCTCGGAAAGTAAAGAGAGGTATGAAAATGAACGTAACAATGAACAAAGAAAGCAAAAGAATTATCACGCTTGAAGAAGCCCCTGCCGCACGAAGAATAATCTCAGACATGAAGGAAGACGAAAGTACAGTAGCGGAATATGCCAAGTACGCCGTAAATGCCGCCTGCAAAGGATGTTGCCAAGAGATATTTAAGGCAACCGCGACCATTGCTAAAAATCGCAGGATTAACGATCAGTATTTTGAGGGCAGCAAAGACCTTGACGTATGGATTGATGCAATAGCGCAAACATCTGACGAATTTTGTGTTATCGGGGCCTACCTTTCAGACATATGGAGTTTAAGCGGTGACGATAGGGAGCAAGTCGACCATATGTACGTCCGCAGATTTATAGAAAACCGCCAATAGGAGAACCGCCATGCCAACACCACGCCAGAAAGCGAACGACAAGTACAACAAGAAAGCCTATAAGCAGTATTCCATGAGGCTGAGACCGGAGCTATGCGACGAGATTGAGAGGCTTCGACAAGATCTGAAACTCAGCAAACCAGAACTGGTGAAGTTATTAATTGAAACCTACAAAGGACAGTCTTAACGGGCTGTCTTTTATATGTAGCGATTTCCTCCGAAAAAATAATTTAAAAAAAGGGGTTGACAACCAAACTTGATTGTGATAAGATGAAATCAAGATAAAGGAGCGGCAACCCCGCAAGGAGGAAACGAAAATGTTAAGCGAGACCATTAAGGCGATCGAGAGCAAAGGCTATATTGTAAAGGCGAGCGAAAATAGATGGCTGGGCGAATTAGACGAATCTTGTCCGGTAGTATACGAAATCATTAACCCTGATTGCACAAATGTTTACGGAGCAAACGGGATTTCCCCCGAAGGACTTGAAGGATGGTTAGAGATCTTGGCTCCGATAATCAACGAAAACGAAAAAATCATTGAAAGCGTTTGGGACGCAACGAAAGAAACCAAACGCAAGGCCAACGAAAAGTCATGGGACGACACTTATAACGAGGGCGCAGAGGGTTACAACCCCTATAGGGAGGCTTAAAATGAGAGAGATCACGTTTTGGATGGCAAGCGACAACACACAAGGTCAGCTTTACACGGCCACAACAGACCTAACAAACATCGTTGATATCGCCAAAAAATTTGGCAGAGCGGAAGCGGGAGAAATCATCGAGTACAACGGAGAGCGGGCAGGATGGGACAGCCAGTATAAAAAGTACAGGAGGCAATTGGACGATGGCAGATGGCAATAAGCACGGCGGCAAGCGCGAAGGCTCCGGCCGAAAGCCCACCGGTCGAAAAAAACGGAACTACTGGATATCAGACGCAGAGCACGAGGCTATAAAAAAGTTAATAGATCAAATGAGGCAGTCCTGAGGGGCTGTCTTTTTATTGAGCCAGAACACAAAGGAGGTGAGCCTAATGGCTAAAGATACATTAACACCAAAGCAGGAGAGATACGTCCAGGGCTTATTTTCCGGGCTGAGCCAGAGAGAGGCGTACAAGCAAGCGTATAACTGTGGAGCCATGAAAAACGCAACCATCGACAAGAGAGCAAGCGAGATAGCGCAAAGGGGGGAGATTAAGGGTAGACTTAAAGAATTGCAAGAAAACCTCGCAGAACGCAACATTTTAACTGTAGAATGGGTGTTAAACAACCTTAAAGAGGTCGCAGAGCGATGTTTGCAGCAAGAGCCTGTAATGATACGTCAAGGCAACGAAATGGTTGAATCGGGAGAATACCAATTTGCCTACGCAGGAGCAAACCGATCACTTGAATTAATAGGCAAGCACTTAGGCATGTTTACCGATAAAATGGAACTCACCGGCAAGGACGGTGGGCCAATCAAGTATGAGGACTGGACTCGTGAGGAACGGCAGAAACGGATCGCAGAGTTGCAAAATAAATAAAACATCATCGCCTTAAATATACATTTTCGGAATAGATGCGCTAAAATCGGTTTTATGTAAACCATTTTATCAGTGGTTTTCGGCAAAAGGCATAAAAATCACCGGGCTAAGACCAAAATCAAAAGCGAACCGAAAAAGAACATTTGTTTATTTTCAACGAAAGCGAGAAAATAATATTATGTAAACCGCTTGAGACAGTCTAACGGCTGTCTTTTTTATCGGGAGGAAAAGAGAATGATTGAATTTTGTAGAGGATGTATATTTCAAAACGATTGTAAAATGAAAGCGTTTGGAAGTGGAGAATGCAGAAGCTTTATACAACGCAAGCCAGAAGAAAAACAGAGGGAACAAATATCAGTAGGGGATGGATGCGAATACTGCAACGAGAGAAATATGCCTCTGTGGTGGAATAACGCAGGGCATCCAACCGAATCGTTGATTGAGCCGAAATTCTGCCCAATGTGCGGCAAAAAGATGCCATGAGAACACCGCAGGAAGACGCCGAACTGATCCGCCTATTGGAGATCGAGCAGCGAGAGAAAAGCAAAACGGACTATAAACTGTTTTCGCGCCGCAACATAAAGATCGTCAACAAGGATGGAGAACGAGTCAACTTTGAGCACAACGAAATCCAAGATATTATAAACCGCACCGTCGGGCGCATCAGGGCGGAGGGTAAGCCCGTCAGAATCATCGTCCTAAAGGCTCGGCAAGAGGGAGTCTCAACCAACGAGCAGGGCCGCATGATCTACAATACTACCACAAACAGCAATCGCACCGGGCTGATTGTGGCGCACCAAGCGCCCACGACGGCGACAATATTTGAAAAAGCCCGATATATGTACAATAACCTTCCGGCCGACGTAAAACCCATGACCAGAGCGTCTAACGCCAGGGAACTGATATTTGATACCCCTACCGGATACACGGGCAAAGATAAAGGGCTCAACTCTAAAATCAGCATCCAGGTCGCCGGAGATGTAACGATAGGCCGTGGCGATACCGTCTTTTACGCCCATCTGTCGGAATTTGCGCTATGGCCGTCCCCTGACGGTAAGGAGCCGAAGAAGCAACTGGCCGGAATATTACAGGCCGTACCAAAGACCCAGGACACGGAAGTCGTCATCGAGAGCACGGCAAACGGATATAATGACTTCAAGGATTTGTGGGACGATGCAGTGCAAGGCCGTAACGAGTGGACTCCTTTATTCTTCGCATGGTGGCACCTGAAAGAGTATCGGATGCCCTGCGATATCACCGAGTATCAAAAACTCGTTGACAGCTTAAGCCTGAGCCTCAGAAACTACGTTCTGCAGATCAAAGAGACCTACGGCCTGACAAAAGAGCAGATCAAGTGGTATGTCTGGACTTTGAAAAACGACTGTAATTCCGACTGGAACATGATGAAGCAGGAGAACCCGACAACCCCGGAAGAGGCGTTTATCTCTACCGGAAACCCCGTCTTCAACAACGAGAAAATCCAGGCTAGAATCGGACAATTAAGGCAAGAGTACGAAAAGAACGCTCCCAAACGAGGGCGTTTTTCTTTTGAGTGGAACAATCCCGAAATAATGGACGTTCCGCTGGAAAATACAATCAAATGGATCCCCGACAGAAACGGCTGCATCAAAATGTATGAAGAGCCGAAACCAGGCTATCCCTACGCGATAGGCGGCGACACCAAGGGCGAGGGTAACGACAAGTTTGCAGGGACAGTCAGAAACAATTCAACCGGCAAACGATGCGCCACCCTTCATGGCGAAATGAAAAGCAAAGACTACACCGCGCAGATGTTCTGCATGGGGCATTACTACAACACGGCAGTAATCGGCATCGAGATCAACTTTAACACTTACCCGATTGAGCTCTTAACCGATTGGAAATATCCAAGGCAGTATTTACGGCAGAAGATAAACACCCTCGACGAGAAAGTCCAGAATCAGTACGGATGGAAAACAGACGGCGCGACAAGACCACTTATAATTGAGCGGGAAATCACGTTGATCGAAGAGAACGTCGACCTATTCACGGACATAGATTTTCTGCTTGAGTGCCTGACGTTCGTTTATGACAAAGGCCGACCCGATGCAATGAGCGGAAAGAATGACGACATCTTATTCTCAGACATGATCTGCGAGGCCGTGGGAGATCAGCAATCCCATCTAGCCGAAGAAGTAGACATAACAGACGAAGACGACTTCGAAGAGAAATACCCTGTAAACAGTTTCTTTAATTAGGAGGACACATGGAGATTATTATATTAATCATATTTGCCATATTTATATTCGCCGCTTTCTACAGCGGCTTTTATATTGGCTATTTTAAGCGCGAGGAGAAACCGCCGGAGATCATCAAAAAAGACATTATGTCGAAACCGTTCCGACGGATTAAGCCGGAAAAGGAAACAAGACCGACCAAGGAAGAGTTAAAAGCTAACACTTTCTACGATTAAGGAGGAGCACCATGTTTGGGAAAAAAGACAAAACCGAAAAAGACAATAAGCAGCAGTGCACTCCCGAAGAAAGTAAACTGCTCTACCTCGTAACCACAAATCAGCAAACAGCCGAGAGTGCCAGAGGGACAAGTTATACCGACTACGATTCGCTCGAATCTGCCGGGGTTGAAACAATATGGGAAGACGAATACAAAATGCTCATCGGCGATCAGTGGAGCACGTCGTTTGCCTATAGGACAAGAGCATCCCGTAAAACCCGGCCAAATTCAGTAGACAATTTTATATTCCCGGCGATCATGAACGCCAAAGACAACATCTGCGTGAGCACTCCCGAAGTTGTGATAGAGCCAACGGAAGACGGCGACGAAGAACTGGCCGAGAAACTTACATATCTTTCGCAATACAATGACGGGATCCACCGGAACAACTTCAAATCGACTTGGAAAAAGATGGTTCAGCAGTTTATCGCATATGGACCGATCATCGGAGCCGTGCTATGGGATAACGACTGGATGGGCGGCAGAGGGCCCAACAGATGGATAGGCGACGTCCGGATACTTCACATAGACCGCAGGGATATTTTTTTCGACCCCGCTATTATCGACCTCGAAGACCGCATGCAGGAGTGTTCTTTCGTCAACAGGAGATTTCGAAAGAAACTCTCGTACATCATGGACAAATGGGAAAACGGCAAGTACGTCTCCGAGGAAAACAACGAAAATGACCTTCAGGACGAAGGGGGTGACCCGAAACAAGCCTACTTGATCGAGGGATGGCACAGAGGGCTCCCGGCATTCGTCCCGCCAGAGAAGAAAAAGAAGTTCCTTGAAAAAGCACAGGAGTATTTACCGCCGAGCGCGAACCCTGATCCTTATAAGGCCCAGGACTACAAAGACATGGCAGAGGGTAAATTAAAGGGCATACACTGCGCCTACGTTGCAAATAATGTGTTTTTGGATTACGAACCATACGTTTATGACGACGGGCTGTATCCGTTCGTTTATAAGACTTGCTACTACGACGAAAACTCTCCTTACGGATTTGGAGAAATCAGGAATATAAAAATCCCTCAGGTAATGCACAACAAAGCTGACGAGATCGAAATCGAAGCTATGTCAAGGCAAGGGCTCGGCGGTCAGTATTACACCAAGGGATCCGTAACCCCAAAGCAGAAAGTTGAGATCCTCAAAAACAACGGCAAAGGCGGGGAATGGCTTGAAGTAGATAACATTCACGGACTAAAGGAACGGGAGGGCGTTGAGACCCCCGAGTCGCTGATTATTTATAAGAACAAAAAGCAGGAGATCATCGAGACCGTTTCTTCCAATACCCCGATTCAGCAAGGACTTTCTCCGGGAGCGAACGTACCATATTCCACAATCCAGGAACTTGGAGCAAGAACAGACGTAAGGACAAAAGCAAAGGTTGAAATACTCGAAGATTTCCTGATCGATATCAACAAACTCAGAATCAACCGATTTGCGCAATTCTACACCGAAGACAGGTATTACAGATTAAAGGGGCAGGACGGAAATGCAATCTCAGGAACGTTCAGCAATTCAGAAATGTTCAAGCCCTGGGATCGTGAAAAGACTGAAACCGAGACCAAGGTTGAGAACTTTGTCCCCGAATTTGACATAAACGTCAAGATCATGGACGAGAAGCCGACCGACAGAAACTACTACGTAAACACTGCATTGACAATGTTCAAGGGTAAAGGAATGACTCTGGCAGACTTGTGGTACACGATCGAAGAAGGTAAGTTCCCGAACAAGGACGATATCTTGGAGCACGTCGAAAACCAAGACGAGGCCGTCATGCTTACTGAGGCGCTGAACAAGATGCAACCCGAACAAAAACAGCAGATAATTCAAATGATTCAGCAGGCAGTTCAACAACAGTCGCAAAACGACGTAGACGCTTTCCTTGATTCTCTGCCTGACGAACAGCTAGCGCAATTACAGCAACTACCGGCAGAACAGCGCGACGCTGCGATTAAACAAATGATGGGAGGTGCGCAGAATGCCCAAGGAAATGGAACGCAAACTCAAAGCGGAGGCTAAGAAAAAAGGCCTGACCGGAGAAGCCGCAGACAGATACGTCTACGGTACGATGGTCAAGGCTGGTTGGAAGCCAAAGAAAAAGAAATAAGGCGCTTACACAACGTGGTCGCTTTTATATTTTAGAGAGCAGATAGAAAGTAAGAAAAGGAGAAAGAAAGGTGATAGCTAAATATTTGAATGGAGAAACATGGGGTTATATTGACAACATAAGGCAAGCTGCAAGCGTGGGACTTGATATCCGGCAAACAGTTACGAATTACGACGAAGAGAGAAACTTTAAGGAAAAAGAGGCAAGGGAAAAGGGGTGGCCCGTTGAGTTTGATATTTGTTGCTATGCCGACGGAGAGGAATTTCCCGACGAGGTTAAAATCTCGAACAAGGTATTCTTAAAGGCCACAGAAGGGCAATCGCAATGGGGGCATGAAGTACATTGTGAAAACCTTATTGACGGAAGAAAGTGGGAATATCCCGGATCAATTATTTTGCTTTACGTTGAAGGCCATAAAGAGTACGACACGATTGCATTAATAACCAACCAGAAAGTATTCCTGATGAACGACAAAGGCCAAACCATAGAAAGATTAGTTTAAAGTGATTATCTGCTCTCTAATCACTTTTTAAGGAGGCGACATAATGGCAAAGAAGAAGGGCTGCAAAGGCGGCAAATAAGGAGGGTTTCAGTGAAAGCGATAGACAGGCTGTTAAAGCTTGATGGCGAAAAACTTGAAATATTTAAAATTCTAGACGGAAGCGTTACGGCAATTCAATATGCAGATTGCAACGTTGAAGACGGTTCCTGCATTGTCGGAACGTTTGGACGCGGTGCGACAGTAGATGAAGCGGCAGAAGATTACTGCAATAAAATATCTGGGAAAACGCTTGTGTTTAGGTTTTATAAAACCACTCAAAAAGAAGTTACAGTTTTATTTTAACATATCCGGGGGCGGTTTGTATTCCCTCGCATTCCGCCCCGTTTCAAAAGTTTGAAAGCGCTCAATACGGGTGCTTTTTATAATGGGCCGCAAAACGGCATCGTCCGAACCTCGCCCACAAACGAAAAGGAGAAATACACATGTTCGAAACAGAACAGGCTGCTAATGCCGCAGTAGCGGACGGACTCGCCACCCAAGAAGTAACGGAAACCACTGAACAGGTTGAAAATAAATCCGAAACAACGGAGCAAATCACCCAAGAAGAGCAGAAGGAAGACGTTACAAAAACAAAGGCTTTCAGCGAAAGACTGAACGTTATGACGCAAAAGGCCAAAGCGGAAGAAAGAGACGCCGTAATCGAAGAAATGTACGGCTCACAGGGCATACATACCTATGCAGAGTATCAAGAAGCCGTCCAAAAACAGCAGGAACAGGAAAGGCAAAACAAACTCATAGAAAACGGAATTGACCCCGAAATTTTAAAAGAGGCTATTGCTTCCGACCCCGACGTACAGTGGGCCAAGACATTCAGACAAAAGCAGGAAGTTGAAAATTTCAGAAGTCAGGTTAAGGAAGAAAAGGCATCGTTAAAAGACGAGCCTTATTTTATTGACCTTGAGGCTGAGATTGACACATTGGTCGAGTCGAGTTTGCAAAACGGAAAGTTTGTAGACGTAGGTACTGCCTATAGGTTCCTCGTAGGGCAAAACATCAAAGACCTTATCAGTAAATCAAAAGGGCAGACGGAAAAGCAAACCCTCGCCAACGTGCAAGACAGAGCAAACAGAGGATTAACCGGCGGCAGTGACACCACCAAGGGCGCCGTTGATTATTCCGACGTTGACTTTGGAATGGCAAATGTGTTCGGAAACGATCCAAAGAAAATAGCCGAACGCATAACAAAAGAAAAAAAGAAAGGATGAATTTTATGAAAGGATTCGCTTGGTCCGGAAATAAGGCCGGACATAAAAACCCTAATATCAGAAAGTGTTACGTAGCCGATGCGACTGCAATCGAGCAGGGTGAGCCGATCATCTACACGCAGGGAACTGGCATTGCGCCCATTACTGCGCCGACAGATTTTGACGATCCAATTTTTGGCGTATCTGCCGTAGAAAAAGCAGCAAGTGACGGCGTAACACAGATCGACATTGTGGAGGCTTCCCCCTACGACATTTTCAAGTATAAATGCTCGAAGGTTTACACCCTTACCGGTGGCAGCACCACAACGGCGGTAGACTCCAGCATCGTGCCGCAGACAGATAATTTCTGGATCGGCGGCGCAATCAAAATTATAACTTGCGCGGCGGACTCTTCACTTGTTGGTAAGCTTGTGAAGATTTCTGACTCGACCGGATCATCCGGGACGCTCACTCTTGCCGAAACATTACCGGCGGCGCTGGCATCTGGCGATACCATTCAGCTTTGCCCGGGATATATGGCAGAGGATTACCTCGGATACGACCTCGATAGCGATTCCATGAACCCTGATTGGGACGCAATCGGCGGAAACGTTCTGAGAATTTACGATACCAACCCGGACGCAATGGAAATTCGCGTGACCTTTGAACGCCATGCGAACGTGTCTTAACGGAAAGGAGTGAGATAAATGGCTTTAACAGAACAACAGTTTGCAAATCTTGAAGGCAATATCAGAGAAACGTTTGATGCATATTTTCAAGACGAAACCGACTACATACCCATGCTTTATAACGTGATCAAAGACGAAACGGCACAGTTTACCGATTTCACTGTCGGCGCAGCCGGAAGAATGGCACCGTGGACAGGTTCCGTGGCGTACGACACCCTCATAAAGGGCTACGAAAAGCAGTACCGGGCAAAGAAATATTCAACAGGCTTGCAGATCGACAAGAATATGGCTGAAGACAGAGAGTTTCTGGCGATCAAGGCAAGAATAGGCACTATCGCCAACGGCGTTCTCGCAACGCTTCAGTACGACAGCGCAGAAATCTTTAATCAGGCCTTCAGCACAGATGTTGTTGGCCCCGATTCCGCCGCGCTTTGCTCTGCGTCGCACAAAACCATACCGAGCGCATCGGCACAAAGCAACTCCGGGACAAATGACATTTCTTATGATGGCATGGAAACGTCTCGTTTGGCGTTGCGCAGCCTGGTCAACGACCGTGGCGACAAAATGCTGGTAAAAGGCGACCTGGTAATCGCCGGAGAATATTGGGAAGACACATGCAATAAGCTTTTCGGGTCTGACCAAGAAGCGTTTACCGCCGACAACACCAAGAACATTTACAAGGGTACAAAGTTTATTATCCATCCTCTGATTGAGGGAAAGAAATGGTTCCTTGTAAACGAAAAACTCATGAAAGGCGGTGCTGGTCTTAACTGGTTCATGCGCCAAGATCCAAGAAAGCTCGAACGTGACGGCGCACTTGCCGCAGGAGATTTCAATACAGAAATGCTGTCCTGGAAATCCGTCGGAAGATGGGACATTGGTTGGACGAACTTCTTCTGGTGCTACGGCAACAACCCCGCATAACAAACGTAGGGCGCCAGCGACCTACTAACTGGCGCCCTTATTTACTCTTGAAAGGAGTGTGTAGACATGGGAAAACCATCTAATTACGGAAGAAATTTCGGATTTAAACGTTCATATTTTGGCGCAGACACAAAAGGTCACGACGTAAAGGCGTTTGGCGATACCACGGGAAAATACTTCATGTGGGACGCGTCGGCAAACACGTTTTATGTCGTTGGAGATTTGGATTTGTACGGGCAGTTCTTGAAAGGTTCCAGATTTACAGTAACCTATCCGCAAGTTGCGGCGGCAGACGTAGCGAAAACGTTCTTTATCGCACCGGCGGCTTGCAAGATCATTTCTGCTTACGAAAGGCATGTTACCGTAGCCGGACAGGCCGGAACACTGCAGATTGAAAAACTCAACACCGGCGAGGCCCCCGGCGCCGGCGACGAATTGCTTGTTGCGGCGTGGGACTTGCAGAGCACGGCAAACACGCCAGTTACAGCAACGGCAGTTACAACGGCGGCTGGTACGCTGGCGGCTGGTGATGCTCTTTGCCTTAAACTCGCTTCTGGCGCGGCAACATCGTATGCGCTCGGTACAATAACCGTTACAATGGAATGGCTGTAAAAGAAGGGAGGGCGCATTATGGGAAATTATTCTCATTGGGCTAAGCCATCAGGCAAAGAAGGAGTATATGCCGGACCTGTTGGAAGCGAAATTAAAATAGCCGATGCAAACGGTACATTATACAATGCCGGGACTTCGCTCACTCAACCGTCTAACACAATCTATGTTGATAACGGACGTACAGATACTTACACAGAAGACGGAACCGAACTATATCCATATAAAAGCCTGCAAGACGCGCACGACTCCATCACAGACAGTTCGGCTACAAACACTTACGAAATCAGCGTTAAACTCGGCTTGCCATATACGGGTAATTTGACTTTATCCGCAGACTATCTGACTATTTCCGGTAACGGAGCGTCAAAGGGCGCGGGATATACCGGTACGGTAACATCAACTTCGCAACATCTTTGCATCCAATATGTCCACATAAAAGACGGTTCGGTGATCAATCAATCACGTGTCGGGCATTTTTGCTCGAATTCAAAGAGACGCGTATGTCCGGCGCAACGCTGAACGTAACGGCAACGGGAACTACGGCAGAGAAAAACGACTCTTACATACAGGTCACTGGCGACGATAGTCTCTGGCAGAACAACACGATAAACATAACCGGCATAAAAGGTTTCGCGGGGCTGACCGGCGGTGCATATGTATCTAACACGGTAACGGTAACAGATAGTTATTTCTGCCCTGGTTGTTCATGCGTTGACAGCAACACCGTTAATCTGGAAACGGGTTCCGTAGCAGAATTCTTTTCAATGTACGCCGTAAGAAATACAATCAACCTTAAAACTGGCGCAACTTTATATGCGGATATTACGTCTTTGGTCGGCGGAAGTGACGCATCCATCGACAACACATTAAACAATACTGGCGGCACATTGGTTCGTGCATCAGACTCACAAGTAAGGTCTGCGGCATTGACAGGATTATCTACAGCGACGAATGCGGCAATTACCGAAACAGACACGGTATTAATTGCGTTAGGAAAATTGCAGGCACAGATCAATGCTCTATAATGGGGGACTTCGGTCCCCTTTTGAGGTGAAATTATGTTTGATATTAAACCAGACAATAGAATGAGCACGGAGGAAAAACTTCTGTTCAATATACAAGAATTGCTATTAAAAATAACCGGATTACCGCAAACCGAAGAACAGTGCGGTGCGGCAAAGCCTGAGACGCCGAAAAAGCAAGCAAGGCCAAAACCAAGAAAGAAAAGAACCTTGAAAGGAGTTGACAAAAAATGAGCGGATCCATTTTTCAATTAGACAATGTTTATAAAGGTAATGTCATAACGGCACACAGTGCAATTTCGGCCACGGCAACATCCGCGCAAATAGACTGCAAGGGTAAAAACGCGGTCCTGGTGTCCATTTTAATCACCGGTACGGGTACATGGAAATTCGACATTCAAGGCAGACTTGACGGAAGCGGAACATACATGGATATCTACGATAACGCCGATAGCCAACTTACTACAGGCAACTTAACGGCTTCGCGTATGAAGTTATTTGTTGCCATTCCCGACATGATAAAAATAGTCGCCACAGAAGTAGTCGACGGCGCAACCTGTACCGTAAGAGTCCAGCCAATAAACGTGTAGAGGTGCGACATGGGATTTATCACTTTAATGACGAGAAAAATAAAAACTGCGCTCGGAAACGCGCCGACCTTGAGCAACACGATAAACGCCGCGACAGTCGATCTCCAAATCTACGGCGAGACGCTCTGTAAAAAAGCAGTATTTGGAACCGCATCACTTCGTATCGATGGAATTTCGTCTTTGGCATTTACGGCTGGCGCATCGTTGACAATAGCGGGAACATCAATATCTGCAAATAATATAACTGCAACATTATCAACGATAACGGCATATTCCGACCATGTCTATTTGACGTTTCCGGCATCGACGTTTACCGCAGGAGTTTCGGTAGTTGGTACAATCACAGACGGTACAACCACGCTTGATTTTGCCGTATCGCCCGACTATCCGCAGGTGCTGACTTCGCTAACTAGTTTTGATTACTTTTTGAGAAATAAAAACTTTTTCGTAACCCCGACAGCATTGACGGACTATCAGGGTTATACGG
>Ga0153915_10001686_pt1 | contig 20329 bp, 16 predicted proteins | sample Opewatmetagenome_2_FD_107003 | JGI IMG/M metagenome (GOLD analysis project Ga0153915, IMG submission 107003) | Freshwater wetland microbial communities from Ohio, USA - Open water 3 Core 3 Depth 3 metaG | ecosystem: Environmental > Aquatic > Freshwater > Wetlands | place: USA: Ohio, Lake Erie...
CGTCCCCCACGAGGATGCGCGGATACGCGTAGGCCCCGTTCCAGTCTTCGACGGCAGTGATCGCGCGCTGGGCCGCCGCGAGATCCGCCCCGACAACGACCGCAGACGGCAAACCTCCCGGTGTGTCGCTCATCAGCCACTGCTCGATCAGCCGGGCCATGACCGGCCGTCCCTCGCCGAAGCCGAGGACCTCCGGCCGCACGACTCGGGATGTCGTGAGCAGCAGCTCGACGCCCGCTCCGGCGAGCGCCGGTCCGATGAACGGCTCCACTCGGTCGGCGTCAACGACCGCGATCCGACTCACGGCCACCCCCGTCGCGATCCGCGCGTGCGCGGCCGGGACGGCGACACGGAGCAGATCGAGATGATCGCGCCGCCCCCCGTTGGGCGGACGCCACGGGTTCGCACGCACTCCCGCGGCGAGCAGCGCGGCGGCGTCGACTCCCCGGGCCAGCACCGGCACCTCGCGCGCGCGCGCCTCGAGGGCGTCGGGCGCGACGATCGTGAGCCAGCAGAGCGTCAGGCGCGGGGTCGGACGGAGGTGGTGGGTGGTCTGGAGCACGCCGCGCGTGACCGGGGTCTCCAGCTGACTGCGGATGGTGAGGGGCTTCGTGAGCGGGAGCCACAGCTCACCGATCAGCAGATCCGCGCGACGCAGCATGCCCGCCGTCCCGATCAGACGACCGGCCTGATCGACCACGCGAAGCCGCCCCGCCGGCGCGTCGATGCCACTCGCCAGGAACCGCACCAGCGTGGTCTGGCCGTCGGGGTGTCCGTGGAAGATTGTGGCTACCGCCTCGACCGCGGGCCGGCTGGTGCGCGGCGGCTGGCGGAGCCCTGTGACCCCCATCGCGGCCCCGATCAAGCCGCCGGCAAACTCGCGACGGCTGGTCACAGTGCCCCTCTGGCCCGACGTGGAACTTTCGGCTTCAATTCCTCGTTACCTCCGTCGAACCGAAACCATGAGGCTCGCGTGACCGCACCATGGCGCGTCGCTGTGCTCACCGTCCTGCTCGCGGGTGGGTGGGCTCCGCTCCGGGCGCAGACCGCCGGCTCGATAATGGTAGGCGGTCCCCCCGCCGGGCGCGATGTGGCGCTGGACCGCGGCTTCCTGATCGCCAAAGGGACGACACTGCCCCAAGGGCGTGGGTATGTAGCGGCGCTGGCCCCGACGCTCACCGTCGGCGCGGCCTACGGCATCACCGATCGGCTCACCGCCCAGGTCGGCACTACGCTCTGGACCATCAGCGATGCGCCGAGCTTCTACGGGACGGCCCGATTCGGCGTGGTCCGGAGCCCGACGCTGAATGTCGCGGCCGGCGCCCTGGGGGTGGTGATCATCGACAACGGCGAGACCACCGCGGCGGCCTGGCCCTATCTCACCACCACGGTCGGCACGGACCGCATCGCCGTCACAGGTCTCGTGGGGGTCGGCTCCAGCAGCAGCGTGTTCGAGACCTCCTTCACCGGCAAGGTGCTGTTGCAGGGCGCCCTGGAGGTCTTCGTGTCCCGCGGGCTCGAGGTCGTGGCCGAGGGCCTCTACCTCGGCAACAACACGGATCCCGTCGGCGCGATCGGGGTGCGCGGGTTCCTCGGGTCGCTCGCGCTCGAGGTCGGAGCGATTCACGCGTTCGAGCAGGGAGCGCCGGACACCGCAGTGCTGCCGTGGGCTGGAGTGTCCGTGAGGTTCTGAGGGTGGGGCGCGTCACACCCGGAAGACGATCCGGCGCCGCTCGAGCGCGAGCAGGATCAGGTACCACACGAGCACGAACGTCACCGCAAACGCCAGCGGCGCGAGCCACAAGGCGAATCCCGCCTCGTAGATCACCCGCTGGACCGGTGCCCGGCCGCCTGGGTAGGGCATCGCTCGGATCGCGGGATCCTCATGGATGCACGCGGCGGCGTTGGCGCTTGACCATGGACCGTGCTTCCTTTCGAGCGATGCCCAGGCTCAGACGCTGGATGCTGGCGCTGGTGGCACTCCCAGCGCTGGGACTGTTGGGATGCGGACGGGATCGCCGGCCGGAACCGCCACCTGCCGGATCGCGCGCGCCCCTCCCTGCCAGCGACTCGGCGCGCCGGGACACCAGCGTGATCGACACGATCATGCCGCGGGATACCATCCCGCCTCCCTGATCCTGCACGCTACACGCTGCACGCTGCACGCCGCACGCCGTCCCGCTACGCCTCCAGCGCAAACGGCAGTTCGACCACCGAGGCTGGCGCACCCGCCGCCACAACCGGGGTACCGAAGTCGGTCTCGCGCCGGAGCATCGCGAGGCCGAGGTAGCGCTCAATCGGCGCCACCCACGCGATGCTGCTGATGCGTCCACGATTGACATCGCCCTGCACCACATCCGTCAGGTCGAAGCGCGGGGTGGCGTCCCACGAAAGACCGAGCAGCGAGCGGTTCGGATGACCGCGGAAATGGAGGCGGGCAACCGTTTCCTGGCCCGTGTAGCACCCCTTAGTGTAGGACACGCCGCCGATGGCGTCGTATCGCACCTCCTGCGGCAGGGTCTTGCCGTCGATTTCCGCGCCGAGGCGCGGCCATCCGGCGACAATCCGGGCGAGATCGAGCGCGTGCGGACTGGCGGCCATGAGCCCGGCGGCGACGAAGTGCCGCCGGACGGCGCCGGCATGTGGCGCCGGCACCGTGATTTGCAGGGCGAATGGAGCGCCGGCGTGCGGCCGGGCCACCACGCACGCGCCCTCGCCGACGATTGCCGTTGCGGCGCGCCCTTCCGCGGGGGCGGCGAGGCCGGCCCGGACGGCGAGCTCGACAGCGCGCGGCCCCGCCAAATGGAACGTCACGACGTCCGCTGTCCGGTCGACGGCGCGCGCCAACCGCGGGGGCAGCGAATGCTGGAAGACCCCTTCGAGGGCCCCCAGTCCGTGGCGTGGCACCGTCAGACGCACCGCGCCACGCTCGCGCGTTGCCCACATGTCGCACACGATCATTCCCTTGGGGGTGAGGACGGCCCCGTAGACGAAGCTGCCCTCGCCGGGCTGCTCCACGTCGTTGGTCAACAGGCCCTGCACGCAGGCGACCGCTCCCGGGCCGCTCAGCTCGACGGTTGCCACCGCCGGCTCGGCAACGAGCCCGCCATCGAGTACGGCTCCCGCTTCGGGCTCGGGAAGGTCCTCACGCCGGAGCACGAACGCGGCGGGTGCCGGGACGGCGCCGTTGGGCTCAGTCATGCGCGCTCGGCGTCCGCGTCGATGTCCTGATAGCGCCCGGCAGCGGCGTACGACGCGTCGAGCAGCTCGACGGGATGCACGACGCCGATCCGGCTCCCGGCGGCACGCAGGCCGGCGCCGATCTGCATGGTGCATCCCGGGTTGCCCGTGGCGACGAGATCCGGTGCCGCCGCGGTGATCGCGGCGATCTTCCGATCGAGCACCGCGCGCGACATCTCGGGCTGCGACAGGCCATAGATGCCCGCGCTGCCGCAGCACTGCTCCGCTTCGTCATGAGCTACGACCTCGAGCCCCGGCAACGCCGCGAGCACCGCGCGCGGCGGTGCCGCCACGTGCTGCGCGTGCAGCAGGTGGCACGGCGGGTCGTATGCCACCCGGAGCGCGATCCCCGCTCCCGCGAGCGGACCGGCATCGGCCAGCAGCTCGGTGATGTCCCGTACCCGGCCGGCGAGATCCCGGGCGGCGCGTTCCAGCGGATCCCCCGAGAGCAGGTCGCCGTAGGAGCGGAGCATCGCGCCGCAGCCCGCCGCGGTGGCGGCGACGAGCACTCCCGGCTCGGCCGCAAACGCCTTCACGTTGGCCCGGGCAAGGGCCCGCGCCTCTGCCAGCAACCCGGCGTGGGCATGCAGCGCGCCGCAACAACCCTGACCTTCCACCGCGACGATGCGGTAGCGGTTGACCACGAGCGTGCGTGCCGCGGCGGCGTTCACGTGGGCGAAGAGGCCCGCCTGAATGCAGCCCTGGAAAACGACGACGGGAGCGGCAGGAGTGGCAGGAGCGGCAGAGGCGGCAGGAGCCGCCGCGGCGGCAGCGGTGCTCCCCCGATTCTCCTGCATCCTCTGGCGCACCTGACCCCTCTGCCCTCCCTGTGTCAGCTTCACACGGCGCGTCGCCGCGAGCATGCCGCACGCGAACGCGAGGCCGTGACGCCCGGCGAGCCGACCCACGAGCGGTCGCGCGATGCGGGCGAGCAGCATGGCGGGGCCGCCGATCGCCGGCTCCGCCACGGCCGCGAGTATCCCCCGCGCTCCCGGCGGGATTGGGTGGACGGCCGCGATGCGCTCACGCGCCGCCTCGAGCGCGGGCCCGTAGCTGACGCCGGACGGGCACACGGGCTCGCAGCCCCGGCACCCCAAGCACCGGTCGAGGTGCAGCCGCAGGCCGGGGTCGTCGGCGGCCACCTCGCCGCGTTCCAGCGACCGCATCAGCACGATGCGGCCCCGCGGGCTGTCCGCTTCGTCGGCGGTCGCGAGATACGTGGGGCACGCCTGCAGGCAGAACCCGCAGTGCACGCATGCCGCGAGGCCGGCGAACCCGCTCACGCCCCGGTGCCGAGTGGCGTGACGAGAACCCCCGCGGGATCGAACGCGGCCCTGAGACCGCCGACGAGCCGGGCGACGCCCTCGCGGTACGCGCCGAACACGCCGACACGCGCACAAACGTCCGGCGGCGCGCGCTCGAGCGTCACAGGCCACTCTCGGGCCGCGGCCGCCGTGCGAAACCGGGCGAGCATCTCCGGACTGGCCGTCCCGCTCCAGCGCACCGTCCCGGCGGGGACTGTGACGCCGATCCAGTCGCGCACGGGCTCGTCGAGGTGCAGAGCCACGAGGTCGAGCGCGTCCTCCAACGATGTCGGCAGCGCGCCCAGGCGCACGGTGACCGGAGAGCGCACAACGCCGTCCAGGATCTGCGCCCAGAAAGCCGCCGCGCGGGGACCGACGTGCTCGGTGAATCCGAGCTGGCTTGCCTCCTGCACCGCCGCGCGCTCCGCGGCGACCTCGACCTCCGTGCCGCACAGGCGCACACCCAGGATCCACCGGCCGGCGGACGCCGCCGCCGGCGAGATCAGCTCGAGGGCGGCCGGGGAAATCCCCGCGTCGAGCACCGACCGGGCGGCCTCGAGCAGCGCATCCCGGCCGCCCGAGACCTCCAGCGTGAGATCGGCGCGCGGCACGGTCCGCAATCGGAGGTGCACCGACGTAATGACGCCGAACGCGCCGTAGCTGCCCACCGCGAGCTTGGCCATGTCGTAGCCCGCGACGTTCTTGACCACCCGACCGCCGACGCGGGCGACCCGCCCGTCCCCCGTCACGAGCGTCAGGCCGAGCACGTGGTCGCGCAGCATGCCGTAGCCGGCGCGGAGCGGACCGGCGGAGCCGGTCGCCAGCAGCGAGCCGAGGGTCCGGTCGCCGCCCGGGGCGTCGTGCGCGAGCCACGCGCCGGCATCGGCGAGGCCGCTCCGCAACGCCTCCCAGCGGATTCCCGCCTGTGCCGTGGCCACGAGATCGGTGGCGCTGACCGGGCCGAGCGCCGACAGCCGCGCCGTGCTGAGGGCCAGGTCAACAGTGTCGACCGGGGGCATCCACGTGCCCGCGCCCTCGATGCGTACGCGCCATCCTTCGAGCGACGCGGTGCGCAGCAGCAGCGCGCAGCCCGCCTCATCGCGTGGCCGGACGACGGGCACGCCGTCGCCCGCGATGCCGAGATCCGCGCTCGCGCCGAGCAGCGAGCGCAGCCGGGTGCTCAACTCGCCTCGAGCCATCGGCGGAACCGTTCCATCGTTTCGGTCACGAAGGCACGCGCCTCGGTGACGTAGGGGGCCGCGGAGCTCGCGGTCCACGGGCTGGTGAGGACCTGGGGCAGGTCCAGCGTGGCGAGGGCGGCGTAGCGATTGGGCAACTCCGCCTGGGCGCGTCGCTGCATCTCCCGCGGCAGCAGTTTCCGGTCCGAGGGGTAGTCCGCCATCCAGACCCGCACGCTGGCCGCCGCGACCACGGCCTGATATGCGCCCTGCAGGGCCCGACCGCCTTCACCAGCCTGGAGGTGCTGCTCGGCCTGGTCCAGCCGCCGGTCGGCGTCGACCAGCTGCTCTTCGAGCAGCAGGCGCCAGCGCGTCGGGATCATCCCGCCAACTCCCGCGCCGCGGCGGGCGGCTGCGCCAGTCGGGCCGCCGTCGGTTCCCGGCAGCCGAGCGCGGGCACCACTTTCCCCGGGTTGGCGTGCTCGGCCGGGTCGAACACGCGTCGGGTGTCGCGCATCAGGCCGAGCGTCGTGGCGTCGAAGATTGCCGTCATGTAACGCAGCTTGTCACGCCCCACTCCGTGCTCCCCGGTGATAGTGCCGCCCGCCGCGATGCACGCGTCCATGATCTCCGCCGACGCGCGCGCCACGCGCGCCCGCAGCGCAGGGTCCCGCCGGTCGAACGCGATGTTGGGGTGCAGGTTGCCGTCGCCGGCGTGGAACACGTTGGCCACCGTGAGCCCATGGCGTGCGCCGATGCCCGCAATCACCTCGAGCACATCGGGCAGAGACGTGCGCGGCACCACGGCGTCCTGGACCACGAGATCGGGGCTGAGCCGGCCCATCGCGCCGAACGCCTTCTTCCGGCCGTGCCACAGCCGCTCGCGCTCATCCGCCTCCCGGGCCGCGCGCACGCTCAACGCTCCGGCGCGCCGCAACAGGCCCTCCACGGTACGCGCCGCCTCCGCGACGGCGTCCGCCGACCGGCCGTCCAGCTCGACCAGCAGCACGGCCGCCGCGTCCGTCGGGTATCCGGCGCGGTAGATCGAGGCCTCGACGGCCCTGATGCAGTTCCGATCCATCATCTCGAGCGCGGCGGGCACGATGCCCGAGGCGATGATGGCCGACACGGCTTCGCCCGCCACGCGCAGCGAGCCGAACGGCGCCAGCAGCGTCTCGACGGCCCGCGGCAGCGGTACCAGCCGAACCGTGATGCGCGACGCGATGCCGAACGTGCCCTCGCTCCCGACGAACAGGCCCACCAGGTCGGGGCCCCACGGGTCCCCGCCGTCCGCCCCCAGGGTGACGACCTCCCCGGACGGCAGCACGACCTCGAGCGCCAGGATGTGGTTCGTGGTAACCCCGTACTTTAGGCAGTGCGGCCCGCCGGCATTCTCCGCCACGTTGCCGCCGATCGTGCACACCGTCTGGCTCGACGGGTCGGGCGCGTAGTGCAGGCCGTACGGGGCCGCCGCGCGGGACAGCCGCACGTTGACGACGCCGGGCTCGACGACGGCGCGGCGGTTGCGCGGCTCGACGGAGAGAATCCGGTCGAGCCGCGTGAGCGCGATGACCACGGCGTCGGACGTCGCCAGGGCGCCGCCCGAGAGCCCCGTCCCCGCCCCGCGGGGCGCGAACGGCACCCCGTGCTGCGCCAGCGCTCGCACGACGCCGACCAGCTCGTCGCGGGTGCCCGGCATCACGACCGCGCCGGGGACCACGTGCAGCGTCGCGAGCCCGTCCGACGCGTACGTCTCCAGCTCCGCGCGCTGATGGCGGACCCAGCGCGGCCCGACGATCGACGCGACCGCCTGCAGCGCCTCGACCGTGACGCTCACGTGGCCCGCGCGATGTCGTGTGTTGTGCCGCCCTTGCCGTTGCCCCGGGCGCGCACGTGCACCCGTACCCGGCGCCCCAGCTCCTCGTTCAGCGGCCGGAGCAGGCGGTCGATCGTCTCGAGGCGCGCGATGGTGGATCGCAGCGTGAGGAGCGCCTGCTTCGCTGCGGCGTCGATCTCCAGCGCCGCGCAGACGTGAAACGAGAGGTGCTTCGCGTCGGATGGAAGGTCGACGGGCGCCGCGCCCCGGTCGGTCAGTGCCTGCATGCCGGCCATGAAGTGGGCGAACGCCCCGCGGACGGACGTGGCGATCTCGGTCAGCTGCGGTACGTCCGCATCGTCGTCGTCGAAGGTCTCCACGCGCGCCGTGCGATAGGGGAGGTCCATGTCGAGGTACTCCGACAGAACGTAGCGTTCCTCCCCGAGCGCGAGGATGTTCGAGCGGCCGTCGGGAAGCAGATGGGACGCCCGCACGACCGCGATACAACCCACATCCCCCACCGACGGCGCCGGGTCCGCGTCCCGACTCGGGGCCACGAACGAGAGACCGAAGCGCTGACTGCCTCCGAGACAGTCCGCCAGCATCTGCCGGTAGCGCGGCTCGAAGATGTGCAACGCGTGAGGGGTGCCCGGGAACAGTACCACCCCGAGCGGGAAGATCGGGAGTTCCAGAGTCGCCATATGGGGAATATAGAAGGGGCAGAGGGGGCCGCGGGGGCGGGGGGGCGTGTCATGTCCCCGAACGCGCGACGGGATGGCCGTGGGGCCATCCCGTCGGTGCGCGGAGCGGTCAGTTCGCCCGCGGTTTCAGGCTGCCTTCCAGAACCCCAGCAACGCCTTGCCGTCCGGACTCTGGCGCAGCTTTTCGAACGCGCGCTCGCGGATCTGGCGGATGCGCTCGCGCGTCACCCCCATCAGTTCGCCGATCCGCTCGAGCGTCATGCCCTCCGAGCCCTCCTCTAGGCCGTAGTAGAGGTAGAGGATCCGGCGCTCTCGCGGCGTGAGGTACTTCTCGAAGACGCGATCGATGAACTCGCGCATCAGGCGCGAATCGGTGTGCTCCTCGATCTCGGCCCCCTCCTGGCCGGCGAACCGCTCACCGACCGTCGCCGCCTCGCGATCGCCCCGATCGATCGGCGCATCGAGCGAGATCTCCGCCGCCGTCATGCGACGGGCCGCCCGGACGTTCTCCGTCGTGTCCTCCAGGGCCTTGGCGATCTCCTCGTCGGTCGGCTCGCGCCCGAGCTCCTGCGACAGGTATGTCTCGGTGCGCGCCATGCGGATGAGGTGACTGTTCTGGTTCAGCGGGATGCGGACACTGCGGGTCTGCTCGGCGAGTGCCTTGAGGACTGCCTGCCGCACCCACCAGACCGCGTACGAAATGAACTTGACGCCCTGGTCCGGGTCGAACTTGCGGACGGCCTTGAGCAGTCCTTCGTTGCCGATCGCGACCAGCTCGGACAGGTCGAGGCCATGCCCCTGGTACTTCTTCACATACGAGATCACGAATCGGAGGTTGGCCGTCACCAGCCGCTCGGCTGCCTTGGGGTCTCCACCCTGCGCCCGCCGGGCGAGGGCGCGCTCCTCGAGCGGGTCCTTGATCAACGGCAGCTTCTGAATGTCCTGGAGGTATTGGTCGAACGCGCCGGAGGAGGATGCGCGGAAGAACGCCTTGGACTTACTCGCGCGCAGCTGTTCGGCCATACACGCCCCTGGGATCGAGACCCACCGTCCGCGGAAGCCGCCGACACGAGCGGGCTCGCCTCGAGCCCGCCAATTTGACCGAATGAAAAGCGGCGCGAATATAGGGAAAACAGGGAGGACCGTCAACACGACATGATTTTCCACATCACAAAATCACTGCCTACAACTTGTTCTGCAGTTTCTCGACACCAGCGCGTCATCAGGCAGCGGCACGATCATCGCCCGCGAGCACAAGTTGCTGCAGGATATTGACTTATGCGCTGTTGAAATGTTTGCGAATGCGGGAAGTCATTCTCCTGAAATGACTTCCGCTCACGAGAAGAGCGCGGCCTTGATCGCCTCGCGGGGGGCCGCGAAGGTCCACTCCCCGGCCGGTCCGCGAGCCGCCGCTCCGACGCTCAGCAGGAATGCAAACTTGACAGATCCCGCTCTCGCCTTCTTGTCGACCTGCATGGCTTCGAGCACGTCGTCGGCGGCCACGTCTGGCAGCCGGGTGGGGAGCCCCCACGACGCCAATGCATCGCGCACCGTCTCGGTGACTCCCGGTCGGGTGATGACAAGGCGCGTTCCGAGGTCGGCCTCAATCGCCAGGCCGATCGCGACGGCCTCCCCATGCAGCAGGGCAAAGCCCGTCACCGCCTCGATGGCGTGCCCGACCGTGTGGCCGAAATTGAGGATCGCGCGGCGGCCGCTCTCGCGCTCGTCGTCCGCGACTACCCGCGCCTTGATCGCCACGCTTCCCACGACCGTTTCGATGAAGGCATCGCGGTCGCCCGCCTGTACCGCCCCGCGCAGGGTCGTCAGCCGGGCGAAATAGCCGGCGTCCATGATGGCCCCGTGCTTCAGGGCCTCCGCGATCCCGGCGGCGACGTGCGGCGCGGGAAGCGACGCCAGCGTGGTCACGTCCGCGATCACGGCGCGCGGCTGGTGAAACGCCCCGATCAGATTCTTGCCGAACGTGGTATCGACGCCGGTCTTCCCGCCGATCGAGCTGTCGATCATCGCGAGCAGTGTGGTGGGCAGCTGCACGTAGGGCACGCCCCGCAGGAACGTCGCCGCCACGAAGCCCGCGAGGTCGCCGGTGACGCCTCCTCCAAGGGCCACGACGGCGGTATCGCGGCCGAACCCGGCCGCCAGCATCGCATCGCTCACCAGATGCCACTGCTCGCGGGTCTTGTTCCACTCGCCGGCGGGGAACGCGATCAGGTCCGCGCGGGACCGTCCGGCGAGCAGGCCGGTGACGCGCTCGCCGTACAGCCGCGCGACGGTCGAATCGGCGATCACGGCGTAGCGGTGGGCTGGGCACGTGCGCTCCACGATCTCCGGGAGGGCGGCGAACGTGTCGGCGCCGATCAGGATGTCGTAGGCCGCCGCCCCCAGCGGAACCGTGATGCGATGGGTCGGCATGGGGTGCGCTCCGTCAGAGGGTGACGTCGCCCTCGATCACGCGAACCGCCGCGCCGCCCACCTGCACGCCGGTGATGGCGCCGGTCGCGTCCACGGTGACAACGACGCGGATCCGGCTCGCGCGGCCGATCTCCAGGCCCTGGTCGAACGTCATCACGGCTGTCCCGCGCTCCGGCCGGACTACGCCGCGGCGCACGAGGTGCGCTCCCAGGGCGCCGGCCGCGCTGCCGGTGGCCGGATCTTCCGTGACGCCGAGCCCCGGGGCGAACATCCGGCAGTGCGCGGTGACCTCACCGCCTGCGGCGAGGGCGTACAGCATCGCGCAGTCGGTGCCGAACCGGCGCAGCAGGTCGGCCAGCGCGGCCCCGGCCCCGCCGCTCGGCAGGCGCGCCAGCGCCTCGCGCGAGCGGATTGGGACCATCAGCTGCGGCAGCGCGGTCGAGACGACTTCGGGGGTCGGTTGGTCCGCGATCGCCCGGCGATCGGCGCCGAGTCCGGCGCCCAGCGCGTCGCGATCCGCGATCTGCGCGCCGAACTCGGGAGCCGCCTGGGTCATCGTCACCACGGTCGGACGCCCGCCGGCCAGGGTGAGGTCGACGGGCAGCACACCGCGCCCCGTCTCCTGGGTCAGCCGCATCGGCCCGTCGCGTGGTAGCCCGGGCAGCGAGCCGAGCTCGGCGAGCAGCCACCACGTGCCGATCGTGGGATGGCCGGCCAGCGGGATCTCCGCGGCCGGCGTGAAGAACCGCACCTTCCGGGTGGCGACCTCCGACGGAAACACGAACGTCGTCTCCGACAGGTTCATCTCGCGGGCGAGCGCCTGCATCGTCGGTGCGGCGAGCCCCTGCGGGTCGGGGAACACCGCCAGCGGGTTGCCGCGCAACGGCGTGTCCGTGAATACGTCGAGCTGGTAGAAGCGATAGCGTGGCATCTCACCAGGGCCGGTCGGGCACGTGGGCCCGCTGGTTCGCGAGGCGGGCCAGGACGAACAGCAGATCCGACAGCCGGTTGAGATACACGAGCACGACCGCCGGGACGGGCTCGCGGCCGCGTAGCGCCACGACGCTGCGCTCGGCGCGCCGACAGACAGTCCGGGCGACGTGCAGGGCCGCCGCCTTGGGTGTCCCTCCCGGGAGCACGAAGGCGGCGAGCGGCGGCAACACCGCGTCGCCGCGGTCGATCGCCGCCTCCATCGCCTCGATCCGGCGATCATCGACCTGGGCCTTGGCCAGCGCCTTCGCGACCTTGTCGGGATCCCGGGCCGCGAGCTGGCCCCCGATGGCGAACAGGTCCCGCTGGATCTGCTCCAGCAACTCGAACTCGAGGTCGCGCGGCTCGGTTGTCAGGGCCAGGCCGATCGCGGAGTTGAGCTCGTCCACGTCGCCGTAGGCGGCGACACGGGGGTCGTGCTTCGGCACGCGACCGCCGCCGAACAGCGAAGTCTCGCCGCCGTCCCCGGACTTGGTGTAGATCTTCATCGGATCGTGGAAACTAGGCCCACCGCTGTGAACGCGGAAGGACGGCGCCGGCCGGCGCAGCACGCCGCCGAATGTCGACAGGCTGACGCCGGATGCGGCGATGCCGTCCTTCCCTCTGCGGGTCCGTCCGCTGATCTTGGTATGGTACGCATCTCGCAGCGGTGAGCACCATGACGATTCCACGCCCTCTGCGCGTCGCCATCGTCGGGTCGGGCCCCGCCGCCTTCTTCACCGCCGAGTCGTTGCTGGCGCGGCCCGAGCTCGACGTTTCGGTCGACATGTTCGAGCGCCTGCCCGCACCGTTCGGGCTGGTGCGCTTCGGGGTCGCGCCCGATCACCAGAAGATCAAGAGCGTCAGCCGCTCGTTCGACAAGGTCGCGCGGACACCCGGCTTCCGCTTCTACGGAAACGTCGACGTCGGCGTGCACGTGATGCTCGAGGACCTCGCGCGCCACTATCACGCCGTGTGCTTCGCCACCGGCGCGCAGACCGACCGGCGGCTGGGCGTACCAGGCGAGGATCTGGCCCGCAGCCACCCCGCGACCGAATTCGTGGCCTGGTACAACGGACACCCCGACTTCCGCGACCGCGAGTTCGATCTCTCGGGAGAGCGCGTCGCCGTGATCGGCGTCGGCAACGTCGCGGTGGACGTGGCCCGGATCCTGTGCCGCACGCCCGAGGAGCTCGCGGGCACCGACATTGCTGCTTACGCGCAGGACGCGCTGGCACGGAGCGGCGTGCGCGAGGTGTATCTGATCGGCCGACGCGGTCCGGTCCAGGCCGCCTTCACGACGCCGGAGGTCCGGGAGCTGGGGGAGCTCGCGGGCGCGGACGTCACGGTCCCTCCCGAGGAGGTCGCCCTGGATCCGCTGAGCCGGGCGCAGCTCGCGGCCAGTGACGACCGCGCCCTGGCAAAGAAGGTGGAAATCCTCGAGGAGTTCGCGCGGCGGCCGAGGGACGCCAAGCCGAAGCTGCTGACGCTGCGGTTCCTGCTTTCGCCGGTCGCGGTGCTGGGCGATGCGTCGGGTGGGGTGTCCGGGTTGCGTCTCGTCCGCAACCGGCTCGAGGACGACGGCCGGGGCGGAGCGCGGGCCGTAGCAACCGAGCACGCCGAGGAGCTGCCGGTCGATCTCGTGTTCCGGTCGGTGGGATACCGCGGGATCGCCCTCCCCGGACTGCCGTTCGACGAGCGGCGGGGCATCGTGCCCAACGAGCGGGGGCGCGTGGTGCGGGACGGGCACCCGCTGCCCGGGATCTATGTCGCGGGCTGGATCAAGCGCGGCCCGTCCGGCGTGATCGGCACCAACAAGCCCTGCGCCGTCGAAACCGTGGAGGCCCTGCTGGCCGACGTCGGGCGGGGGGTGATGCTCCAGCCCGACGCGCCGGATCCCGCGCTCGCCGAGACGCTGGTGCGCTCGCGCCGGCCGGCCTGCGTGACCTATGCGGATTGGCTGCGCCTCGACGCGCAGGAGATCGCCCGCGGCAAGGCCGTGGGCCGGCCACGCGTGAAGATCACGACTGTGGAGGAGATGCTCGGCGTGCTGGCGGGGAAGCAGGTCGTCTAGCGCGCCATCTGCACCACGATCGAGTCGATCTGCTGCAGCACCGTCCGTCCCCCCACCGTGTGGTGGTTCACCATCACGGAGAACACCAGCGGCCCCCGAGCGGGGCGCTCGATGTACCCGGAGAGCGCGTTCACGTGCGCGATGCTCCCGGTCTTGGCGATCACTCGTCCCTCGAGCGGCGTTCCGACGAAACGGGTGCGGAGCGAGCCGGGCTGGCCGGATCGCGGCAGCGCGCGGAGAAAACCCGCCCGCGAGGGATGCGACCACATGTAGCGCAGCAGCGCGCCGAATGTGCGGGGGGCGACGAGATTCCCGGTGGACAGCCCGGATCCGTCACTCAGCGTGAACCCGGTCGAATCGGCGCGCACCGAGTCCACCAGGAAGCGCCGTTCCACTCCCAGGCCGGCCGTCCAGGATCCCGTGCCAGCCACGCGCCGGCCGAGCGTCTTGAGCAGCATCTCGGCGAACCAGTTCTGACTGGTGTTGAGGATGGGAAACAGGATGTCGTCCCGGGGGCGCCCCGCGTACGTGACGAGCGCCGGTCCTGCGCGCGCGGCGCGATACCCGAGGCTGTCGGTCGTCGAGAGCGTGGTGCCCGCGACGCTCACGCCGTGCCGCGCCAGGGCGACACGAAACGCCGCGGCGAAGAACAGATCCGGGTCGGGGAGCGCGAAGTACTCGGTGACGGGGGCGCGCCGCGCGGCGACGACGCCGTCGGCCCACACGTCCCAGGTGCCCGGCGTCCGATAGAAGTCCACGGTCGTCCGGGCGGCGGAATCCACGGTGCTCGTGCGGTTCTCGAACCGCACGAGCCCGACGTCGGGGGTGAGCGTGACCGCCGCCGGCGCGCCGGCCGCCGGGCCGGGGCCCCAGGTGATGTCCACGGCGTTGTCGTTGAATCCGAGGCCCGACACCGGCGCAGCGTACCACCAGTTGAGATCGTACACGTTCCAGTCGGCATGGAACAGCGGCCCGGTGAAGTAGCTGCCGTCGCCGACGAGGGAACCGGTGACGTGCCGGATGCCGCGCGCGCGCACGCTGTCGGCCATCGCGTCGAGCCGGTCCCAGGCGAGCTCACAGGCCCCGAGCGCGAGGGTATCCGTGCCGTAGCATCGGGTCGAGAATGTCGGATCGCCACGGCCGTACACGACGAGGTTGCCCTGGAGCGTCCCGTCGTCGATCGGGCCGGTGCCGTACACGCTGGTTTCGATGCGGGAATCCACGGGGAGCAGCGCGCTGGCGGCGGCGGCGACCACGAGCTTGGTGTTCGAGGCCGGCACGAACAGCCGGTCGGCGTTGCGTGCGTAGAGCACGCGGCCCGTCGAATCGGTGACGATGACGCCCCAGAGGGCGCGGTCGAACGGTGGGGCGTCGAGCAGCCGGTCGAGTCTCCGTTGCAGGCTCTGCGCGAGCGCGGCAGCCGGCGCGAGTTGCAGGGCGACAACGAGGCAGATGAGGGAGCGGCGCAAGGCGATCCTCCAGCGGCAGGCGGCCGGGGTGGCAGCGCGAGTTGACACGCCAACGTAACCTGCTGAACTTGAAGAAGTTATCCGCATTCCGTCAAGCCGCCCGGCGCCCGGTGCACGGGTCCCTCGCGTGTCGAGAGGAGTTGGCATTCGCACTGTCGCGCTCATGCTGTCGTGCTGCGCCGCGTGGCCGATCGCCAGCCCGACGCTGCACGCACAGGACAGCCTGCCGGCCAGGCTCCAAGTCACGGGGCTCGCGTTCGAAGGTAACCACGCGATCGACGACTACACGCTCGGCATCTCGATCGCGACGTCGAACTCGAGCTGGTGGGCGCGCTGGTCGGTGGTGTCGTGGCTCGGCCTCGGGGAGCGACGCTACTTCGACGAGCGGGAGTTCCGCCGGGACGTCGCCAGGCTCCAGCTGTTGTACTCGCAGAGCGGCTTTCTCGAAGCACGCATCGATACGGTGATCCAGCGCGACAGCGCGAGCGTCAAGCTTCGCGTCCTGATCGAGGAAGGACCGCCCGTCAGGATCACGCGGCTTTCGATCGCGGGCGTCGAGGGGATTCTCGCGGAGCATAGCCTCCTGGCCGACCTGCCGCTCGCCGTGGGCGATCCGTTCAACCGGCTGCGGTTGCGTGCCACCACCGACACGATCCTCGCGGCGCTGGAGAACCGCGGGTACCCGTTCGCCCAGGTGTTCCGCGGCTTCGAGGTGGATCGCGAGAAGCACACCGCGCAGGTCACGTTTGACGTCGACCCGGGGCCGCACGCACGGGTGTCGCGGGTGGACGTCGTCGGTGCCAATCGGATCCCCGCATCGGTCGTCCGCGGCCTCGTTCCCGTACGGGTGGGAAATCCGTACCGCCAGGAGGATCTGCACGCCGCCCAGCGCGACCTCTATCGGACCGGCGCGTTCGACTACGTCGACGTGCGGCTGGTGGATTCGATCGCCAAGGGCCCGGATGACTCCCTCGTCGCCGTCCAGGTCCGGGTGCGCGAGGGGCCGCTCTACCGCGTGCGCATGGGTGGCGGGTACGGCACGCTCGACTGTTTCCGCGTGCTGGGCGCGCTGACCGTGCATCACTTTCTGGGCGGTGCGCGCGTGCTGGACGTCTCGGCCCGACTGTCGAAGATCGGGACGGGCGACCCGTTCTCCTGGGGGCTGCAGAACAACGTCTGCCGCGGTCTCGATGCCGAGACCGACAGCACCAGGCTGGCGCTGAACTACAACGTGACCGCCAGTCTCACGCAGCCGACCGTGCTGCTGCGCGGGGCGAGTGCCACCCTCTCGTTCACCGGAGAGCGGCGCAGCGAGCTGCTGGCCTACGTACGGGAGGCGGTCGGTGGAGACCTGGCGCTGACCTATCGTCCTTCATGGGACCTGCCGGTGACCCTGTCCTACGGCCTGGAGCGCGGCAACACGAAGGCGGAGCCGGCGTCATTCTGCGTGTTCCTCAGCGTGTGCAACACGGTGGACATCGCCGTCTTCCAAGAACCGCTCGTCCAGTCTGCTCTGAGCCTGGTGGTGGTGCGAAACCGCCAGAACTCGCTGCTCAGCCCGACGCGCGGCAGCCTGGCGTCGGTGGAGCTCAAGTGGGCCTCTCCGGTCATCGGCTCCGACTCGCTCGCGCAGTTCACGCGTCTGCAGGCGCAGTGGGCGATGTACCTCCGGGTCGGTCGGAGTGGCGTGCTGGCCTGGCGGGTCCAGGCGGGCACGATTGTGCCCGCGACGTTGGCCACCGGTGGACAGAACCTCAAGTACGTGCCGCCCGAAGAGCGGTTCTACGGTGGCGGACCCAATAGCGTGCGCGGCTACGGCCAGAACCGGCTCGGCCCCCAGGTGCGGGTGATCCGGACGGATTCGGCGAGCATGACGCCCGATACCGTGACCTCGGCATCCGGCGGGAACGATCTGCTGTTCGCCAACGCGGAGCTCCGGTTCCCGCTGCCCGGGTTCGCCAATCGACTTGAAGGCGCGATGTTCGTCGACGCGGGGCAGGTGTTCGTGCGGGGCGACGAGATCCTCAAGTACCGCGGGCTGCGGATCACGCCGGGGGTCGGCCTGCGCTTCATCACGGGAATCGGTCCGATCCGGCTGGACCTGGGCTACAACGGATACGGACCGGAGCCGGGCCCGCTGTACCAGGAGGTGGGCCCTCAGCTCGTGCTCATCGACTCCTCCTACGCCCCAGCGGCTCCCACGTCGTTCTTCAAGCGGCTGCAGCTGCACTTCTCCGTGGGGCAGGCGTTTTGACCGGCGGACGGGTCCTCAGCCTGTCGGCGCTGGGGCTTGCGAGCCTCGGGGGAATCATCGTGGGCCTCGCGGGCGCCGGGCTCGGCACGGAGGCGGGCCGCGACGTCGTTGTGGCGACGGCGCTGCGCATCGCGAACCGAGCCGTGCGGGGGACCGTGACCGTGGACTCCACCGCCGGCGGCGTGTACGACGGGCTCGTGGCGTTCGGCGTGCACGTGACCGGTGAAGACGGGCGCCCCTTCATCGACATCCCGCGCTTGCAGGTCCGCTACCGGGTGCGGGATTTCCTGTCGCGCCGCATCGTGCTCGGGGAGCTCAGTCTGTCGGGCGCGCTCGTCACGCTGGAGCGTCTTCCGGGCGGACGGTTCAACTACCAGCAGGTCCTCCGGCTTGATGAGGGCGGGGGTGGCGGCGGGCCCAGCCTCCTGGTGGCGTTCCGCAACGTCACGGTGGACGGCCTGCGCGTGCTGATCCGCACGCCCCGCGCTGACAGCACGGTCATGCACGAGCGGGTCATCGAAGTCCCGCGCGCGCTGCTGCCGTACGTCCGCCTCAGCTCCCCGCTCCCCGGCGAAGCGGGAATCCGGCTGGACGTGGCGACGCTCGCAGCCACCGTCTCCGAGCCGTCGCTCGAGATCCACGACGCGAACGGCAGTGTGCGGGTCACCGGCGACACCATCGTCTTCGACCTCGGTCGGGCCGAGCTGCCAGGCACGCGATCCACGATGCGCGGCCGCATGTGGGACCTGGCCGCGGGGCCGCGGGTGGACCTGGCGTTCCGCGCCGACGCGTTTGCGTCGAACGACCTCACCGCGCTGTTTGCCTGGCTCGTCCCCGGCCTGAGCGGGAGCGGTGCCCTCACGGTGCGGTCCGAATCGGACAGCGTGCTGCGCATCCGCGGTGAGCGGCTCGACCTGACGGCCGCGAACGGCGGCAGCATCCGCGGGTCGTTCGGCGCCCGCGTGGGCCCGGGCCAGGACTGGGCGACCGAGCGGCTGGACGTGACCACCCGCGACTTTGACGTGGCGTACCTCCGCGGGCTGCTCGACACGGTGCCGGTTGACGGACGGGTCAGCGGACGGACGCAGATGGACGGGCCGCGGGCCGCGGTGCGCCACCAGATCGACTGGGTGTTTCACGATCGGCGCGCGGATTCGGCCGAGACCCAGATCCGTGGGAGCGGCGTGATCGCGTTCGGGGTTCCCGGGGACATCGTGTTCCGGAGGTTCCAGGTGGCATTCGCGCGCGTGGCGCTCGCCACGGTGCGCGTCATCGCGCCGTCCGTGGAGCTGCGCGGCGACATGGAGGGGGCCGGCGTCCTCGACGGGCCATGGCGCGACGTCGAGTTCACCGGGGAGCTGGCGCACATCGACGGCGATCTCCCGGTGTCGCACGCCGATGGGACGATCCGGCTCGACACCCGCCGTGATACGGTGGGCGTGTGGGGGTCGCTGCGGTTCGACTCGCTGCAGTACGACGGCGTGCGCCCGAGCTACCCCCAGGTCCCGCTCGCTGGCGCCATGGCGGGCGAAGTACGGCTTGCCGGATACCTCGACTCCCTGTCGCTCGACGTCGATCTCGCGGGCCCGGGCGGCGCGCTACAGGGGGGCGGGACCGTCATCCTGGCGGCGCCGCGCTTGGGGGCTCGCGACCTGGACGTGCGGTTCCGTGGGCTCACGCTCGAGCCGCTCGAGCGGCGCCTGCATGGCACGGCGCTGAACGGGATGCTGACGGGCGACGTGGAGGTCGACTCGCTCGCGCCTCCGCTAATGGACCTGCGGCTCGTGCTCGGACCCTCGCTGCTCGGCGACGCGCGGCTCGATACCGTGCGCGCCCACGTGCGGGTGCGCGATAGCGTGCTGCTGGTGGACACGCTCGAGCTGCGGGCACGTGGCGTGAGCTTCGTGGGCCGGGGTGGACTCGGCCTCACCACGTCGCGGCGCGATTCCCTGCCGCTCCAGGTCCAGGCCGACTCGCTGGGCTCGCTCGCGCCGCTGTTGCTGCAGCTCGCCGGGCGCGATACGGCCGCGCTCGCGGGCGATACCCTGCGCGGCACCGTGCGCGGGCACGTCACCCTGTCCGGGTCGCTCCACCGGCTGTCGGCCGCGTGGACCCTCGAAGGCCTGCGGCTGATCTGGAACGCGTTCCACCTGCGCGGCGCGCGAACCGCCGGACGGTTCGACGCCGGCGGTCGCGGGGCGATCGCCACACAGGTGAACGTGGACTCCCTGTTCGTGGGCCAGCGCGTGTTCCCCGAGGTCGTGGCGGCGGTGGTGGGGCGCACGGACTCGCTCAACTGGATCGTGCTGGGCGGCATCGGCGAGGCGGCCGCGGTCCGCGCGGGCGGAACCTGGTTCGCGCGGGCGGGGGACTTCGTGGTGCGGTTCGATTCCCTGGCCCTGTCCGCGGCGGCGGATCGGTGGAGGCTCGAGCCGGGCGCGACCGCTACCGTCGGCGACAGCGCGATCGCGCTTTCCGGCATGACGCTGACCACGCTCGACGGCCGGTCGCGCGTCGCCCTGCGGGGCGCCGTGCCGAGGACTGGCCCGGCCACGCTGGAGGGGAGTCTCGAGGCCCTGTCACTGGCGGATGTGGCGGCCCTGCTGCAACGCGACACCGCGGCGGTGGCCGGCGAGCTGAGCGGCACGTTCCGGATCGGAGGAACGGGGCCGGCCCCCGAGATCGACGCGTCGTTCTCGATGCGCGACGCCGTGTTCAGCGAGTACCGCACGCCGCTCGTCCAGGGCACGATCCGCTACGGGAGCCGGCAACTCACCGGGACGCTCGAGACGTGGCGCGCCGGCGCGCGCATCATGACCGTCGAGCTGGACCTGCCGATCGACCTGGGATTCCGCGCGGTGGAGCGACGTCGCCTGCCCGGTCCGATCACCGTC
>Ga0153915_10001689_pt1 | contig 20312 bp, 18 predicted proteins | sample Opewatmetagenome_2_FD_107003 | JGI IMG/M metagenome (GOLD analysis project Ga0153915, IMG submission 107003) | Freshwater wetland microbial communities from Ohio, USA - Open water 3 Core 3 Depth 3 metaG | ecosystem: Environmental > Aquatic > Freshwater > Wetlands | place: USA: Ohio, Lake Erie...
CCCAATCCCACAAAGAAGCACGACCGGCCTTAGAAGCCGTCATCCCAAGAGTTTCTCTCTCATTCGGTGCGCCGGCATCCAAATCCTTGATAGTCGCTCTTTTCTCACGGAGACCCGTCGCCATGAAGAGTGTCAGAACACCAGCAATACCGACGATGACGTACAGCTCGTGGTAGTTGGAAACTGTGACAAGGAGGATGTAGCCTCCAAGAGGGGGAGCAATCGCCCTTCCGACGGCAGTAGATGACGAGAATGTTGAAACCCTCTGTCCCCTGCTCTCTGGGAACCTCTCCACAATGGCGGCGTTCGCGACCGGGACTAATATGGCTGTTGCGAAGCCATGATAGAACCGGACCAGTATCAGCTGATAGGGATTGACCACAAGAAGATAGAGAAACGGCGCGGTTGCGAATATGAGTCCAGCAAGGAAGATCACTTTTCCTCTACCCTGACGGTCAGAGAGTGATCCGGCAGGGAGACTTGCGATGATGCCTGGGATAGTTGATGCGGACGCCACAAACCCCAACAGGTATTCGGGCGTGCCCAAGCTTTCCGCGAATGATGGAAGAACGGGGCTTTTTGACATTGTTGAACTAAGAATGGCGAAGAAGCCCATGATACATAGGACTGGGAAGAATCTGCTAGACTTGACTGGCTCGACCCTTGTACTCATAGCGACCGACCTCACTCTTCTTCAAGTAGAGTCAAACTGGGCCATTCTCTCCTGTTAGAACTGCGTGAAGTGCATCCAAGACAACAAGTGCTTTCTCGATCGTTTCATTGTCTGTTCTGGATGTCTTCTCAAGTCCCTTGAGAATGTAGCAGAGACCCAGTGTTTCTTTGTGTGCGACTCGGTCTGGATCCTCAGCTGCGTCAACTTCGAAATCATGGACAAGCATACCTATTCTTATAGCGACAGGGTCTGCGACCCCATATCTCTCTAGCAGAACGTCATAGGTTGTCCTTGCTCCCTCAACTGGTCTTATCTCTGCGTTTGGCAGCGTGAAAGCAACGGAACCTTTGGGAATCGGATCATCTCTTGAGATGAAGCTGAAGCGTGCGCCTTCATCGATGAATCTCTTGATGAGCCATGCGGATGCACAGCGATCGACATGAGGTTTGTTCCGAGTCACCCACTTCATCACTTTCGCCTCTGCCCGCAGATTGTTGGCAAGGGGGATGCCTCGTCTACGTGCGCGTTCCGCTTCTTAAGCTGTTCCGAGGAACAGAAACCTTAAACCGTCAGTTGCGTGATTCTCAGTGGGTGTTCGTCGAAGGGCGCGGGTCTGACTCATGTCGGAAACAGAATGCCAATACTGTGGCGGGAGATACACTTACCCACAAGAGGAAGTAAGACTCGACGGAACGGTCTTCTGCCGCTACTGCGGCAACATGACAATAAGTGGGATCGAAACAAAGCTTCGCCCAGCCACGGACTCTTTGACATTACTTGGTCACTGTGTGGAAACGATTATCGTCCTCGCACTCGGTCGGTTGGTGGTTGAGTTCATTGGTTCGGCGATTCCATCTGAGGCCTATGTCGGATTCCTAGTTGTCTTTGTCGTCGTTGTAGCGGTTGTATTCGTGAGGCGGAGAAAGGCACGGTTGGCACAAGCCTACCCGCAAAACATCGGCACCTCGACCTGACCTAAGTCACCTCAACGCTAGATTCCATCCGTTTCTGGCATTCAGAATGCCCAAAACATCGTCATCACTGCAACGACCGCAGTCATGAGAACTGCCACAACAACACCGTACCGAATAACATGGCCTTCTATGCCGATCTGGTCGATCACTGCTGCGGCATTCTGGATCTTGGCTGGACTCAAGACACTGGCGAGTCCTCCTCCAATCCCGTTCGAAGCGGCAACGACTAAGGAGTTGGCTCCGATCAGAGTGCTCGCCTGATAGTGGTATTTCGTGAACATCGCAATCGCTGAGGTTTCGGAACCAGAGATAAAGCCGGCTAAGAGCCCAAGAAAGGCTGCTGTGAGCGGGTAGGCGATGCCCAACGTACTCGAGGTGGCCGTGGCCAAGAGATAGATCATGTTGTTGCTGGGGTCGCCAGGGGATGTCCATGTACCCACACTGACGAAGTAGCCGCTATAGTTCATCACTTCTGCCATCGCAAAGAAGATTGCAGCCGCAAGGACCGGCCTCGGTGCTCTCTTGGAGAACTTGGAGAGTGTATTCCTTAGAGTCACCCGGTCTCTCTTGAGGAATGGTATAGACGCCAATGTTGCAACTAGCATCAGTGTGTACGCCTGCCAAAGGACACGTGTGCTTATCGCGCGTGGGTAGCCATCGATGACAATACCCATGGCGAGCTGATTATACAGCAAATCCTTGACCGATGGAATGAGATTCGTGACAAGGCACAGGACAACAAGTATGACCCATGGTATGCTGGCTCTTGACAAGCTCAAAGACTGCTGGACCTGAATGTCCTTCTCCGTGAGTACGCTCTTGTCAATCATTGGTCTCTTTCTTATTCTGTTGTAGGCAAACAACACTGCCATCACCGCGGCGCCCGCGAACACGTCGGTCAGTGTGGTCTGGTTTACGAATGCCGTGTTGCACACGATGGCAATGAAACCCGCCGTGACGCCGCAAATGCCAGCGAGAAGAAGTCCCTCCTTCTGAGCTAGTAGCTTTCGACCCCCTGCAATCCAGAGCATTGAGATCGCTATGCCCGTCGTTATGACGGGCATATAAAGCGCAAAAACGCCGCCAGCCTCGGACAGAGTCACAGAAGTGCCTGAAACTGCGGAGTACGTGTCTCTGAACACAACGGCCGGGACTCCGAGGAGCGCGAACGTCGTTAGAGGATCGTAGCCTATTGCCGGCAATGCCACGGCGACAAGTGGACTGAAACCCAAGGCCAGCATGACCGGAGGCAACATCGAAACGGGTGTGGCTCCTATTCCCACCAGAAAGAGACCCAGACCAAGACTGATCATCATGATCTGCATCGGCCGACTCCCTCCGCCGAGGGTCTTGAAGAATACGATCAGTCTCTGAAGCGCTCCTGTTTCTTGCATGTAGGTCATCATCAGAATTGAGGTTGCCACCATGAGGGAGATCGGAAACGAGTTTACAATACCTGCGACGCTGGAAACCAGTGCTACCATGATATCAGTCTGGAATGCGAAGACGGCAATCAGCACAGTCACGAGCCACACAACCACCCCTGTTGTGTCTGCTGCTTTGTGGAGGAAAACGAGCATCACGAGTGCTAGGACTATTGGGAAGATTATCAGGGCGAAGCCAAGCACCGGATCCATGGCTCTATCCCTTCCTCTGAAGGTGTCCGTTTGCGAAGTACCAGTCTATGACTCTCTTGATGCCTTCTTGCATCGTGTATTTGGGAGTCCAACCTAGCAGTTGCTTTGCCTTCTCGTTGGAGTACGTGCGTTCTTCATCCATGCTCCGAACCGTCTTCATGTGCCAGAGGAATGTGTTCTTCTTTCGGTTCTTCATTGGACTGAGCAAGCCGATACCCAGCATGGCGAGAGTCGTAGGTACTCTTCTCTTTGGAGGCTTTACTCCAAGACATGTGCAGAAGAATTCTATCAAGTCCTTGTATTTGATGCCCACATCGGGACAGAGTATTATTGTGTTGTTCAGTGCGTTTCCCGAAGTGAGCGCCTTCACGAAGCCATCCACGACATCATCGACGTATGTATACATTATGCTCTTTTCGCCGTCCCCAGGGAGAACAGGAATCTCCCGCTCGTTCAAGGCCTTAATGACCTCGTATGCAGTATAGAAGTCGCCTTCTCCCATAACTCCCGTGGGCCGCAAGATTATGTGTGGCAGTCCTGTGTCTTTGGTAACCTGTCTGACGACCTGCTCGGCAAGATCCTTCACATGCCCGTAATCAAACGACGGCCTGAGCTCACTTTCTTCATTGGCCGGTGGATGAGCAACGGGTCCGATGGCCTCTGTACTCGAGCAGTAGATGAACCTCTCGACCGATTTGCCGACGCAGGCGTTTGCAAGCATCCGTGTGCCATCGATATTCACCCTGTAAAGCAAACCCTTGTCGCGGGGGTAGAAGTCAAAGTAGGCAGCGAAGTGTACTACTGCCTGCACCCCCTTGACGGCCTCCTTCAGGCTCGGCTCGTCCAGCATGTCGCCTTCCCTGATCTGCACACCGTCGGGTATACGCGTTTTGTCACTAGTCTTGCGAACGAGGGCAAAAACTTCGTGTCCCTCACTCGCCAAACGCTCAGCAAACTTGTGCCCAATAAACCCAGTTGCACCCGTGACTAAGACCTTCATGCTTACGCCACCTTGAAGGACCAACCGCTCATCCGGGCATTTATCTGTTGCCGATTGCAGTGGTAACCGATGAACTTGCTCTTCTTCATGCAGAACGGCGGCATGTGAGCATGCGATTTGTGAGCATATCCTCTAAGGAGAATGAGTCTTGACACGAATCAGGATTCTCATACACGAGTTTGCGACATTCTATGGGTTGAAGGGTGGTCATCCCGTGCTTGTTCGAGAGCATTCAGCAATGACAAGCTATGACCTTGATCGTCTGCTTGACAGATCATTCGGATCTTCTTGGTTGAAGGTGGGTTCCTGCAACACTGTACTAATTGAGGGCGAAGACAGAATAATCGTTGACCCAGGAGCTCCCGAGGTCGGTTTACAGCAAGTGCTAAACGAGAGACTGAAGGAACTGAAGTTGACACCGTCTGACATCGACCTTGTCGTAAACACACATCTTCATGCAAATCATGCTGGTAGCAACTTCCTATTCCGAGGAAAGAAACTCATGGTTCATGAAAAGGAACTCCAATCATCGGACCTGTTACATTCATGGCCAGAATTCTTCGAAGCCTGCGTCAAGACATTGAAGATTCAGCCGATATCAGGCGACACCAAGGTGTCCGAGGATGTGAGCATAGTAACTACGCCCGGTCACACAGCTGGGAGTATCAGCGTAGTTGTGAGAACGCCGACCGGGTCCACCGTCATAGCGGGCGACGCTGTAAGCTCAGCAGATGAGTATCGGAAACGCAAAAGCCCGGGTTCGGCTGAAGACAAACAAGCCTACCTGTCTAGCCTCGAGAGAATCAGGTCACTCAACCCCAGAACAATCATCCCCGGCCACGACATTGCATTCTCTACGTCCGCTGCTATTCTTGACGATTTGTGAGACGGGACGTTCGTGGGGAACACCGCGGAGGGAAGAAGGTCTGCAGGTCAGAGCGGGCTGGACCTTTCTATGATGTGCAAGATGTTGCCTTCGGGGTCTCTGAAGAATCGTGCCTTCACTCCAGTCTGTGGGCTCTCCTTGAGATCGCCAATCCATTCTACATGTCGTTCGTCTAGCTTGGCCATAGCAGACTGAATGTTGACTACCTTGACTGCTATGTGTCGCCAACCCTCGTCCTTTTCATCAAAGGGAAGAGAGGCCTTGCCGCCAGTGGGCACGAACTCAATCATCATTCCATTGGGAGCTTTATAGAAGAGAGTCGGCGGTGTCTTTCTATTGTTGTACACTTCCTTCAATCCAAAGACTTCGGCATACCACTTCGCCATGCCAGTGGTGTCCTTGCAGACAAGCCCGACATGCTCAATACCTTGAAAGACTGACAACAGACTTCCTCCGAAGGAAACTACGGCATCTCGGTGACACACCCGATTTAACCTTTGACCTAAGACAGTCAGTGTTCCTACGAATGACACCGAAAGACAACCCTTATTAGTCAATTGTCTTCACAATTGTAAACTGAACATTCCTTCGAGTGAATATCCATGTCGGAAACGGAGAAGCAACACAAGAAACAGGTGAAACGAAGGACTTGGCTGATGCCGCAGGAACTCGAGGTCTGGTACGTACTGCCGTCTCTGCGCAGAGAGATGGCCCGCATTATGATCGAGAGGAAGGTTCCGCAGAAGGACATAGCTGGAATATTGGGCGTCACAGAGCCGGCTGTCACACAGTACAAGAAGAAGAAGGGCCACACAGTACAGAAGAAGAAGAGAGCCCGTGGAGACGTGATAGAAATCCCAGAGTCCTTCCTTCACGAGATTGAGAAGTCAGTCGACGTTGTACTCAAAGCATGGAGCCAGAAAGAAACCGACGCGCACATCTACCAAATAATGACGAAAGAGATCAACAGACTGATCAGGAGTCTTAGGGACGCTGGAATCATGTGTGACGTCCATAAGGAGCGATGCGGCGAGGTCGAGGAGGAATGCAGGGCCTGCAAGGACGGCGGGCGATGACATGGCCTACCTTGATAATGCAAACTCCACAAGAGTGGATGATAGGGTCATAGAGGCCATGCTTCCATATCTGCGAGAGCACTACGGAACCGCAGGAATGGAACTGGGTCACTCCCGCGATGTCACTGCCATGAGAGGCCTTGAAAACGCGAGGAAGATCTTGGCACAGTCCATTAATACTGAACCATTAACTATCGTCTTCACATCGGGCCAGACTGAATCAAATAATCTGGCCATAAGAGGTGCTGCTCTTGCCAACTCTGACAAGGGCAAGCACGTCATCACATGCGCCACAGAGGTCATGTCTGTGCTTCAGACGTGCAAAGCACTTGAGAAGGAGGGGTTTGATGTTGACGTGCTCGATGTGGATCAGTACGGTCTCGTCGATATAGCTCAGCTCACAAAGAGGATCAGGAGCGACACAATTCTGGTCTCGATCCAGCATGCAAACGGAGAGATAGGAACCGTTCAGCCCATCGAGGAGATTGCCAAGATAACATCGCAACGCGGCATCTTATTCCACACCGATGCCACACAGAGCTACCTGAAGATACCAATCGACACAAAGACCACGCCTCTTGACATGATCACCTTTGATGCCCATCATATCCACGGACCGAAGGGCATAGGTGCGCTCTACATAAGGAAAGGTACGAGGCTCCAAAGGATCATGGAGGGCGGAGATGAGGAGCGGAGGCTCAGACCCGGTGTGCCGGATATACCGGCTGCAGTAGGCTTCGGAAAGGCTGTTGAGGTCTGGGGTGGAAACGAGCCCGCACAGCTCCTAGCTCTGAGGAAGTATCTTGAGCAGAAGCTAGCAGGACAACTCACAGAACTTAGAAGTACAGGCCATCCTGTGAAGCGGCTGCCTAACCTCTACAGCATGATTGTCGAACAGATCGAGGGTGAATCAATGCTGGTCCAGCTTGACATGGAAGGATTTGCAGTATCGACTGGATCGGCATGCTCATCGAAAACTCTGCAAGGCAGTCACGTGCTGAAAGCAATAGGACTTCCGCCGGAGATATCGCATGGATCAGTCAGGGTTTCTCTCTCTCGATTCAACACGAAACAGGAGATTGACGCTTTTGTGCAAGCTCTCGTCCCTACAGTGGAACGTCTTAGAGAGTTTAGTCCACTCCGAAGAGGGGAGTACTTCGCATATGAAAGCAATAGTGAAGACGAGCATCAGGATGAGAAACTGGACGAGGAGTAGACAAGCATCACAGAGAAAGGAGAAAGTGCGCCCCTTCAGCAATCGTTATACAGAGTGTGAATCGGGGTTCATCGGAGGAATTCCACACGTATACGGACAAGGTGATTGAGCAGTTCAGAAAGCCGCAGAATATGGGTAGGATAGAGAATCCAGACGGCGTTGGGACAGTTGGAAACCCTGTTTGCGGAGACATGCTGAGGCTCTTCATCAAGGTCAAAAACGGCATCATCGAAGACATCAAAGTGGAAACATTCGGTTGTGTCGCTGCTATTGCCACCTCTTCAATGACCACTCAAATGGCAATGGGAAAGACAATCGAAGAAGCCAAGACGATAACTAGGAAGATGGTGGCTGACGCGCTCGACGGTCTTCCTCCACATAAGATGCACTGCAGTAACTTAGCAGCTGAAGCGCTGCAGAAAGCTATCGAAGACTATGAACGCAGGGCCAAGGGAGATAAGCCGGCAAACGCTCAAGAGCCTTGAAAGTTTATTAGCTGCTTTTCATCAACAACACTCGCGGCACGCAGGACGTGACATCATGAGGAAAGATGTCTCCCCACTCGGAGAAATCAAAGTGGAAAGAACCGAACCTGTTGCGACGATTACGATTTCGAGACCGGACAAGCTCAATTCTGTAACTAGACGCATGTTCGAATCGTTCAGTGAACAAGTTGGACACCTGACTAATGATCCAGCCATCATGGCGATCGTCATCACTGGTGAGGGCGAGAAGGCTTTCTCGGCAGGGTTTGACCTTGATATGGTAAGAGGTGTGAAGGGTCAAGATCGCCACGATTTCTTCAAGCTGCTTGAGAAGACTATTCGCTTGATAAGGCAGGCCAAGAGCTGCTTCACTATTGCAGCCGTGAATGGGTACGCTGTTGGCTTTGGAGCGATGGTTGCCTCAGCCTGTGACTTTCGGCTCTGCTCTGACACAGCCGGTTTTCGGTTTCCTGAAGTGGAGTTGGCCATATTCCCTGGCGCAGGAGCTGCGTCAAACCTGATTCATCTCGTTGGTTCTAGCCGAACGAAAGACCTACTGCTCACTTCTCGCCTCGTTTCTGCTGATGAGGCACTTGAGATAGGATTAGCCAACAGGGTGTTCCCCTCTGCAGAATTGATGCCCAAGACTATGGAGTTTGTGGCCGGTCTCATGAAGAAGGACAGGTACATCATGCTCAGGACAAAGATGCTCATCGATGGCATGACTGGAGAAGAACTGGCTGAAGCTGCCGACATGGAAGTAGACTTCGAGGATGAGTGGCTTCGCGAGTACGGCAACAAGAGCTAGTATTGCGAAGGTTAGCCGCTAGCTCTCATGGAGTGACGTCATTTGTGTGACACACTTGTTGCACTGGGCAATTCAACGACCGACGGAAGAACCCTGTTCGGAAAGAACAGCGACAGGCCTCCGAATGAGGCTCAGCTTGTGAGGTACTTTCCTAGGAAAGACTATGACAAAGCCGACATGCTGAAGTGCACATACGTCTCTATTCCACAGGAAAGGGTGACATATGCCGTATTCCTATCATCGCCTAGCTGGCTGTGGGGTGGAGAGATGGGTGCCAATGAGCATGGCGTAGCTATCGGCAATGAGGCAGTGTACTCGAACGAACAGGTGCCAGAAACCGGCCTTCTCGGAATGGACCTGCTCCGACTCGCATTAGAGCGCGGGTATACTGCCCGAAGAGCCCTTGACGTAATCGTGTCGCTCTTGGAGGAGCACGGTCAAGGAGGAGTCTGTGAGCTGGGAGGCGTGAACAAGTACCACAACAGCTTTCTGATAGCAGACAAGAACGAGGCTTGGGTGCTTGAAACCTCAGACAGACGCTGGGTTGCACAGAGAGTGAAGACAGTGCGTGCCATATCCAATGGGTACACTATCCATTCGGATTGGGACCTTGCCTCAGGTGACCTCATTGAACATGCCATAGCCAGCGGTTTCTGTCAGAGCAAGGAGGAATTCGATTTCGCAACAGCATATGGGAACGAAACCCTCCGCTTCATCACTCACTGCGATGACAGACTCAACTGCTCCACCAAATCGCTTCTCGACACGGAAGGAAAAATCGACTTCTTTCAGATTGCCTCAATCCTCAGGAACCATCCAGATGGTTGGACTCCATGGAAGCAAGACGTTACTCCAGTGTGCCAACATTCCAACCAGAATGGTGGTTCATCCACCACGGGCAGCCAAATATCGGAGATTGGAGGAGAATGCACTCACTGGTTCACTGGTTCGTCTAGCCCATGTATTAGCGTCTACTGGCCCTTCGACTTCGAGAAACCGCATGTCTATTCGGGCTTTGATGTTGGTGGATTCAAGTACTCAGACAGGTCGTACTGGTGGCGAAGAGAGAAGGCCAATCGTGCTCTTGCAGTGAGGTATGGACCACAGGGTATGAGATTCCCGGAGGTTGTAGCACTTCAACAAGAGGCATATCGTTCGCATTCGCGGACGACTGACGTCCGGAAGATGGATGCTCTGATTCGCAAACACGAAAGCCTGCTTGAGAATCTTGTCGCCAGAAGCCCCATCATCGATGACCTAGATCCCGAATATAGTGCCTATTGGAAAACAAAAAACGCCGAGGCAGGTTTCGATCAAGACCAGTAGACTCTATTTCCTCATGACTACTCTCGTTTCATGGACATCAACCGTGATGAGTGGTCCAGACTCCAAATGCCTGTCAGACGGCCTACTAGGAGAAAGCCCTGCTTGCTGTCAATACCTACTTCCTCGTCCGACAAATCAGCGCTCCGAAAATCACCATCACAGCCAAGGGTCCTATCGTGATAGTCATAGTCACAGAACCGAATGGCCCGAAGAGTTCCCACCAATCTGGAACTCTCTCTACTCTCACGGCAACCATATCGTCCTCCAGGTTGCCGCTCATGTCTGCAACGGTAATAGTGTACACGTACGTTCCGGGGTTGAGGCCATTGAGAGAAACGACAACGTCCTCTCCGGTCGAGTTCCAGGCTCCTGATGCAACCACAGTCCCATTCAGCCTGACTTCCCAGCTGGCAGGATACAGGTCAGAGGGGGTCCACACAATCGACAGCCCTGTGTCTGTCTCATTCATGCGGATGTCCACCGGGTGATTAATCACGGGTGGGGTCGTGTCAACAACTGTGACAATGACAGTGTCGCTCACGATTTCTGTCATATTGTAGCGGATCACGTTAGTGAAGTTGTAGACTCCAGGATCGAAACCATCAACCGGGACACTGATTCGAGATCCGTCCCAAGCTTCAAACCGAACAGATTCTCCATTCCGCAGTATCTCGTAGGCACCTGGCAAGGGTACGGAGTGTGTCCAGTCTATCGAGTGACCGGTAGTTCCAGCCTCGTATTCAATGTCTTCAGGGTGAGATATCGCTAATACGCCGGCTTGACCAGTGAGACTGATGTCCACCACTCTTTCACTCTCGTACTGATTGTCCTCACCATTGTAGAATGTCAACGCGACATAGCGAATCCATCTCTCGGGTACATAGGTCCCTTTTGTGGCCAATGAATGGATAGAAAGAGTGTCATTGGCATAGATGCAGCCATCTGTTTCATCCTGCCATATCCGCAGGCCAACTACAAGAGGGCCATCTCGATCAGTGATGTTGAGTCGCCTTCCGTCTTCGTCCTTATAGCCCAGAATCGTCACCACATGTGAGCCGTACCACATGTCTTGAGTGCCTACAAAGTACGCGAGACTCTTGTTCTCATCATAGAGTGCCACTGTGACGCCCCCCATCCTGTTAGACGATCCTGTGTGGTTCACCTGCGCCCGAAAAGCAAGCCCATAACCTGCGAGGATCGCAGCGGTAAGGGTGTATGTGAACGTGGCGCCATGGAAGTAACCAGAATGATAAGGTATTGAATTCGAGTAAATGCCAACTCCGTCAGAGACGATTGAAACGTTATCCTGGACCTCAAATATTCCCAGGTCAAACTGATTCGATTCCGATGCTTTGACGTCCACGACCCATCCGGTTGTATTCGAACAGTCATGATGCCATCTAAGCATGTCCGCTGGGGCTGAGCCGATCTCTTCGATGCCCCAGGCGGCGTGTACAGGTTCATCAGGAACCCATTTTCTGATGTAGCAATCGTCAAGCCACACATCTTCTCCAGAATGGTATCCTGACGCCGGACCATAATAGATGATTTCAGTGACCGAGCCCCCGAAGATATCTTTGAGATCTATTTCGCCCATGTAGCTGCCCGATTTCCAGCATCGTTGTCTATCGTTCTGGAAGTCGAACCCGAGTTCCGTTCTATAGTACGTGTTTGATGAGATCGTGTTGTTAGCTGGCCAAGGTGTGGGATTTGATCCGACGTGGTCATAGCAGTACTGCCCGAAGTAGACCATTACAGAGTATACCTGTTCTCCATCAGAGTCTCTGAACAGCTCAGGGTAACCTGCGGACCCTGAAAGACCTCCAAATCTGGCCCAAACATGAAGCATGAATCCGTAGTTAAGGTGTTTGGAAGTCAGATTACACCATAGAGTAAGTTCGGGCGCCATCGCAACACAGTATGCCGCGTATGACCCGTGTTTGACGTTTGTTTCAACAATCTGCCAGTCACCGGGATCTTCCCACCTTGCTGGACTCAGAACGCCCGACTCGAAGTCTTCGAAGAAGATGAATGTCGCAAAACCGTTACTGATCGATGAACACACATAGTTGCCATAGTACACGTAGATGTGCACAGTGAAATTCAGATTGTCACCTATTCTTACCCAAAACACTGCTTGATCGGAGACTGCCGCTTCCTCCATCCAATATTGCAGTAGCGTTAGACCATCCTCGTCCGTGAAACGAATGTCATCGAAATCAGCCTGGCTTTTGTGGTCGAGATATACATCAGCGCCGGAATCATTTCCTGAACCGTAATGAGCGACTATTCTGATCTGGTAATCGGGGCCAGCACCCGTAGAACCTTCTATGGTGTGTGACTTCCTGAAGGACCATCCAAACAGCCATGACGATGACAGAGTCTGCTTGGCTTGCGGTTCACTGTCGTCCTCGAGATAAGAAAGACCCGAAGAGCATCCGAGAGAACCCGGCAGTATCAGTATGCACTGCACCGTGAGACACAGGAAGACCACGATGAATAAGGCATGTCTACCATTCATTGACCTCGACCCCGCATTGCCTACTAGCTGCTCAGAGATTCGGATCAGCAAAGACGCGTGCGATAGCGTTTCTATCGAATTAAACAATCCGGTTTTCGCTCGGGGTCTCGTCTGATTCGACCTTACTGTCAGTCATCCTCTCACTGGCTGTGGGGTGGAGGGATGGGTTCTAATGAACACGGCAAAAGACATTCGCAGACGCCATGGAGCGCACCGGCAATCCGCAATTGAGAAAAACGGGAGGAGCGCATGGCCCCTCACCACAGACACAGATCGGTTTCCAGACCTCAGTGTGTTTCTCATGAACCCTAGGGCGGGACTATTCTGACTGAGTCTCTGCCTTCGATAAGCTCCCAGCCGAACGTGAATCCAGTCAGGATTCCTTCAGTGCTATCAATGGCAAGCTCAAGACTTTGTGTACTGAAGTGTAGAACAAGATCGAGGTCGCCGTCACCATCAACATCTTCAAGATTCCACCGCAGTGCAACGGCTTGAGCGAATACTACCGTGACCGGATTGACTGTTGAGGCGTCGAAGTTGCTTGTGGTTAGTACAGCAACTGCTGTCTTGCCTCTGGATCCGAGGTTGATGGGGTTGCATTCACTACCTGGTTTGATGTCGATTTCGATCTGTTTGGCAATCCATCTGATGACTAACTCGTATGTGTATGTATCGGACCCGACAGGAAGTCTCCTGTACAGGACACAGTATCCGTTGGGAGAATAGATTGGGCTGTCATCATTGTATGGACCGTCTGTGAGCTGGAAAACTTCGGTGCCGCTAACTCCAACGCTGAAAATGTGAACATTGCCGTCCGGATCGCGGTTGCTGCTCATTAGAAACGACTGCCCGTCAACAGGATCGTAGTTCGCCCAGTAATTGGCGTATTCGTCATCGATCACCACCCGATCAGCGGTCCCATCTATTTGAATCGCGCCGATGTTACCGTCTGGCCTGCTGTACACGACTGTGTTTCCATCTGCCAACACCAAAGGATAGGTCTTGAATGGAAACTGTCTGATGGTTATCCTTTCCGTCCCGTCGACGTTGCTTGCCATGAGCGTTGTGGGCTGATTCCAGTACCAGCTCGTACCCCACACGAGCTTGTTGCCTGTGGGCGACATACCGATAGTGAATGAAAACGTGTTCCCACTGATCAAATTCCAGTCATCAGTACCGTCAGCATTGCATGTGTAAGCCTTCCACCACCCGTTGCCATCATGGGCAGAGAAGTACACGAAACCAGTTCCGGGAATAAAGCGCCCCCAGTTTGCAGTGCCAATGTTTGTGTATGCGGGGTTCCACCATTCTGTTCTTATCCCGTTTGTATACGTAAAGGTAATCTGAGTAAGCTGGGTTCCATCATCTCGGATCTTCCAGAGTTCCCCGCGGCCGTAGTATTCGCTTGGAAGACCATTCTCATGTCGTATCATGAAAAGGATCCAGCTTCCTTGCCAGTCTTCTAGTCTAGTCCCGTCAACTTCTGTGTACAGCAACTGCACATTGGTGACTTCATGACCATCCCAGTCCCCCACCCAGAGTCCGCCCCATTGCTGACCATCAGGACACTTCACATACGCTATCCTGGTTCCGCTTGATGACCAGATAAGATCGGTTATGTTCCCAACGTCGACGACTATCTCGGTTTCAACTGATGCTGCCACCGGACTAGTTGTCAACGCGTAGAACGCGCCCAGAAAGAGCAATGCAGCTATCACTGCTGACGCTGTTCTCACACGTTTCAGTCCCTTTTCTCTCATTTCAGATCCTCCTGCAATACGAGCTTGTGCCGAATCATTAGAACAAAGAAGTCAAAGCCCAAATCGCCCACTAGCGGGCTTTACCAAAGATGTAACGTAATCAAGTGATGCACGAGCCGTCGGCTGAGAAGGATAGGAACAATTGACATAAAGCTTTTGGCGCTTCGACAGAAACAGTGTGATGACCAACTGTCTACGTCGTTTAACTGCAGATTCAAAGGCCTTGGAGAGGACACGCCCGCAAAACGTGATGAGGAGAGCCCTGAAGAGATTGTCCAGCAGACTAGAAGGCACTCGAGGATTCGTGGCTCGCTGCTAGCTCCCTGTTCTTGCCGGCATTTCGGCGAATTCCGCTTCCGATACCACGTCGACACCGAGATCTTCTGCCTTGCCCAGCTTGGAACCCGCACTTAGCCCTGCAACAACATACTTGCTGTTCTTGCTCATGCTGGAGGAAACACGTCCACCCAATCCCATTTCGATGTGTTCAAGCTCTTCTCTGGTCCATCACTAAGGAGAGAGAACCGACTGCAATGGACAAGAAACTTGAGGAACGACAATATGTCTGCCTCACCCTTTCGATTTGGTACTGTTGCGACACTGTATTCGATATCCTTTGAATCAGAGGGAATGTTCTCCGGCCGGAACGTTCGCTGCTTCTCCCTTGGGAATCGCCTCAGCGTTGTTCTCCCATTGCGGCGGGACACCTTTGCGGGACGAAATGAACGCCGCAAGCAAAGTCGCGGCAAATGAAATCGTGAACACAAATCTGATCCCAATGATGAATTCAGCGATTTCCACGCCTTCAGATCCCACCTGCAATCCAAGGAACAGATTCGTCAATGCGTTGAGCGATATCGCCTCGGACAGGATTGCCAAGGCCAACCCCAAGCTAACGACCTGTCCCGCGTTGAACAACATCGACCGCACACCAGTGGCAATGCCACGTTTGAGAGGAGGTACGGCCTCCATTATCACCTTGGCGTTGGGAGAGAAGAATAGCCCCGAGCCAAGACCCATGAGGCTCATCCACAAGACCAGCTCCAGAAACGAGGTGTCGATGGAAACAAACATCATGCCCAGCAAGCCAATTGCTGAGATAAGCAAGCCAATCGTCGACAACTCCCGTGTCCCGTACCTGTCGGCAAGCCTGCCACTAACCGGCGCCCCAATGGTCAGTGCAACAGCAAAGGGAGTCAAGTAGATCGCCGCCGTGATGGGGTCCAGCTCCAAGATGATTTGCAGGAAGAACGTAAGGAGGAAGATGACCGCTCCTCGGGCGATTGCATTTAGCAGCGCGGCGCCAAATCCATAGGCCAACCGCGAAGCTTTGAACAAGCGCAAATCCATCATGGGAAACTCGGCTCTCCTTTCCACTTCTGCAAAAAGGAAGAAACAAACCGCTCCGACTGGAATCACGACTATAATCATCGGGCTGAACCACCCGACAAAACCTCCAAATGACAGCCCGACCAGTAATCCCGAAATGCCGATAGTGAATAGGACGGTGCCAATCCAGTCGAACTTCCGCTTTTTCGGGAATTTCACCAATTCCTTGAGTTGGACTGCTCCCCATATGGTGCCAATCGCGCCCGTCGGGATGTTGATGAAGAAAATGAAGCGCCAGCCAAATTGGAGGAGCAAGCCGCCTAGAACAGGACCGATCGCAGCCCCCACGCCGAAGATCATGCTGTTGATCCCCATCGCAGTCCCCAATTCCTCCTTGGGAAATGCATCCGTGACAATCGCGGCGCTGTTCGCCACTAGCAGAGACCCGCCGATGGCCTGAATCATTCGGAAGATCAGGAGCTGAAACCCTGACACAGCCGTACCGCAAAACAAGGATGAAACAGTAAAGAGAATGAAACCACCTATGTACAGCTTCTTACGCCCAACCATGTCGGCGATACGACCAAAGGTTGGCACCAAGAGTGTCATGATGAGCATGTACCCCATGATAATCCAAGTAATGGTCAGAAGATCTGCATCCAGCCCTTTCATGATGCTCGGCAAGGCAATAATGAAAATCGTCCCATCTAGAATTGAAAGAAGTGAGCCGAGGGAAGTGACGGAGAGAGCGCGCCACTTGTATGCAGTCGCCATGGAGAAGGTGGCGGGTTATCTGCGGGAAATAAAACTAATCGTATCTACCAATTTCCTTTCTGCCAACACTGCAAGTATTCGTAGTAACCGTTAGCCTTCACAAATACAGATGAAATCGACTCTGCTACGCAGCAGCACCACTACTCGCTCTCTTCTCTATCATTGCAGCAAACTCGTCTTCCGAAATGACAGTGACACCGAGGGTCTTAGCCTTTGCCAGCTTAGATCCAGCATTCGGTCCAGCAACGACATAGCTGGTATTCTTGCTCACAGCCGAGGCTGCATGTCCTCCCATATCGACGACAAGCTGTTCCGCTTCTTCTCTGGTCCAGCGTTCGAGAGTGCCCGTGAAGACGAATGTTAGTCCTTCGAAAGGTTGCTTGCCCTCCTCCTTGACTATCTCTACAAACCGCAGCCCTGCATTGATGAGGGCCTCTATCTCCGCATGGTTGTATTTGTCAACAAAGAATTCGATGACTGCCCGTGAAACCTCTGGTCCAACTTGACTTACAGATTGCAGCTGCTGCTCCGATGCGTGCATCAGCTTCTCAATCGTCCGAAAGTTATTAGCCAGCACCTGTGCCATGTGCTCGCCGACGTGAGGTATTCCAAGGGCATTGAGAAACCGCCACAGAGGCTGCTTCTTGCTTCCCTCGATTTGACTGAGCAGGGTGTCAGCCGAAAGGTCACCATACCTTTCCAATGACATAAGGTCCTCCTTCTTCAGGCGGTATAGCGAATGGAAGCTGGTGACAAGACCTGCTCTTACCAGCTGCTCGACCCTCTTGTCACCCAGACCTTCAATGTCCATGCCCTGCTTTGATGCGAAATGTATCAGTCGCTCTCGGAGTTGGGCCGGACAATTCATGTTTGGGCACACAGTCGTCTTCTTGTCCTCAGACATAACGACATCTGACCCGCAAACAGGGCATTCGCTAGGCATGTGGAAGATCCTTTCTGAACCGTCCCTCTGGTCTCCGATAGGTCCTTCAACCTGGGGTATCACATCGCCGGCTCTCTTCACAAGCACTGTATCTCCAATTCTAATATCTCTTCGATCAATCTCACTCTGATTGTGGAGCGAGGCTCTGCTGACCTCAACCCCGCCAACGACAACCGGCTCAAGCACTGCGACTGGAGTCAGCTTGCCTGTTCTTCCTACCTGTACTTTAATATCCAGGAGTCTGGTGGTCGCCTCACGCGGCCTGAATTTGTACGCGATTGCCCATCGGGGATCTCTGCTCCGGAAACCGAGTCGCTCGTGCGACGTGCGGTCGTTTACCTTGTAGACGACGCCATCGATCTCATACTGAAGATGATCGCGTTTCTCATACATGTCCTGATGGTACCTGAACAACTCACTAGTACCGTGACAGAATCTTGATTCCTCAATATTGGTCTTTAGTCCCCAACTCTGCAAAGTATGCAGAAGCTCCCACTGTGTTTCTATTTCTTTGCCAGAAATGTCAGCAATCTCATAGAGGAATATGTGCAGCGGCCTGCTAGCGGATATGCTGGGGTCTAACTGCCTCAAGGACCCTGCAGCCGCATTTCTTGGATTTGCGAACAGACTCTCGCCGGCCTCGGACCTACGACGGTTTAGCTCCATGAAGCCTTCGATTCTCATGAACACTTCCCCTCGCACTACAAGTCGTAGCGGCACAACCACACCATCGACAGACAAGAGGACTAACGGAACCTCATTCAGAGTCTTGATGTTGGGCGTGATATCCTCGCCAGTCTGGCCGTCACCCCTTGTCGATGCCATCACCAATCTCCCGTTCTCATAAACAAGCTCCACCGCAAGGCCATCAAACTTGGGCTCCGCCACATACTCTACTGAGCCGACCCCTAGTTCTCTGCGGCAGTTCTCATCAAAGCTAATGACATCGGATTTCTCATATACCGTCTTCAGGCTCAGCATGGGTATGGGATGGGTGACCAAACCAAGTTCGGCTCTCGCAGCTCCTCCTACACGCTGAGTGGGAGAGTCAGGGGTCAATAGGGTGGGAAATCTTGTTTCAAGCTCGATGAGGTCTTGCATCATTGCGTCATACTCAGCGTCTGCTATCATGGGGCTATCAAGTACGTAGTACCGGTAGTTGTGAAACCGAATAGCGTTACGTAGTCTCTCAACGGCTTGAGCGGCGTCCTTTACATTGCCTATTGACTTGGGTGACACGTCAGGTTTTATCTCGATGCTCATACTCGCCCAACGTCATGATACAGGTGTTTGAGATATAGACTTGCCGTGCCATCACCAGCAACAAGTGCAGGACTTCTAAGCAAGCCTCACCGCTTTCTTTAACTAGGCATCGAAGCACCCCCTGTGCCCCCATTTGTCGGAGATGAGTACAGTGGCCAAGAAAGCAGTCATCGCGATTGGCGGCAATTCGCTGATTAAGGACAAGCAACACCAGACAGTACCTGACCAGTATATGGCTATGGCTGAAACCTGCAAACACATAGCAGATATGATACAAGAGGGCTGGGACGTGGTGATCACTTCCGGGAACGGTCCTCAGGTCGGGTTCATCCTTCGACGCTCCGAGCTTTCCAAGCATGAACTCCACGAGGTCCCTCTAGACTCCTGTGGGGCTGACACACAGGGAGCCATTGGCTATATGATTCAGAAGGCTCTCAACAATGAGTTCAGAAGAAGAAACATGAAGAAGGATGTTGTCAGCGTTGTGACACTTGTCCGGGTGGACAGCGATGACCCAGCGTTCAAGAACCCGGACAAGCCGATAGGTTCCTTCTTGGACGAGAAGACTGCAAAGGATAGGGCTCAGGCTGATGGCTGGACCGTGAAAGAGGACGCTGGAAGAGGCTGGCGCAGAGTCGTTCCCTCTCCAATGCCAAAAGAGATCATTGAGCTCCCCTCCATTGAGCTCCTGGTGAACCAAGGTACCATCGTGTACGCGGTTGGCGGCGGAGGCATACCAGTCATCCGAAAGAGCAATGGAGAACTTGAGGGCATATCAGCTGTAATCGACAAAGATAGGGCTTCTGCACTGCTTGCCACTGGGTTGAAAGCAGACCTCTTGCTCATCTCCACAGCAGTAGAGAAGGCGTATCTCAACTTTGGCAAGCCTAACCAGAAGGCCATCGACAAAATGGACCACGTTCAGGCACAGCGGTACATCGATGAGGGCCACTTTGCCGCAGGCAGCATGCTGCCCAAGATCCAATCCTGCATCGACTTTGTAAGAAAGGGTGGTCAACTCGCGATCATAACTGACCCGCCCAACATAACGAAAGCGCTTCGAGGCGAAACGGGTACTCGGATAACACCTGGGTTTTCCGTTCCTCCGGCTCCTATCCGAAGACCATAAGCTCTCCCGGCAAAGACAACGTCAGGGCACCATTACATTAATGACTGTGCTGCCTCAAAGCCAGTGCGATGCAAAATGAGTACTCGAGAAGTGATAACAACCGAGAAGTCGCCAAAGGCCATTGGCCCGTACTCTCAAGCCATCAAGGCCAAAGGCCTAGTGTTTTGCTCCGGTCAGATAGCGATTAATCCCGCGACAGGTCAAGTGGTGGCAGGTTCCATTACAGAACAAACCAAGCAGATACTTGGGAACCTCAAGGCTGTACTTGAGGCGGCGGGCTCCTCCATGGAGAAGGTCGTGAAGACGACTGTCTTCTTAAGAAACATGGATGACTTCGCCGAGATGAATACAGAGTATGCAAAGCACTTCCCCAAGAACCCCCCGGCCCGATCAACGGTACAGGTCGCAAGGCTCCCGAGAGAGGCGGGCATGGAGATAGATGTAATCGCGATAGCTTAGCCCATCCATCACATGCTGACTGGCTCATTGTTCATGCACTGGAAACACAGAGG
>Ga0153915_10001690_pt1 | contig 20308 bp, 11 predicted proteins | sample Opewatmetagenome_2_FD_107003 | JGI IMG/M metagenome (GOLD analysis project Ga0153915, IMG submission 107003) | Freshwater wetland microbial communities from Ohio, USA - Open water 3 Core 3 Depth 3 metaG | ecosystem: Environmental > Aquatic > Freshwater > Wetlands | place: USA: Ohio, Lake Erie...
TATCTGGATGTGGAAAAAGGCGGCCGGGTTGATGAGATCTTTGTTGAAGGAGGTAAATACGTCCAGAAGGGAGACCTCATCCTCCGCTTTTCCAACGCTGATGTGAAGAGCAGCTCCATTGAAGCAGAGACTCGATTACGTCAAAATTTAAATGACCTCAGCAACACCGAATATAATAGAGCACAGAATAAACTACAGCTTAAAGATAGCCTATTGGATCTCAATTATCAGATCCTGAATCTGGAGAAACAATTTGAGCGCTACAAGGCATTAAGGGAAGAAAAAATTGTTATTTCCGAAGAGGCATATGAAAACGTCAGAGACAATTTAAACTATTATAAAGGAAAGCGGGACCTTCTTGAAGAGCGGATTAAGCAGGAAGATGCTATGAGTGAAAAAGATTTAGAGCAGGCAAAAACTTCCATAAAAAGTACCAATCTCAGCCTTGAACTCCTGGAAAAATCTGTAGAAAGCCTGGAGGTGCGGGCGCCCATATCGGGATACCTCTCAAGCATTGATGCTCAAATCGGTCAAAATATTACCCCGGGCAGGCGCATCGGCCAGATTGATTTGCTGGACAACCTGAAAGTTCGCGTCAAGATCGACCAATACTACATCTCCAAGGTGGCTGTGGGGACAAAAGGCAAATTCACCTTGGAAGGGAACACCTATGAGGTGGAGGTCACAAAGATCTATCCCGAGGTAAAAGACAGTGTATTTTTATCTGATATGGCATTTGTTGGCGAAACGCCGAAGGGGATCAAGCGCGGGCAGACGCTGACCATAGAATTAAGTTTCGGCGAACCCGGACAAAGCCTGATGGTGGCAAAAGGCGGCTTCTATCAGGAAACCGGCGGACGCTGGGCCTATCTGATATCGGAAGATAAAAAATCAGCCACCCGTGCGGACATACGCCTGGGCCGTCAGAATCCGCGCTATGTGGAGATACAGGAAGGATTGAAGAAAGACGACTTGATCATTACATCGGGGTATGACAGCTTCAAGGAAGCAGGTGAATTGGTTTTTACAGCGCCGTTGAGTGTCGGGAAATAAAAAAAAATGAACGTCCAACACGTGTCGCGTCGTAGTCCTGCATTGCAGGACGAAGGCGGATTGAACGTCCAACGTCGAATGATGAAATCAAAAGATGAACAAATGAACGTCGAACATCGAACGTCCAACGTTGAACATCGAATGAAAGAATTAATTACAAATATTGTTACGAATATCAAAAACGCCTGACAAAGTAATTAAAAGTTGACAGGTGCTCGGTTCTGTCTGTTGGTTTTTGATTCAAAATTGGACGTTCGATGTTCAATGTTCGAAGTTCATCTTCTTATTTCAACATTGGACGTTCGACGTTGGATGTTCAACGTTCATTTTTTAATTTTTCATTAAAGGAGGCTCTCTCATGCTTACCAACTACCTCAAGGTAACCATTCGTAATCTTTACCGGGAAAAGATGTATGCCATTATCAACATCTTCGGCTTATCCCTGGCTATTGCCTGTTGCCTGATCCTTGGGCTCTACCTGAAGAGCGAGCTCACTTATGACCGGCATAACACGAAGTACAAGCAGATCTTCAGGGTCGTGAACGAGTACAATGTGAACGGCAAGATCGACAACTCCGCTATCACATCCATGTATTTAGGGCCGATGCTTAAGGAACAATATCCGGAAGTACAGGCATATGTCAGATTTATGACAATTCCCCAGGCGGAATTAATTCGTCATGGAGATGATGCATTTTACTGGGAAAACCACTATATGGTCGATGATAATATTTTCGAGGTGTTTACCCATAAAATTATTTATGGCGATCCGAAGACCGCACTGGTTGACCCGTACTCCGTTGCGGTGAGTGAATCCTTTGCCAAAAAGTATTTTGGCAATGCCAATCCCATCGGCGAAATAGTCAATACGATCAATGAGACATTAAAAATAACACTTGTTTTTGCCGATCTGCCCGAAAACTCCCATATGAAGTATGACATTCTCAGGTCATATAACCTGAAGATATTGCAAACATCGGATAACGTTTCAATACGTCGTCAAGTGCTGTGGACAATGATGATGATGAAAAATTATACATATGTGTTGATGCCTGAAGGCTATGATGTTCAGAAATTTAAAGATATCTCCGACTCTTTTTACGAGCGTAATATGGCAGAAATGGGAACGATGCTAAAGTCAACATGGAGGAGTTGGCTGCAACCGCTGGCGGATATTCATCTCAAGTCGGACGTGGGGTCCGACCTGCCCACGGCCAACAAGTTTTATCTTTATGGGTTTGCAGCAACGGCCTTATTTATCCTGCTGGTAGCTTGTATCAACTATATGAACCTGGCGACAGCCCGGGCTGCCAGACGGGCAAAAGAAGTGGGCATGCGAAAGATCCTGGGCGCAGGCAGGATAGGCTTAATGCTCCAGTTCCTGGGTGAATCGCTTTTTTTCTCATTGCTTGCCTTGTTTTTGGGCATTATATTGGTGGAACTCGCCTTAGAACTGACACCTATAAATGCCCTGCTGGGCAAGCCTCTGGCATTGAACTTGAGTCATGAGCCCGGCCTGTTGGGGGTGATGCTTGTTTTTAGCCTGGTTGTCGGTTTGATGTCAGGCATCTATCCCGCCCTCTATCTCTCTTCCATGCTGCCCCTATCGGCCCTGGTAAGCAGCAATCGAGCAGGGAAAGGAAGTATCAGAATACGGGAATTACTGGTCTTGATCCAGTTCATCATCTCCGTATGTGTCATTGCCTGCGCCCTGTTGATGACGTTGCAAATGCGATATGTTTCCAATAAATCCCTGGGGTTTAATAAAGAGAACAGGGTGATCATTACCTTGCGCGGCACTGATCTCATAGCGAAAATGCCCACTATTGAAAAAGAGTTGTCAAATAACAGCCGTATCCTTGGGATATCATCCAGTACCGTCAAGATAGGTCAACCGCCCGAGATTGAGTTGGCCTCGGTAAGTAAAAATGATGGTGCAATGGAAGAGACCTCGCTGAAATCCATGGAAGTGGGGGATAATTTTTTAGAGGTGATGGGGATGAAGCTTTTAGAGGGACGAGATTTTTCTAAGAAATTTCTGACGGATGTCGGCAATGTTTTTGTCGTGAACGAGGCGATGGTAAAAAAAATGGGCTGGAAGGAACCGTTGGGCAAGAGCATTGTGGTGGGGGGAGCTACCGGCCAGGTGATCGGCGTGGTGAGCAATTTCCATTTTGCCTCCCTTCACAGCACGGTTGAACCCCTTGCCCTGCATAGATTTGGAGACGTTATGACAGAGGACCCATATACGCAGCGATTTGTTGTCTTGAATATCTCCGGAGAAGAAATACCCCAGACAATAAAATTTCTCCAGGAAAAATTCGCGGAATTCGATCCCAAGCACCCTCTTCAGTTCGAGTTTCTGGACGAAACGCTTAATCGACTCTATTTATCGGAGCAGCGCCTGATGAAACTGATCATGATCTTTGCCGGCATTTGCATCCTGATTTCATGCATGGGTCTATTCGGTCTGGCAGCCTTCACAACGGAGCAACGAACCAAGGAAATAGGCGTTAGAAAGGTGATGGGCGCTACTACATGGCAGATCATCATCATGCTGTCCCGCAGGATCTTATTGCTTGTCCTGGGAGGCGCAGTCATTGCCTCATTGGTTGCCTATTATGCCATGGATGAATGGCTGAGCGGTTTTGCCTACCGGACAGGTATAGATCCGTGGGTATTTCTATTGTCGGCTGTTGTGGCTGCCGCAGTGGCCTTTATCACAGTGGCCTTGCAGTCCTATAAAACAGCGAATGCCAATCCGGTGGAGGCGCTGCGGTATGAGTGAAAGTAATGGTGAATGGTTAATGGTGAATTGTGAATTGAAAAAACGAACGTCCAACACGTGTCGCGTCGTAGTCCTGCATTGCAGGACGAAGGCGGATCGAACGTCCAACGTCGAATTATGAATGAAAAGACAGAAAGATAAAATAACGAACGAAAGAATATTAAATCGGTTTTAATCCATCGGTTCTACCGGTGAGAAATGAACAGGTTCTACCGTTTAAGACAGAAACAGAAAGAGAAAATATTTGGACAGGATTTACAGGATGAACAGGATCTTTTTTGCCTTTCCTGAAGAAAGGTAAAAAGGCTTATCCCTCTTTGAGGGAGAGAATAGGATTACAGAGAAGGGAGTCACCTAATAAACTGTTTTATTTTCTCTCTCGTAAGCGGGATTGTCCTTTCACTCTTTCTTCCGGAAAGAGTGAAAACAATAATCCTAATAATCCTGTTGATCCTGTCAAAATAATTAAAATATTGATTTGGCCCCTTTTATTTTTTTTAACTCGCATTTAACCGAAAGGAGAAGACAATGAAAAAAATTATTATGACCCTGGTTCTACTGATTACCCTCCTGCCATTAACCAATATCCTGGCTGCTGAAAGCATTACAGGCACCTGGACAGGAAAGCTGGTCACAAGTCCCGGCACTGAGCTGACTATCCAATTTGACATAACACAGGAACCTAACGGTTCTTACTCTGCACTGTTGAATTCCCCCGGAGGGAGCGGCATAAAAAACATAAAGGCAAACTCGGTTGTTTATAATTCAGGGAACCTGAAACTGGACGTGACTGAATTGAGCGGTTCCTATTAAGGAATTCTTAAAGATGGGAAGATAGATGGGAAATGGAAACAGGAAGGAACATCTTTTCCGCTTATCTTAAGCCCTTATGTAAAGGCTGCGTTATCCAAAAAAGACATGGATAAATTATTGGGTACATGGCATGGGAAAATGGTTCCCGCTGCAGGTGCTACGGTGGTAGGCGCCATCCCAACGTTTGTATTTCGATTTGAAATGTCGAAAAAAGGCGAGTTCACAGGGTTCGTAGATCTGCCTGATTATGGGGCTAAGGACATACCGATTGACAACATGGGAATAGTTGACGGCAGCTTTATTTTTGAAATCCCTAGTTTCAAAGCGGATTTTAAGGGGAAACTCGCTGATAAAGAAATCGTTGGAGAGCTCAAAAATAAGGCCGTTGCGAATGCCCCCTCTGACTCTTTAACATTAATAAAGGGAGAATACGTGGCTCAGACATACAAGTTAAATCTGCCCAAAGAAACCATGAATCAGTTGTTAGGACAATGGAATGGCCAGGTCACCATACAAACAGCTTCCTTAACAACGGTATTTCGATTTGAAATGTCGGGAAATGGTGATTTTGTAGGTTTTATAGACAGCCCGGATCAGGGTGCAAAGGGAATACCTATCACAGACGCGAACTTGAGCGATGGAAAACTGACTCTGAAAGTAGCAAGTGTTAGCGGCGAGTTTAAAGGGAAGATAGCAAGCGATAAAATTGTCGGTGATTGGACACAGGCAGGATTGAATGCAAGTACACCGGTAACATTGAACAAGGGAGCATACGTGGCTCCGGTATACAAGTTAACCCTGCCCAAAGAAAGCATGGATCAGTTATCAGGGAAATGGAATGGGAAAATGGCCTCATGGGATGGAAAATCTGACCCTAGCGACCTGATATTCAGATTTGAAAAAGCGAAAAACGGCGATTTTAAAGGGTTTGTGGACATGCCGGCTCAGGGAACAACTGGAATGCCTGTTACAGAAGCAACCTTGAGTAATGGAAAACTGACCCTGAAAATAAAAGCTGCTATGGCCGTCGAGTTTAAAGGACAATTATCAGGTGACAAGCTTGTCGGTGAGTGGGTAACGGCAGGAGCAAAGGGTATCTCCTTATCATTGACAAAAGAAAAGCCTTAATTGCCGAAAAAAGATGAACATCCAACACGTGTCGAGTCGTAGTCCTGCATTGCAGGACGAAGGCGGATCGAACGTTGAACATCGAATGATGAATGAAAAAGCAAAAAGAAAGAACGTCGAACATCGAACGTCCAACGTTGAACATCGAATGAAAGAATTAAATATAAATATTGGCACAAGCATAATACGGCAGAGGGGAATAAATAGATGATGAAGACTTGGTTCTGTCTGATGATTTTTTGATTCGACGTTGGACGTTGGGCGTTGAATGTTGGACGTTCATCTTTCAAATTCAACATTGCACGTTCGACGTTGAATGTTCGACGTTCATATTTTTAATAATGGAGAAACACTATGCTTACCAACTATCTCAAGGTTACACTGCGTAATCTCTATCGTGAAAAGATGTATGCCCTGATCAACATATCGGGGTTGTCGATAGCTATCGTCTGTTGTCTGATCCTCGGGCTCTGGTTGCGCAGCGAATTCACTTATGACCGGCATAATACAAAATACAAGCAGCTATTCAGGATCATACAAACGGATGATAATATAGGATCTATGCCGCTTGCAACCTCCGCTATCGTCCCTTCCCTCACCAACGATTACCCTGAGATAAAGGGATTTGTCAGATTTGGGGAAATTATGACAGAGGGAGAGCCTGTAGTTCGTTATAAAGACACATCCTTTGAATGGCAAAACATCTGGTATGCCGATAATAGTGTTTTCGATTTATTTACCCATGACATAATTTACGGCGATCCGAAGACTGCCCTTGTCGATCCTGGCTCCGTAGCGGTAAGTGAAACCTTTGCCAGAAAATATTTCAACAACGCTAATCCCATTGGCGAAAATATTACCTTTAATGATAAGACTTACAAAATAATGCTCGTTTTCGCAGATCTACCCGAGAACACCAGCCTGAAATACGACATGCTCATATCATACCGTGAAAAAGAATTGGCTGATGCGAAAACAAATTTATCCTTGGATTGGAATGACTGTACCACCTATTTGTTGATGCCTAAAGGCTATAAGGCACAGGACTTTAAACCTATCGCCGACTCCATTTATTCGCGCTATTTAGCAAAAAACGGAGCCCCGCTGCCTGATAATAAATATTGGCTCCAGCCAATGTCTGATATCCATTTTAATTCGGACATTATTGGGGAGGTCACCGCAAACAAGTTTTATATCTATGGATTCACAGGGGTAGCCATCTTTATCCTGCTGGTGGCATGCATCAACTACATGAATCTTGCAACTGCCCGCGCTGCCAAACGTGCAAAGGAAGTAGGGATGAGGAAGATATTGGGTTCGAGCAGGGCAGGCTTGAGGCTTCAGTTCTTAAGTGAGGCTGTTTTTTTCTCATTGATTGCCCTCTTTTTTGGGCTTGTCTTGACGGAAATAGCCCTGAATCTGACCCCCATAAACCAATTGTTGGATAAGCCTCTGACATTGAATTTCAGCCTAGATCCGGGTTTGATCCTTTGGTTGATTTCCTTCAGCCTAATCATCGTTTTGATGTCCGGCGCGTACCCCGCTCTTTATCTTTCCTCCATACCGGTTATGTCCGCCTTGAAGAGCGGCCATCGAGTTGGGAAAGGAGGCATGAGATTCAGACAATTGCTTGTGCTGATTCAATTCATCGTCACTGTAAGCATTATTGCATGCACCCTGATCATGGCGCTGCAAATACGTTATGTCTCTAAAAAACCCCTGGGGTTTGAAAAAGAAAACCGGGTGATAATTACCCTGCATGGCGAGGATCTTATCAAACAATTTCCTGCCCTCAAAACAGAGCTGTTAAAAAACAGCAGCATCCTTGGGATAACTCAAAGTGACACTATGATAGGTCAAGGTGCAGGTATTGATGTATATGGAGATGTATATGAACAGGAGAAGATGAGGAGCTTTTCAGTAGATGATAATTTTTTTAAGGAAATGGGGTTGCAGATTGTCTCAGGACGTGATTTTGCAAAAATGCTACTAACGGATATCGAATCATCAGTCATTGTCAATGAAGCCATGGTAAAGGCAAAAGGCTGGACCGAACCTCTCGGCCAACGAGTGAGGGATTTACAGGTGATAGGTGTGGTTAAGGATTTTAATTTTGCCTCCCTCTACAGCCCAATCGAACCTTTGGGAATTACGCTGTTGAATGATTCTGCAACACATCTCAGCCCTACGCGGCAATTAATCCTGCATATCTCAGAAAAGAATATATCCGAGACACTTAAATTTCTCGAAGAAAAATCCGCTAAATTCGACCCAGCACATCCTTTTCAATATGAATTCCTTGATGAATCTCTAGATAAGCTCTACTTGTCGGAAAATCGGCTTATGAAATTGATAGGGATCTTCGGGGGTGTCTGCATCCTGATTTCCTGCATGGGGCTTTTCGGTCTGGCGGCCTTTACTACGGAGCAGCGAACAAAGGAGATAGGCATTAGAAAGGTGCTGGGCGCATCTACATGGCAGATCATAACTATGCTGTCTCACAGAATTTTATTTCTTGTCTTAGGGGGCGCAGTCATTGCCTCCTTAGTTGCTTATTATGCCATGGATGAATGGTTGACCAGTTTTGCTTATCGAACGGGCATAAATCCGTTGGTGTTTCTATTGTCGGTGGTTGTGGCTGCAGGGGGTGCCTTCATTACTGTTGCCTTGCAGTCCTATAAAACAGCGCAGGCTAATCCTGTTAATTCGTTGCGGTATGAATAAGAAAAGATGAACGTCCAACACGTGTCGCGTCGTAGTCCTGCATTGCAGGACGAAGGCGGATCGAACGTCCAACATCGAACGTCGAATGAAAAGATTAACGTCGAATCCTGCCTTGGCAGGAACCATCCAGTTTCGAATGACGAATTGAAAAGATGAAAGGAAAATAATGAAGAAACAAATATATGATCTAGAAGAGAGACTACTTGAGTATTCGGTGCGGATCATAAAACTTGTTGAACAGTTGCCGAATACCAGAGCTGGCAACCATGTCGCAGGGCAATTGTTGAGATCAGGTACTTCTCCTTATCCAAACCACGGCGAAGCGCAGGCAGCCGAGTCGCCAAAGGACTTTGTCCATAAGCTTCGCATTGCATTAAAAGAACTGAGGGAATCTCATAGATGGTTAAGGCTTATTCAAAGAGCGCCATTAATAAACAAGCCAGAACTGCTGAATGATATTTTAGCTGAAACAGATGAACTGATTAAAATATTTGTAACAAGCATCAAGACGGCTGAAAAGAAAAAAATGTAGTTCCTCGTTGTTCATTCGACGTTGGACGTTCAACGTTCGATGTTCGACGTTCATCTTTTTAATTGTTCAATGTTCGACGTTGAATGTTCGACGTTCATATTTTTAATAATGGAGAAACACTATGTTTACCAACTATCTCAAGGTTACCCTGCGTAATCTCTATCGGGAAAAGATGTATGCTCTCATCAACATCTTCGGGTTATCCCTGGCCATTGCCTGTTGTATTATCCTCGGCCTCTATCTGCGCAGCGAACTAACATATGACAAACATAACACGAAATACAAGCAGATCTTCAGGGTCGTTAACGAGTTTAGCATGAACGGCAAATTAGACACCTTTGCAGGAACATCCCAGGCATTGGGTCCCATGCTCGCCGAAGAATACCCTGAGATAAAGGCATTCGTCAGGCTTAAAATGTCGGGACAGGAGGATTTATTTCGTTATGGAGACAATGCCTTTTACTGGAAAAATATCTATACTGCAGACCCTAATGTTTTTGAGGTCTTTACTCATGATATTATTTATGGCGACCCTAAGACTGCCTTAGTAGATCCGACATCCGCTGCCGTAAGTGAATCCTTTGCCAGGAAATATTTTGGCAATGCAAATCCCATCGGCGAAACAATCAGTAATGACAAGGGCACATATAAAATAACGCTTGTTTTTGCTGATCTGCCTGAAAACACCCACCTGAAGTATGACGTGCTTTTTTCATATAATGCTGAACAGGATAATGCTGCCATGCGTAGTCAAATGCTGTATGCATTGAGTGGCGATTATACATATCTATTGATGCCTGAAGGCTATGATGTCCATGCCTTTAAGAATATTTCAGATTCTTTTTTCACGAAGCATATGGCAGAAATGGGGAAACAGTTTAAGGCGACATGGAAGTGCTGGTTACAGCCCCTGGCAGATACTCATTTCCAGACGGAAGTAGCATATGACCTTCCAACGGGCAACAGGCTTTATATTTATGGATTCATGGCAGTAGCTTTATTTATCATGCTTGTGGCCTGTATTAACTATATGAACCTGGCAACGGCCAGGGCTGCCAAACGTGCAAAGGAAGTAGGCATGCGAAAGATCCTGGGCGCAGGCCGGATGCGCTTAATGCTCCAGTTCCTGGGTGAGTCTGTTTTTTTCTCATTAATTGCCCTATTTTTTGGTCTTGTCCTGGTTGAGGCAGTCCTGGACCTGACCCCGATAAATGACTTGTTGAATAAATCTATGACATTGAATCTGAGCCATGAGCCTGGACTATTGGCATGGATGGTGCTCTTTAGCCTGGGTATCGGTTTGATGTCCGGCATCTATCCGGCTCTTTACCTTTCTTCCATGCCGCCTCTGTCGGCGTTGGCACACAGCCATCAATCAGGAAAAGGGAGTATTCGATTACGAGGTTTGCTGGTCCTTATCCAGTTTGTCATTACAGTGAGCGTAATCGCCTGTACCCTGCTAATGGCCCTGCAAATGCGATATGTCTCCCATAAAGCCCTGGGGTTTAATAAAGAGAATAGGGTGATTCTGACTTTGCAGGGCGCGGACCTGATCGAAAAAATGCCCACTATCAAAATAGAGCTTCCAAAGAACAGCGGCATCTTGGGGATGTCGGAAACTTCTACGCTGATAGGTCAAGATACTGCCATCACTGTTGTCAAGGTAGATAATAATGATGGAGTGCTGGAAGATACGTCACTGAAATGGATGCAAGTTGGGAATGATTTTTTGGAAGTAATGGGAATGCAGCTTGCAGCAGGAAGAGATTTTTCCAAGAAGCTGCTTACCGATGTAGGAACAAGCTTTATCGTAAATGAAACAATGGTAAAGAAGATGGGCTGGAAAGAGCCGTTGGGCAAGCGCATTCAATTGGGCATGGATAATGGACGGGTAATAGGCGTAGTGAAGGATTTTCATTTCGCCTCACTCCACAGCCAGATTGAACCCTTTGCCATGATTCGATCAGTGATTGACACTAAAAATATCCCCGAACAATATCGTTCAAGTATTCAGGAGTTCCTTGTCTTGAATATATCCGGAAACGATATCCAACGCACATTGGCTTTTCTTCAGGATAAATTCGCGGAACTTGATCCCAAACACCCTTTTAAATTTAAGTTCTTGGACGACTCACTAAATCAGTTGTACTTATCAGAGCAACGCCTGATGAAACTAACTGCGATTTTTGCCGGCGTTTGTATCTTTATTTCCTGCCTCGGATTGTTCGGTCTGGCCGCCTTTACCACGGAACAACGCACCAAGGAAATCGGCATCAGAAAAGTGTTGGGCGCTTCCACATGGCAAATCATACTTATGTTGTTCAAAAATATTTTATTCCTTGTTTTAGGAGGCGCAGTCATTGCCTCCTTAGTTGCTTATTATGCCATGGATGAATGGCTGACCAGTTTTGCTTATCATACGGGCATAAATCCGTTGGTGTTTCTATTGTCGGTGGTTGTGGCTGCAGGGGTTGCCTTCATTACTGTTGCCTTGCAGTCCTATAAAACAGCGAATGCCAATCCGGTGGAGGCGCTGCGGTATGAATGAGAGACATTGAAGATTGAAAATTGAAGAATGAAAATTGAAGATCGAAGATTGGAGATTGAACGTCGAACATCCAACATTGAACATCGAATTATGAATGAAAAACAAAAACAAATGAACGTTGAACATTCAACGTCCAACTTCCAATTATGAACCGAAAGAAAGAAAAACACACAAAGGAACATCGAATCCTGCCCTGGCAGGAAATATCATCCTTCATTTTTTTGATTCGACGTTGGAAGTTGAGCGTTGAATGTTGGACGTTCATCTTTCAAATTCAACGTTGGACGTTCGACGTTCATATTTTTAATAATGGAGAAACACTATGTTTAGCAACTACCTCAAGGTTACGCTGCGTAATCTCTATCGTGAGAAGATGTATGCCTTGATCAACATATCGGGATTAGCGCTGGCCATCGCCTGTTGCCTGATCCTTGGTCTTTACCTGCGCAGCGAGCTCACCTATGATAGGCATAACACCAAATACAAACAGATCTTCAGGGTCGAAACCGAAGATAATTTGAATGGTCAATCAATTAATCTGCCAACAACATTGAAGTCATTGGGACCCACGCTCGCCAAGGAATATCCTGAGATAATTGGATTCGTCAGATTTGAGCCTAACAGAAATAAGTTGATTAGCCATGGAGATAAAGCCTTTAACTGGGAAAAAATATATAATGCTGATGCTAATGTTTTCAAGGTCTTTACACATGATATTATTTATGGCAATCCGAAGACTGCCTTAGTTGACCCTATGTCCGCCGCGGTGAGTGAATCCTTTGCTAAAAAGTATTTCGGCAATGCGAATCCCATCGGCGAAACAATCAGTAATGATGAGGGCACATATAAAATAACGCTTGTTTTCGCCGATCTGCCTGAAAATACCCACCTGAAATATGACGTGCTTCTTTCATATAACACCGAGATTACAGAGAGCAATCAAACCCTGCGCGTACTGAATTTCAGCTTCTATACATATTTATTGTTGCCTGAGGGCTATGATATCCGGGCCTTTAAAGATGTTTTAGACTCCTTTTACTCTCGTCATAAAACCGAACAAGGACTGGGGGGGATGAACAACATGACAAGGAGGAGCTGGCTTCAACCGCTCGCAGATATTCATCTTCATCCAGAAATGGAAGACGGCCTGCCTACGGGCAACAAGCTTTATCTTTACACCTTCACGGCAGTGGCTTTATTTATCCTGCTGGTGGCCTGTATTAACTATATGAATCTGGCAACAGCCCGGGCTGCCAGGCGGGCAAAAGAAGTGGGCATGCGAAAGATACTGGGCGCAGGCAGGATGCGCTTGATGCTCCAGTTCCTGGGTGAATCGGTTTTCTTCTCCTTGATTGCCCTGTTCTTCGGACTCGTCCTGGTGGAAGTCGCCTTGAATCTGAGCCCTATCAACGAACTGTTGAATAAGCAACTTACGTTGAATTTTAACCATGAGCCAGGCTTGTTGGGTTGGATGCTTGCTTTCAGCCTGGGTGTGGGTTTGATGTCGGGCCTTTATCCTGCCCTTTATTTATCTTCCATGCCTCCGTTGTCGGCCCTGATGCACAGCCATCAAGCAGGGAAAGGGAGTATCCGAATACGAGAGTTGCTGGTGCTGATCCAGTTTATCATTTCCGTGAGTGTTATTGCCTGTACCCTGTTGATGGCGCTGCAAATGCGATATGTTTCCGATAAACCCCTTGGCTTTATTAAAAAGGACAGGGTGATAGTTACATTGCAGGGCGCTGATCTGATCGAGAAACTGCCCACTATCAAAAAAGAGCTTTTGAAAAACAGCAGTATCCTGGGGATTTCAGATGCTAACAGTATGATAGGACAATATGCATTAAAATTTTTTGGCGGCATGATGGAAAACAATGCCGGCGTGCTGGAAAGCACGTCGGGAGCATTGAATAACATGGAGGTAGGGGATGATTTTTTAGAGGTCATGGGGATGCAGCTTACAGCAGGAAGAGATTTTTCTAAAAAGCTTCTGACTGATGTAGGCACTTCATTTATCGTAAACGAGACAATGGTGAAAAAATTGGGGTGGAAAGAACCATTAGGGAAGCGCATTCAGTCGGGCATGGGTACTGGCGGGGTGATCGGCGTGGTAAAAGATTTTCATTTTGCATCTCTCCACAGCCAGATTGAACCCATTGCCCTGTATCAATCTACGAATATTGCTCAGGATGTCCCTGACGAAATGCGCAAATCCATACAGTACTTCCTTATCCTGCATATCTCGGGAGAGGACATACACAGGACATTAGCTTTTCTTCAAAAGAAATTCGCTGAATTTGATCCCAAGAACCCTTTATCCTATGAGTTCCTGGATGACGCTCTGGATAAACAGTACTTATCCGAGCAACAAGCGATGGAACTGATTGGGGTTTTTGCAGCCATATGTATCCTTATTTCCTGCCTGGGATTATTCGGTTTGGCGGCCTTCACCACGGAACAACGCACCAAGGAAATCGGCGTAAGAAAGGTGTTGGGCGCTTCCACATGGCAGATCATAACCATGTTGTCTCACAGAATACTGTTGCTTGTTCTAGGAGGAGCAATCATAGGCTCATTTGCTGCCTATTATGCCATGGACGAGTGGTTGACCGGTTTTGCTTATAGAACGGGCATAAATCCATTGATATTTTTATTGTCGGCCGTCGTGGCTGCTGTCGTGGCATTTATCACGGTTGCCTTTCAGTCCTATAAAACAGCACAGGCGAATCCGGTGGAGGCGCTGCGGTATGAATGAGAGAAATTGAAGATTGAAGATTGAAAATTGAAGATTGGGGATTTTTAATAATGGAGAAACAGTATGCTTACCAACTACCTCAAGGTTACCCTGCGCAATCTCTATCGTGAAAAGATGTATGCCCTGATCAACATATCGGGGTTATCGCTGGCCATTGCCTGTTGCTTGATCCTCGGGCTCTATCTGAAGAGCGAACTTACGTATGACCGGCATAATACAAAGTACAAGCAAATCTTCAGGGTCGTAAACGAATTCAATGCGAATGGTAAAATAAACACCTATGCACCAACGTCTCAGTCATTGGGTCCGATGCTTGCCGAGGAATACCCTGAGATAAAGGCATTCGTCAGGCTTAAAATGTCGTTCCAGGAGGAGTTATTTCGTCATGGAGACAATGCCTTTTACTGGAAAAATATCTATACCGCAGACCCTAATGTTTTCGAGGTCTTTACCCATGATATAATTTATGGCGATCCAAAGACTGCACTGATCGATCCGACATCCGTAGCTGTGAGTGAATCCTTTGCTAAAAAGTTTTTTGGCAATGCAAATCCCATCGGCGAAACAATCAGTAATGATAAGGGCACATATAAAATAACGCTTGTTTTTACTGATCTGCCTGAAAACACACATCTGAAGTATGATGTGCTTTTTTCATATAACGCTGAGCAGGATAATGTCACCATGCGTAGTCAAATGCTGTATAATTTGAGCGGAGATTTTACATATCTGTTGATGCCTGAAGGCTATGATGTCCATGCCTTTAAGAATATTTCAGACTCTTTTTTCACGAAGCATATGGAGGAAATAGGAAAATCGGTTGGCGAGACATGGAGGTGCTGGTTACAACCGCTGGCGGATACTCACTTCCAGTCAGAAGTGGGATCTGACCTTCCAACGGGCAACCGGCTTTATATTTATGGATTCATGGCAGTAGCTTTATTTATCATGCTGGTGGCATGTATTAACTATATGAACCTGGCGACAGCCCGTGCTGCTAAAAGGGCAAAGGAAGTGGGCATGCGAAAGGTCCTGGGCGCCGGCAGGACGCGCTTAATGTGCCAGTTCCTGGGCGAATCGATTTTCTTTTCGTTAATTGCCCTGTTTTTAGGTCTTGTCCTGGTGGAAATTGCCTTGAACTTGACCCCTATAAATGAACTGTTGCACAAACCCTTGTCATTGAAACTGAGCCATGAGCCCGGCCTCTTAGGGTGGATGTTTGTTTTCACCCTGATTGTCGGCTTATTGTCAGGTCTTTATCCGGCCCTTTATCTCTCCTCTATGCCGCCCCTGTCGGCCCTGGTGCATAGCCATCGAGCTGGGAAAGGGAGTATCCGATTAAGAGAGTTGCTTGTGTTGATCCAGTTTATAATATCTGTGAGTGTCATTGCCTGCGCCATCTTGATGGCATTGCAAATGCGATATGTTTCTCATAAGTCCCTGGGTTTTAATAAAGAGAACAGGGTCGTCATTACCTTACGCGGCATGGATCTAATCGAAAAAATGCCCACTATCAAAAAGGAATTGATGAAAAACAGCAGTATCCTGGGGATGTCCGGAACTTCCACTATGATAGGTCAAGGTACTGCCATCACCGTGACCAAGATAGATAATAATGATGGCGTACTGAGAGATACGACTCTGGAATGGATGATGGTTGGCGATGATTATTTAGAAGTTATGGGAATGCAGCTCATAATGGGGAGAGATTTTACTAAAAAGCTGCTGACTGATGTCGGCACTTCTTTTATCGTTAACGAAACATTAGTAAAGAAAATGGGTTGGAAAGAACCATTAGGCAAGCGCATTCAGATAGGGAGCTCATATCAAGGACGTGTGATCGGTGTGGTAAAGGATTTTCATTTTATGTCTCTCCACACCCCTATTGAACCCTTTGCCCTTTTTCGGATAGAGATTGATACTAAGAATATTCCCGAAAAATCGCGTCCATACATTCAGGGATTCCTTGTTTTGAGTATCGCGGGAGAGGATGTATCCAAGACATTAAGTTTTATCGAAAAAATATTTACGGAGTTTGATCCCAAGCACCCTTTTAAGTTTGAGTTTCTGGATGACACGATAGATAGGCTCTACTTATCGGAGCAACGCATGATGAAACTGACCGGGATCTTTGCGGGCATTTGTATATTTATTTCCTGCATGGGCCTGTTCGGACTTTCGGCCTTTACCACGGAGCAACGAACCAAGGAAATCGGTGTCAGAAAGGTTCTGGGCGCTACCACATGGCAGATCATAACAATGTTGTCTCACAGGATTCTTTTGCTTGTGTTAGGCGGCTCCATCATTGCCTCCTTAGTTGCTTATTATGCCATGGATGAATGGTTAACCGGTTTTGCTTATCGGACATGGATAAACCCATTAGTATTTCTACTGTCGGCTGTTGTGGCTGCCGCGGTGGCGTTCATCACGGTTGCCTTGCAGTCTTATAAAACGGCGCAGGCTAATCCGGTGGAGGCGCTGCGGTATGAATGAGAGAAATTGAAGATTGAAAATTGAAGGATGAATGAAAATCAAAAAGAATGAACGTCCAACACGTGTCGCGTCGTAGTCCTGCATTGCAGGACGAAGGCGGATCGAACGTTCAACGTCCAATTATGAACGGAAAAGACGAAAGGTTAAACCTAAAAGGAGTAATAAGACATGGGGAAAATATTTTCAGTGAAATTGATTTTGTGCGGATTATTTGTTTTTACGGCTTTTGGGGTTGTTTTGTTTGCGGGTTGTGCGCATCTTCGCGGCAGCGAGGATTATGAAGCCTTGAAGGCGGCGTCTCCCGAGACATTGCATCAGGTAGAGACGCTGGACTTAAAGGAAGCCAGGGAAGAGGAAACTCCTAAGGCTGACATAGCCGAACCTGCGCCTGCTGAACTTGAGATCTCACTGGAACAGTGCCGGGCATGGGCGCTGGAAAACAACCTTGGCCTTAAGGCTCAGCTTATCAGCCCGGCCATTGCAGCCGAGCGTGTGAGTCAGGAGGAGGCGCGGTTTGAGTCCACATTTTCGACTTATGTGGTCTATTCCAAGACCGATACGCCCCTCGCGTCAACACTTGATATCGCAGGCAATAAAGTGGACAGTACTTATGTTGATCTTGGCGTCAGCATCCCGCTTCGAACAGGAGGGGAAATAAAATTCGACTTAATTGACAGCCAGTACAAGACTAACTCTACGTGGTCGATTTATAATCCTTCCTATGAGCCTGACTTTTCAGCGTCCATCAGTCAACCGCTCCTCCGCAACGCGGGTAAGAGGGTCAATGAATATGCCATCCGGATCGCGGAATATAACAGGCAGATCGCTGATGCCCAAACGAAACTTCAGGCGATACGCCTTATCGCTGATGTGGACATCGCCTACTGGAGGCTGTACGCGGCCAGGAGGCTGTTGGATGTGCGGAAGCAGCAGTATGAACTGGCCAAGACCTTGTATGAGCAGGCCGAGGCTTTTGTGAAAGTGGGCTCAAAAGCTCAGATCGAATTGATTCGAACGCGGGCAAGTGTGGCTGAGAAGCTTGAGGCTATTATTACTGCCGAGAATGATCTTCGGGATACAGAGCGGGATCTCAAAGGGAAGCTCAACAAGGAAGGTTTGGGAATGGAAACAGCAACGGCGCTGATTCCAACTACCGAACCTGATCCTGTCCATTATGAAATTAAAAGTCAGGAGATGACGGCAAAGGCCATAGAAAACCGCATGGAGATGCTGGAGCTGGAGTTGCAAATTGCTCAGGATGCCGACAACATTGACTATTATAAAAACCAGACACTGCCGTTAGTGACCATGGAATACAAATACAATATAAACGGGCTTGGCCCGACAAGGGGTGATTCCTATGATATGATTTACGAGAATTCCTTCAAGGACCATCGCCTTGGCCTGCAGGTATCGATACCCCTGGGAAATAAGGCCGCAAAGAGCAAGGTTCGTCAGGCCATGTATGAGCGCACGCAGCGATTGGCCGGCCGGGATAGTAAAAAGGAACTGATAAAATACGAGGTGCTCAAACAAATTGACAAGCTTGATGCGAATTGGCAGCGGATTTTGGCAAGCAGGCAGACGACGATCCTGTATGATCAGCAATATCAGGCGGAGAAACGTCAGTTCGAACTCGGCATGGTTACGTCTACCGCAGTGCTCGATGCGCAAACGAATCTTGCCGAAACCCAGAGAGCGGAAATCAGCGCGCTGGCTGACTATCAGATTGCCCTCGTTGATCTGGCCTATGCAACAGGAACGCTGCTGGGCGCTGCAAAAGTGCAGTGGGAACCTTTTGTGCCGGGAGAATAATATTGTCTCTGTTGATTATTCTCCCAATCAGTTGGGAGAAAGTGGTCCAGGGTTCAAGTGAAAAAATAAAGGTAGTTAGGCTGAAGACTGAAGGTTAATAAGTTTTAAAAACATTCTTTCCTTCAGTCTTCAGTCTATACACCTGAGCCGCAGGCTCTTTGACCCCTGGAAGCCTTATCATCGAATTTGGAGATGATCCTTTATTATCAAGTTTCTTCGTTTTTTATATCCCCCTAACCCTATTATATTTCTTGACAAATTATCATGCTTTGGGCAAAACTCGCTTCCGAAAGCAGGTTCCTGTCCAATCAAGAAAACAAGTTCCTATCCAAAAACATCCTAATCACTTTTTTAGAAGGAAGGAGAAAATGATCATCAGAAATATCAATGCCGTCAGTGTCCTTTGTGTGCTGCTCATGGCTTTTTCCGGATGCAGCGGGAACCGCTATGCGATAGCCTCTCACTCCGAGAGCACCGAGGGCGCGGAGACAATGAAGGCAGTTGAAACCGGCAATGTTGAATCCACGAATGAGAAGTCTTCTGAAGAAGGGAAATTATCCGCTGAGACGCTGATTTTAACCGTTAACTCCACCCCTGTGTACTGGCCGGAATTCTATTTCTGGCTCAATTACATTGAAAAATATTACAAAAAAATTCACAACCTCAATGAGATAACCGACTGGAGCGTAGAGCAAAACGGGATGAGCTTGAGCGAATTTTTCCTTTCTTCCGCTGTGGGTTACGCTTGTAAAGACAGGGCTATAGAGGCCAAGGCAAAGGAGTTAGGCATTGAACTCTCTGTGCATGACTTGGCGGAAATAGAAAAATTGAGGAAAAGCAATATCAAAATCTACGGGAGCGAGTTGGAATATCTCCGTATCGTCGGGTCAATGTATGTGTCCGAGGAGGTGCTTAACTATTTGACGAAGATAGACTACCTCGGCAACTACATGTTTAAGTACTTCTACGGATCGAACGGCGAAAAATGCCCCGACGAAGAAGTTTCGGCATACGTCGAAAAAACAGGCTATAGATGCGCCAAATACATCTTCCTTTCGAACACTGACTCTAACGGCAAAGAGCTGAGCGCGGAGGAGAGTGCGGAAAACTACAAACTCTTGGAGAATATCCTTGGCCGGCTTGGCGCGAGCGACGAACCCCTGACCCTGTTTGACGCCCTGATGAAGGAGTACGGCAAGGACATGGAAATCTCAAACTACCCTGATGGCCGCCTGTTTGTCTCCGGCGGCATGGGGGAAGAATTTGAAAGCGCCTATTCTAAATTAAAGGAAAATGAATACAGCGGCATAGTGAAGACCGACAACGGCTATTATATCATTTTGCGAATGCCCATTTTCCCGGACATGATGATCGATTCCTCCGGCAACACACTGAGATATTGGACGGCCTACGGCTACTTGTTCAAGAATCAGGTCGAAGCCTTGTCCGCGAAAATGGAGATTAAGTATGAAGACGCGTATTACAAATTGATACTGAAGGAGCTATCAGGCAATTGAAGGTTATCATCTGGTTTCCATCAGCAATGTCCGGTTAGGATCTTGCATAGACGGATCCTCAAGGCATGGGAGGCCCTTTTTTTAAAGATGAAATGGCTTAAATGCAATATTCCGGCATAAGACGCCATAAAGCGGGCGGAGA
>Ga0153915_10001692_pt1 | contig 20292 bp, 14 predicted proteins | sample Opewatmetagenome_2_FD_107003 | JGI IMG/M metagenome (GOLD analysis project Ga0153915, IMG submission 107003) | Freshwater wetland microbial communities from Ohio, USA - Open water 3 Core 3 Depth 3 metaG | ecosystem: Environmental > Aquatic > Freshwater > Wetlands | place: USA: Ohio, Lake Erie...
ACTGTTATTTTTGAATAGTGCTTCGGCTGTATTGAATCTTTGCTGTAACTCTTTTTCTCTTTTCCTAATCAGCCATTTTGATTGAAGTGAAAAATATTCGGAATTATATAATTTCTCCCACTGCGCATCAGTAAATTGAATCCTTGGAGAAATATAATAAACATCACACCTATTGCATTTCACCACGTAATATTCTTCATCAATAAATTCACTCGCTATCGTATTCTTTCGGGGAATCCCGGCGATAGCGTATTCCACACTCCCACAAACCGGGCAACTGTCTCGCATTTTTACTGACTTCCAAATATTTAAAGATAAATCTATAAAATTTATATTCGTTTCTGAAACAGCTTTTCAAAATTATTTAAGCAGGCATAATTGATTTAACTCCGAATTCACTGAGAGATTAATTATCCCCGTTCCTTATACAATAAAGCTACATTCTCAATATGATAGGTATGGGGAAACATATCGACGGATTTCATTTTTATTAATTTGTAACCACCGTTTATTAATATTTTAACATCTCTTATCTGGGTTGTGGGATTGCAGCTTATATAAACAATTTTTTCGGGACTTAATTTTATCACGTCATCAATTGTATTTTTATGCATGCCGCTTCTTGGAGGATCGATTATAACGGTACCGGGATGCGGCAGTTGTTTTTCTTCAACTAAAGGAAGAAATGATCTATAAAGATCTGCAGTTATAAACTGCACATTCTTTATATCATTCAATCCGATATTTTCCGTTGCATCCTGAATTGCTGATTCAGCTGATTCAAATGCATAAACTTTTTTCACTTTTTCCGAAAGATATATTGCTATTGTACCTGCTCCCGAATAAAGATCATAAATAATTTCATCCCCTTTGAGATCAGCAAATCCGAGCGCGGTATCGTACAGCTTTTCAGCCTGGGCTGTATTAGTCTGGAAAAATGAATTTGCGCTTATGCGGAATTTATATTTCCCGATATAATCATAAATGAAACCTTCACCGTAATATATTTTTTCGTAATCCCCGGCTGCTACAGCAGCTTTTTTCAGGTTAATGTTGTTGATGATAGTGGTGATTTCCGGTAAACTCTGCTTCAATGATCCCGAATACTCTCTTATCAGTTCGTCATTTTCCGATTTAGTTACCAGGTTTACCATTACTTCCCTTGTAGCAAATGACTGTCTGATTACCAGGTTGCGCAGGTATCCCTGATGCGTCGCTGTTGAATAAACGGGGATTTTCCTTTCCCTGAAAAAATTTCTTGTAAAATTCAGGATACCATTACTTAATTCCGACTGGAGAAAACATTCATCGATATCGAGGACTTTATCATACACCTCAGGGACGTGCAGCCCGAGAGCAAATACCCTGTCAAATTGTTCTGCGGAATTTATTTCCTCTTTTGTAAGCCACCGTTTAGCTGAAAAGGAAAATTCCATTTTATTTCTGTAATAGAATATTTTGTCGGAAGGTATAATATCCTGAATTTCAAAGCCTGACAGACCGCCTAATTTTTCAAATATTTCTTTTACCTGATCCCGCTTATAACTCAACTGAGCGGAATAATCAAGATCCTGCTGTTTACAGCCGCCGCAGGTTCCAAAATATTTACAACGGGCTTGAATCCTTTGGGGTGAGGGCTGACGAATTTTTTCTACCACAGCCTCGGCAAATGATTTTTTTGTTTTAGTAATTCTTGCTTCGACTACATCTCCGGGATAAGCCCCGTTTACAAAAACAACATAACCGGATTTTTTCTCACCCAAATCTTCTTTTTGTATCCGCGATATCCCTTTCCCTTCAAATGCATATTTCTCCACATGGAGTTCCAGTATCTCTCCTCGTTTCAAGACTGCAGCTTCCGCATAATTAATACCTTAAAACCCATTGACTCACTTCCTCCCAATCTTAAATACACATTTGATTCATGTGAAATTTTTTTTAATAGTTTCTTATTATAACTTTTTTCTTCTTTGCTTAGCTGGTCGATCCCGTCGGTGAGTAATTTCTCACTCCGCTTATAAAAATCCTTCAGGGTATAAGATAAATCTTTCCGGTCAATAATTTCGAATCCCTTCTCCTTGTAATAATTTTCAATGTCTTTGTCCGGCATCGGCAGTAAATCGGAAGACTGCCATATATCTTTTACAAATAGAGGCGGATCTTCCTTCAGTTTAATAATCTCGCCCGCGCAATATGTTCCACCGGTTTTAAGAATTTTTTTTATTTCCTTCACAATTTTATTTCTCTCCGGACCTGAGACAGAACCCTGTGAGTAAATTATATCAAATGAATCAGTCCTGAAATCAGTATTTGTAAAATCCATCATCCTGACTTTAATATCTTTATTCCCCGACTTTTCTATCTCATACCGCATTGTAATGAATGAATCATAATCCTCAGTAATAATTATAATTTCCAGGGGACGGTATTCAAATAGCTCCAGTGCAATGGTGACGGTTCCGCTGCCGATAATAAGAAGTTTTTTATTCTCAACACCGGTTGTATTAAGAAAAAATTTTAATTGCTGATCTGTTCCCGGCAGGAAAATCATTTCAAATTCAGTCCGATAAATGACGATAATATTTCACACATAAAACTAATCAAACTTCTTCTGGTCTGAAAGGTATTATTGAGGATTTATGGATAGGAATTTTTCCGAAGGTATAATTGTGAAGAAAAAATCAAGTACCCGCTTTCAAAGTCTACTTTATTATTACATCAGCGCTACCTGAATAAGCGTATTTTGTGCGTATTTAGTGCGTATTTTGTGCAAATTTTATAAAGTGATTTACGATAGGAGTTTTCAGATTATTTAATGCATTTCCATGTAATTTTCTCAATGAAAAAAGTTCTCTGTTTTTTGTATCACAAAATTTTTCAGCAGCATTCCGGTTATCATACTTACCGGGCTTATCGTTGCCTTTCTAAACAACTTAGACTATTTTTGAAACGAGCGGGAAAGCAAAAAACCCGATGGCTCTATTATCCTATGACAAAAAATTTCATGTTGAGGTTTAAATGAAAAAATTACTGCTTGTCATATTTCTTTTTCCATTTGCAATATATTCTCAACCAAAACACCCTTTAACTGTTGACGACCTATGGGCTATGAAAAGAATTGGTACATTTGACTTTTCTCCCGACGGGAAAACAATTGCATTTGAAGTCACTTCGTACAATATGGATGATAACAAAGGGAACACAGATTTATATCTTATTAATTCTGATGGAAGTAATCTTCGCCCCCTAAAGAATACTGAGAAAAATGAATCCGGTCCGAAATTTTCTCATGACGGTAAAAGAATCGCATTTGCACGTGACGGGCAAATATGGTCCTGTAATTATGACGGTTCTGATGAAAAGCAGCTGACGGATATTTCTACAGGAGTCTCGGGAATTGTCTGGTCGCCGGATGATTCAGAAATATTATTTGCATCTTCCGTTTATCCCGAATGCGGCAGCGATGATTGCAACAAGCAGAAAGAAGAAGAAAAAAAGAACAGCAAGGTTAATGCGAGTCTTTTTAAGCATCTGCTTTTCAGGCACTGGAATGAATGGCGTGAGGGAAAGTTAAGTCACCTGTTCCTGCTTGATACAAAAACGGGAAAATACACGGATCTTTTTCTGCACGAAGAGCAAGATGTTCCGCCGATTGCATTAGGGAGCGACAATGATTATGGTTTTTCCCCCGACGGCAAAGAGATAGCGATTACTATGAATCCCGATACCATGGTTGCTATCAGCACCAACAATGAAATTTATCTGATAGAACTGAAAAATGTTTCGGATAATTCTGCAGCGCCCTTAAAGAAAATTTCAGTCAGCAAAGGAGATGATAATCAGCCAGTTTATTCTCCCAACGGAAAATATATCGCATATACTTCTATGAAACAGGCGGGGCATGAATCCGATAAGGCAGATATCGTAATTTACAATCGCACCACGGGTGAACATAAAATAATTACAGAAGGATTGGACAGATCTGCAGGACAATTTTCATGGTCACCCGATTCAAAATCAATTTACTTCGTTGCGCCTAATGAAATTTACAGCTCTGTATATAAAATAGATATTTCATCAGGTAAAGTTGATGTGATTCTTAAGGATCACCTTAATGAGAATGTCCTGGTTTCCGCCGACGGGAACAAATTATACTTTAAGCAGCAGAGAAATAATCTCCCCACAGAAATTTTCTCAATGAATCGGGACGGCAGCGATGATAAGCAGTTGACCTTCTTAAATAAAGATCGTATTGCAAATATTGAGATGACGCCTATTGAAACATTCTGGTCTGAAGGTGCAGGTGGAAGAAAGATCGAATCAATTCTCATAAAACCTCCCTTCTTTGATTCTACAAAAAAATATCCGATGATCCTTCTGATCCACGGAGGTCCGCAGGGATATTGGTGCGATGAGTTTCATTACCGGTGGAACATTCAGTTATTTGCATCGAAAGGATATGTGGTGGTTGCTCCGAATCCGACAGGGAGTTTTGGTTACGGACAGAAACTTACAGATGCGATCTCCGGAGACTGGGGAGGAAAAGCATATACCGATTTAATGAATGCAGCAGATTATGCTCTTAAGAATTTTAATTATATAGATAAGAAAAATACTTTTGCTGCAGGTGCATCCTACGGCGGGTATATGATTGACTGGATTGAAGGTCACACCAACAGGTTTAATGCCCTTGTCTCACACGACGGTGTATTCGATATTACCAGTATGTACGGAACCACCGAAGAATTATGGTTCCATGAATGGGAATTTAAGGGAACGCCATGGCAAAATCCGTCACTTTACGAAAAATGGTCACCGAGCAGATACATTCAGAATGCAAAAACACCGATGCTCATCGTTGAAGGAGCAAATGATTTTCGTGTTCCCGAAGGTCAGGCCTTTGAGCTTTTCACATCTTTGAAGAGACTGGGAGTTGAGAGCGAACTTCTGTATTTTCCCGATGAATATCATTTTGTAACCAAGCCTCAGAACGCTAAGCTCTGGTGGAATACAATATTTGACTGGCTTGAAAAACATAAAAAGGAATAGCAATGCAGGACAATAATTATCATAACAGGAATAATGTTTCCGAACTGGAAGAATTTGATGCCCTCGATTTCGGGGGGGAAAGTGAAACAGAGGATAAGGTTAAATACGTAGAGGAAAATCTCTGGGAAAAACTGGAAAGAGTGGGGAAGAAAATTTCTTTCGCAAAAGATATCCTCGCACTTTTCAAATATATGAGAGACCCTCTTGTATCATGGCACCGCAAAGCCATCGTAGTTGCCGGGCTTGTTTATTTTATAACTCCTATTGATACTATACCCGATATCGTCCCACTAATAGGATATCTGGATGACCTGGGAGTAATTACCGCTGTGCTAAAGTTTCTAGGGCACGAACTTGTTCCATATTATGATCCGGAATACCGGAAATAAATTATCCGGGATCAAAAAAAAGGTTATCCCAAGGAATTTAGCATAGTTTTCCCTCCTTGCCGAAGTTTGATCGAATTAAATGTTACTTATTCAGCCGGATTTTCAGCACCTTCTTTATTTTAAATTAACGGAGATGAAATGAATTATAAAATTCTGGAATCGAACATACTATTCAGCGGAAAAGTTTTTGATTTACGTGTCGATAAAATATTATACAACAGCGGAAATGAAAGCGTTAGAGAAATTGCGGTACATCCGGGAGGGGCTGTAGTTGTCCCGGTCAAGGATGACGGTAGATTGGTCATGATTTCACAGTACCGATATCCATTTGAAAAATATATGATTGAATTTCCTGCAGGCAAACTCGAAATAAATGAAGATCCTGAAATTTGTGCGTTCCGGGAACTGCAAGAGGAGACAGGCTATACCGCCGGTGAGCTTCAAAAGCTTGGTTCGATTGCTACCACACCGGGATTCTGTACAGAGATTCTTCATATTTTTCTGGCAACGGAACTGACTTCCGGAAGGCATAACAGAGAAGAAGGGGAATACGGTATGGAGGTGAAGGAATTTACACTTGGTGAGATAGAAGAAAAAATTAAGCATGGGGAGATTTTTGATTCCAAATCGATTTGCGGGTTTTATATGGCGGGGAGGAAAATCAGAGATAAAATATAACCCGTCAGCACTGCCGGGTAAAAAGGAAAAAGAATAAAGCTAGAGGTTTGAAAAAGATACAAGACTAAAGTCCGTCATAGGCGAGATCCCGCCGAAGGCGGAGAACCAGATAAAAGGAATAAACACACGGATTACCATCCAATTCACGAATTATCGGTTTGGCGGATTATCGAATTGACTTTAAGAATTGTCGGATTTATCAGGCAGACTTTAAGAATTCAATATTATGCTCGTTCAACAATTTAACAATATGACAATTCAACAATTTAGCAATTAAATAACTTTTGAAATTCCCTTCAAAATAAATTAATTTTAGCTTCGATAATAAAGTGAAAAGATGCTTAAATCTCTTCAGGTAAAAGATTACGCTCTCATTGATAAGGTTGATGTTGAATTCGGCAAAGGATTGAACATTATTACGGGTGAGACCGGTGCCGGAAAATCAATATTGATCGATGCAATGGGATTGCTGCTCGGCGAGAGGGCTTCGACCGAGGTGGTTCGTAAAGGAGCGGTGAAATCTGTTGTTGAAGGAGTTTTTGAAGTCGAATCGAATAAAAAAGTCAGAAAATTAATCGAAGAGAATGAGCTTGAATACCTGCCTGAACTTATTATAAGGAGAGAAATCTCGCTTAAAGGTGCCAACCGCTGTTTTGTTAATGATACGCCCGTCCCGCTTTCGGTAATTAAAGAACTCGGCGACTTGCTTGTTGATCTGCATGGGCAGCATGAACATCAGTCTCTTTTAAAAACTGAAACCCATATCAACTTTCTTGATGAATATGCGGGTCAGGAAATGATCCTTGAGGATTACTACAAAGAATATAAAAATATTAAAGGGTTAACTCTGAAATTAAATGATCTGAGGGAAAAAGAATCATCTTTAAAGGAGAAGAAGGATTTTTATGCTTTCCAGATTAAGGAGATTGATGCGGTTTCACCAGCTCAGGCGGAAGACGAACAAATCACCAATGAATTAAAAGTTCTCGAGAATTCTGAAAAGTTGATCGGGATGACGGCTGAAATTTATACGGCTCTTTTTGATTCTGAAAATTCAGTTTATGATCAGTTAATCCAGGCAAAAAATAAAATAAACGAACTTTCAGGTTTTGATAATAATTTTTCAGCTATAGAAAACGAGTTCACTTCAATCATTACCCAGATCAAGGAAGCCGCAGAATTTATCAGGAAGTACAATGCAAAGATGGATATTGATCCGGAAAATCTTGAACAGCTCCGCAGCAGGCTGGGTGCAATTTCCCTGCTGAAGAAAAAATACGGCGGATCGATTGAATCAATAGTCAATTACAGAAATAAAATAGTTGAAGATTTTGATGCCGCAGAAAACTATGCGGATAATATTTTGAGACTGGAAAAAGAAATTATAACAGCACGGGAAAGAGCAGGTGCGACTGCCGAAAAGTTATCTGCAAAAAGAAAAGAAGCAGCTAGGAAAGTTGAAAAGGAAGTTGTAAAAGTTTTGTCCGAACTGGGAATTTCCAACCCGATATTTAAAGTGAAAATAGATCGCCAGCCGGGAGATGACTCTACCGATGAATTTGTAATTACGGACAGAAAAAAATATAAAGCCGATATAAACGGCATCGACTTCGTGGAGTTTTATATTTCTACTAACCCCGGGGAAGATGCAAAACAATTAATTAAAGTTGCTTCGGGGGGAGAGATTTCACGTATAATGCTTTCCCTTAAAACAATACTCGCAAAAAATGACAGGCTACCAATACTGATCTTTGATGAAATTGATACAGGAGTAAGCGGACGGATTGCTCAGAAGGTAGGGAATGCATTAAAATCACTCGCTTCTTCCCACCAGATAATCGCAATTACACATCTGCCACAGATTGCAGGTGTGGCCGATTTCAATTATGCGGTTGAGAAAAGTGAGAGTGGACAGAGGGTCGCAAGTTCAATCAGGAAGTTGAACAAAGATGAAAAAATAAGAGAGGTAGCAAAACTTATAAGCGGCGAAAAGATTACCGATGCAAGCATTAAAGGGGCGAAGGAACTGATGGGACTGCGGTGAGGAGATACGAGGGGACGGAGAGATGGAGTGAGGGAGAGAAGGATCGCAGAGCGAAAGGGTAAGATTAAAGATAAAAGATTAAAGGAAAAAGTAAAAAGGATGGGTTCCTCAAAAAAACATTTTACAATTATCAATTAACAATTCAACAATAAAACAATTTAACTATCCTTATCATACAATCATACAGGAGCGCATAAATATAACGATACAATCTTTCCAGTTCTTTATTTATTTTAGTTTATCATTTTTTAAAGGTGATAAATGAGATTTGAAAGAGCAGCGGGAATTCTTCTCCACCCCACCTCCCTTCCGGGGAGGTTTGGAATCGGGGATCTCGGTAAAGAGGCTTATAATTTTGTTAATTTCCTTGAATCTGGGGGACAGACTCTCTGGCAGGTTTTTCCTTTGGGTCCTACAGGATACGGCGATTCCCCTTATCAATGTTTTTCGGCATTTGCGGGCAATCCGAATTTAATCAGTCCTGAAAAATTAAATGAAGAGGGACTACTCGGGAATGATGATATGGCGTCACCTGCTGTGAAGGATTTGCACAGGATAGACTTTGGGAAATTAATAAATTACAAAAAAGGAATTCTTAAGAAGGCTTTTGAGAATTTTAAAGCGGGGAATTTTTTATCAGGTACTCCATTCCTAAAGTTCTGTGATGATAATTCAGAATGGCTTGATGAATATGCATTTTTTATGGCGGCAAAGGACTATCACAGAGGAGGCTTATGGACCAAATGGGACAAGGGTCTCGTAAAAAGAGATGAGAAATCTTTGAAGAGCTGGAAAGAGAAATTATCTGATGGTATCAACTATCATAAATTTGTTCAGTTCATATTTTTTAAACAATGGGCTGAAATAAAGCATTATGCCAACAGCAAGGGAATAAAAATCATCGGCGATATGCCGATCTTTATTGCATATGACAGCGCTGATCTCTGGGCGAATAAAGATTTATTCAGTGTAGACAAAGAAGGTAACCTGAAATTTGTTGCCGGTGTGCCTCCCGATTATTTCAGTGCAACAGGACAGCTTTGGGGGAACCCGTTGTACAAATGGGATGTCATGGAAAAAGATGACTTTCACTGGTGGCGATTGAGAATGAAACAAATACTTAATCTTGTTGATATGGTAAGAATAGATCATTTCAGGGGATTTGATGCTTACTGGGAAATTCCCGGTGATGCCCCAACTGCCGAAACCGGCAGATGGGTTAGAGCTCCGGGGGAAAAGTTCTTTAAAACTTTAAGAGATTATCTTGGTCCCCTTCCGATTCTTGCAGAAGACCTGGGCGTTATCACAAAATCAGTAGAAAAGCTCAGGGACATTTTCGATTTTCCGGGAATGAAAATACTGCAGTTTGCATTTGGCACCGATATGGAGAGAAAATTCCTCCCGCATAATTTTAATCCCAACTGTCTGGTTTATACAGGATCACACGATAATGATACGACAGTCGCTTATTTTGAAAAAGAAAAGAACAATAATAATGATATCTACCATCATGCCCGGAAGTATTTGAATTATACCGGTGATGACATTACCGGTGCATTAATCCGGGCAGCTTATGCTTCCGTAGCCGATCTTGTTATTATACCTATGCAGGATATTTTACGGCTGGGAGGAGATGCCAGGATGAATTTTCCCGGTATACCTGGCGGAAACTGGCAGTGGAGATTTACATGGGAACAGGTCGACCCAAAGCTGGGTTTATATTATAAGGACCTATGCGAACTTTATGAACGGCCACCCAAACCAATTAAGGAAACAGAAATTAAAGTTAATTAATATAATGGAATATTAATGTTCGAATCTTTGAGAAAGATATTCGGTTTTGATGAAAATCCGGAAGAAGCGGGATATAGTAAAGGCAGCCTTATGGATACAGAAAAGAAGCTGCAGATTGCAACCTGCACTCTTTTTATTCAGCTGGCAAAAGCAGATGACAACTTTACAGATAAAGAAAGAGATACGATAATTTCAATAATGAAGTCGACTTATAATCTTGATGATGAATTCATTGACGAGCTGATTAAAATGGCCGAAAAAAGACTCGAGTATGACGAAAATATTTATGATCTCACCCAGATTATTAATCAGACTCTAAGCAACGATGAAAAATTTGAACTTCTTAAAAACCTCTGGCGATTAATTTACATCGATGAAAAACTTGATATATATGAGGATCACATCATAAAGAAAATTGGTGGCTTAATAAATATGGGGCACGAGGATATTATAAGGGCAAAGCTTTTGGTCAAAGAGGAATCAGGGAAATAATTTCTCTGATTTAACCTTATATTCCAGAATTTCCTTTGACCGATCCCTATCATCTATCACATTTCTTTTCCTGCTCTTTATTGTATCATATGTTGCTATCCCGCCGAGGAAGAGCACGAGGAGAAGCTGAACCAAATGATTATCCATTTTCACAATCTTTCTTTATTCTGAATTCCTGCACAAAGCTAATTCTTTATCTGATATGGAGTGTTAAGGTGATATTAAGAAATAGTTAAGATTATGTTATACCCGGCTGCTTGTAATCGATACCTGCCTCTTATCATTCATTTCGTGCGTTTTTCCCAACTTAATATGTTTTGCGAAACTTAATTCCTTGACGGTCGTCTTAATTATTAAAAGACCGGTATTCGCTAATTTTATTGAGGAGAGGACAATGAAAAAAAATATTTTTACAATTAAGCAGCTCCCTTTGTTGTTTTTATCCGGATTCGTTTTATTTTTAATTTCGGGATGCAGTACGTCAAACCAGGAAACCTTTTCAACTTCTTACACTAACCACCGAGCTGACCAGACTTTTTCTTTCTATAAAAATGAAGATGGAAAAGATGTCAAATGGGAAGTTAATTTTACGGATGGTGACATCAGCTCATTGTTCAGAGATGGAGAAAGAATTCCCGATAAAGAAATAGATAACTACAGGGATATGATATATGACAGACTGGACAAACTACAAGACCAATCGCATCATATCACTATCGACTTAAGCGGTTTTAAGTCAGATATGAAAAAGTTTAAAGACGATATGAATAGAATGAAACAGGAATTAAAAAATTATAAATTCGACTTCAACTTTGATAATGAAGATTTTAAGAAAGGGATGGATGAACTTTCCAAAGAGCTTTCCGGATTAAATAATAAAAAGATAGAAATTGAATTCGATACCGATAAATTCAGGGATGAAATGGAAAAACTTAAGCACGATATTAATATTGATATTCACATAAAAAAAGATGACCTGGAAAAGAATATCGATAAGCTAAATGAGGAAATTCAAAATCATAAGGATGAATTAAATCATATAGAGATTGATTTATCCGGACTGGATGAAATGATGTCAAATTTCAACCGGCATTCCCGGCAGATTGATAATAATCTTAAACAGCTCAACGAAAACCTTAAAAAGCTGAATGAATTCACAGACGAATTAAAAGCTGAAATGAAAAAGGACAATCTGATTAATAATGAAACCCATAAATTGGATTTAGATTTGAATGAAAACGGAATGATAGTAAACGGAAAGAAAGTTACCGGGATTCTCTATGAGAAATATAAAAAGATGTACGAAGACCACTTTAATGAAAAACTTACCGGTGACAATCATTTCAAGATAGTAGAATAATTTCATCTCTCCTCCACATAATAAAAGCGGCATTCTTTTGAGCGGAATGCCGCTTTTTTCATTAAATGAACAGTTAAAGAGCCGCCTCCTCATGCGGCTCCATAAACAGAATTAGAAATAGAAGTTTATTCCCAGGGTTCCGGTCATTGTACCGATCAATGTAGTGCTTGCACCTTTTGTGGTTGTACTGGTATTGCCGGAAGTAACTGTATATTCCGGTTTACTTAAACTGGCGAATCCAAGTTTATAGTCTCCGGATAATGAAAATCCCTTGCCAATAAAATACTGAGCTCCGAAATCCAGACCGATTCCGAATGAAGAACCGGATGTTTCAACTTTAGAGACTACTTCATTCGGGGTTTCGAGGGTTGTAGAAACAGAACCGAACATGATTCCGACACCCAGCCAGGCACTCACATCTTCAAACTTTGGTTCGAAATGATATTTGCCGTAAACTGAAATCCCAAATTCCGTGGCGGATAATTTATTTGTTCCACCGCCGGTAAGATCCTGTGAAGAGGATGAAGAACCGAAATCAAGCATTCCTTCTACTGACCAGCCTGTGGAAAGAAAATAACCATAATTAACACCAAAGAGATCCATGGATATATCATTACCACTTGGATCAAAGGATTCTACCGAAGCAGCTAATTTTCCGTTAAAATCTCCTACACCTGGGGTCCATTGAAATCCTGTAAATGAAGTGCCCCTCGTCAATTCTGCTCTGTAACCCATAGGAGCTTCAGGAGCATTCTGAGCATAAATCATTGAAGCCAATAAAAGAACCATAAATCCAGCTGTAATTGAACGTACCATTTTTCACCTCACAAATTATTAATGAAATTATTTAGGTTATTAGAGTAAGTATAAGATAGAAGATCATAAGAAGAAAATTCGTTGAATTTCTCAGCAATTTTGAATATTAAGGAATTATAAATTCTTTCTTTCCTGCTAATCATTTTTAGATCTTCACTAAAATTCAAATTTCTGTCAGGATAAAGTAAAAATTTAAAAACTTAAAAACAATAGGAATATTAAATTCACTTAAAGTAAGTTCTTAACTAGTTCTTCCCGGAAAGGGAATTTTGAATACTGGATAGTAAATTATCGGCTTTTAGACCTTCCTGTTGTGACACGAGAGATTTGTATTTGAAAAGAGCACTAACCGCATCCTCAAATTCTTCATTAATCGCATAAACAAGGGCCAGATTAAAATAAATATTTGGAAATTCGGGGTCTATTTCGGCGGCAATTTCATAGTGAAGTTTTGCAAGCCTGTAATCATTTTCTTCAAAATACAGGTTTCCCAGATTATAATGAGTTTCGAGGTGGCGCGGCTCAAATTGGAGGCATTTAGTGAAATAATCAAACGCTTTAACGATATTTCCCGATTTTGTTTCAAGAATTCCGAGGTTGCAATTTGCATCAGCTACGCAATCCCCGACAATTATGGCTTTTAAATATGCTTCCTGCGCTCCGGGATTACCTATTTCATCAAGCCATAATGCTTCTTCGAATGGAGTAAACCGGGATGGTAATGGAATAACTTTAGCTTCGGGCTGTAAAAAGAGATTCAATTGTCCTTCTAGTTCAAGATCTTTGGTTTTTCGCTTTTTTGCTCTTTTATAACCAAGTTTTGAAGGTCTGGTATTATCTAACGGAATAACCTTTGCCATAATAATTTTAATTATGCCTGCTTCCTCTGTTTAGTTTGTTTTCTCGCTTGCTTTGTTTTCTCTTTTTTTCCTGTTGCTTTAGCCATCGGCATTTTCTGCTTCTTAGCTTGTTCGAGACTCTCTTTCAGTGCCTGCATCATATCAACAACCGGTTTTACTTCTTCTTCTGTTGTAATAATTTCTTTTCCATCAATTTTAGCCTTAATTAATTCATTTAGTGCAGTCTGATAGTGGTCTTCAAGCTTTATCTCAGAAAATTTAGTCGACATTGAATTAACAAGAGTCTTTGCGAGTTTAAGCTGATCTTTATTTGATTTCAATCCATTAAGCAGAGGAACTTCCTTTAAACTTTTTACCTCATCCGGGTATCTTAATTTATACATTACCATCCCGTTGTCCTTTGGAGAAAGAGTTACTATATCCTCACGGTCACGGATTACAACACGGCCAACCGCCATTTTACCAGTTTCTTTTAAAGTCTGCAGTAATAAAGTGTATGCCTGAGCTGCTACTTCTCCATCAGGTCCTGCATAGTAAGGTGTATCAAAAAGCGTCGGATGAATTTCCTCTTTATCAACAAATCCTTCGATTTCAATTATTTTGGTGCTTTTTATTTTAATCTTATCAAGATCTTCCTGTTCCATGATAACATACTTATCAGGTTCATACTCATATCCTTTAGTTATTTCACTTAGGGAAAGAGATTTACTGCACTTTTTACATTTTTTATCGTAGCCGACTCTGCCGTTGTCCTCCTTATGAAGCTGGTTGAAACTTATAGTTTTTTTCGAATCAATGGCAGTGTAAATCCTGACAGGTATTGTTACCAAGGAAAATCGTATATGACCATTCCATATGGCTTTCATTGCAATCCTCGTTCTTATTTGTAGTAAATATAAATCAAAGGAGCTATACATTAGTATAATTCCCTAAAAAATGCAATGATTATCTTTAACTAAGCCATATCTGTCCGAAAAACTGGTAATAATTACTTTTTATATAATATATATGCGTAGAAAGTAGACATTTGTTATCCTCTAGTTCCAGACTTGGGCAAGCGGCACAAATACGGCAGAGGAGCTATTTTTTAGGGAATTTTTGATTTTTAAACAGGATGGTTTATATGTTTTGAAATCATTTATTACTGTTAATAAATGATTTTATTGGAAACACATTATAAAATTTTTTTAGTATAAATTCAAACTTTTCATCTATCTCATATAATCATACCCAACCTCTCAATTTACAAGCTTCGGCTACACGGGCCACTCCGACAATCATAGCTCCAAGGCGGGGATGTACTTTTTTCTCCTTAATTGCCTCATCTACACGATAATATGCGCTGGTAAGTTTTTCATCCACTAATTTGTGAATAGTTTCCTCATCCCAGAAAAAGGCATACCTATCCTGCACCATTTCGAGGTAAGAAACTGTCACACCTCCCGCACTGGCAAGTATATCAGGAATTATATGTATTCCTTTTTTATAAAGAATCAAATCTGCCTCGGGAGTTGTCGGACCATTTGCCAGTTCACATACGATTCTGGCTTTTATTTTATCTGCATTGTCTCCATGTATTGAGTTTTCCAAAGCTGCAGGATAAAGTATATTTACATCAAGCTCCAGCAAAGCATCGTGAGAAATTTCTTTAGAACCGGGATAATCTTTTACAGTCCTTTTTTTCAATTTATATGTTACAAGATCCATCGCATCGAAGCCATTCGGATTATAAATTGCTCCTTTTGAGTCACTTACAGCAACAAGCTTTCCTCCACCAAGTATTTCGTGATGAAGAAGTGCCGCTCTTTGTCCTGCATTACCAAATCCCTGAATGGCATAAGTTCCATGGGGGTCGACATTTAACTGTTTACAGGCTTCCCGTACTGTAATTAATCCCCCGCGTGCAGTCGCATCGCGTCTTCCTTCAGTACCTCCGATATGTATCGGCTTATCTGTAAATGATCCGGGATGATGCTGATTAATAATTGTTTCATATTCATCCATCATCCAGGCCATTGTTTGTGGATTGGTGTAAACATCAGGTGCAGGCACATCCCTGTCGACACCAATCATTGGGGCAATAGCTCTTACATATTCACGTGAAAGATTCTCAAGCTCACGCTCAGACATTACTTTTGGATTGCAGCAAATCCCTCCTTTTGCTCCTCCGAGCGGAAGATCGACCACTGCCGTTTTCCATGTCATCCAGCAGGCAAGAGCCCTGATAGTATCTATTGTTTCGTCAGGGTGAAACCTTATACCCCCTTTTGCCGGTCCTCTTGCGAAATTATATTGAACCCGGTAACCCTGAAAGATATCAACTTTACCAGTATCCATTTTTACATGCAGGGTAAAATTAAATTCTTTCTGCGGAAGGCTGAGAAGCCTCATTGTCGGCTCATCGAGATTTAAAGTTTTGGCAGCTTCAAGAATCTGCTGCTGTGCAACGCGAAATGAATTATAAGATTCCATCTTTTAGTCTTCCTCAAACTTGGATGTTTTATCCTGATCTTTATTATTGTCTTTTTTCAGATCAGGCTCAAGTATTATCCTGTACCAGCAGTTCTTGCAGGTTGTAGTTCTGTCTACTTTTAGAAGCACCTGTTGCCATGGACTTAATTTATATCCGCAGTGAGGGCAGGCATCCGGTACATTTTTATTTTCATCCATACTTTTATTTTATTTTAATTTCCCGGTTTTAGAATAATACCTTTATTCTTATGCCGGTTCATTTTGACAATTATTGGTTTTTCAAAATGCAATAGTTTCGAAAAGAATTTTTTCTCATCAGTTTCTTGTCTCTGCAGCCATTCCCAATCAATAAATCCTTCATGCTTGTGGCTGTCTATCGTAAAATATCCGACCATAAATGAAGTTATATTCTGAAAGAAATGAGAACCCTGAGAAGGGGTCACAGAAAATTCTTTGAATCCCGATTCTATTATGGTTTTTGCTCCAGCAATCTGTTCCCATTTAACAGGAATTCCGAGCCAGGGATCGAGCGTTCCCCACCTTCCCATTCCTATTAAAAGATAGGGCCTGTTTTTTCCCAATAACGCAGCATTAAAAAGACTGACTTCTTTTGCAACTTCACGGGATTTTGCTCTGTCAAATGTGTCTGGATCAACCAGTACAATGTCATGGATATCATCTATAATTCCATTACCCAGAACCTGGTTACTCGAACAAATTATACTATCTTTATCTATTTCTTCAATATTAAAATTATCGGCTTCCATGTTTATAACCAGTGGTCTCATTTGAAGGAGTCCGAATTCCATCGGTTTATCTTTACCCAGGGCCATATCGACGGCAAATTCAATCTCTATTGGATTACCCATTCCCCATGTTCCCATGTCAAGCAGCAATTCAAGAATTTCAGGTAATGGAAAAAGTTTATATTTGAGGAGCGGTGCAAATGTAACGACTCTTGCACCAGGACGGGAAATACCGTCTGCGACTGTATCATTATCAGCCGAATAAGTTGAACCGACATTCCCTAACGTTCCATCGGGTTCTGCAGTTTCAATAGGATATTGCTTTAACAGGGCATCATGTGTGGAATATTCAAATCCATGATCAGCTTCCATTTGTAAAGCGAAAAATTCTTTCTGACTGGTACTTAATGATTCTTTAACCGAATAAAATTGTATTAAGTCTGTCGGATATTTTGGACAAAAACGAACAGTATTTCCACCATCTACTACCGTCTTTCCCAAACCCAGAGCAACTGAAACTATTCCATCCTGCGGAATTTGCGGCGGGAGAGGATAAAAATTATACGATTTTGCCACTCCTGAAAAATCAGGATAAAACCGGTTCCCGTAAGCTTCCCCAATCAACTTTTGAACGATAACAGCCATTTTTTCTTCTTCCAGACGATAGGAAGTAAACTTAATGTAATTTTTTGCACCCTGGAAAAATGTTGAGGCATATACCCTTTTAATCGTATTAAGAAGATCATTCAATCTTGCAAGTGCATTATGATGATTATTGGGAAGCATAAAAGTTTTATATACGCCTGCAAAAGGATGATACTGAGAATCCTCAAGCAGACTTGAGGACCGTACTGCAAGAGGATTATGCATCAGATCGAGGAATCCTGCCAGCTCACCCAGAATATCTTCCGGAAATCTTTCAGCTTCAACAAAACGTCTGGTAATTTCTTCATCATTATCACAGTTTAATGCAAAGGTTCTTAAATTATTTTCATCAAGAAACTGATCAAAAACCTCTGTGCCGAGAACTACTCCAGCAGGTACAAATATTTTAATATTTTGAAACTGATTTCTGACATTGTAATTATTTATCAATGTATTTACAAACCCGAGTCCCCGGGCTTTTCCTCCCAGCGATCCTCCGCCGATTCTGGCAAAAGTACTGTTCGGATCAAAAATCTCCTTCATAAAATCAGTTATAATTCCCCTCTGTCTGTTATGCCTGTAACTTCTCAAAGTTTGAATGAGATAGTTTCTCAAGGCTTCTATGCTGGGATAGTCCGAAACTTTCCTGGGACGAAGTTTGTGTGCCAGCCAAAACTCAGTTCTTGCTTTTAACCAATTGGAAAAATGATTCCTTTCAGCATGATATTTAATACTTTCCTCGGGAATGATTTTTATCTGCTCTTCCAATGAACGCAAATCACTGGCTCTGCCTACCTCAACACCGTCGGGCGTGCGGAATACAAAATCACCGAAACTGAAGTACTGATTCAAAAAGGAACCAACCTCATTTAAGAGGACAGGAGAGTCTTTCATTACAAAAATTGATCCGGTCTCACGAGCTTGTTTTTCATTCTGAACATTATTTGAAAGCAGCAGAATAGGTATATCGGAATGTTCTTTTTTTACATTTATAGCAAATTCGATACCTGCCCGGGGATCCTGCTTGCCTTGATGGGGGAAATCTATATCTGATATTACGCCCAGTATAAACTCTTTATATTTTTCATAATACTCCCATGCTTCTTCATATGTTGAACAAAGAAGAATTTTAGGACGCGCACGCATCCTGAGAAATTTATGTGAAAGATTTATTCCTTCCCTAATTAACCGCTGGGATTGTTTAAGCATTTCGGTATAGATAAGAGGCAGAAATGAAGAATAGTATCTAAGACTATCTTCAATAGCGATTACGATCTGGACACCCACCATTTTAGTATCGTGGTCTACATTCATCCTGTCTTCAAGACATTTTATAATCGCAATAATAATCCTGAAATCACCCTGCCATACAAATATTTTATCAAAGACGGATGTATCTTCATTAAGCAGAAGAGTATTTAATTCAGTATTATCATGGGCAAGCAATACTACAGGAATATTTAATCCCGATTCTTTAACAAGCTTAGCGAATTTTATTGCGTGCATATCCTCGATATGCAGGGTAGTAATAATCAGGTCAAAGCGGTTTTCTTCCTTCGCCAGTTTAATTGCATCGTGTCCGCTTGAAACTCTTGTGAGCTCCGGTGAGTGACTGAGGTTTAAACCCTGGTACTCATTGCGGATCAACTCATAGAGTCTTCCGTCTTCCTCAAAAAGATAAAGATCGTAAAGGCTGGAAACCAAAAGTACATCCCTTATCCGCAGACGCATTAAATTCTGAAATCCCTGGAAACGGTTGCCGTAACCATGTTCTACCCAGAGATCATCAAATGTTGTCCTTATTTGCTCAAAGCTTGTCTTCATAAATAATTAAGGATTTTACCTTTACAAAATTATCATGTTCCTATGAAACTAAACAGTCCTAAAAGACTAAAGTCTTACCGCGAAATGTAATAATAAAGTGATTGCAGAAGGTGTTGAAAAAACAATTAATAAGGCAGCTATAAATCCCGGTGACTATTTAAAAGGAATAATCAAAAGATAAATTTTTATCTCTTATCATCATCCTGCCTTTCCTTAATACGACCCCGGAAAAATCCGGGGCCGCCAATAATAATTAAATAAATCTTATCTTATACTACACCCTGATCCATCATTGCATCTGCCACCTTAAGAAATCCACCTATATTTGCACCGTTAACCAGGTTGCCCGGAGTACCGAACCTATCTGCCATTTCAACACAGGTTTTATGAATACTCTTCATGATCAATCTCAGGCGCTCATCGACTTCTTCTCTTGTCCACGGCAGTCTCATGCTATTCTGTGCCATTTCGAGTCCCGATACAGCAACACCGCCTGCGTTTGCAGCTTTGGCTGGTCCATAAAGGATTTTTTTATCAAGGAATAACTTTGCCCCGTCGAGAGTAGTTGGCATATTAGCACCTTCAGAAACCACATACACACCATTTTTCAGGAGGTTCTGTGCATCTTTGCGGTTTATTTCATTTTGAGTAGCGCAGGGGAAAGCGCACTGAGCTTTATTATCCCATATAGGATTATGGTCGGCATTTGGATCAACTTCAGTATAGACGGTGCCTTTGTATTTTTCAACATATTCTTTAATTCTTCCGCGTCTTACATTTTTTAGATCCATCACAAATTCCAATTTTTCTTTTGTAATTCCTGCTTCATCGTATATAAATCCATTGGAATCAGAAAGGGTTACAACTTTAGCGCCCAGATTGAGAAGTTTTTCAACTGTGAATTGTGCAACGTTACCGCTTCCGGAAACAAGGCAGGTTTTCCCTTCGAGAGTTTCATTTCTTGATGCAAGCATTTCAGCAGCAAAATAAACTGCTCCGTAGCCGGTAGCTTCCGGTCGGATAAGGGATCCTCCCCAGTTTAATCCTTTACCGGTTAATACGCCTGTAAATTCATTTCTTAATTTTTTATACTGACCAAAGAGATAACCAATTTCTCTTTTAC
>Ga0153915_10001693_pt1 | contig 20282 bp, 19 predicted proteins | sample Opewatmetagenome_2_FD_107003 | JGI IMG/M metagenome (GOLD analysis project Ga0153915, IMG submission 107003) | Freshwater wetland microbial communities from Ohio, USA - Open water 3 Core 3 Depth 3 metaG | ecosystem: Environmental > Aquatic > Freshwater > Wetlands | place: USA: Ohio, Lake Erie...
AGACACTTATCCACTTCATTTTTTTGCCGTTGACTATGGTTTCCCTGGCATCATAAACGGCAAGATACCTTTTAAGCTCACTTTCTCTGTAACCGGAAAGGAAATCCCTGTCTGAATACCATTCATCCTTTTTGCCGGTTTTTGATTTTTCTTCCTGAACAATTTTCTTAAAACCGTTTACCAGGGCGTTGACCGATGCGCGGGGATCGAAGTCGATATAGCAGGAATTATCAAACTGATTTTTCAAATCTTTAATCAGTTCTTCAGCGGTGGGTTCGCGTTTCAATCTCCATTTGAGAATTGTTTTAACGCCGTCTATTATCACCGGGATTTGAGCACGCATTACAGTTTCCCTTTTAAACATATGCGCATGATCCCAAAGCTCGTCATTGCTCATTGTAAACGGATCATAAAACCACATATACGGTTTTTTCGAACTACGCAGAGACTCACAGTAAGCGGCATACTTTTTGTTTCGTCGCTGGAACTCAACTTTCAGATCAAATTTTTTTCTTAAATTATCCTTCGCTTCCACTAATCCGCCTCCCGCACACACCCGCTGAATTTTCCCGCAAAAACAAAAAATGTTTTTCCGTTTACAGACCGACCCGTCCCCGGCGTTTTTTCATTATCACAGAGCATTACTTTTTATGAAGAGATTTTTATTTTTTTCTTCATCACTGAAATTCTCAATTTTTTATTTTGTTATTTTGTGCTAGGTTGCAATCAATAATCGTTAAGAAATAATTTCCTGTTAAAATAAGAAGAAAATTTGTTATTTTGATTTATTAACACCAATACATAGCGAGGTGGTATTAATGAAAAACAAAAAGATAATCATATTTACAGCGTGTATAATATCAATATGCTTATGTAGTGGTTGTCTAGGGGTGTGGTCGTTTGTCGATAAAAGTGCAATTGTAAATAATCCAGTAATTGCAAAAGAGAAGGGTTATATTAGTGGTTTTTCATTAAAAACTGATAATTATATTACTGAAGCAGAATTGATAAACTATTGGGGGAATCCAGATGAAGTTACATATAATGATAAGGGGCAGAAGCAGTTGCTTTATAAAAAAAGCGAGTTAAGATGGAGTGGGGTAGTTGCGGTAGTTATAGTGATTCCAATTCCTTTATTAGTTCCAGTTGGACATGATTATTTTTTATTTACCGTTGATAATGGCAACATATATTCAGTTTACATGAAGACTAATTATGGTGATTTGCTATTTGGTTGCGGTCCGGATGGGTGTCGAGTTGGCGCAAATATCGATGCAGGTGTGCCATTTTATAAATATGTCAATGTTGGAGGGACTACTTTAATAAGAGACAAATCTGAATTTGCTCCAAATATAAAAGATTCAAACAAAGACTTTGCACCTTTAAAGTGACAGGTTCAGGTCTTGACGGTCTGTTGCCCAAATACCTTTTGCAAAGATTATAAAGAGGGGATATAAAAATAGCAACACAAGTAACGGGGTCAGGTCTTGAAATATAAGTTTTTGGAAAAGGATGTGAGAAACAGGGCGTTGTCCCTTATTTACGGGAACAAAAAGTGCGGCAACGGATAACAGCAGTCGAAAAATTGCTAACATGAGTCAAGAGTAGACTTGACCCCTTTGTTCCCCTAGCTATTAAAATATTTGGTTGTGGCAATGATTAAAGACTGTATTTGGCATTTAGGATATTGGAAGAATATAAAGAAGTAACGGGGTCAGGTCTTGAAATATAAGTTTTTGGAAAAAGATGTGAGAAACAGGGCGTCGTCGTTTCCCTATTTCCTTTTGTTTTTCAGATTTCTGATTTTATGCTAAATTACCAGTAATCATTTAAAGGAGACAAGCCATGATAAAAAAGACTCTTATTGTTGTTTTGGTTATTGTTGCCCTTACATTCACGGCAGTTATGCCGTCTTTATCTGAGCAGAAAATCTTCGATTTCTCCGGCAGCTGGATTGTCAGGTGGCTGGACAATGACACCCGCAATCCAATATCGCTAACTCAGATTAATGAACGTCTAAACGGAACTTACACGAACGATAAAAAAGAAACCTGTTCAATTTCCGGTCAGCTAGTCCAAAAAAATAATCACATCACCCTGCGTGTTGATTGCCCCCAATGGGACATAGTAATGGATGGAGTGCCTTCATCAGATGGGAACACCATTAAGGGGATATATATCGCATACGGAACATCCAAGGGTGATTTCGAAATGACAAGGAAATAGCATCTATAATAAAATTCAGTAAGTATAAAATTCAGAGTTATATGAAATATTAATTTTCAGCATTGATGAATATTACTTAAATAATTTTCAATCTTCCTGCTATCCTAAAATCATTAGTTTCTATTGATATACAATTTTTCAACCGGCAATAATCAAAAACTGCTGAACTCTGGATTAACATGTGATACAAATACCTGCATCAGGTCAATTTGTAACGATATGAATTTACATGTTGCGGCGAGCTATAATGAAAAACGAAGAAGCTAAACACAAAAATACGATGACGGATATGATTCCATCCCGCATCATCGACTTCCATGTACATCTGTTCCCCGACAGGATGTTCGATGCCATCTGGAACTATTTTTCCAAAGGATATAAATGGGACGTCATATATCGGATGTACTATCGGGAATGCATCAGCTATCTGCGGGAACGGGGCGTTGAAAAAATCGTATATTCCAACTACGCACATCGTAAGGGCATTGCCGCAGACCTGAACGAATGGAATCTGAATGTTTTAAACGCCAACCCGGACCTTTATTGCTTTGCGGCCTATCATCCTGACGATGAAAACGCCATGACCATGGCGGATAAAGTCCTTGCCCATCCACGCGTGCTCGGATTTAAACTTCAGCTCCTGGTGCAATGCTTCTATCCGCATGACAAGCGACTCTTCCCGATGTACGATATGGTAATGGAGCGCGGGAAACGTATCCTCTTCCACGTCGGCACCGGCCCGGTCGGCAATAACTTTGTGGGTCTCGCTGAATTCAAAAAACTGCTTGACCGCTACCCGGACATTCCCGCCAATGTGGCTCACATGGGCGCTTATGAATACAGGGGTTTCATGGATCTTCTGGATGATTATCCGCGATTGTATCTTGATACGGCATTTTCCTTTTTCAGGGAGTTCCAGGGCAAGGGCGGATTCGATCTGGGGAACGATGCCCTTGAACAGCACAGGGATCGCATCCTGTACGGGTCGGATTTTCCCAACCTTATCCTGCCGCGCGAATCTGAGATCGATACGCTTGCGGGATATGGGTTGACAAAGGATTTTTATGACAGGGTCTTTTACCAAAACGCAAAGGGATTGATCGATTCCATAGTGAATTGTTAAAAGAATGACGGGGTTCAGGCCTTGAAATATAAGTATTGGAGAAAATCAAAAGAGAAAAATGCGGTTTGAGAGGGATTAAAGTGGCACAAAAAAATATTACACAAGAGACATTCAATAATGTTGCGGACGTATACGACAGTAAGGAGCTTCGGTTTTTTACAGACAGCGCAAAACATCTGGCATCCATAATTCCGCTGCGCGGCCATGAGCGTGTAATCGATATCGCAACAGGCACAGGCAACGCGGCGCTGGCTGTAGCCTCATACGTTCCGCGGGGGAATGTAACGGGGATAGATTTTTCCGGCGGGATGCTCGAACAGGCAAGAAAAAAAGCCTTTGCGGGAAATATTAAAAACACTGAATTTATTGAAATGGATATGCAGGATATTGATTTTCCTCCCGCAACGTTTGATGCGGCAATCTGCGCTTTCGGAATTTTCTTTGTCGAAGATATGGATACTCTGCTTTCCCGTATTGTAAAAATTATCAGGCCCGGCGGGGTCATTGCCATCTGCAATTTTCATGAAAGCTATTTTAATCCGCTCAGGACTATGATGGCGGACAGGCTGGCTCAGTATAATGTCCAGATGCCGCTTCAGGCATGGATAAATATAGCAACGGAGATCGGGTGCAGAAAACTTTTTGAGAAAGCCGGAATCACCGATATCAGCGTAGAGCATAAAAATATGGGTTATTTTCTTGCTGATGAAAATGAGTGGTGGAATGTAATCTGGAACGCGGGGTTCCGCATGAGGGTAAGCCAGCTGAAACCGGCTGACCTGGAACGGTTCAGGCAGGAACATCTCAAGGAAGTATCAGCTCTTAAATCCCAAGACGGGCTATGGCTGGATATCGGCGTGCTCTATACAACAGGGAGAGTAAAGTAAGATATTGGAGACGGTTATAAGAAGGATATTTAATGAACATAAATCTTAAAACTTCAATAGCCGATAAATTTAGAAATACTTCACTGGGCTTTGCAAGAATTAAAAATAATCTCAGTATCAATCATTTTACAGATAATGAGACAGAAATATTATTAAGGAAAATTATTTTATCCACACCTCTGCGGGATGTAGCAACAATCGTGAAAAATCATTATTTCAAATGTTTGGAATACAATGCTGTCTTAACGGTAAATTCTCACACTTTCACGATTATTACAGCGAAAAATATTAAAAAAAGGAATCCGCTTTCTGAAGAATAAAACAAAACCTATAACAAGGCAATACAGCCGATAGCTCAGCTCCATCTGTACTGAAGGATTTAAGCCTTTTTTCTTTCGATAAAATAACCGGAAACATATTTATGAATGATGCTGGATACCAAAGTCTGGTACGGAATGCCTTCCCGCACCGCCATGACCTGTACCTGATCCAAATCCTTTGAAGACATGCGAATGTTTATCCTCTTGTCTTTTTTCAGTGTATTCTTTGCATACCGCTGGAGCTTCTTTGTTTCTTTCTTCGCGTTCTTAACCGGCGCCCATTCTCCGCGTTCATATGATTCAAGAATAGCTTTTTCTTCATCATCCAGAATAGTTTTTTTCATTTCTTTTCCCCCGCATACTTGTTTGTAGCTTTTCTGCTCGGTATAATTGTTTTGAGAAATATCTCTTCATTATGTTCGACATAAGGAACAAGATAAGCGTATGAATCAATTATAACCACAGCAATTTTCTGCCCCGGATACTTTTCCTGATTCGGATGCTCCATGATATCCAGAACTTTTCCTCTTTCCATTAACAGGACAACCTGTTCAAAGCATACGTCCCTGGTTTTCTTCAGCAGTTCGTTCTTTTCATTGTCCCAACGGAATATATTCATGTGCCCAAATTACTACAATGTGTGCCTTATGTCAACATTTTTCGGTTTGTTGCCCAAATAAGTTTTGCAAAGATTATAAAGAGCGGATATAAATTCAGCAGCACATTTTAAGGGAATATTGGAAACGGTCCTGTTTAAACGGGAAGCGAAATGAAAATACTTACGGACAACTATCACAGGCTGAAAAGATTCAGCCATTATGCCCAAAAAGCAGGCCTGATTTTGATCAGGCAGGGACCGGGCGTTCTTGTCCAGACAGTTTCAAATTATTTAAAAATAATAAACAAAGCCGGGAAAATTCAAAAATATTATTCATTTTCATCGGAACCTGTCGAAGGCGGCATCAATGTGGTTGGCGCTTTATACTCGGGGATCAGCCTCGGGGAATCCGTGCGTACTCTCATCAAAGCGATTAAAACAACAAACATAAAGCACTCCCTGATTAATTATAAATTATATTCCCTGGACGATGATGATAAAAAACTGGAAAAGGAATTTTACGGAAAAAATCCGCATAATGTCAATGTCGTGGTGATTGATCCGAATTCACTTCATCTGGCAATTCCGTCACTCGGGAAGAATTTTTTTAAAAACAGATACACTATCGGCTACTGGGCGTGGGAACTGCCGGACCTGCCGGAGCGATGGAAGAGCTATGAAAAATATTTTGACGAATTCTGGGCGCCGAGCGAATTTGTCAAAAAGGCCATTGCAAAAACAATAAATAAACCCGTTACCATAGTGCCTCATTCCATAGAAATAAATAATTTCAAAAAATACGGGCGGGATCATTTCGGATTGGATGCTGATAAGTTTTTGCTCTCCTATGTTTTTGACTATTCCAGTGTTTCGGAAAGAAAAAATCCTCTTGCCGCCGTAAGGGCTTTCAGGGAGGCATTCCCCGGAAACAATGGTGTTTCGCTGGTGATAAAATGTTCAAATATTGAAATTTACAGGCAGCAGCATGATCTGTTATTGAAGGAAATACATGAAGACAAAAGAATAAAGGTAATAGATAAACGCCTGACCGCAGATGAAATATACTCTCTGTTTGACGTTTCCGATGCGTATGTATCGCTGCATCGCGCTGAAGGTTTCGGATTGACGATGGCCGAAGCGATGCTTCTGGGGAAACCGGTTATTTGCACAAATTATTCAGGGAACACCGATTTTACCAAAGAAGATAATTCTTTTTTGGTCGGTTACAAAATAATACAATTGGAAGAGGATCTCGGACCTTTTAAAAAAGGCGATAAATGGGCCGAGCCGGATATTTATCAGGCGGCTGAATTCATGCGTAAATTATATGAGAATAAAGAACTAAGAAGTGAAACGGGAAATCGCGCAAGGAAATTCATTCAGGATAATTTTAATCCCGCCCTCATCGGCGGGATTATTGAAAAGCGATTGGAACAGATAAATCAAAGCGGCAAACCCTGATTTTCATCCTCAATCTTCACCCGTCATAAGAGACGTCATCAGATCAAAATACCGGCGGGATATTTTAACATAATTGTACCGGTCATATATCTCCCCGCTGATTATTTTTAGCTTGTCCGCATCGTGATATTTTTCTTCAAGCAGAATTTTTTTCATCGCTTCGGCAAGAGCCGTTTCGTCTTCCGGCGGTTCATAATAATTGCACAGGCCCATGGTCACCTCGGGAACGGCTGTTACACTGGAAGCCAGCGCAGGCACTCCCGCCATCATCGCTTCAACGGTTGTCATGCCGAAACCTTCAAACAGGGACGGATTCACATAAAGAGCGCTGCCTTTAATCATTTCAGCCAGCGCCGCATCGTCGAGAAATCCCTTGAAGAAAATTCTATTGTCCAGGCCATGCTCACGGACATAATCAGTCAGCCACACTCTTCCGGGAGTAATTCTCCCGATAAGATAAAGATCGTGAGGGATGATATCCCTGATTATTTCAAATGCCTTGATAAGTGTAATCGTGTTTTTATGGAGGTATTGAATGTTGACCGCCGTTATGTAGGGATTCTTTCCCTTGTGCATTCCGCCTGATATAAGCAAGTCTGTATAAACAGGATTGTAGATCCGTATGATTTTCTCCCGATACGCGGGGTATGCCTTGATTATTTCCTGCCGGTCAAAGTCGGATACGGCTACGATACGATCCCTTAATTTGAAGTCGAAATGATAATATAAAGCATCCGCCATCCGTGCCTTGAATGAGAATATTTCTTTATTCGTCTGGCTCTGTATGTCATGGGGAACGACAACCGTCGGGACCGGATACCGGTGGAAACCGGTGTTGCCCGCGGGAAACAAAAGAGAGCCGATTTTATACTGCTCAATATATTTATGCATGGCAGTTTTGAACAGTAATTCCGCAATCGTTTTTTCCCGGATTTTTTTCACCGGCACAGGCGCCACGGCAGCCGCGTTCGGTATCAGATTAAAAATATTTTCTTCCATCCCCGGAATGCAGAAAATAACGAATCTTTCAGCCAAACCGTTTTTTTCAAATCCGCGCAAAAGATTCAGGAGAACCTGGGTTTTGCCCCCATTGTGATTTTTCAGAAGAGTAGCCGCGTAAAAACCGATCTTTTTCATGGTTTTATTAATATCATATTTTATACGGCATGAGCATAAAAATAACAGCATTGCGGATCAATGAAACCCCGGAGGCAAAAGTAATGAGCGGAACCGATGTTTGTTTTTTCGCTCCAATAGCGCTTATTCCGCTTTAATCTTATGGCTTAACCATGCGACACAATCGTGCCGGTCTTTACTAACCTCCACATTGTAGTCATTCTTTATCAGCAGTTCCATGGTTTCCTCCTGTTCCCGGGGCGAGAGATTCACCCATTCAAATTTTACAGCCGTTGGCTTGAATGTGCGAAAATCAATCATCTTGATGATTTCCGCGTCAAAGCCTTCCGTATCTATCTGGAGATAATCGGCATCCTCCAAATGATAGCTGTTTACAATATCCATGAGCGGCATGCATTTCACATCGGTATGCGAAATATCATCAGGATTGACCCCGTAACGGATCACGTGATCCCGGTTAAATGAAGGCGTGCCTGCCACATAATCAGGATAGGCGAAAAGTCTGTCATTGGGTACGAAATAAAGCACGGCGGTATCAGCCGACGGATGAAGAGCAATATTGAGCGGTATAACATTTTTATGATCCTGATAATTTGCTGCAAGCCGCAAAAAAGCCGAAGGCAGAGGCTCGATAACCAGACCGGACCACCTCATGGAAGTAACTATCGGATAAAGTCCGTCAAAACGGACTCCGTCATTTGCCCCTACCTGGATAAATTTAACACCGGACCCTTTTCTGGCAAGAGCCTCCAGCAGCAGCTGTGCCATTGAAATGGAGACAACCCTGTATCGAAGCGGTCTGAGTACTCTGTTGATTATGCGAATAACGAGGTTGAATATATTTTCCATGTGATTCCGGCTGTGAATGGATTTTATCAGAACCTGTCCGTAAATATTGCGGGCATTGACCCTCCGCCGGAACTTTTACCATAAATCAAGATAGAGTTCATGAATTTTTATTCTTCATTATTGTAATCTGAAAGAAACAACCCGTTAGCCGTATCAGATTTCCCAGCCTGCAATCCATAATAAATGAAATAACGCTTAATTAAAAGGAACAACGCCTTATATTTTTTAAATATTTACTTGATTCATAAGATTATTTATTGTAATTTTTTAAAAATTTGTGAGTGGTCGCTTTCAGAAAATGCCCGTTTTCCGGAAGCGTTAAATAGTCAATTTTTATTAAGGAGAAAATAATGAAGAAACTTTGGTTAGTTTTGTTGTCACTGGGGCTGGTCATGGCCTTCAGTGTGTCAGCCTTCGCGGTTGACGTAAAGGTCGGCGCAGAATATTATGCCGCCGGCGTGTATTTAAATAAAACCAGTGTGCATAATGGCTACGAAACACCTAATGCCCAACAGGCTTATTGGGATCCCACTCCTGCGAATCCCAGCACCGCCTTTTTCTATCAGGATTTGCGTGTGGGAGCGGACTTTATCGTATCTCCCGGCCTGAAACTGGTTACTCAGTTTGACGCCATGGAAAGAATCTGGGGCGGAGTGAGATCCGATGTTTCCGTTTCCGATCCGCACGGCGCCGGAACAAGAGCCGAAGCTGAGAACATCTCCGTGAGAAAGGTTTATATTGATTATGTCTCTCCCATCGGTTTGTTCAAAGTCGGTTACATGAATGATTATGAATTTGGAACCGTTTTCGCAGACAGGACAACCGGACCCACAGCCGGACAGATTCAGTATTTCATCCAGAAGGGACCCTTCACCGCTTTCGTGGGATATGCCAAGGAAACGGACCTGAGCGCCAGCGCCGTTACTTCCACCGGTTTGACAGACAACGACTATGATTCTTACAGAATCGCCGGTATTTACAACTTCAAGGGCGGCGAAGCCGGCGCTCTGTTCCTGTGGGAACGCAACGCGACAGGCAAAACCAGCGCCTTCCTCGGTCCTTTCCTGCAGAATGTTTTTGTGCTTGATCCTTATGTCAAGGCCAAGATCGGTCCTGTTGCCCTGCAGGCTGAAGCGCAGTATTGGTTCGGCGATGCCGCCAGATGGGAAGATGGATATTCTGTTTACTCCAACATTTCAATCAGTGCTTTGAGTGTTTTCCTTGATGCCACTGCCGATCTGGGTATTTTCTATGCCGGAGGTTCTTTTGCTTATCTCTCCGGGCAGGATTCCGGCAAGCACGATACGATTACAGGCGGATACAACACTGCCGGTCTTGACTGGAATCCCTGTTTGATTCTGTTTAATCAGGATTTGAATTACTGGGCGGGCAATATTTCCGGTCACGGCTTTCCCACCGGCGGATGGGGCAGCACATCTGCTGACAGCGAGATGGCTAATGCCTGGTTCGGCCAGTTGAGAGCCGGTGTAAAACCAACCCCTCAGTTGAATGTGATGATGTCCGTATCCTATGCTCAAGCTGATAAGAAAGTCCTTATGGGCAGCATGTACAGCCCAGCGTATATCACCTATACAACCGGCGACGGTTCCTACGGTATGGAAGTTGACATTACCGGTACTTACAAAATCACCAATAACCTGTCCTATATGCTGGGCGCGGGTTATCTCTTCACCGGTGATTATTTCAAGGGTGCTAATCAGATACTGGGACCGAGTAATTATAGCGGCGCCAAAATTAATGACGATTTCATCCTCATCAACAAACTTACTCTCAGCTTCTAAGAGAGAAAGTTGCCCGGCGCAGGCCGGATAATTAAACACAACCCCCGGGAGGATACCCGTCCTCCAGGGGGTTTTTATTATCACAGAGCATTGCTTTTTCAGAAGAAATATTTATTTATTTCTTCATCACTGCAATTCTCAATTTTCTAATTTATCATTTTATGATAGGTACAATCTGAACTCTTTACAACACATATCAATACCAGCAGCACATCTGCGGAGTTTTGTTAAGATAACTCTTGGGCTTATATCTTTTTTTACAGTTATCTTTTCTGCGGACAGGAAAGCCATTCATGATTTTGCAGTAGGATCAATTGTTGTTTATAAGAAGTAAAGAAGTCACAAATGGGTCTGCTCTTGACTCTAAATCCGGTTCAATCCCGATTTATCGGGATTGAACCGGATTTGTGCAATTTTAGCGATAGTATCCGCTGCCGACAACCCATCCGAACGGTTTAAACGGCAGAACATAGGATCTCTTGGCCTGTTCCTTTGTTTGACCCTTTTTCGGAAACCAGTAATCCACATAGCCTCCGCCTGTTTTCGCTTTTGCCAGCATGTCTTTGATGTAGTAATTGCCCCGCGAGTCTTTATCCTTAATCCGGTTTCTTCCCTCCACATCTTTGCGGCCATACAGAACCACATTGACGCCTTCGGTTGTATCCGCCCAGAAATATCCGTCGGTCCCGTACCGCAGTTCTCTAAGCAGGTCGGCGCCGAGTTGTCTGGCTTTCTCCATGGTCATTTCCCCGCGCTGCTGCCTGGCATTGATGGCGGCAAGCATGCTCACGGCTGTTTCCACTTCGCTTTTAATCAGAAGATCCTGAGCCGAAACATCCGCCGGTCCTTTTGCCTGAGCCATGGCCGATAAACAAAATATGCCGACACACATAAAACCAACCAGCACTGCTACCAGTAATTTCTTCATACGTCCTCCTCTTGAAAGTAAATTGTTTGCTTTTATCCCCCGGCTACGGGTGGAAAGAGCGCAATGATGTCGCCGTCAGCCAGCGGCGTGGCCATGTCTTTCAGGAACGCGATATTGCGGCCGTTAATAAAAATGTTGATGAATTCCTTTAGCTCTCCTGTCGGGGCAAACATTTCCCGCCGCAGATTCGGGTAGCTCTCGCCGAGTCCGGCAAGCAGTTCCCCGATCGTTTTTTCTTCCGGCAAATCCAGTTGCATTTCTTTGCCGATGAACTCTCTGTAATCGGCAAAAGCCCTTATGGTAATTTTCATCTGAATATGTACCCCTTCAGAGAATCAATCCCCTCCGCAGATAACGCATTGGGGATTGCGTTTTGTGATAATGATATCTCCCTCACCGGACTGGCCGTCCCATAAAAACAGCCGGTTGGCCAGGGGTTCGCCGATGTCTGTCAGAACTTTGACAGTTTCCGTTGCCTGAATGGCCCCGATGACGCCGCAGGTTGAGCCGAGTATCGGAAATATTTCCCCTGGCGGACTTTTGGCGAAAAGGCACTTCAGACAACCTGTCCGTCCGGGAATCAATGTCGCCGCCTGCCCGAAGAACCCCCGTACGGCGCCGTGAATCAGGGGAAGGCGACGGGAAAAGGCAACTTTGTTCAAGATAAATCTGGTTGTGAAATTATCCAGCGCGTCCACAATCAGATCAATATCCTTTACCAGATCATCAACCGTCTTATCATCAATGGTCCGGTTTATTCCCTCGACCCGGATTTCAGGATTCAGGAGTTGGAGTTTCTCCATCGCGGCGGCAGCTTTATCCCTGCCGATATCGTCCGGAATGAATAACAACTGGCGATTAAGGTTGGATAACTCCACTTTATCATTATCCACCAGACGCAGAGCGCCGACGCCCGCCGCGGCAAGACAGGCGGCAACGACAGTTCCCAATCCTCCAACGCCTGCCACAAGCACCCTGGCACGCCGCAGGCGTTCCTGTCCCTCCACACCTAAAAGGGGTATCTGCCTTTGATAACGCCCGGCGTCATGTTCACCCATTATTTTTTCACCTGCCTGTCATATTCGCATCGCCCGGCGCAGGATGCGGGGATAAGCAAAAGTTCCCTTAAGAAGGATGCCGGTAAACGGCCCCGTATCGGTTTGTCTTTGAAGCAGGTCGCGATAAAGGCCTTCGTTGCGGATTTCTCCTATGAATATAAAACCCTTCAGAACTCCTTTGTCCAGAACAATTTTATGATAAAAACCGGGACCGGAAGAAACTTTGATTTGCGGCCCGTCCGCCCGTCCCTGTCCGGCAACGAAAATGGAGAGGCCGAAGACGCGCAGGATGTTTCTGGAGAGGCTTCCTTCATAGCGGGCTTCGATTCCCGCCATGTTCAGAGCGGCAATCCTTCCCTGCTCGACAGCGGCAGGCCAGAGAGCGTTGACCCGTTGATCACCAACAATCAGATCCTTTGTTTCCACGGCGTCGCCCGCGGCAAAAATGCCGGGGATATTGGTCTCCATATGTTCATTGACCGTGATCCCGCGCCGCACGGCAAGTCCGCTCCCGGCAAGAAAATCCACGCAGGGATTGACTCCTTTGCCGAAGATGACAAGGCTGCTGTTCAGCGTCTCCCCGGATTTCAGAGTCACCTTGCCCCGGCTGCCGATACTGACAATGTCCTCGCCCTTGAGAATATCCACTCCCTGCCGCCGCAGATGATCTTCCACGACAGCCGCCGCCCCGGCATCCAGCATGGTCGAAAAAACACGGTTCGAGGTTACGATGAGAGTAATCTTCATCCCCAGCCTGTGCAGGGCGTCACCCGTTTCCATGCTTACGGGACCGGCGCCGGCAATCACGGCATGCCCCTTTTTTCTTTTCAGCAGTTTCTGAATCTGCCGCACATCGGGAAGATCCCGGATGGTCAGCACGAAGGGATAATCGCTTCCCCTGACGGCAGGCCGCTCCGGGACCCCGCCCGTGGCGACAAGGAGCCTGTCGTATTCCACAATCTCCCCGTTGCCGGTCTCTATTGTCCGGCTCTCCGTGTTGATCCGGACAACCCTCTGGCCCGTGCGGAAATTCACTCCGTCCGGCACAGGCAGGTACAAATGCTTTTCTTCCATTGCCCCGGACAGCAGATAGGGGAGAACCATTTTGGCGTAAGGGGGCGTCTCTTCGCCGGAAAGTAACGTTACGACGCCCCCCGGATCAACCTGACGCAGGACGGCTGCGGCGTTCAACCCGGCAGGCCCTGCTCCGATGATGACATATTTCATCTGTTGCCCTCCTGCAAACCCAGATCAGCCAGAGTATTTTTTGTCGGCACTCCGGCGGCATCCCATCCGCGCAGTTTGTAATATTCCGGCAGCATCTCGCCAATCCGGTTCACCAGTCCCTTTGAGGGTCCGGTCAGGATGGGGTCTTTCGTGAGCCGCTCCGGCAGCTTGTCATCCGCTGTTGTAAATCCCGCCTTGAGGTTGAAGAGGCGCTCCAGATTCCAGATACGCGCTCCTGTCTTCATGAATTCTTCCGTGGTAAAGGCAACGCCCGTCGCGGCGCTGAGCAGTTCGGCTATATCTTCCGCGCCGATGCCGAAGGTGGCAAACAGGCACATCCCGGAAGAATCAAGCGCCGCGGTAAGATCCTGAAACGTTATGTCCAGCGCCGGTTTTCCCTCCGTCACTCTCGGATCGAGCTTGACCGGCTGACCCAGAACTTCGGGCGAAATCGTATACCCCCGGACGTGGCAGCCGCCGCGGTTTCCCGTGGCAAAGTTAAGTCCGATGCCCTGAATGGCCCGTGGATCATAGGCGGGCATTTCCTGCTTCTTGCAGGTCATGGAGTATTCCGGATGACCGTAACTCTCGGCCATGCGGTAACTCCCCAGAGCCAGTTTCTTTCCGAACCCTTCACCTTCGGCGGTTTTGCGAACCACCGAAAGCATGGCATCCTCATCGCCGAAGTTCAGGGCGATTCCGTCCGTATCCTTCGCGGTGATAACCCCGTTGGCAAACAGATTCATCGCGCAGGCGACGGATGATCCCATCGTGATTGTATCCATTCCGTAGTCGTTGCAGATATAATTGGCCTTGGTGATGGCGTCAAGATTGTCAATGCCGCAATCCGGTCCGAAAGCCCAGGCGGTTTCATATTCGGGTCCTTCTCCATGGCCTTCATATTTCGGATTCGTCACTTTGCTTGCCCGGCCGCAACTGATGATGCAGGAGAAACAGCCGCGGGGCCTGATGAGAACCTGTCTGGCCAGGGATTCACCGCCCACCTTGTCCGCCGTGGGAAAATAGCCATCGGTGAAATTCCTGGTCGGCAGACCGCCTACCGTGTTGAGGATATTGACCAGGACATCCGTTCCGTAATTCCGCAGTCCCGCGCCGCCGACACTGTTGGCCTTGATCTTATTCGACGCCCTGACGACGGCATCCCGGAATGCTTTGATATCGGGAACCCGAACGGCGCCAGTGCCGCGAACCGCAACAGCCTTGAGATTTTTGGAACCCATCACGGCGCCTACACCGCTCCGGCCTGCCGCCCGGCCGCATTCATTCATGATGTTGGCAAACAGAACCTGCCGCTCCCCCGCGGGGCCGATGCAGGCAACGCTGGCATCCTCGTCCGTGGCTGACCTTATAGCCTCCGTGGTTTCCGGAACAGTCTTTCCCCATAATTCCGCGGCGTCACGGATCTCCACGACGTCGTCGCAGATCCAGAGATATACCGGATTTTTTGACTTGCCTTCCAGTATGATCATGTCATATCCGGCGTATTTCAGCATGGGACCGAACAAACCTCCCGAACTGGAAGCGGCGATTGTCCCGTTGAGCGGACCTTTGCTGACCACGTCAAAATGGCTGGCGGAAGGAGCATTGGTGCCGGAAAGAGGTCCGGCGGCAAAAATAAGTTTGTTTTGAGGACTCAGCGGATCTACCTTCGGATCCACCTCAGTCATCATGAAATATGTTCCGAGACCGCGGCCGCCCAGATATTTTCTGGCGAGTTCGGCGGTGATGATTTCCTTACGCACGGTCCCGCTATTCAGATCAATTCTTAAATAACGACCTATCCATCCGTACATATCAGTTCACCTCCTCAAACGTTTTCTTGAACTCCACGGCAACCACCTTTTTACGGTCCCGCGCGGCGTCTGTTTCTTCGACATAATCCAATGCCTTTGCGGGGCAGAAGGCTACGCATTCAGGTTTCCCGTCGCACAGATCGCACTTGAGTATCCGATGGCTGGCCGTCTCAAAAGACACCGCGCCGAAAGGACAGGCCAGGGTACACATACGGCAGCCGATACACTTAACCTGATCCCAGGCTACGCGGTTCATCATCGGATCATCATGCATGGCCCCGGTGGGGCAGACCGCGACACAGGGAGCATCCTCGCATTGCTGACATGTGGTCGGCATGGAAAACCCCTCCATCTCCCATGTCGTCACCTGAATCCGGGATGTGTGCGGACGAAATTCGCCGTCATGAAACGCAGAACAGGCCAGGGTGCAGTTCTGACATCCCGTGCAGCGATCGGGATAAATCATTAACATCTTAGTCATAATTTTCCTCCTGTTAACGAAAAACGTTACATTTGGTATTATTCGGATTTTTTCGGTCATTGTCGCGAAGCATGCCCTTAAAGATCAGAAGAAAAGAAAACCGGAGCCGGACTGCCTGAACTGAAGAAAAACATAAACGGCAGGAATTGACGTGAAAATGGCCACCCTTCAATAATTATGAAACACAAGCCATTTGAAGATTCAGTCATCACCCCCTTTATTCATTTAAAGGAAGAGCGCTGACCATGCGCATAAAAACTTTTTGCGCCGCATTGTTTCAACCGGACAACAGACTGGAATTTTCTTATGCGGCTGTTGATTTTTTTTACCTGTTTCACTGAAGGATTTTCCATTAGCAATACAGGTATCCAATCCATGCGTGCATTATATCACTTTTGGACCGGATATGCTAACTTTAACACAAATAATTTTGAATATTTTCAATATGTTATGTCATTTCTGGCATAACGGATATGACCATGGATTTATTAATTTTTTATAAGGAATTCCCGCGGACTTACTGATTACGGATTGAGTGCCAGGACATCGTGGACAGAAATCTGTGCCAGGACATCGTGGACAAAGTTCTTTGACAAGGATTCGGAAAAGATAATCTTCATGCAATCGTCGAATGGCTGGCTTCCGCTTATTCCAATTCTTTGCCCGATATTATTTTTATTCCGTCCTGCCGGTACTTTTTAAAAATTCCCTCATTGTTGTTTTTTGTCCATATGCAGATACTGTCTCTCCAGGAAAGAATGGCATCGTTGATGACGTTCACTTTGTAGCCGCGATTCAACGCTCCCCGCGCCGTGGAATAAATGCAGAATTCCGGGTCGAGTCCTGTAAGATACAGCTCATTCACCCGCTGTCCGGTCAAAAATTTATCAAGCTCCGGATTATAAAATGAATCTCCCCATGGTTTGGTGAATTTATAGCTGGAAAGAATTACTATTCTTTTATCAACCTCCGTTCCGGGGGTTCCTTTAATATCCGATCCGCCTAAGGTCGTCCGGGACAGGGTTTTACCCCACAGGCCGTCGAATTCCTGCCTGATATATACGATAAGAATATTTTTCCTGTTCGCCGCCTCTATTATTTTATTGAGCCTGGCGATATATTCCGCATGGCCTTTGTAAGGCAGGGGCAGAGCCGTTGCGCCGGTTGTGTCTTCCTGAACATCTATTACGAGCAATGCCTTTTGCGGGTTTTTATATTCCGCAATGTTTACGCCCTGTGTCGCTTTTGTCAACATAACGAATATTGAAGCAGCAAGCGCCGCTTCGGCACATAACAGGACTAACAGGAAACCGGTCAAATATTTTTTCATGTTTTTTCCTTTTTTGATCGAAGCTCTCCGCAGCAAGCGAAGGTGTTTTCGCTGCCGAATTCAGTGTATCCCGGCGCTCCCCCGTATCAAAATCATCAGGACTGATGCCCGCTCCTTATTCAAGATGATAACCTTTTTCTCTGAACAATCTCAGGCAGGCATCGACGACATCGGCATCATAGGAAATACCCCTGTTCTTTTCAATCTCTTCCAGAGCAGCCTCAATGCCTAATGACGCGCGATACGGACGGTGAGAAGCCATTGCCTCCACAACATCGGCAACAGCCAGAACGCGCGCCTCTGTAATAATTTCATCGCCCTTAAGGTTTCCCGGATAGCCGGTTCCGCTCATCCTTTCATGATGTTGATGAACAATCCGTGCCAGAGGCCAGGGAGATTCCACATCCTTCAGCATCTCGTATCCGCTCCTGGAGTGTTCTTTAATCAGGGAAAATTCAATATTGGTCAATCTGGAAGGCTTGGCCAGTATCTCCGACGGTATGGATAATTTTCCGATATCATGTATGATGCCCGCCATGCGGATGCCTTCAATTACATGCCGGGGCAATCCCATCTCCGTTGCAATGTCACGGGCCAGGGTCGCTGTTCTTTTCTGATGACCCGCCGTATAGGGATCCTTCATTTCAACGGCGGATGCCATAACCTGAACAGTCGCGCCAAGAGCCTTCCTTAATCTTTCCATTGTATCCGCAAGGGCTATTTCCGAAAGCTTCCTCTTCGAAATATCACGCACGGTGCCTAAAATCCCCACCGCCGTATTATTCTCATCCCTTAGAAAAGTAAGCGTAGTCTCCACCCATATTTTTGATCCGTCCTTGCGGATATGCTGATATTCAATAACCCGGGATCTTGTCAGATCCCTGTCATCCCTTTTCTCCATTTCCAATTCTTCGAATAAGATATCGGCAAAAAGTTTCAGCGTTTCGGAGCTGACAGTTTTACCGATCTTCATCATCAGCGCTTCATCAACAGTGTAGCCGAGAAGACGGTATGAGGAAGGGCTGGCATACGTATATCGAAGATTCATATCCATTGTGAAAATTATATCGGTTATGTTGTCCGCGAGGAGGCGGTATTTGGTTTCGCTGCGGCGAAGCTTTTCTTCAGCCTGCTTGCGCTCGGTTATGTTGCGAAGGTTGACGAATACCGCTTCGACAACGTCATCATGAACCAGAGCGCTTCCCACGGCTTCGAACATGAACCACTTTCCCTCGCGATCGCGAAGGCGCAGTTCGGTCCGCTGAGCGGCAGTGCTTCTATCCTCAAAAAATTTATCGAATATCTCCTCGACAGGTTTCAAGTCATCAGGATGAAGATAATTCAGTATATTGCTGCCGTTCACCTCCTCCAGCTTATATCCCAGCCCTTTTTCCGACGCCGGATTTTCATAGGTGATAATCCCTTCCTTATTTATGAGAAGAATAATATCCGAAGTTTGTTCCGCGAAAGTCCGGAAACGCTGTTCCTCATCGCGCAGCTTCTTCGCCATATTTTTGCGCTCGGTAATGTCCCTGCCTTCGCCCAGAATGTATAAAGGTTTATCGTTTTCGTCCATAATAAAGCTTACCGTGACATCAACCCATATAATACGTCCGTCCTTACAGCGGAATTCCACATCGAGTGAACGCTTGTGGTCGGGAGGCAGCTTGTTTTTCGCGGCATGGGATATTTCCTCCGCAAAAACAATCAGCGCCTTTTGAAAAGATTCTTCAGAGAGAAATTTATCCGGGGAAAGTTCCTTGATTTCATCGGCGGTATATCCCGATGTTCTCTCGACAGAAGGGCTGGCATCCGTGAATCTTAAATTCATATCCATGGTCCATATGAAATCTTTCACGTGGTCTGCCAGCAGATGGTATTTAGCCTCGCTTTCTTTCAGCAATTCCTCCGCTTTCCTGCGTTCCGTGATGTCACGGCCGTTTATAATATAACCCGCAATAGCCGGATTATTTAAGAGATTTTTCCCCGTTCCTTCAAAATAACGGGCCGAGCCGTCTTTATGCAATAAACGATATTCATTGTAGTATATGAAATCCGCTGCCTGAATCTTCCGTTCAAAATTTTCGGAAGCGCGTTTGATGTCATCCGGATGAATAAACGTAAACGCGCTTTTACCGATTAATTCCTCAGGTTTATAGCCTGAATAACGTTCGATGGAACCGGTGCAGTATTTTATGTCTCCGTTTTTATTTATAACGACAACGATGTCTGAAGAGTTTTCTATAATCTCCTTAAAGTATTCCTCGCTTTCCCGCAGCGCTTTTTCCGACCGCTTTTGCAGGTCGGCAAAATACCCTGATCCCCTTTTATTTTTATCCGTTTCACTAACCTTCTTTTTCATGTTTCTTTTCCTTATGCATACAACGCCTTTTGCATTATTATCATCTATAGTTAAACTTTTAGCTGTGCCATGCTTACATGAATTAAAAACATATCAATATGTTTGATGTTTTGAGGATTACGGGAAGAAATAAATAAAAATTATAATCTTATTTACAATATTGGGCAACTGTCCGGATTGACGATTACTGTTTGAAGGGTGCAGCAAAAAGCCAGGCATGCGACAAAACAAATCCGCTGTTATGCCCGATCTTTTAATAATTTATCTCTTCAACTTTTTTGTTCGTTGTTATCCTTAAACGTTTGCTCATGATCCTTAACAGGCTCATCAGTATCTTTGCCGCTATGCGCGGGTTTGAATCAAGCAGCTCATTGAATGCTTTCTTTGTTACCCCCAGCAGAACCGAATTTTCGGTTACTCTGCAGGTTGCGCTGCGCGGTTCCATGTCTATCAGGGACATCTCTCCGATTATTTCATCAGGCCCCATCGAGGCCAGCACTATTCTTTCGTTATCTTTTGTCTTTTTTATTATCTCGACGCGTCCCGATACTATAATGTAAAGCAATTCTCCCGGCATGTCCTGCACAAACAAAAAGAATCCTTTTTCGGCTTTCTTCGCAAAAAAGAACTTGTTGATTATCTCAAGTTCGTTTCTGTCAAGCTCCCTGAAAATAGTCAG
>Ga0153915_10001694_pt1 | contig 20279 bp, 18 predicted proteins | sample Opewatmetagenome_2_FD_107003 | JGI IMG/M metagenome (GOLD analysis project Ga0153915, IMG submission 107003) | Freshwater wetland microbial communities from Ohio, USA - Open water 3 Core 3 Depth 3 metaG | ecosystem: Environmental > Aquatic > Freshwater > Wetlands | place: USA: Ohio, Lake Erie...
ACCGGGATGATTCCGGAGAGCTCCGGCCTCGCCCGCGAGTGCGCGGGCAACACGCCGATTCCGCGCGTGGCCGCGATGGTCAACTGGTTCGGCATCACCGACGTGGCCGACGTGATCGACGGTCCGCACGCGGCGAATCTGGCTGTGACGTGGCTGGGCAGTCTTCCCAGCAAGGACGAGATCGCGAAGCGGGTCTCGCCGCTGACGTATGTCCGTCCGGGCCTGCCGCCGATTCTGACGATCCACGGCGATCAGGATCCGCTCGTGCCGTACGACGAAGCCGTGCGTCTGCATGCGGCGCTGACGAAAGCGGGCGTGACGAATCAGCTGCTGACGATTCCCGGCGGCAAGCACGGCAACTTCACGCCCGACGAGCGGACGAAGATTTTCGCTACGATTCGAGAGTTCCTCGGCAAAGCCGGTCTCGGCGAAAACAAGTAGGATATGCGCATGAAGAAAGTGCTCCTCATGCTGGCGTTCGCTCTGGCGATCGGCCGGCCGGCGTTTGCGCAGATCAGCCTCGAAGGTGAGTGGAATGGGCGCTATCTCGAGGACCAGATGGACCGCGTGCCCGGCGGCGACTGGGGCGACTACACGGGCCTGCCGATCAGCGAGGCCGCGCGCTTCTACGCCGACAGCTGGGACATCTCGCGCAGCTCGGTGCCGGAGCACCAGTGCCAGGTGTACAACATCGGGCACATCTTCCGCGGCCCGGTGCAGTTCCGCATCTGGAACGAGCGCGACCCTGATTCGCAGGAACTCGTCGCCATCAAGATGTACCTCGGCACGTACGAGCAGTGGCGGACGATCTGGCTCGACGGACGGCCGCATCCCGCCGACTACATGCCGCACACCTGGATGGGATTCTCCACGGGCGAGTGGCACGGCGACGACCTCGTCGTCACGACGACGCACATCAAAGCGGAGTATCTGAGGCGGGAGGGGATCCCGTACAGCGATCGTCTTACGGTCACCGAACACTGGCTTCGCCACGGCAACGTGATGACGCACGTGATGATCGCGACCGATCCGGTGAATCTGACGGAGCCGATGATCAACACCGAAGAGTTCGTCGTGATGGATCGCAGCAACACGAACTGGCTCTACAACTGCGAGACCGCCGAAGAAGTCCCGCGGTTGAAACATGACGTCCCGCACTTCCTGCCGGGACAGAATCCGAACCTCACGTACTTCGCCGATCAGGTCGGCCTGCCGCAGGAGGCCGTGCGCGGCGGCGCCGAGACGACGTATCCGGAATACCGCGAGAAGCTGCGGCAGATGATGCGGGGGGCAAAGTAATGGCTACGCGCAGGTACGTAGGGCGATCCTTTCACGGTCGCCTGCTCGTGGCGGCGTTGGTTCTGGCCAGCGCGCCTCTGCTCGCGCAGGAGCAGTTCATCGACGTCAACCGCGGTATCAAAGAGGTTGGGACGAACGGTCCGGTCAAGACCGTCCACGTCTCGGGCGGCGTCTACGCGCTCATCGGCGGCGGCGCGAACGTCGTCGTCTCTGTGGGCGATGAAGGCGTGGTGGTCGTCGACACCGGCGCGGCGGGGCAGTTCGACAACATCCTCGCCGCGATTCGCGACTTGTCGAAGAAGAACATCCGCTGGATCATCAACACGACGCTCGACGCCGATCACATCGGCAACAACGAGAAGCTGTCGAACGCCGGCCGCACCGTGAACGGCAACCCCGCGGCGATCATCTCGCACGAGAAGCTGCCGATCCGCATGCTCAAGCTGCCCGTCCCGGTGCCGGTCACCGCGCGCCCGGTGAATACGTTCTTCAGCGAGCAGCGCGATCTCTTCTTCAACGACGACCCGGTCTTCATCTACCGGTCGCCCGGACACACCGACGGCGACGTCATCGTCCACTTCCGGCACGCGGATGTCATCGTCGCTGGCGAGACGTTTCTGACGACGACGTATCCGAATATCGATGTGGCGAACGGCGGCAGCGCGCAGGGCTTCATCGACGGGTTGAACAGGATTCTCGACCTCGCGGTGCCGAAGCACCTCGAAGAAGGCGGGACCTACATCGTCCCCGGCCACGGACGCATCTGCGACGAAGCGGATGTCCTCGAGTACCGCGACATGGTCGTCATCGTCCGCGACCGGATTCGCGACGCGGTCAAGAAGGGCATGACGCTCGATCAGGTGAAGGCGGCGCGGCTGACGCGCGACTACGATCCGCGCTACGCGGCCGCGTCCGGTCCGGGATCGGCCGCCAACTTCGTCGAGTCCCTGTATCGCGACCTGAGCGGGAAGAAGTAGCTATGAAGAAAATTCTTGTGGCCTCCACGTTGTTGATCGCGCTCGCCGCGGTCCTGTCCGCGCAGCAGCGGGGCGCCGGCGGTGGCCGCGGACAGCAGCCGCCGCTTTCGGCGCAGCAGGCCGCGCCGATCGATCTCACCGGCTACTGGGTGTCGGTCGTCACCGAGGACTGGCGCTGGCGCATGGCGACGCCGCCGAAGGGCGACTATCAGAGCCTTCCGCTGAACCAGGCGGCGCGCAAAGCCGCCGACGCGTGGGATCTCTCGAAGGACGAGGCGGCGGGGCTGCAGTGCAAGCCCTACGGCGCCGGCAACATCATCCGGCAGCCGGGGCGCATTCACGTCACGTGGCAGGACGAGAACACGCTGAAGATGGAATTTGACGCGGGCACGCAGACGCGGCTGATTCATTTCGGCGCGGCGCCTGCGGCGAGCGGTCCGAAGACGTGGCAGGGGATTTCCACCGGCATGTGGGAGCGGCCCGGCCGCAATGCCGTCGCTGACGCGCGAGTGAGCGAGCAGGTTCAGGCCGGCACCGTGCCGGGCGGAGGCGGCGCGGGCCTGCGCGGCGCGCCGCCTCGCAGCGCGACGATGTTCGAAGGCGGATCCCTCAGCGTGAAGACGACGAATTTCCGCGACGGGTATCTGCGCAACAACGGCGTGCCGTACAGCGACAACGCGTCGCTCGTCGAGCACTTCGATCGCCTGCCGGGGCCGCCGAGCGGCGACGTGTGGCTCGTCGTGTCGTCGATTCTCGAAGACCCGGCGTATCTCACGGCGCCGCTGTACCTCAGCACGCACTTCAAGAAGGAACCGAACGGCGCGAAGTGGAACCCGACGCCGTGCAAGACCGATCCGCCGTCGGTTCCCCGCACGAAGTAGCGATGCGCCCGTAGCGTCCGGCTTCAGCCGGACGTATATGCTTTACAATGTAAATTACTTTCCGTTAGACTCTCCGGCGGAGGATGCGATGACCCTGCCGTTGCTGAAGCGCCCCAGCGCGCTCCTGCCGATCGGCCTGGCCGGGGCGGCCCTCACCCTGCCCTGGATCGCCCTGGCGGTCTTCGGTCCCGATCCCACCGGGGACGAGGGCGCCGCCGCGCACCTGTGGCAGCTCTTCATGCTCGCGCAGATTCCGAGCATCGTGTTCTTCCTGGCGAAGTGGGCGATCCGCGAGCCGAAGCAGACGGCGATCGTCTTCGGGCTGCAGGTGGCCGCGTTCCTCGCCGCCGCCGCGCCGGTGTTCCTCCTTGGAAAATAGGTCGTCGCCCGTCGCCGCCGCCGCGGAGCTCGCCGCGATTGCTCCGGCGGCGCTTTTCATGGCCGCGCTCGTCGCGCGCAAGTTGCCGCAGCCTGTATTGGCGTCCCCGGCTGAACAACTCGTCGCCTGGTATTCCGCCCGGATGTGGACGCTGTGGCTGCTGTTGCTGGCCCTTCCGATGGCCGCGTTTTTCGGCGGCTGCGCGTCGCTGGCGCAGGCATGGACGCCGCGTTTCGTCTTCGTGGCCACGACGCTGCTATCGGCCGTGATCCTGGCGATCGTCGTCCTGCATATGGCCGCGAATTAACGGCCGTCCAAGGCTTATTTACCGCCCCACGTCTTGTGCGCGGTGGACACCACGAGCGCCAGCTTCTTCCACTGATCGTCTTCCGACAGAAGATTGCCCGCGGCAATTGACGCGAAGCCGCATTGCGGGCTGAGCGCAAGATGCTCGAGCGGCATGTAGCGCGCGGCCTCGTCGATCCGGCGGCGCAGCTCGTCTTCATGTTCGAGCGTGGGTTCTTTCGTCGTGATCAATCCGAGGACGACGTCCTTGCCGCGGGGCACGAGACGGAGCGGCTCGAAGCCGCCTGAGCGCGCGGTGTCGTACTCGAGCAGAAACCGATCGACCTCGAGCCGCGCGAAGAGCCGCTCGGCGATCGCGTCGTAGCCGCCTTCCGTGTACCAGCGGCTGCGGCTGTTGCCGCGGCAGATGTGGACGGCCAGCGTCACCCCGGGGCGCGCGAGGCCGGCCCACGCCGCGTTGTCGCCGGTGATGGCGTGTTCGAACGCCTTGTCGGGATCGCCGCCGGCGATCTGCATCCCGCGGCGATGTTCCGGATCGAGGTAGTGCGAGTAGAAGGGCGCGTCGAGCTGAATGTACGTCACGCCCTGCGAAATGAGCCAGGCGATCTCATCCCGGACGATGGCGACGAGGTCGGCCATCAGGGCATCGCGATCCTCGTAAAAGCGATCCGTGACGCCGGGTTTGAAGCCCGTCGGCACGAAGTTCGACGGCGCCGGCACGGTGACCTTGAACGGGGTCGCGCCCAGCGATTTCATGAACGGCACCTCGTGCGCCGTCAGCATCTCGCGCTTGCGCAATTTCGCGCCGACGATCTTCGCCGTCGTTTTTTCGGCGCCGCCGCCGGGACCGTGCCACTCGAGCATCACGCTGTCCGGCATGAAGCCGTCGACGGCATCGGCCATCCCCGTGAGCCACGAGTACCGCCGCATCTCGCCGTCGGTGAAGACGTCGAGGCCGATGTCGCGCTGACGCGCGACGGCGGCGCGAATCGACTCGTTCTCTTTCGCGCGCAGCACGGCCGGATCGAGCCGGCGCTGGGCCACGGCGTCGCGCGCCGCCAGAAGATCCGGCGGACGCAGCAGGCTGCCGACCTGTTCAGCACGCAGTCGCATAATCGATCCCTCAGCGGCCCTGTGGACGTCCGAAGGACGGATCGTCGGGAAGGAGTCCCGTGTTGCCCTGCCAGATCGAGGGCTCGGGGGGAGTGGTGCCGTTCCTGATCGCGTCGGCCGTGGCCTTCTCTTCGGCCCGCGCCGCGCTCAGAATGTTTCTCAGCGCGAAATTTCCTTCGTGGCACTCGTACGGAAAGATCTGATAGCCGGGCTGCGTGCTGAGCGGCACGGTCACCGTCCACGGCCTGGTCCACGTCTTCGGATCCTCGATCGTCGCCTCGTACTGAATCGTGTCGGCGCCGACGCGCGTGAATCGTTCGATGACGTGCAGCCGCTCGCTCGTCTGGTTCTGCCCGACGACGGTCTTGTCGGAGAAATTCGTCGTGTCGACGACGAGCGTGTCGCCGTCCCAGCGGCCGCGCGGGTCGCCCATGTACAGACGCACGTTCTTCGGCAGATGCGGACGGCCGTCGAGCGGCACGATGCGCGTCTCGTGAATCATCTCGTAGGAGATCGCGACATGGCCGGGGGTCTGCACGATGCGGAGGCCGTTGCCGTAGAGGGCGGGCATCGCCGCGAGGATGCCACGCGTGATGCAGCGATCCGAGATGCTGCGGTCTTCCCATGTCTGCGGCAGCCGGTTGCGAAGAACCGCAATGGCGGCGGCCCTCGCCTGCGCGTCCGCCGTCAGCGCCGGCGTGCGGCCGTCCGGCGGATCGACGACGAGTGACGTCTGACGGACAGTGCGCGTCCCGACTTCGCCGACGAACGTACCGGCGCCTGCCCGCGTATCGCCGCGCGTCTCGTCGTCTCTCCGCTTGCGCTCGGCGAATTCCTCGTCGGTCAGCAGCCGTCGTTCGCCGAACTGCGGGGGGCGCTGCATGGGCACGCTCCGCGCGTCATCGCTGGTAAAGACGCCCTGCAGATCGGGCGCGCCCCAGGCGGTGCGCGGCGCGGACCAGGGTTTGCGAGGCGCGGCGGTCTGCGCGGAAAGCGGCAGCGAGGTCAGCGCGGCGAGCGCGACGAGGGTGCAACGGCGCATGGCGCACATTCTAGATGAGATAACATGACTGCGCGACATGAAGCGTCATCCGATCTGGATCATTCTGTTCACCATTCTCATCGACACGCTGGGCATCGGCATCCTCGGTCCGATTCTTCCGCAGCTTCTCGGGAACCCGAACTCGCCGCATTACCTGCTGGGCGCGGGCGCCGACGTCAGGTCGGGCTATGTCATGTTCGGCTTCCTCGTCGCCGTGTATCCGGTGATGCAGTTCTTCGCGACGCCGATTCTCGGCCAGCTCTCCGATCGCTACGGCCGCAAGCCCGTGCTCGCGCTGTCGCTCGCCGGCACGTCGCTCGGCTACGCGCTCTTTGCGACCGGGATCGTGATCAAGAACATCCCGCTCCTGTTTGTCGCGCGCGCTCTCGACGGCATCACGGGCGGCAATCTGTCCGTCGCGCAGGCGTCCATCGCGGATGTGACGAAGCCCGAGGATCGGACCAAGAATTTCGGCCTCATCGGCGCCGCCTTCGGCGTCGGCTTCATCGTCGGGCCGTTCCTCGGCGGCGTGCTGGCGGATCCGTCGGTCGTCTCGTGGTTCAGCGCGTCCACGCCGTTCTGGTTTGCCGCGATGCTCGCCGCCGCGAACACGACGCAGGTGCTGCTGCAGTTTGACGAGACCAACCAGCACATCCGCCACTTCCCGATGCAGGTGTTCAAGGGCATCGCGAACATCGCCCGTGCCTACGGGATGCCGGAGCTGCGGACGATCTTCCTGACGTCGTTCTTCTTCAACGCCGGCTTCGGGTTCTTCATCGCGTTCTTCGGTCTGTTTCTGATCCACCGCTTCAACTTCAACGAAGCGCGGATCGGCAACTTCTTCGCGTGGGTCGGTCTCTGCGCCATCTTCACGCAGATCGTCACGACCCGCCGCGTCGCCGCGAAGTTCACCGAGGCGCAGGTGCTGAAGATCTCGCTCTTCGGCGTGGCGGGCGTGATGTTCGCCTATCTGCTGGCCCCGTCACCCGCGTGGCTCTTTCTGATCGCGCCGATCAGCTCGACCTTCAACGGCCTGTCGCTCGCGAACATGGGCGGACTGTTGAGCCGTTCGGTCGCCCCCCAGGTGCAGGGCGAGATTCTGGGCATCGGATCCAGCATCGCCGCGCTGGCGAACTCGCTGCCGCCGCTGCTCGGAGGATTCTTCGCCGCGTCGTTCGCGCCGGAAGCGCCGGTGCTCGCCGCCGGTGTGACGATGCTCGTCGCGTGGGCGATCTTCATCACCTTGTTCCGACCGGTGCCGGTGGCGGCGCGCGCGGTGCCGAACGTATGACCGATCGTCAGCTGCAGGCCTACGGCGAACTGGCGGTCAGGGTCGGCCTGAATCTTCGAGCGGGGCAGCGGCTGCTCATCATCGGCCCGCTGGCCAGCGGAGGCGTCTCGCTCGAAGCGGCGCCGCTCGTCCGGCGCATCGCGGCCAGTGCCTACCAGGCGGGCGCGTCGCTGGTCGAGACGATCTGGGGCGATGAAGTCATTCAGATGACGCGCTTCAGGCACGCGCCCAGCAATTCGTTCGGCGAGTTCTCGACGTGGCTGCCGAAGGCGCTCGTCGAACATGCCGAGGCGGGACACGCGATCATCTCGGTCTACGCAAACGATCCCGATCAACTGAAGGACGAGCCGCCGGAGCTGGTCAGCGCCGTGCAGCAGGCCGTGTCGAAGAGCGTGCGTCCGTTCAGGGAACTGATCTCGCGGAATCAGACGAACTGGACGGTTGTCGCCGCGGCCGGCGCCGGCTGGGCGGCGCGTGTCTTCCCCGATCTTCCCGCAAGCGAGCAGGCGTCGCGCCTCTGGGATGCAATAGGCCGGCTGTGCCGTCTCGATCGTCCGGATCCGGTGGCGGCCTGGGAAGAGCATCTCGAGGCGCTGGCGAAGCGGCGCGACTTCCTCAACGCGAAGCGATACGCGTCGCTGAGATACACGGCGCCGGGCACCGATCTGACCATCGGGCTTGCCGAAGGACATCTGTGGGTCGCCGGGCGATCCGAGAGCCGTGGCGGCATCACGTTCGCGCCGAACCTGCCGACGGAAGAAGTCTTCACGATGCCGCACAAAGATCGCGTCGACGGCGTCGTCCGCTCGTCGAAGCCGCTCAGCTACGGCGGGACCGTCATCGAAGACTTCAGCCTGACGTTCGAAGCAGGGCGCGTCACGAAGGTGACGGCGGCGCGCGGCGACGCGGTGCTTCGTCAGCTCGTCGACACCGATGCGGGCGCGGGACGGCTCGGCGAGGTGGCGCTGGTCCCGCACAGCTCGCCGGTCGCGCAGTCAGGCCTGCTGTTCTACAACACGCTCTTCGACGAGAACGCCGCGAGCCACGTCGCGCTCGGTTCGGCGTACAAGTTCACGCTCGGCGGCGGAGAGTCGATGACTGATGAGGCGTTCGAGCGCGCCGGCGGGAACCGCAGCGGCGTCCACGTCGATTTCATGATCGGCTCGAACGCGCTCGACATCGACGGCGTGATGGCGAACGGCTCGACCGAGCCGCTCATGCGCCGTGGCGAGTGGGCGCAGAAGGCGTAGGCAGGCCTAAAGGCCTGCACTGCGACTGGCTAAGAGCGCGAGCTCTTCCGCGTACAGCTTCTTCAGAAATCTCTTCGACATGAAGCGCTCGACGACGCCAGCGAGGCCGTCGCGCGATTCGAACTCCGAGTAGAAAGTCACGTCGCATCCGCCACCCGCACTGGCCGCGACCGTGAACGTCGTCTGCGACCCCGCGGGCTCGACGTTCGTCTCGACGAGCACCCGTCCAGGCTCCGGCTCTGTCACGACCGCACGGCATTTCGTCACCTGTCCGTACGCGTGCACGTCGAAGCGGATGATCGTGCCCGCGCCGACACCGCCTTGCTCGACGACGAGGTTGCGGAATGGCTTCGGCAGGATGCTCGGATGCCCGGCGTGATAGTCCGCGATGATGCCGTAGACGCGATCGGGCGGAGCGTCCATGTGCCTGGATGCCTGCACGGTGTACTTCGTGGGCATCGTTACATCCGTCTAGAGGGCGAGCGGAGCGAGCGGAATCGGTCCGCTCGACGTCGCGTCGCCTGTCACCATACGCCGGAGATATCCCGCCTGGCCCAGATGAAAGCCCGCATGCGAACACAGGTGCACGAGAAACGTGCCGGTCCGGAATTTCGAGCCCATTACGGCTTCAGGAAATTCCTGATCGAGCGTGGCGTCTGATACCGCCGGCAGGACTGCGCGGACCACGGCGATGGCCGCATCAAGCTCAGCGTAGATCTCAGCGCGCGAACCCGACGTGCGGCCGAATTCCAGCTCGCGATTGCGGACGTAGCCGGTGCGGCCGAGCAGCGTGCCGATGAAGTATTGGAGGTTGCCGGAAAGATGCAGCGCGAGGTTGCCCGCCGAGTTCGTGATGCCGGGCACGGTCTTCCAGACGCTCGCATCGTCCGGAAACAGGGCGAGCTCGCGCTTGAAACCTTCGAGCTCGCGGGCGAGGCTCAGCGCGAAATCAGCGGCGGTCTGGCTCACTGCCGGTCTTGATGAACGTCCCCGCGCGCATTTCGGCCATCGCCTGGCGCAACTCGGCTTCGGTGTTCATCACGATGGGGCCGTACCACGCGACCGGCTCTTCGATCGGCTTGCCCGAGACGAGCAGGAAGCGGATGCCCTGGTCGCCGGCCTGCACGGTGACCTCGTCGCCGCGATCGAACAGGATCAAGGATCGATTGGCCACAACATCGTTGCCAGGACCGCCGCCCGATGTCGCGCCGCCCATGCTGTCGGTTTTCACCGCGCGGGGCTCCGACGCGTTCCTGAACGATCCCGATCCCGCGAAGACGTATGCGAAGGCATGGCGGGTGGTTTCGACCTGCAGCGTCTTGCGCTTGCCGGGCGGCACCGAGACGTCGATGTAAATCGGATCCGCGGCGATGCCGTCGACCGGTCCGCTGGTGCCCCAGAAGCTTCCGCACACGATGCGCACGCTCGTGCCGTCGTCATCGGTGACAACTGGAACGTCCTTGCTCTGGACGTCCTGATAGCGCGGTGTGGTCATCTTGAGCGACGAGGGGAGATTGGCCCAGAGCTGGAAGCCGTGCATGCGGCCCTGCTCGTCGCCCTTCGGCATTTCCTGATGGATGATGCCGCTGCCCGCCGTCATCCACTGCACGTCGCCGCCCGCCAGCGTCCCGCGGTTGCCGAGGCTGTCGCCGTGTTCGACGGCGCCGGCCAGAACGTAGGTGATGGTTTCGATGCCGCGGTGGGGATGCCAGGGAAAGCCGGCGAGGTATTCATCAGGGTTGTCGTTGCGAAAATCGTCGAAGAGCAGAAACGGGTCGAATTCTTTCGGGTCGCCGAACCCGAAGCCGCGCTGCAGGTGCACGCCCGCGCCTTCGAGCGTCGGCCGCGGCTGAATGACTCGTTTGATGGGCCTGATGGACATTTCCTGAGTATATACTTTCGCCATGAAAAAGAACGCGATGGCCCGTTTGTCACTGGCAGGTGTGATGGTCGCGGCGATGTGCGTGGTGTACCTGCATGCGCAGTTCGGCAATGCGCCGTCCAAGCTCAATACGGTCAAGATTGCCGACGACCTGTTCGTCATCCACAACGATTTCGTGCCGGGGAACACCACGGCGCTCATCACGAACGAAGGCGTCGTCCTCGTCGACGACAAGTTCGAGATCGACTTCGCGAACATCGTCGCTGAGGTCAAGAAGCTGACGAACCAGCCGATCAAGTACGTCATCAACACGCATCATCACGGCGACCACAGCGGCGGCAACGCGAAGATGCAGGCGATGAACGTCCAGGTCGTCGCGTCCGAAGAGGCGCGCGAGAACATGGTCGACGGCAAGCAGCCCGGTCTGCCGACGATGGTGTTCGAGCATCATGCGCACATCTACCTGGGCGGCAAGAACGTCGAGCTCTATCACTTCGGCCGCTCGCACACCAACGGCGACGTCGTCGTGCTCTTCCCGGCGCAGCGCACGCTGGCCGCGGGCGACATGTTCACGTACGGCGACGACGTGCCGGAGCTGATTGACTATTCGGGCGGCGGCAGCGCGAAAGAGTGGACGTCGACGCTCGACTCGGCGCTGCAGCTCGACTTCAACAACGTCGTGCCCGGCCACGGCAACGTGACGAGCAAATCCGAGATGCGGAAGTTCCGCGACAGCACGCTGCGGCTGCGCAACCGCGTCCACGAGATGATCGGCCAGAAGAAGACGCGCGACGAGATCGCGACGATGCTGAAAACCGAGTTCCACTGGGCGCAGCTGCATCTCGACCGCGGTCTGGACGGCGCACTCGCCGAGCTGCAGTAGCCCATGCGCCGGGCCGCTGCGGTTCTGGCCGTCGTTGCGTGTGTCGCGGGAGGCCGTCCCGCGGCCGCGGAGATGATCGAGAAGCACGGTACGTTCGGCGGGCTGAACGTCACTTACAAGGTCGTGCTGCCCGACGGCTTCGATCCGGCACGCGCGTATCCCGCCGTGCTCGTCTTCACCGGCGGACCGCAGACGCTGCAGATGGCCGGCAACACGCTCGAGGCCGACTGGCGGCGCGAGGGCGAGCGGCGCGGTTATCTGCTGTTCAGTCCGGGCACGCCTGACGGAAGCCTGTTTTTCGAAGGCGCCGATCGGATTTTTCCGGAATTTCTCGATCGCATCCTGCACGACTACAAAATCGCCGGCGGCAAGCTTCACGTCGCCGGACATTCAAACGGCGGTCTGAGCGCGTTTCACGTCGCGGCCCGGTATCCGCAGTATTTCACGACGCTGACGGGGTATCCGGGGCTGCTCGACGGACCGGATCAGGCGAAGGCCGGCGCCATCAAGCCGATGTGCGTGTTCATGCACGTCGGGGATCGCGACAGCGGATGGATGCCCGCGATGCAGGAACAGGCGGCGGCGCTCAAACGCCAGGGATTCCGCATTCAGATCGCCGTCGAGAAGAACCAGGTCCACCGCCTCAAGGCGGCGGAGATCAATCTGTCGGCGAGGCTCTTCGACGAGATTGAAAGCTGCAAGTAGGCCGCGCGCGCGCGACGGCGCGCGTGCGGGCGTGCTGCTGACCGCGGCGCTTGTCGCGGTCTCCTTTCTCGGATGGAAGGCCGCGGGCCTGCCATTCGCTCCCTTCGACATCTTCGACTGGATCGTCCGCCTGCTTCCGGGCGGCCTCGTGACGTCTGCGATCGAATCGAGCGTCGCCATCAGCCGCACGTTCGGCGTGACGAACATCAGCGCGGCGGCGAAGGCCGGCGATCAGGGGCTGGCCATCGCCGGCCTGCTGGCGACCGGCGTCGTCGCGGGCGCGGTGTTGTTCGCCGTCCTGTCGCTGTCGGGCGAGCCGGCGCTGCTCTTCGGCGGCATCCTTGGCGCGATGCTCGGCGGCCTCGCGCTCATCGCCGAATATCGTCTTCAGCGCCTGCCGTCCGGATCGTTCGTGCCTGGCGCGTGGGTGTTCACGACGTTCGTTGGCTGGGGAATCGCGTTTGGTTGGACGTACGACAGACTCTCCGCCGCAGAGGAAACGAAGGAGACAGAGGCAAACGTCTTCAGGCGGAAATTCCTCATCACGCTGGGCCGCGCGACGGCCGCGCTCACTGCCGCGTCCACGCTCGGCGGACTTGTCGCGGGACGATGGGGAAGAGCGATTGCCGGACGGCGATGGTCGGACGATCATTCGTTGCCCAACGCGGCGTCAACCGTGACAGCCGTCCCAGGCACAAGAGCCGAGCTCACCCCGATCGAAGACTTCTATCGCATCGACACCGACACGCGCGCGCCGGCGCTCGACGGCGATCGCTGGCGGCTCGCGATTGGCGGTCTCGTCGATCGGCCGCAGTTGTCGACGCTCGCCGACATGCACGCGATCGAGCCGGTTCATGTGTTTGCGACTTTGTCGTGTATCTCAAATCCGCCGGGCGGCGATTTGATCAGCACCACGCGGTGGACCGGCGTCAGCCTGCGGCGCCTCCTGCCGCGCCTCGCGCTGCGGCCGTCGGCGACGCACCTCAAGATCACATCCGCCGACGGATTCTTCGAAGTCATCTCAGTCGATACGATTCGCGCCGACGAGCGCGCGATGCTCGCATACGCGTGGGACGGCGTGCCGCTGCCGGCCGAGCATGGGTTCCCGCTGCGGCTTTTCGTGCCGGACCTGTACGGCATGAAGCAGCCGAAATGGATCGTCGGCATCGAGGCCGTCAGCCGGTGGGAGCCGGGCTACTGGGTCGTGCGCGGTTGGAGCAAGGACGGCCTCGTCGCCACATCGTCTGCGATCGATGTGGTGTCGGCCGAAGGCGGGACCGTGCAGCTTGGCGGCGTCGCGTTCGCGGGCGCGGGCGGGATTTCGAAAGTGGAAGTGCGCGTGGATGAAGGGGAGTGGCATGATGCGGAATTGCGCCAGCCACTGTCGGCGGCGACCTGGGTCGTGTGGCGGGCGACTCTGCCGGCCTCAGCCGGCCAACATCTATATAAGGTGCGCGCGTTCGACGGTGAAGGCCGGCCGCAAGCCGCCGCGTTTCACGGTACTTCCCGGCCGTAGAAGTAGCGTCTGCCCGCGCGATAGACGCCGCCGTTGGCGGCCAGCCACCGCTCCCAGCCCCTGAGGGCTTTCAGTCGCGGGCGCCGGCCGAAATCCTGTCCCGTCCAGTTGCGGAGATTGTTCAGGACGCCGTCGGGGAGATCGCCCCTCGAGGCCTTCAGCAGTCGCACGAACACCGACGGATGAGCGAGCTCGCCGATGGCGTAGACCGATGCGGGATCGAAGCGCGCGGACGCGGTCTTCCACCATGCGCCGACCTTCGCGGATTCCTCCGGATCTTCGTTCTCGCCGAAGTCTTCGTCGGCGAGCAGCGTCAGCACCTCTTCGCCGAGCACCTCGTACAGCGATGCGCGCGCATTGCCGCGTCCCGCGACCTCGCTGTCGTTCAACGCCGCAATGAGCGCCGGCACGACAGCAGGACGTCCTATGGCGGCCAGCGCGACGATCGCCTGGCTGCGATTGTCCGAAACCGTGTCGCCGACGGCCATCCGGCTCAAGGACTCGATCGCTGTCGAGAAGCCGATCTGCTGACAGCAGTACGCCGCCCGCAGGCGGACGTCGTTGTCGGTGTCCCCCAACCCCTCCAAGATCGCGGGCACGCCGCCGAGATCGCCTGCTCGAGCGCGTTCGACGGCCTGCCTGAGTTCTGCGTCTGTCATCGCTTTCGGTTCTTTGGAATCCGGCTCCCCGGCACGTCCTTCTTGTTCCAGTAGATCAAATCCCATTCCGTTTCAGTGAAGCGCTTTGAGAATCCGCGGCCGACAGCGTTCCACCAATTCGAGTACTCCTGATGCACCGCCTTGGGCAGGGGGAACACATTATCGACGACGCTGTCGCCGCCCATGAACACGGGTTTGATGTGATGCACTTCCCATGCCTTGCCGTTCGCGTCGACCGGCCATTTCCCGCCGGCCGCGTCCCAGGCCAGGTCGAATTCGGGGAAGGTGCCGCGCGGCTTCGAAAGCACCAGGTCGCGCAACAGCTGCGGATTGCGATCCACGCCGACGAGCGCCGCCTTTTGCACGCGAAACGGCCCTTTCGGCATTGGGACGCCGTGCTTCTTGGGATACGGCCCCGCCTCGCTCTCCACGCGCGCCGGCAGCTTGATGCGACATACGATGCTGGCAAGCTCGCACGACTCGCCAAGTGTTTCTTCGAACTTCTCGACCACCTTCGCCGGTCCTGCTTCGAGCGGTGCTTTCTCCTGCTCGGACAGCTCCTCGAACGCGCGCTCTTCCGCGATCTTGTCGGAGATCTCCGGATGGGTCTCCTTGATCTGCTTGGCCCGCGCCTTGACCTTGCCGACGATCTTTGCGATCCCCTCCGTGACGAGCACCATCAGGATCTGAATCGCACCGGCCGTGAGCACTTCGGCCAGATCCGCGGACGACAGCTGGAGATGGCCGACGTCCTTCGCGTTGAGCACTCCTCTGATCGCCGTGACGAGCTGATCGAGCAGTTCGATGACGTCCCGGGCCGTCGTCAGGAGCAGGTAGACGCCGACGGCGATGTCGAGCGGCGGGATCGACCCCGCAATGAGGATGACCGCCAGTCCCGCAAGCGTTTCGGCCTTCTGCTCCCACATCGCCCGCGCCATCTCCCACGCGGCGCCGCCGAAGTACCCGTTCTCGATCGCCCACGCGAGCGCCGAAACGAAGTGCTCGCCTTCGCCGCCGGTGGCGACGTAGCCGTCCGCCTGCAGGAGCGCTTCGTCGAAGAGCTGCGACGCCTGCGCCCAGCCGGCCAAGATGCCGATGAGCGCGCCCACTGCGCTCCATTCGCCGGCCACCAGCGCCGCGTCCTTCAGCGCCATGACGCGGGTTTCCGCGTCCTGGAGTTCCTCCTGGGACGTAGCCATGCGGCCGCGCGCGTACTCCGCCAGCTGGTCCAGGATGTCGGCCTTGTTGTCGCTGAAGTCGAGGTAGTCGTCGTAGTTGACGATGAGATTGCCGCTGGCGATCTTCCCGGTGATCTCGGTGACCGCGGCTTCCCACCCGATCGCAAACCCCGTCACGAATGTCGCTTGCGTGAAGAGGACGCCGTGCTGCGCGAAATCGCGGACGGGCGACGGGTTCTTCGAGGCGGCGTCGCTGATTCGGAGCATGAACCCCGGCAGCCGGTGGTGCCGCTGCTCGAACGCCACCGGCAAACCGTGCAGGTAGATGCCCGACGGCAGCGTCACGGCCTCCTGCGACAGCTTCTCGCGCTGCTTGAGCCAATCGGCCATGACCTCCATGACGCCGAAGCCGAGCGTGAGCAGGTCGTGGACGCGGCTGGCCCACGTTTCCGGAAAGGCCTCGGTGTAAGACTCCACCGCCCATTCGCCCGTGCGCGCGATGATTGTCTCTTCTGAATCGGCGTCGTCTTCGGCCTTCGAGATGAAGGCGTTCAGCGCGTCTTCGTTGGGAAATGTGTCGCCATCGGGGACTGTCTCCAGCAGGATGATCACGCGATACGCGAAGGCGGCGTTGTAGTTGTCGCCTTCCGCAATCAGTTCCTCGTAGGTCAACCACCAGTCTTCTTCGGCCTGCCTGAGCCGCTGGTCGAGATCTCCGCCCGCGCGCTGCACGGCGGCCGACGCGCCGCCTTGCTGGACGACGTGCGTGAGCTCGTGCGCCAGAAGATGCTGGCCGGACGCCGTCGACGGCGCGTACCGATCGGCGCCGAACACGATATCGCTGCCGACTGTGTACGCGTGGGCGTTGATCGACTTCGCTGACCTGGCGGCGTCGGCGTCCGTGTGCACGCGCACGTCGCTGAAGTCGCGGCTGAAACGCGCCTCCATCGTGGTGCGGGTCGCACGATCGAGCGGACTGCCGCCGCCGCTCGTGCCGCGTGCCACGGCAGCCGAGACATCTCCGGCACGCGATCTGGCGCCGCCGCACACGGCGCATGCCTGTGGTGACGCGCCTCGCGCCGGCTCGGAGATCCTCGGACTGGACGCGCCGGCGTCCGGCATGCGCATCACGTGATCGGCGACACGCTCGGCTTCGCGTTCGGCGGGATCCGTGGGTGCGCTGACCGTCAGCTTGGCCTGGAAAAAGCGCTGGACGTGCTCCTCGTCTTCAGCGGCGCACGCCGCGCACTTGCGCTGAAGGAGGCCGCCGCCGAGCGCCACGCTTCGCCAGACGGCGTTCACGGCCGGAGCCGCGCCGGCGCGCGGCGCGGCCGGACGCTTGTCCGGCCCCGGCTGTTTCCGCGCCTCGCGCTGCGCTGTCTGCATCTACTGCCCGATGAGGATCACATGATCGAAGTCGTCTGGATTCTGCCCGAGCTTCTTGATGGCCGCCCGGACCTCGTTCGTCATCCTGCCCACGTGCGGCTTCAAGCCGCCGGCCATCGGCACAGCCGATTTGAGCGAGTTGTGCAGCGAGTTGATCTGCGTGCCGGCCTCGGCATCTGGAGTGCCGCTGGTGTACAGCGACATCCTGCTGATGCTCTTCTCCGGGCCCAGCGCCTCGATGACGCCTTCGGTCGGCATCTTCGTGAGGTCGCCGTGATAGGGCAGCGCCTGCTTCGGAACGAACATGCCGCCGTCGTACGTCCCGGTGATGACGAGACCGTCCTTCTTGTCGGCGTCGACCGTAATGAACACCATGATGCCGTCGGCATCCGGCGGCACGGCGTTCTCCGGGTACGGCGCGATGATGGTTTGCTCCGTGTCCGCGTCCCGTCCGCCGACGAACTCCTCCACGCCAATCAGCCGTGCGGTCTGCACGTCGTCGCTCACGTCGCCGACCGATCCGATCGCGGCGTAGTAGATCGTCCGGCCCGGAGCGAACGAGCGCCAGTCGGCCATGTCGAGATCGGTGTGCGGCGTGACGCTGTCGTTCTCGTACGTCAGCACGGCTGCGGCCCGATCCTCCTGATCGGCGAGCAGCCTGTTGATCCAGTCGGCCATACGTGTGCGATCGATCGTCCGGAGTCCGCTCTCGAAAATCGCGCGCACGAGGGCCGCCTGCTCGAACGTCTTGCAGGTCATGTTCAGCACGCGATAGCGGCGCAGCTGCGGGGCCGCGACAGGCGCGACGGCCGCGCTGCACTGCTTTTCGCGCCGCTTCATGAACATGACCCAGTCGCGAACCGCGTCAATCGTCAGCTCCGCGGCGGCCGGGCCGGCCGCAGGGAAGAGCTGCGCGTCCGCCTGCGCTTTGATCTCCGGCTCGCTCACGATGAGCGCGGCCTGGACGAGATCGAGGCCGGCCTCCGCGAGCTGGTGCGCGCGGTTCGCCGGGTTGGCCGCGTCCGCGTCGCGCGTGAGCGTGACGTGGCCCATGCGGTGGCCAAGGACCGCGCCCGGCTCACCGAGGAAGTCCAGCCAATATTCGATCTCCGACGCGCCCTGGGGGCCGCGGCCGAAGCGGATCGACGCGTGCTTCGCGAGCGGCGCGTGGACCTCGAGCGTGCTGATGCCGTCCACGTCGTCGGGGCTCGACGTCACGGTTGCGGGCCAGCTCCCGCGCTCGGTGATCAAATACTCCGTCGTCCTGGCGTCGGGCTGGTCTTCCTTGAGAATGCCGAGCGAGTAGATGCCGCTGAGCGTGCCGTGGCGCCTGATCCCGCGCTGCGATTGCGTGACGTTCGCGATCGACAGCGTGCCGTGGAAGGCGATCTCAAACGCATCCGGCGCTTCGGGCCGCGAGGTCAGTACCGCGCGGAAGTCGATCGCCGTGCGCTCGCCGCGCTCGAGCGTGGTCATCGGCTGATCGGACTGCGCGGTCAGCCAGAGGCCGTCGACGCTCTCGCGCCGATGCGTGTCCGCGGCGAGATGTCCGGTCTGGCGCGCTTTGCCGCGCAGCATGCTCTCGGTAATCGCGCGAGCCGCCGTCGCTTCCTGATCGGCTTTGCCGTAGAACCTGTTGTCGTTCAGCCGCTGTTCTTTGAAGAACGGGTTGGACTGGACGTCCGGATCCCAGGTCATCGTCTTGGCTTTCTTGCCCACCTGACCCTTGGCGATCTCCTGCAGCTTCTGAATCACGCCCTCGGCGAGCCCCACGCCAGCCAGGTAGAGCGCCGACCCGCCCGAATCGAGCGTCGCCTCGCGCGCCGCGCCGCGGCCGGCGAACCCGCCGATCTGTTTCGCGCTGAACTTGACGGTGGCGTCGTACAGATCGCCGGCCGGAGGCGCGGCGCCCGGGCGGCCGTCGGGCACGAAGACGTCCACGTGCGGCTTGTTCGACGGGTCGTCGAGGCCCTGGATCAGTGAAATGCGATCCATGTGCTGCGCTTCCTCGACTTTGTGCGCGATGAAGTCCGCCGACGCGATACAGAAGCGAAGGTCGAGCCCCGCGCCGAGGAGCGCGCGCACCTGATCGTTGACCGTGACGCCTGTGTTCGTCTCGACGGGCAGGTAGCCCGCGGGGGGCAGCTCGATGATGCCTTCGTCGATGAGCCTGCGTTCGCCGGGCGCGATCGGCCTGATGGGTTTGTACGGCTTGAGGACGTACGGCCCGTCCTCCTTCTCCTTGAGTTTTTTCCACTGTCCTGCGAGCTTCTCGAACTGGGGCTCATAGAGCTTCTTCGATCCGCCGCCCTTGGCCTGCTCGCTCATCGCTTCGAACATGTTCGCGGTGTCCGCCAGGAGCTGATAGTGCACCTGGCTGATCGGGACCGCGATCGCCTTCCGCTCCCCGAGCACGTCGGCGAGATGGCACTGAAACTGGAGGATCTGCGCGAGGAACACGTCCATCGGGCGCATGCGCATCTTCCACTGCCAGTACCGCTGCGGCGGCGCTTCCATCCGTTCGCGGCGGACGGTCCACGCGTCGAGGAAGACGGTCGTCGATCCGGATCGCGCGACGATGGCGAGGGGCACTTCGCAGCAGTCCTTCGTGTAGCCCGCGCCGAGGCACCACGCGTCGGACAGAAGCCCCGGGCGCGACAGCGAGTCGGGGTGGCGCAGCACTTCATCGGCGAACCACGAGTGCGCGATCTTCGAGCGCAGGTATTTGTCGCCGTTGATGTCGACGGCGGTCGACACCGGATACGGCGTGACGAGCGACAGCGGGATCGCGCGCAGGACGACACCGTCGAGCCGGTACTTCTTGTCGGTGGTCGTGATGCACGCGTCCTCGCACAGCTTGCCGTAGACGTCCGCCTGCCCGCATCGCGCTTCGGCCGGACAGATCGCGATGACATATACGTCGCTGACCGCCGTCACCGTCGGCGGCGTCTGCGTCGTCGGGATCTCGATGCAGTCCGCGAAGGCGCCCGGGCCTGTTTTGCCGCTGGCATCCGGCGTCGACACTCCCGCGGGCTTCGACCGCTCGATCAGTTCGGCGACGCTCTGCGTGATGGTCGACGACAGCAGGAGCACGGTGCCCGACGGATCCATCGCGAGGCCGGGCCCGATCTGAATCGTGTCGCCGTCAATCCTGGTCGTGTCGTAGCCGTACACGACGCCCGGGCCGAGCCCCTGATTGGAGATCGCCACGAGCTGGCGCAGGTAGCGCTGCTCGACGTCGAAGTCGTCGGCGCGGAGGAACTTCCCGTCGAAGTAGTTCAGCCGCTTCAGCGGCGTGCGCTGGTCGATCACCGTCACGCCGCCGCCGTCGTCGTTCGTCACGACCAGGGACGAGCCGTTGCTGTTGGGTGAAGTCGCGCTCGTGGGCATCGCTAGCTCCTCGTTTTCCTGAACATCATCACGAAGTCGTTGCCGTCGTCTTTGGCCGTGCGTCCCGTCGCGCCGAGCGGCGTGTAGTCGTGCGCGGAGACGAGCGGCGTGGCGCCCGTGCCGCGCGCGACGAGCCGCACGA
>Ga0153915_10001695_pt1 | contig 20274 bp, 19 predicted proteins | sample Opewatmetagenome_2_FD_107003 | JGI IMG/M metagenome (GOLD analysis project Ga0153915, IMG submission 107003) | Freshwater wetland microbial communities from Ohio, USA - Open water 3 Core 3 Depth 3 metaG | ecosystem: Environmental > Aquatic > Freshwater > Wetlands | place: USA: Ohio, Lake Erie...
AACTTGTTGAGCTTCACCAGATTCTCGATCGGTTGCGGCGCGATGTTCTTGCCGCCCGCGGTGACGATGATGTCCTTCTTGCGGTCGGTGATGCTGAGGTAGCCGTCCGCGTCGAGCGTGCCGATGTCGCCGGTGTGGAACCAGCCGTCGGGGTCGATCGCCTCGCGGGTCGCCTCGGGCTGGTGGTAATAGCCCTGCATGATGTTGGGCCCGCGGGCGAGGATCTCGCCGTCCTCGGCGATGCGGACCTCGACCCCCTGGATCGGCTTCCCGACGGTGCCAATGCGGATCGCGTCGACCGGGTTCACGGAAATCACGGGGGAGGTCTCGGTGAGCCCGTAGCCCTCCACGATCGGCAGGCCCGCGGCAAGGAAGAACTTGGCGATCTCGGGAGAGAGCGGGGCGGCGCCCGACACGAAGAACCGGATCCGCCCGCCGACGCGCGCCTTCAGCTTGGAGAAGACCAGCCGGTCGGCGATGCGCTTCTTGAAGGCGAGGCCGGCCGGCACCGGCTGCTTGGCCAGCACGCGATCGGCCCACGCCTCCGCGTTCCGTTTGGCCCAGAAGAAGATCTTCCGCTTGAGCCCGCCGCCCGCGAGCGCGTTCTCCAGCACCCGCGCGTAGACCTTCTCGTAGATCCGCGGCACGAAGATCGCCACCGTGGGTCGCACCTCCTGGAGGTTCGGCGCGATCGTGTCGAGGCTCTCGGCGTAGCAGATGGTCACGCCGGCCGCGAAGAGCGTGTAGTGTCCCGCCAGGCGCTCGAAGCTGTGGGACAGCGGGAGCACGGACAGCGCCGCGTCGGTCACGCCGACCGGGAGCACGGTCAGACAGGCCTCGACATTCGACGCGAAGTTGCCGTGCGTGAGCATCACGCCCTTGGGATCGCCGGTGGTCCCCGAGGTGTAGATCAGCGTCGCGAGGTCCGACGCGGTCACGGCGAGCGCGTCCTCACGGTACGTGGGGTACCTGCGTTCGGCGGCCGCGCCACGTTGCTGGAGGGACTGCAGCGTGATGACGCCCGGCGCATCCACCGTGCCCTCGAACAGGATCACGTGCGCGAGGGCGGGAGCCTCCCCGCGGGTCGCCGCGATCTTCTCGTATTGCGTCAGGTCTGAGACGAATACCGCGACGGCTCCCGAGTCGCGCAGCGGGTAGATCGCCTGCCTGGCCGGCAGGGTGGGATACACCGGGACATCGGTGCAGCGGGCCGTGAGGCACGCGTAGTCCGCGACGGCCCATTCCGGCCGGTTGGACGACAGGATGCCGACGCGGTCGCCGGGGCGGATCCCCAGCTCACGCAGCCCGAGGGCGGTGTGCTTGACCCGGCGGGCCAGCTCCTGATGGGTGATGTCGTGCCACACGCCCCCGGTCTTGAACCTGAGCGCCGCCGACTTCGAGCCGAACGCGTCCACCGTGGCGAAGAACAGCTCGTTGACGGTCTTGGGCATGCGTGGATCCTCCCTCTGCCGTGGGCCGTCGCGTCCTCAGTTCGCCAGGAACAGGACGGTGAAGCGCACGGGCGAGCCGGTGACGGTGTCGCCGCGCGCCGTGAAGGCGAACGCGTCGACGAGGATGCTGTCGGGTTGCACGAAGCCGCTGATGCGGCGCGCGATCACGCGCGCCTGGCCGGTCGGCCCGGAGAGCACGATGACCGCGTAGGGGTCGGCCGTCGTGGAGGTATCGCCCGGCGCGGCCAGGGCGACGCCCGCGGCCGCCGCCGAGCCGGGGGCCGGGTCGACCAGCTGGAACGCCACGCGCTTGGCGGCCAGTCCCTTGGCCGTGTCGGGCACGGTCGTGAGGTCATAGACCATCGCGATGAGCGGTGGGGACGAGTCCGCGTCCGCGGCGACCGTCACCCGGGTGGGCTCGACACCGGCCACGGAGTCCGGGGCGCCCGTCACCGTCACCCGCACCGGTGTGCTCATCCGGAGATCGTCCGCGCGTCCCTGCACGCTCCACGGGCCGCCGGGCGATACCGCGGTGATCAGACCCGTGAGCGTGTCCAGGGTGAAGCCGACGACCGTCGTGTCGAGGGCGAGCACCTGCCAGACGACCGGGACCTCCGGCAGCGGGTTGCCATCGATGTCGAGGGCCAGCGCGGTCAGCCGCAGCGTGTCACCCTCCTCGACGGACGGGGTCAGCGATCCCTGGTACTGGATCGCCACCACGGTGCCGAAGGTGCCCGTGATGGCGCTGCACCCCAGCGCCAGCAGCGAGAACGCCGCGCGGCGTCTCAGGCGTGACTCCCGGCGTCGAGCTCGCCCAGCGCCCGCTCGGCGTGCTGAATCCAGCGCGCGGCGTCCGGGCCGCGCGGCGGGTGCCCCAGGAAGGCCCGGAGATGACGCGCCGCCGTCTCCGCGTCGCCACGCCGGATCAGCAGGAACGCGATGCCGTAATGCGCGCCAGCCAGCGTGGCATCCACCTCGAGGGCCCGCCGGTACACGCGGATCGCCTCGTCGATCCGGTTCGTCTTGGTGAACGCGATCGCCATGTTCTGCAGAACGCGGAGGTCGTTGGGATGATCGCGCAGCGCCAGACGATACGAGGTGAGCGCCGCGTCGTAGTCACCCTGACGCTCCAGCGCGAGCGCCTCGTTCAGGTAATCGAGCCGCTGCGGCTGCAGCCCTTCGCGGCGGCGTCCGAAGAGGCGTTTCCAGAAGGACATGTGAGCGTCAAGATATGGCTCGCCCAAGGGCTTGGCAACGCGCGGCCGCGCCGTTGTGCTTGCCCCCGCCGCGGGAGGCGCGTAGTATCCGCCACATGACCCCGCGCCCGTCCCCCGGCACCCCGCGAGAGGTGCTCGAAATCGACTGGACCTTCTTCGGCGAGCTGTGCCGCGGACTCGCGCTGCGTGTCGCGGCGACGTTCGATCCCGAGATCGTGGTGGGGATCGCCAAGGCGGGCGTCATCCCCGGGGCGGTCGTGGCGTCGATCCTTCAGCGCGATTTCACGTCCATGGCCGTGACGCGCTCGCGCGCCGACGTCCGACCGACGCTCGTGACGGCGCCCCCCCCCGCCTCGGTGCGCGGGCGCCGCGTGCTGATCGTGGATGAGACGTGCGACTCGGGGGATACGCTCAAGTTGGCGCTCGCCACGGTCAAGGAGCTGCGACCGGCCGAAGTCCGCACCGCGGTGTCGTTCCGCACGGGCCAGTTCGAGCCGGATTTTGCCGCGCTCGCCACGGAGAACTCGATCATTCTGCCGTGGGATCGGGAGGTCGTGATCGGGGGCGAGCTGGTGATGCGTCCCGACTATGCCGCCTGGCTGGCCGGAGGTCAGCCCGCCAAGACGTCGCGATAGTCCCGCCCCGCACTCACGGCGTCGTAGACCGCCTGCAGCATCTCGGGAGATCCGGCCAGGAAGCGGCAGCGCGTGTCATTGCGGCTGCGGCACTCGATTTCCATCACCGCGACGTTCTGTTCGGCCAGGCGGCCGAGAAACCCGGCGAGCAGCCCAGCGGTCACGTGACACGCCGGCGCGAACGCGTTCGCCTGGGGATCCGCCTCGGCCCAGTCGCTCGAGTCGATCGTCAGGCTGCCCATTCCCATGCGCTCGACCCGGAGGTGGCCCCACCCCAGGCTGCGGAAGTACTCGCCGAGCAGATCGCCCAGGTGCCGCGCGTCGAGATCCGCCGGGTCGTGCACGCCCGTCCGCGCCGCGAGCCACCCCGTGAACCCGTCGTACAGCTCGTCGCCGGCCGCGTAGCCCGCTTCCTGCAGGGCGGCGCCGGTCTGCTCGCCGAAATCGCGTTCCAGGATGGTCCGCAGCCGGTGCAGCATGCGGCTGCCGATGCCGAGCACGGTGCCATCGAATGCCGTCATCGTCCTTTCCCTTCCTCCGCGAGCACGGCCATGGTGATGTCCACCAGCCGGTCCAGCTCCTCCCCGGACGCGAGACCGAGCTCCTCCTCCTGCAGGCGCCCGTGGCGCTCGACCACGGCGCCCGTGAGGCGCCGCAGGAAGTCGATCAGGGCCAGACGCTCCCGCTCCGTGCGGCGCGCCGCCTCGGCCTGCTCCCCGTGCCGCCGCAGCAGCCGCTCGTAGCGATAGACCACACGCAGGGCCTTGGCCGCGAGCAGGCCCACGGCCTGCGTGAACGCGACATCGTCCTCGGAGAAACTGGGCCCGTCTCGGAACGTCCGCAGGAAGATGGCGCCAATCGCCACACGGCGCCACGTGATCGGGACTACGGTAATGGTCCGCACCTTCCGGCTGGCGAGCGGGCCCCGGATGTGGGCGAGATGCGGGTCGCTCTGCGCATCGGGAATGAACACCGTCTCCCCCGACTGCAGCGCCCGCTTGAGCTCCGGGTACCGCTCCAGGTCCACTACGTAATTGCGAATGCTCGGGTCCTCGAACGACGCGACCAGCCGCGCCGTGCGCGACCCGCGCTCCGCCAGGAAGATGGAGCAGCGGTCCAGGCCAAGGGCCTCGCCGAGCTTCTGCGTAATGGTCTGGAGCAGATCGACGAAATTGAGGGTGCCGGAGATGCCCTGCAGGATCTCCACCAACGCCACGAGTTGGCGGCGCTCGCGCTCCAGGTCCTGCACGCGGGCCTCGAGGCGCGCGATGGCGGCGGCGGGATTCTCCAGCGTGCGCTCAGGCATGGCCGTCAACTTGGGAAAAAAGTACGTGAAGTTTGGCGCTCTCGACGGAGCCGCGTCAAGACGGTAACATTCGATTGCATGCGGAGATACCTGCCGGGAGGGCACGATGAGCAAGGATGAGCGGTCGGAAGGACCGGAGCCCGAGGAGCCCGAGGAGCCCGACGAGGAGCCCGACGAAGGGGTCGGCGGCGGTGGCGCACTCGGATTCCTGGCGGGCTTCGCGCTGGGCGCGCTGCTCGGCGCGGGCACCGCGTTGCTGTTCGCGCCGGAGCGGGGGGCCGTGACCCGCCGCCGGCTGCGCCGCCGGCTGCGCGACTTGGGCGCGGACACGGCGGACCGGGTCGGGGAGCTGCGGCACCGGGCGGAGCGCGAGATGCGCCGGGGCCGCCGCCGGATCGCGCGGCACCTGCCGGACTAGGAACGCGCTGCGGCCACGGCGCCCGCTACTTATCGCGGATCTTCGCGAGGAGCGCGGCCGCGGCGGCGCGGTGATCCCCGTCCAGCACGTCTTGGTCGGACAGGCTCGGGATGAGAGCGAGCTGCGCCCGCGCATTGGCGTACCGTTTCAGATCCACGTACACCTGCGCCAGCTCGAGATGGTGGTGGATGTAATCGGGCTTCAACGCCACGGCCCGCTCGAGGTGCACGGTCGCCGAGTCCCATGAGGCGCGGTCCATGAAGCCCGCGCCGAACAGCATCTTGGCGAAGAACCGCGTCACCCCGGACAGTCGCTCGACCTCGGCGTGCCACGCGCCCAGCACGTGCTGCGCCCCGTCGTGATCCGGGTTGAGAGCCACGGCGCGCGCCGCCTCGTCGTAAATCGTCTTCGCGAACTTGACCCGCTCCTTCCCGCCCCGCGTGAGCGACAGCTCGCCCAGCGCCAGCGCGACCACGAAATGCCCCTCGGCATCGTTGGAGTCGGCCGCCACCGCCCGCTCGCCATACTCGCGGGCGACCGAGTAGACGCTGTCCCGCACGGACTTGGTGTAGTCGTGCTCCCCCTTGATCGTCTTGGCGAGATCCACCTGCGCCCGGGCCAACCGCCACAGCGTCTGGTAGTCGTTCGGCTCGGCCGCGAGGAGGGTCTGCAGCTCGGCGATCTCGGCCGCGGGCTTGAGCGCATCGTGCAACGAGTCGGCCCGGGCGAGCCGCCCGGGATCGGTCTGGGCCTGGAGGGACGCGCCGAGCGTCAGGGCGGCCAACACGAGCGGGCGAAGCATGGAGGTCTCCTGCGGTGAAATCGACCAATGGTCGCGCGCGAATGTTGGTCCCCGGGCTGATCGAGCGCAAGCGCGCGGGCGGCCATCTCGCCCCCGATGAATGGCGCGCCGTCATCACGTCCTACACCGCGGACGGCGTGCCGGACTACCAGATGGCGGCGCTGCTCATGGCGGTGGCGTTCGTCGGCCTGGACGACGCCGAGCTGGACGCCCTGACCGATGCCATGCTGGGCTCAGGCGCGCGGCTCGCCTTCGGCGACGGGACGCCGCCGCGGGTGGACAAGCACTCCACCGGCGGCGTCGGCGACAAGACGTCCCTGCTGCTGGCGCCGCTGGTGGCGAGCTGCGGCGCCGCCGTCCCAATGATCTCGGGACGCGGGCTGGGCCACACCGGGGGCACGCTCGACAAGCTGGAGGCGATTCCCGGATTCCGCACCGCGCTCTCGCTGGCGGAGGCGCGCCGGCAGGTCGAGCGCATCGGCTGCGCCATGCTCGGCCAGACGGCGGAGATCGTCCCGGCCGACCGCAAGCTCTACGCGCTCCGCAACGCCACCGCCACGATCGACTCCGTGCCGCTGATCGCCGCCAGCATCATGTCCAAGAAGCTGGCGGAGGGACTGAGCGGCCTCGTGCTCGACATCAAGCGCGGGAGCGGGGCGTTCCTGCCCGATCTCGCGCAGGGGCTTTTCCTCGCGCGGACGATGATCGCGCTGGGGGCGCGGCGCGGCTGCCCGACGGTCGCCCTGTGCACCGCGATGGACCGGCCGCTGGGCCACGCGTGCGGCAACGCCCTGGAAACCGAGGAGGCGCTGGTCGGCCTCAAAGGCGAGGCGCCGCCGGACCTGCAGGCGGTCACACTCGCGCTCGGCGTGGAGATGCTGCTCGCGGCCGGCGTGACGGACGACCGCGCCGCGGCGCGGGCCCGGCTGGAGGCGGCACTCCGGTCCGGCGCCGCGGCCGACAAGGCCCGGGCGCTGATCGAAGCCCAGGGTGGCAATCCCGCGGTAGTGGACGATCCCGCGGTCCTGCCGCAGGCGCCGCGCACCGAGCCGTGGCGGGTGCCGCGCGCCGGCTTCGTCCAGCGGGTCGAGCCGCGCGCCATCGGCGGCGCGATCGTGGCGATGGGGGGCGGCCGCATCACCCTGGATCAGGAGATCGACCCCGCGGTGGGCTTCGTGATCACCGGCAAGCCGGGCGATCGCGTGGAGCGGGGCCAGGCCGTGGCCACGATCCACGGGCGGGATGATGCGGGCCTCGCGATCGGCCGCGCGGCGCTTGACGGAGCGATCACCGTTGGCGACGAGCCGCCCGCCGACGTGCTGCCGCTCGTGCCACATCGGGTGACGGGGGAGGGGCCGGGGGAGGGCCCTAGCTGAACGACCGCTTCCTGAACGTCTTGAGCCCCACCACCCAGAAGGCGCCCGTGAGGACGGCCAGCGCAAGCAGCACGGCTGGCACCGGCATGTGGGGCAGGGTGGGCGTGAGCGCCGCGCGCAGGCCCTCGGAGACATAGACCAGCGGGTTCACCAGCACGGCGTACTTGAGCAGCGGCACGGCGTTCAAGCCGCTCCACGGGTAGTAGGCGCAGCCGAACATGATCATCGGCGCCACGATCACGCTAAACATCAGCCCGATCTGCTGCCCCTGGATCGCGGTGCCGAGGAACAGGCCGAGCGCGGAGAACCCCGTGGCGCCGAGCGCGATGATGGTCACCACCTCGATCGGGTGCCCCAGCGCGAGGCCGGGAATCGGACCCATGATGAGGCGTGCGATCGGCAGGACGAAGATCGCGGCGAGCAGCCCCTGGAGCCCGCCGGAGATCACCTTCTCCAGCGCGATCACGTAGTCCGGCACCGGCGCCAGCAGCCGGTCTTCGATCTCCTTCGTGAAGCCGAAGTCCGCCATCATCGGGAGCGCCACGGCCTGGAGGCTCGAAAACGCGAGGCTGATGCCGAGAATGCCGGGGAGCAGCGCCGCGGTATACCCGCGGCTCACGAACCCCATCTTGGGGAGCAGGGTGCCGAACACGATCACGAACAGCAGCGGCTGGAGCGTCGTCCGCACCAGGAAATACGGCAGCTCGCGCCGCGCCACGTGGAGGTCCCGGAGCAGGAGGATGCCGAACACGCGGGTGCTCGAGGCCGGGCTGCGGGAGTCAAGCGCGCTCAATCGAGTTTCCTCCCGGTGAGAGAGATGAACAGGGTCTCGAGGCTCGGGGGCGACAGGTGGATGTCGTGCACGGCGCGCCCCGCCTGCTCCGCGCAGCGAATCAGCGCCGGAATCACCTCGCCGCCCCGCGGCGCATAGGCGCGCAGGGTCTGGCCCAGCGCCTCGGCTTTGAGCACGCCGGGGACGGCGCGCGCGGCCGCCACCGGCGCACTCGCGTCACCGTCCAGATCCAGCTCGACCAGCGTCCCGCCAGGCGCCTGCGCCTTGAGCCCCGCAGGCGTGTCGAGCGCGAGCAGCTGGCCCCGGTCGATGATCGCGACCCGCCCGCACAGCCGGTCGGCCTCCTCCATGTAGTGCGTCGACATCAGGATCGTGCGGCCCTCGTCGTGCAGGCGCGTCAGGATGTCCCACAGCGCGTGGCGCGCCTGCGGGTCGAGGCCCACCGTCGGCTCGTCCAGGAACAGGATCCCGGGCTCGTGCATCAGGGCGCGGGCGATCATCAGCCGCTGCTGCTGCCCGCCCGACAGCTGGTCTACCTTGGCCTCGCCGCGATCGCCGATGCCCATCTGATCGAGCAGCTGCTGCGCCCGCGCCCTGGCGACGGCTCCGGGAACCCCGAAATACGCCGCGTGAAACACGAGGTTCTCATGCACCGTGAGGGCACGGTCCGGGTTCGGGCGCTGCGGCACGACGCCGATCCGCCGCTTGACATCGACCGCCTGTCGCACGACGTCGGCGCCGGCCACCGCGGCCGTGCCGGCGGTCGGACGCACGCGGGTCGTGAGGATCCCGATCGTCGTCGTCTTGCCGGCGCCGTTCGGTCCCAGCAGGCCGAAGAACTCGCCGCTCCCGATCTCGAGATCCAGCCCGACGAGCGCCGCGATCTCCGCGCCCGGCGGTGCGGGGGTCGCGGCGCCCGTCCCGAGCGGGCTGAACCGGCTCGGCCCGCCGCCGCGCCGCTTGCGGGACGGCGCGCGGTACACCTTGCGCAGCGCGCGCGTCGCGATCGCCAGGTCGGGTCTCGTCACGGGATCGGTCACGGGCGCTGGGCTATCGGGGAGTCTGCCCGCGCCACGCGCCGGGGCCCCAGTCCGTGAGCTCGTCATCAGCGTCCTCCGGCGACGTTCTGACGTCGAGATCGCGCACTTCCTCCTCGGCCTCGCGCAGCGCGGCCGCGTCGCGCCCGGCGGTGTCCGCCTGCCCGTGCCGCGGCTTGCGCAGCATCCAGACAACCGCGCCCGCGAACGCGAGCAGCGTGATGGCGAGCGACATGCGATGGGCTACGGCTCGATCAGCTCGTCGAGTGGATCGGGGCCGCGCACCAGCACGAGAATCGCCGCCTGCGGCACGACGAGATACTTGGTCGATTCGTAGGTGATTTCGACTGCGGCCTTGCGGAAGAACAGCGCGTAGTCGCCGATGCGGGCCTGCATCGGGACGAAGCGCGGGCCTGCCGGATCGCCCTGCAACTTCCACGGCTCGTCGTCGAGCGAGGCGGGATCGGGCAGCGGGGTGCCGGGGCCGGTGGCGACGATCCGCCCGCCCTGCACGGCCTGATGGTCGATCGCCGTGGGGGGCAGGTAGAGCCCCACGTTCGTCCGCTCTTCGCCCTCGCCGGGCGTGATCAGCACGCGATCGCCCACAACAACGAGCTTCTTGGGGACTTTGGTCACCACTAACCAATAGCGGCCGGCCGCCCGATTGCCAGAGGGGGGTCCCTCTTACTCTCCCAGCGTCCGCAGCACCTGCAACGGCGCCTTGCGCGTCAGGTCGCGGCCGGTGGCCCCGCCCACGAGCACGGTGAGCGCCGCGCTGGCCACCCAGCAGCCCACGAGCGCCAGCAGCGGAGGCCGGTATGGCATCTCGAACACCCAGCGCGCCGCCGCCCAGCCGCCCGCGGCCGCCAGCACCGTGCCGGCGACCCCGCCCAGCGTGCCGAGCGCCGCGTACTCGGTGAGCAGGATCGCGCGGATCCGCGGTGCCGTGGCGCCGAGCGTCTTGAGCAGCACCGCCTCGCGCTGGCGCTGCAGGCGCGACGTGGCGAGCGCGCCGATCAGGATCAGCACCCCGCTCACCATGCTGAAGAACGCCATGAACCGGACCGCCAGCGTGACCCGGCCCACCACGGTGTCCACCGTCTGCTGCACCAGCGTGAGGTCGAGCACGCCGACATTCGGGAACCGGGTCACCAGATCACGCTGCACCGCCGCGCGCAGCGTCGGATCGTCGACCCGGGTCATCGTCACGAGCATCTGAGGCGCGGTCTCGAGCACGCCGGGCTGGAACACCACGAAGAAGTTGGGCTCGAACCGCAACCAGTGGACGCGGCGGAGCGACGTGACCCGGGTCTCGATCAGGAGGCCCTGAATGTCCCACGTGACATGGTCGCCGAGCGTGAGCCCGAGGCTGCTGGCGACGTCGTCCTCGACCGAGATCTCCGGCACCGAATCGGACGGCGCTCCACTCCGCCCCCTCTGTCCCTCTGCCCCCTGCTTCATCCCAAACCACCTGCCTGCGACGACCTCTTCTGACCCGACCACCGTGTCCCGATACGTGCTGCGGTACTGGCGGCGCAACGCCCAGCGCTCGCGGCGATAGGCGTCAGGCGCCTTGAGGATCTCGTCCACCGTGCGACCGTTGATCGCGTGGACGCGCCCCGGCACGATCGGCGTCTGCTGCAGGATCGGCAGGCCGTCCCCCTCGAGCAGGGTGCGGACGCCGGCCTGCTGGTCGGTCTGGACGTCGAACAGCACGAGGTTGGGCCGATCGGGCCGGGCGTCGACCCGCAGCTGCCGCAGGATCGTGTGCTGCGCCACGAACAGGCCGCCGATGAGGAACACCCCGAAGCCGAGCGCGAGCGTCACCGACAGCGTCTGGTTGCCCGGGCGGAACAGGTTGGCGATGCCCTGCCGCACCACGTACGCCGCCCCGTGCGGGAAGAACCGGCGGGTCGCACGGATCAGCAGCACGGCCGTGAGCCAGAGGGCCACGGTCGTGACCGCGCCGGCCGCCGCGAAGCCGAACCCGATCATCGGCCGTGGCGCCTGCCAGACGCACACCGCCGTCGCGACGATGGCCAGACCGGTGGCCGCTGCGATGCGCCAGGGGTCGGGAGTGCGATCGGGCTCTGCGAGCTCCCGGCGGATCGCCCGGAGCGGCGGGACGTCGCGGACCGCGAGCAGCGGCAACAGGGCGAACGCGACGGCGACGAGCACGCCCAAGCCGAACCCGGCCGCGATTGCCGGCGGATGGATCCGCGCCGTGATGGCGAGCGGCAGAAAGTCGCCGAGCACGCGCGGCAGCGCGGCCTGCACGCCGAGGCCAAGCACGGCGCCGAGTGCCGCGCCGGCGAGGCCCAACGTTACCGCTTGGGCGAGGTAGATCGTGAACACGGCGCGCTGCCGCGCGCCGAGGCATCGCAGGACCGCGACCGACTCGAGGCGCGACTTCACGTAGACGTGGATGGCGCTCGCGACCCCGACGCCGCCCAGCAGCAGGGCGGCCAGGCCCACCAGCCCGAGGAAGCGGGCCAGCGTGTCGAGCGCCGAGGTGAGGTCGGCCTCCGCCTCGTCCACCGTGTCGGAGCGCACCTGCTCGCGGCGGAACAGCGCCCGATGCCCGGTGAGGAACCGCCGCACCGCGGCCGCGTCGTCGAGTTGGAGCGTTGCTTCGTAGAACGCGCGGCTGCCGGTCCGAATCAGGTTGGTGGCGGGGAGCTGCGCCAGCGGGATGTAGACCTGCGGCCCGATGGCCGATTCCAGGCTCACGCGGCCCGGGTACCGGGTGACCGCGCCCGCGATGACGAACGCCGCGTCGCCGACCCGCAGCGTATCGCCCACGGCGGCGTTCAGCTGGACCAGCGCGGCCGCGTCGAGGAGCGCGTGGCGGCCTGCGAGCGCCGAGGGCCACAGGCCGGCGGGCTCCGTTTCGACGCCGCCGTAGTACGGGAATCCGCCCTCGACGGCGCGCACCTGCACGAGTCGGGTGAGGCCGCTCCGGGTCGCGAGGGCCATCGAGGCGAAGCTCGTCGCGTACGAAACGGGCACCCCGCTGGTGGCGACCGAGTCGAGCGCGCGCCGCACCGTGTCGGAGAACGCCTGGTTGCGACGCAGCGCGAGATCGGCGCCGAACAAAGTGCGCGCCTGGGACCGGACCGACGATTCCACGTCCGCGCGGAACGAGTTGATCGCCACGAGCGCCGCCACGCCGACCGCGATGGACAGCGTGTGGAGCCCGAGCCGGCGGACGCTGGCGCGGCTCTCGCGCCGCACCATCGCCATGACGAAGCGCGCGCTCACGCGGCGGTCCGCTCGTCCGACACGATCGTCCCCGCCGAGAGCCGCACGATCCGGCGGGCCCGGGCGGCGAGCTCCGGATCGTGCGTCACCAGGACCAGCGTCGTCTCGGTCTCGCGGTTCAGCGCCACGAGCAGGTCGATCACGCCGCGGCCCGTCTCGGCGTCGAGACTCCCGGTGGGCTCGTCGGCGAACAGGATCCGCGGCCGGTTGGCGAACGCCCGGGCCAGGCCGACCCGCTGCTGCTCGCCGCCGGAGAGCTGCGCGGGGTAGTGATGCAGCCGCTCGGCGAGACCGACCCGCTCGAGCAGCTCGCGCGCCCGCTCCGCGTCGTCCCGGCGTCGCCCGCCGGGCTTGAGCTCCAGCGGGACGAGCACGTTCTCGAGCGCGGTGAGCGACGGCATCAGCTGGAACGTCTGGAACACGAACCCCACCCGCTCGGCACGGAACGTGGCCCGCTGATCCTCGGACAGCTGGCTGAGATCCCGCCCGTCGAGGCGCACGGTGCCGTGCGTGGGCCGGTCGAGGCCCGCCAGCAGGCCCAGGAGCGTGGTCTTTCCGCTCCCCGACGGCCCCACCACGGCGACGAAGCCGTTGGGCTCGATCGTTAGATTGATGTGTCGCAGCACGGTGAGCGGCCGGCCGGCGCTCAGGAATGTCTGCTCGAGATTCTCGGCGACGATCATGGACATGGCGGGAAAGATACGGAGAGTAGCAGGAGCGGCAGGAGTGGCGGGGGCGGCATGGGAACAGCGCCGCGCCGTGGCGTTCGCGGCGGTGGCCGTTGTCCTCGGATGCGGGGTCGGTGATCGGCAACCACATGCCGCTTCCGCAGCCTCTGCCGCTCCTGCGGCTTCTGCCGCTCCTGTCGTGCTGTTTCTGGGCACCTCCCTCACGGCCGGTCAGGGCGTCTCCGAGGACGAGGCGTTTCCAGCCCTCATTCAGCGGAGGATCGATTCGGCGGGACTGCGGTTCCGCGTGGTGAACGCCGGCGTGAGCGGCGAGACATCGGCCGGCGGTCTCAGACGGCTCGGCTGGCTGCTCCGACAGCCCGTGGACGTGCTCGTGCTGGAGCTCGGGGCCAACGACGGCCTGCGGGGGCAGGACGTGGACTCGCTCGAGGCCAACCTCCAGGTCATCATCGACCGGACCAAGGCCGCCGATCCGGGGGTCGCGATCGTGATCGCCGGGATGGAGGCGCCCCCCAACATGGGAGCGGCCTTCACGTCGCGGTTTCGCGCCGTGTTTCCGCGACTCGCCCGCGTCAATCGCGCGGCCCTGATTCCCTTCCTGCTCGACCGCGTCGGTGGGGTGCCCGCGCTGAATCAGGCGGACGGCATCCACCCGACCGTCGAGGGCCACCGCATCATCGCGGAGACCGTGTGGCGCGTGCTGGAGCCGGTGCTCCGCCGGCGGGCGACGGTCAGCCGGTAGACGCGGTCGCCGCCCCCCCGCGGGCGGATTCCCACGCCAGCATCGCCCGCTTCCGCTCCACGCCCCAGCGATAGCCGCCCAGCGCGCCCGTGCCGCGGAGCACACGGTGGCAGGGAATCACGAACGCGATCGGGTTGTCGCCCACGGCGCTCCCCACCGCGCGCGCGGCCCCTGGCGCGCCCACGGCCGCGGCGATCGTGCCGTAGGTCGTCGTCTCCGCGGCGGGTACGCGGAGCAGCGCCTCCCAGACCTTGAGCTGGAAGTTGGTGCCGCGCACGTGGAGCGCGAGCGGCGTGCCCGCGCGCCCGCGTCCGGTTCTGAAGGCGCGAGCCGCCAGTCGGGCGGTGCCCGCCTGGTCGCGGATCAGCCGTGCCGCCGGCCAGTCGCGCCGCAGCCGCTCGAGGCCCGGCTCCGTCTCGCCACGCTCGTGAAAGCTCAGGTGGCACACACCACGCGGCGTCGCGGCGATCAGACAGTCGCCGAACGGCGTGGCGTGCCGCCCCCAGCGGATCTCGAGGCCGGCGCCCGCCGCGCGCACTTGGCCGGGCGTCACCGCCTCGGTGCTCACCAGGAGATCATGCAGCCGGCCGGGGCCGGAGAGTCCGACGTCGTAAGCGGTCGCGAGCACTGTGTCACCCCCCTGGAGTCTGCGCTTGGCGCGCTGCGCCGTGACGAACTGGACAAACCGCTTGGGGCTCACCCCGGCCCAGCGGCGAAACAGCCGTTGGAAGTGAAACTCGCTCAGGCCCGCCGCCCGGGCCGCGGCGCCGAGCGACGGCTGCTCGGCCGCGTGGTCCTCGAGGTACGCGATGGCGCGGGCGATCCGCTCGTAGTCGTTGGATTGCATGGTGGGAATGTGGCGGATATTAGGGGCCGGCTCAACCCGATTCTTGCGGTCGGGGTGTGGTCCGGGCAGCGGTGCGGAGCGCACCACGCCACTGGCACCGGCCGCAGGGCGAGGTATCTTGCCCTCATCCCCCACCAGCTCTGTGGCACACTCTCAAGGAGTGCGTGACGATGCGTTTGCAGCGGACTACCTTCCTTGGTTTCATCACCGCGGTGATCGTCCCGGTCACCCTGGTTGCGCAGACCGGCGATCGGGATATCGCGGCCGCAGTCGACCGGTTCGCGCCGGCCATGACCGAGATGCGCCACCAGATCCACCAGCACCCGGAGCTGGGGAACCGGGAATTCGAGACCGCGAAGCTCGTCGCCGATTACCTCCGGTCGCTGGGGTTGGACGAGGTGCGGACCGGCGTCGCGCATACCGGCGTGGTCGGCGTGCTGCGCGGCGGGAAGCCGGGACCGGTGGTCGCCGTGCGGGCCGACATGGACGCGCTCCCGGTGACCGAAGACACGCCGCTTCCCTTCAAGTCCACGGTGCGCTCGACCTACCTCGGTCAGGAGGTAGGCGTCGCGCACGCGTGCGGCCATGACATCCATGTCGCGGTACAGCTCGGCGTGGCGTCGGTGCTCGCGGCGATGCGGAAGGACCTGCCCGGCACGGTGCTGTTCATTTTCCAGCCCGCCGAGGAAGGTCCACCGCCCGGAGAAGAGGGCGGCGCCGAGCTGATGCTCAAGGAGGGCGCGTTCGCCGGCCCGAAGCCGTCGGCCATCTTTGGCCTGCACACCATGGCGAGCCTGGGGGTCGGCAAGGTCGCCTTCACCGCCGGGCCGGCGCTCGCGGCGGCGGACCAGTTCCACGTCGTGATCCACGGGACCCAGGCGCATGGCGCGTCGCCGCAGCTCAGTGTGGACCCCATCGTCATGGCGGCGGAGGCGATCCTCGCGATCCAGACGATCCACTCGCGCAACCTGCCGCCGCTGGAGCCGGCGGTGATCACCATCGGCATCGTCCGTGGCGGCCAGCGGTTCAACATCATCCCGGGCGAGGTGGAGCTGGGCGGGACGGTGCGCACGTACAACCCGGCCGCACAGGACCTGATCGAGCGGCGGATGCGCACGATCCTGACCGGCATCACGGCGGCCGGCGGTGGCTCGTTCGATTTCGAGTACCAGCGGATCATTCCCGCCACGATCAACGACACCGCCCTGACCGCGCGCATGGTGCCCACGCTGCGGCGGATCGTCGGTGCGGACAATGTGCTCCGGGTTGAGCCCGGCATGGTGAGCGAGGACTTCGCCTACTTTGCCCGCGAGGTGCCGGGGTTCTACTTCCGCCTGGGGCAGGTGAAGCCGGGCACGACGTCCGGTGATCACCACACCCCGACCTATCTCGCCGACGACAGCATGATCCCGATCGGCATGCGGGCGATGTCAGCGCTGGTGCTGGACTACCTCAAGAGTGGCGCAGGGAGATAAGCCATGCTGAAGAAGCTCATGGCGACACGAAACGACGCGGCGTTCACGGTGCTCCGCGTGCTGCTGGCCGTCGTGTTCTTCCCGCACGGCGCGCAGAAGCTGCTCGGCTGGTTCGGGGGCGGTGGCGCGGCCGGCACCATCGCGTTTTTCCAGCAGACCTGGGGAATTCCCGTCTACCTCACGGTGCTGGTCATCATCGCCGAGTTCGTCGGCGCCTTCGGACTCGCCGCGGGGTTTCTCACTCGGGTGTGGGCGGCGGCCATCGCGATCGATATGGTCTGCGCGGTCTACCTCAACCACCTCGGCAACGGCTTCTTCATGAACTGGGGCGGCAGCCAGAAGGGCGAGGGCTTCGAGTTCCACATCCTCGCGGTGGCGATCGCCGTCGCGCTGGTGATCGGCGGGGGCGGGGCGTGGTCGGCGGACCGGATGCTGACGGCGCGGGGTGTATCGCCGCCTTCGTGATACTTTCCCTGGAACGACAAGACGACGAGAGGTGGGCACCCGCCCACCTCTCGCACTTTCACCGGACGTCCGTCGGCGACTACTGATTCGGCGCGGGCCCGGTGCGCATGCCATCGCGGCACTGCGGCCACGTGCCCGGCTGCCCGGTGCGGGGATTCACCGGCATGACGCGCTCGACGCGCGGAACAGTCGCCGGGTCTTCTGAGGCGAGATACGCCAGCATGGCCGTGAGCACCGCGTTCCGCCGCACGTTGTCCAGCACCACCTTGTCGAACGTGTCCATGTTGGTGTGCCACGTGTAGCTGAAATAGTCCCACGAGTCCGACCCCAGGGAGAACGCCGGGGCGGGCGCGCAGATGAACGACGCGTGGTCACTGCCGCCGGAGGACGGCGAGCCCGGGAGGTCGAGCCGCAGACCCCGGGCGAGCTCCGTGGGGAGCTGCCCCACCCACCGCCCGACGAACTCGCTCGAGCCTTCCATCCCGAGCGGCGAGAAGCTCGTGATTCGCCCCGTGCCATTGTCCTGGTTGAACAGCGCCTGAAGCCCCTGGACGACCTCGGGGTGGTCGTGCGCGAACGCCGACGAGCCGTTCAATCCCTGCTCCTCGCTGTTCCAGTGGCCCACGACGATCGTGCGCTTCGGGGTGGGGTACACGGCCTTCAGGATCCGCATCGCCTCCATCATGATGACCGTGCCGGTGGCGTTGTCGGTCGCCCCCGAGCCGCCGTCCCACGAGTCGAAATGCGCCGACAGTACGACGTACTCGTTCGGCTTCTCGGTGCCCTTGAGCTCCGCGACGGTATTGATCGTCGGCATGTTGCCGAGGAACTCGGCGTCGGCTTCCACGCGCACCGCGGGGCCCTGGTTGTGCTCCGCCAGCCGCGCCACCAAACCGTAGTCCTCGCAGCTCAGCGAAAACGTCGGGATCTTCTCGGTGCGTGCCTGGAAGATCCGCGTCGCGCCGTAGCCGTTGGGCCACTCGGACGCCAGGATGCCCGCCGCGCCGGCCCGCTCGAGCACGCCGGGAATCGTGCGCGCGTTGTAGCCGGATTTCGTGATCCGCTGCCGCCACGCGCTGTCGGCCGCCGCGCGCTCGGCGCGCATCTGGTCGAACAGGCTGGGCGCCGCGCGCCCCCCGGTGAACCGCATGATCATGCGGTCCGTCGCATCCGGCCCGGTGTACTCCTGCCACGCCTCGTCGGGACGGCAGGTGGGCTGCGGGAACGAGATCGCGACGAACTTGCCCTTGCTCTGCGGCAGCCACTTCGCGTAGGCCGCGCTGTCGGGGAGGTCGGGGAGCAGCGTCACGTCGCCCTCGACCGGCTTTCCCTTGGGGGTCGCGGGGCTCCAGGCGAGCATCATTCCCTCGAGCGAGCGTACCCGCGGGCGGATCAAGTCAATGTGGCTCGCTCCGCGGCGCCACCCCAGCCACGTGCCGTACGGCTCGGCGCGGGCCGGCACGCCCCACTTGGTGTACATCGCGATCGCCCAGTCGCTGCCGGCCTTCAGGTTCGGCGAGCCCGTGAGCCGCGGGCCGATCGAGTCGGTCAGCGTCTGCAACAACGTCGTGGTCTGCGACCGGTCCATCCCCTCTTCCCAGATCTTCTTGAGGACCGGGTTGTCGGTGGGAAAGCTCTGTGCGACGGCACCGGCGGGCGCGAGCAGCAGCGCGACCGCCAACCCTCGAGTGACGAGTGACCGCATGATGTGGCTCCGGGACAATCGTGAAGGCGGCGACGGAACATCTTCCCATACGAACGACGGGCAGCCAACGTTGTGCAATCTCGTCACCGGGACACGATCATGCCACGGTTCCTCGTCACGCTGCTGCTGCTCATCAGTCTCCTCCCTGCGCCACTGGCAGGCCAGAAACGCCAGCTCGGTCACGACGCCTACGACATCTGGAAGACAATTACCCAGGACACCCTGTCCCGCGACGGCCGCTGGGTGTCGTATCTCCTCGAGGTGCAGCAGGGCGACGCCATCCTGAAGCTCCGCTCGGTCTCCGGCAATCCGGAGCACACCGTGCCGCGCGGCCGCGACGCCCGGTTCTCGGCCGACGGCCGGTTCGCCGTCTTCACGATCAAGCCCGAGTTCGCCGCCGTGCAGGCGGCCCGGCGGGCCAAGCAGAAGCCGGAAGACATGCCGAGGGACTCGCTCGGCATTCTCGACCTCGCGTCGGGCGCCGTGACGAAGATGGACCGCGTGCGCTCGTTCCAGACACCACCACAGGCCGGGAGCTGGGTCGCCTACCTGCTGGAGCGTCCGCGAGCCAAGCCCGACAGCGGCAAGGCCCCTTCGGCTGACAGCGCCACGCCACGATCCAAGGCCGACACCACCGGCCCCAAGCCCAAGAAGGAGGCGGAGACCGGAACGCCGCTCGTGCTCCGCAATCTCGCCACCGGTGCCGAGCGCCGGTTCGACGCGGTGATGGAGTACCGGTTCGACCGGGTCGGCGCGCGGCTCGCGCTGGCCGTGTCGAGCCGCATGGGGGATTCGGACGGCGTGTACGTGGTCGAGCTCGCGTCGGGCGCGGTCGCGCGCGTCGCGGAAGGGCGCGGCGCCTACAAATCCCTCGCGTTCGACGAGGGCGGCGAGCAGTTGGCGTTCCTCACCACGCGCGACGACGCGGAGGCGAAGCAGCCCAAGTTCGCGCTGTACCGCTGGCGGCTCGGCAACCCTGCCGCCACGCAGGTGGCCGCGCAGGGCACTGCGGAAATCAGAAACGGGTGGACGGTGAGCGAGAATCGCGCGCCGTCGTTCTCCAAGAGCGGTGCGCGGCTGTTCTTCGGCGTCGCCCCGTGGGCCGAGCCCGCGCCGGAGGACAGCATGCCGGACGACCAGCGCGTCAAGGTGGACATCTGGCACTGGCAGGACCCGGTGCTCCAGCCGGCGCAGCTCAAGCAAGTGGAGCGCGAGCGCCGGCGAAGCTACCTCGCCGTCGCGCGCGTCGCTGACGGCGCGGTCAAGCAGCTCGCCGATTCGGCGCTCGCCGACATCACGCTCCCACGCGACGGCGACGGTCCCTACGCCGTGGGCGACGATGACCGCGCCTACCGCATCCTCACGTCGTGGGAAGTGCCGGGGTACAGCGACGTCTACCTGGTGGGCCTCGACGCCGGAACGCGAACACTCGTACTCGAGCGGACCCCAGCCCGTGCTCGGCTGTCACCGACTGGCGCATACCTGGCCTGGTACGACCCGATCGCCCAGACGTGGCAGGTGCGGGACAGCCGGACCGGGCGGACCGTGAATGCCACTGCGGCGATCCCGCATCCGCTGTTCGACGAGGAGAACGACACCCCGGAGCCGGCGTCGCCCTATGGCAGCGCCGGCTGGACGGACGGGGACCGCCAGTTGCTGGTCTACGACCGCTACGACGTCTGGGCCGTGGATCCAACGGGAGCGGCGGCGCCGCGCTGCGTCACTGAGGAGGCGGGCCGCCACGCGGGGCTCCGCTTGCGCGTCGTGGACCTCGATCCCGACCGTGAGGCCATCGCGGAGGATGCGCCGCTCCTGCTCGCGGCGTTCGACGAGGACACCAAGCAGAGCGGGTTCTATCGCGACCGCGTGCGCGGCACGCGCCCGCCGGAGCGTCTCGTGTGGATGGAGCGGCGGTTCTCGACGCCGCAACGGGCCGAGCGGGCCGATGTGCTGCTGTTCACGCGCGAGTCGGTAGCCGAGTTTCCCGATCTCTGGGCGTCGGGCGCGGGCGTCGCCGACATGAAGCAGCTGAGCGACGCCAATCCACAGCAGGCG
>Ga0153915_10001696_pt1 | contig 20267 bp, 16 predicted proteins | sample Opewatmetagenome_2_FD_107003 | JGI IMG/M metagenome (GOLD analysis project Ga0153915, IMG submission 107003) | Freshwater wetland microbial communities from Ohio, USA - Open water 3 Core 3 Depth 3 metaG | ecosystem: Environmental > Aquatic > Freshwater > Wetlands | place: USA: Ohio, Lake Erie...
ACTCATTGATGTTGCAGGCATTGCCGTAACTGGCCATCGTGGAGTACCTTATGCCCTCTCCGAATGCGCGTCCTGTTATACCCTCGGACAACTGTCCGCTTTGGAGTATTAATGCCGTCCCGCCGATCTCCTGCGGAAAACCTCCTCCGGGTGGGACCGTTACATGTCCGCTCGGACAATATGTCCCGAAACAATTGGGACCCATGACACGGATACCCTGTTCTGCGATCTCTTTAATTTCCTTTTCAAGAAGGCGTCCTTCGTCTCCTAATTCGCTGAATCCGGCACTTAATACTATGGCCCCCTTTATCCCTTTTTTCAAACATTCACGCAGGATGTCAGGGACAAACCGTGCAGAAACGCATATGGTTGCAAGACTGACGTTGTCAGGGATCTCCAAGACCGACCGGTATATCTTGCGGCCAAGCAGTTCATCTCCGTTGTGGTTGACGGCGTAAATATTGCCTTTGAATCCAAAATCCAGCAAGGCCTGCATGTAACGGGTTCCGAAGGAATTCAAGGCTTGCGATGCGCCGACGACAGCTACGGAATCAGGATGAAAAAAAACGTTAAGTTCATTAATGTTGTCTTTCATGTTTATTTTTTATTCCCTGTTAAGTGTGAGCCAAAATAAAATGTGAGAACAAATGGTCCGCGTTTTGATGGCCGGATACTTTGCCTCAGCATAGCTTATTTAATAATAAGCGGTCAGTAATTACCCAAAAGGCCGTTGCTGACCGCTGTTTTCTATTCGGAACTTGCGGAGGACCGGATAGAAAATCAATAAGGCCCACGGCAGGTACATTTACAGTACCATGCGTTGTGCCGTGCGCCTTGTACCCTTGGTTCATCTTTTTATCTAACATTAATACCCGCCTGGAAACAGAGACAAAGATCCGATGGTCCATGATATGGCATGGCGCCTAACCCACGAAGACTCATCAGCAGACGGATAAATAAATGGCACTTATTAAACCCGTAATAATCATTGCCCGACCGGATCAGTACATGGAATAATCTCTTCAGGTGAGCATAATTATTATTGTAAATAAGCACAAATATGTACAGTCATTAAACCGGCAAAATCTGGTACTTTTCCAGGATGTGTGATCTGAATGATTTTGGACTGAGCCCTGTTTCACGCTTGAAAAATCTTCCGAAATAGGACGGGTCTTCAAAACTGAGCTTGTACCCTATTTCAGAAATAGTATCAGTCGTATGGGCCAGCATGCGTTTGGCCTCCATGGCGATCTCCTTCCGAATGATCTGACCTGGGGTCATTCCCGTGTTTTCTCTTGTGAGCTCATGGAGGTATGCCTCGCTTATGCCGAGTTTTTCAGCGTAATAGAACGGCGACCTGTGCATTAGGAAATTTTTTGAAACCATTTTCTTAAAGAGACTGACAATGGCCGACCCCCTCAGGGTATCCCTTTTATCAAAACCTGCCATAAAGATCCGCTGTATCTCTATGAGGAGGATAATAAGATAAGATCGTATTTTTAAATCCCTGATATAGCCGTTTGAATGGAATTCTTTATCCATTCTATTAAGGAGATATTCAATCTCTTCACCTTTGCCATTCCCAAGGTTGATAACGGGTGGATATTCGGCGTTGTGAAAAAAATCCAGGTAGTCGGAGAGATAAAGCTCGGAGGGGGATAATAATAGAAAATTTTCGCTGAATTTTATACTGATGCCTTCAAGCGGTTTTGCAAGCTGCCAGAAATGTATCTGATCGGGAGAAAAAAGGTATAAAGATTCAGGTTCGATCGGATAGGTTTCGAAATCAATGACATGCGCGCCCGTGCCCTGTTTTATGTAGATTATTTCATAAAATGCATGGCGATGGGGATGAGGCGTGCTGGAAAGCGCGCTCATCTGGCTGAAAGACCGTATGCTGAAATTATTTGCCTCATCGGAAAAACTCTGAAATGTATGCACCGGCAAATTTTTTGTATTATGCTTATCCGACATTTTTATATCGCCTTTTCTATAACAATGTCGGAATTATAAATGCTTTTTTCAATTAACTCAAACAAAATTAGGCAGACCTTTTGTACGGAAGGAAGTCATAAAGGTTTGGCTATTTGCAAGAGCAGATCCGGCTTTTAAGGTCCGGGTGATTGATGGGGCAGGCAAGGGTCATCCCTCTTTCCCGCCATAAGATGAGGAAGGCCATCTTTTCATTTCTGAACAGATAAGAAAGACACAGGGGGCATTAGCGCCCCCTGTGTAAAAAATCATTAAAGATTAAAATGACCCCTCTTTCCATGCGACCAGACGAACAAATCCTCCGTCTGCCATCTCGCAGCGGAACGGGAAAGCGGCAATGGTCATACGCTTGCCGGTAACCTGATCAACGTCGCCGCCTGCATTTTCGACTGTGCAGACGCCGGCCTGCATGAACAGACGATGGCACGGCTCATAATCCGGGAACTCAACGTCAGGGTTCTTCCCGGTAGCCTTGCGATATGTGGTATCCAGCCATGGCATCTGTTCCTTGAGGGGGTAATGCCACAGGGGGGCGTCGGTGGCACCCCATGTTCCGGTGATACCCTTGATCTTTTTTTCGTGGATGAGCCACTTTGCGACCTCGGGGCCCATGCCTGCATAGTAGTTATAATACTTGTCGTTGTTCATCCTCCAGTAGTCCTGCCAGCCGGTGTTGACGACCACCCAGTCGTTTTCGCGGATCTCCAGGCCGTCTTTTTTGCAGGCCTTCTCGAAGTCTTCGGGCATCAGTATCTTCCACAGTCCATCCTCAAAGCCGGTTTTCCATTTTGCTTCAAATTCATCTTTCAAATGACGCATGTTGAGGATTACGCCGGTGCCGATGCAGTATTCGAGGGGGATCTCGTCGAGAGAATAACCGTTGCGCTCACGATCGACCTCCTCAGCATGCAGGACGTGGTTAGGGGCATCCATATGGGTGCCGGCATGAAGCGTACCGGTATAGGTCATGGTGCGCTTGTGGAAACGACCCAGATACTGGCCGCGGGGGAAAATAAGATCCTGCCGGGGGCCTGGGAAAGGCCACAGGGGTGTGTCAACGCCCCAGGGGTGGCTCAGGTCGTAAATTTTTGTCATTTTGCTCCTGTCAAGATGCATCTTGGTTTTATCAAGGGGCATATAGGCCATAATAATATCCTCCAATATAAAAGATTAATAGATTAGTGTCTTACAGGCACTTTCTGGTGATGCCAAGGATCTCACGCGCTTCCTGGGCGTTAGCGATTTCACGTCCGGCAAGTTTAGCCAGTTCAACTGCTCTTTTCACAAACTGCTCATTGGTGCCGACAACCTTTTTGCCGTCTTTATCCACGCTGAACATTATATTATCCTCAAGACCGACGCGAACGCCGTCAGCGCCCATGGCCAGAGCGGCCAGCAGCATGGGCAAGTGGCTCTTGCCGATGCCTGAAACAGACCAGGTTGAGCCCGCAGGCAGCATATCTACAAGAAAGGCCAGGTTCTTTACTGTACCGTCGATGCCGCCGGGCACATCCATGATAAACTGATAGTGAATAGGGGTCTTAAGACCGTGTTTCTTTATATAAAAGGCGGTGTTGCCCATGAAGCCGGTATCAAAGACCTCTACCTCGGGCTTGACGTCATACTCCAGGACAGTCTTGCAGAGCTTTTCGAGAAAACGCGGATGGTTTTCAAAAACAAAGCTGTTTGACCAGTTGAGGGTTCCGGCATCGAATGAGCACATCTCGGGGCGAAGCTTTTCAAGGTGCTGCAGGCGCTCTTCATCAATGTAAGAACCGCCTGATGTTGTCAGATTGATCACGACATCAAGACCTTCTTTTTTACAGGCCTCACGGGTCAGTTCAACAGCCTGGGTGAACTTGTCAAGCGACATGGACTTGACGCCCTGATCATCACGGACATGGATGTGCACGATAGCAGCGCCGGCCTTGACGACACGGACAACCTCAGCCGCTATCTCATCCGGATGATAAGGAACGGAAGGAGCCATCTCCTTCTTTGTAGCTGCGCCGGAAAGACAGCAGGAAATAATTAGTTTATTTGATTTAGCCATTGTTGTTTCTCCCTTTCATTCTTAAATGTTTTTATTAAAACCATTCTCGTCCGGGCTTTTGCATATGTCCGGACTGTTCTTATAATTTAATCGGAATATCCCTCCAAGGTTTACAAAAAGCAATCTACAGGTCACTTGCGAAGGTGCGGATCGAGTCTGTATAATTTTGATTGTTGGCTCTTTTATTTAGATTTTTTTATATACAATAATAGGGATTAAAAACCAAGGAATAAGAGCATACATATTATTGTGGGGCAAGACAATTATGTACAGTCATTAAAACGGTAAAATCTGGCACTTTTCTAGGGTATCCGGCTTGAATGATTTACAATAAGTCCCTATGCCTTGCCCGGTAAACCGTCCGTGACATGCCGGACACTTGATGCTTAATTTATATCATGGTTTCGAGATAATATCCGTTCAATCAACCGGCACTGGAGTTAATCCCTTTCAGGCTTTTCTTCGCATTATCCGATCCGGATCAAGTCCGGTATTATCCCTGGTTGACATTGAAGCTCTTTATATATTACGCCGCGATGATTAGTTCCTTGACAATATAGACTGATAAATAATAGGATGACAATATATTTTGTATATATTTTTAGCGAGGAGCAATACAGATGGCAAGACAAATCCTTAAGAGTGCAGTCAAAGATCTACTTTCCATACCGCCTGTCCTTCATCGGACACTCAGGCAGAAGGTTATTATAAAATCATTCGGGGACATATCAGGAAAGATTACATCCATCCATAATGAGATCATAAGGCTGCTGGAGGAGATGGGACCGACGAGCATCGGCGAGATCGGCGATCAGTTGATGATAGCAAAGGCTCAGATGACACAACTTATAGAAAAACTTGTAGAGCTTAATGTTGTCGAGAGAAGACCGGTTAAGGGAGACAGAAGGAAGATTGAAATAGCGCTCACCGATACAGGCAAAGGACTTATGCAGGAACACAGAAGAAATATAGACAAATCAGTCATGGACCTCATGTCTGCTTTGCCTGAAAAGGACCTAAAGTCCTTATCAGATGCCCTTGTTATCGTTAAAGATGTTTTAAACAAATTAAAATGATTCCAATCACCTTGATTGCTGTAGATCTGAATCATTCATTGGATTGCTTCTGAAGGAGACATTAAAATGAAAAAGGGTGTTCTTGAAAAGGCTGCTTTGAATTTCCTTTCAATCCCTCCTATCATACACAGGACCATGCGACAAAAAATTGTCAGGACAACATCAGATGATGTATATGAAAAACTTATTACCTCCATACACAGCGAGATAATCTGGCTGCTGGAGGACGATGGGCCAATCAGCATAGGGGAGATCAGCAACCAGCTCAAGATAGCAAAGGCCCAGATGACCCAACTTATTGAAAAGCTGGTCAAACTTGATATTGTTGAGAGACGCTCAGTTGAAGGCGACAGAAGGAAGATAGAGATAGCCTTTACGGATAAAGGAAAGGCATTTATAAAGGAACATAAAAAAAACATCGACAAATGGTTCATGAACAGCATGTCCGATATTGCAGATGAAGAGATTGAGAAACTGGCAGATGCATTGACTACGGTGAAAAACATATTGGCCAAGTTGAAGTGAGAGTCTCACCCTGTCTTATCACATTGAGCCATCTCACAGGTTGGCAGGGCTTAGAAACCAGGTTTATCTTCAGGCTGCTACCCCAGATGGACCTTTGAAAAAATAACGATATTTATCACCTCTTTTTAAGGGCATTTCGTATTGTCCCGGCCATCTGCCTTATGGTTACCGGTTTAAAGATATACCCATGGATGCCGAGCCGCTCCAACTTTTCATCGCATACCTGTTCACTAAAACCGGTGCATAAGATCACCGGGATATCCTTCCGGATACCCTTTATCATCTCGGCGAGCTGCAGCCCGGTCATCTTAGGCATCGTCATGTCCGTTATCACCAGGTCAAAGTTGCCGGCATCGGCATTAAATTCTTCCAGCGCCGACACACTTTCCGTCATGGCAGTTACATGGTAACCCAGCCGCTCAAGCATCTGTTGCATCATCTGGACAATCATCACTTCATCATCAACAAGGAGTATCCTCTCAGCTCCTCCCCGAATAATTTCATCTTCGTCTTTTCTCCTGTCACCAGCCATTTCTTCGATGACAGGAAGATACACATGAACCTCGGTCCCCTTTCCCGGCTCGCTGTATATGCGGATATCCCCCTTGCTGCTCTTTACAATACCCTGCACAACTGAAAGCCCCAAACCGGTCCCCTTATTTTTTTCTTTTGTTGTAAAATAAGGATCAAAAATCTTATCCATTATATTTCGTTCAATGCCGATGCCGGTATCTGCAACCTTTAAACGCGCATATTCACCAGGCATCAGCTGCAGAAAGCCGGTATCCTCCGGCCCCAGGCAGATCTGTTCAAGAATCAGTTTTAACCTGCCTCCTTTATTTTCCATGGCATGATATGCATTGGTGCACAGATTCATGACTATCTGATAGATCTGAGTAGGATCTGCCATGACAATGCCGCAATCGGGATCCAGATCAACCTCTATATCAATGCTTTTCGGGATTGATGCGGTGAGCAATTTCATAGCCTCCTTGGCAACATTCTGTATCTTTACAGGTTTTAATTTTTTTTCATCCTGCCGGCTGAAGGCCAGGATTTGATTGACCAGGTCTTTCGCACGCAGAGCCGAGATAAGGATACGATCCACATCCCGTTGAGAGGGGCTGTCGGCAGGCAAATCCGCCTTTAGTAATTCGGAAAAGCCAAGAAGGGGCTGCAAAATATTATTGAAATCGTGGGCTATCCCACCAGCAAGGGTGCCTATGGCCTCCAGTTTTTCTGCCTGTCTGAGACGCGCCTCAATCAGTTTTTTTTGGGTGATATCATGCAGGAATATGGAAAGAAGCCCCCCTTCCGTCGGCCGGTACTGGACGCTTACCTCCAGATCAAGGATGCCCCCGTCCTTGCGGCGATGCCTTGTTTCAAAGATATCCCCGCCCTGGGTCGATATCTTTTCTATATGTGCGCTGATATCAGAATGCATCTCCTCGACTTCAAGGTCATCAATGCCCATCTGCAGCAATTCTTCCCTGCTGTATCCCAACATGCTGCAATAAGCTTCATTGACCTCCAGCAAGCGGCCCTTGACATCAACAAGGCAGAACCCGTCCATCGCCGTCTGGAGGATCATCCTGTAAAGGGTTTCACTCCTTCGCAGGTTCTCTTCCGCCTGCACCTGGTCAGTGATGTCCTGGCTCACGCCATAAACCATGATCGTCAGGCACTGCTTATCCTTGACAATAAAAAATCGAACGGCAATATGACCTGTTCCGCCGTCCTCATAGCGTATGCGATGTTCCAGCCGGCGGCTGTAGTGGGGATCTGCAGCATCGACGGCCCTTCCCATTTCTTCCCGGAACATTTTCACATCATCAGGGTGGACAAACCGTCGGACGTATTCATCAAATGACATGGCGTATCCGCCGGCTTCGTCTGCCGTTATGTGAAAGATATTATAAAAATGATCATTAAATATAAAAATATCTTTTAATACATCATATTCCCAGTGCCCGAGATAGGCAATTTCCAGGGCGTTCGACAATTTCTCTTCACTCTCTGAAAGCGCCTTCTCGGTTCTTCTTCTGATGATGGCATTTATGCTTAAAACGATAACGATAACTGCAAGCACGCCAAATAATATGCCTGACATCAGGATCACATTACGATACTTCATAAAAACGGACTCGGGCTTAAAGAGAAGGCTGACCCTCTGCGGCATAGCCCTTTTGTGAAGATTGAATTGCCGGAGCACACGGTAGTCAATCATCGGCACATTCGGACTTTTCATCAACACCGGGATTGAAGAGGCAGGTTCTCCCTTCAGTACCCGAAGGGCATATTCAGCGGCATTTTTTCCCTGTGCCGCTCCCGATATCACTACACCTCCCAGCACGCCTTCTCCGAGATCAGCCCCCCAGAGAGAAAAAACAGGGACATGGCAGCTGTCGATCACAAATGAGAGATATCTTTCGGGTGTAAAATTCCGACCTGTCTTATCCTGTCGGAAACTCAGCACAAGAACAGCGGCGTCACTTGAAAGGCTGCGCAGACGAGCCTGGAGATCGGTTACGGTAAAATCATCGTATAATTCAAAACTTATCAACCTGTCTTTTAGGTAGGAGAGATCCCTTTCATATCTTTTCCGGTTGACCAATCCGGTTGTAGACCTGTCATTTATTACTAATATCTTTTTGATGTCGGGCTTTATCTCAAGGGCCAGTTCTATAGTCCCCTTAATGTCCACATCCTCGTTAATGCCTGTAACGTCCGTTTGTCCATGGAGATCACTTACATTGAAATCATTGATGCCGCAAAAAACGATCGGCGCCTTCTGGAAAAGGCTGTCCCGTCGTGAAAGGCTAAATTCCAGGGCATTATTGTCCGTGACCAGGATGGCATCAAAGGCGATCTGTCCGTATTTTCTCCTGTATAACTCCTCGATATAGGGGAAGGATATTTCCGGCGGGTATCTGTCTGTGTCCATGTATTCCACATAGATTTCAAGGTCCATACCCTTCTCGTTAAGGACCTCTGTTATCCCTTGCATAACACTGTCGGTCCATCTACTCCCCTGATGGTAGGAGTGCAGGATTAACAACCTTTTACCGGCTGCTGAAGAAGGGCTGTGTACGATAAGGGCGTCTATGGAAAGGATTATGAGAATCAGGATAAATAATCTTTTAACCGGAGCGGAGATAGTCATCTCTATACCCTCCAAGAAAATATTTCCTAATTACATCTGGAATCGATATGTAAACAAATAAGGAGGCATCTTGAATAAAGGATCTTGCCCTGCCATGTATCCCTATTCTTTCAGCCAGGTCATCGCTTCATCCAATGACCTGAAAACACGATTGAGCACAGGAGCTTGATTTGCGTCTGCAAGGATTTCATAGGTGCGTGCAATACCAAAGCCCATGGGCAGGGTTGTAAAAAGTGCGGTTTTCCCTCCTGCTCGCAGATGAGCAAATTCTTTTGCCGCAGAAATTATCTCTCGTAATTGATCGATAGTTAATTCCGAAAGATCGCTTTTAGAAAGATCCCACAGGAGATTCGGGGTAATCCCTGATTCATAAAAATCTTTTAAGGCGTCGATTATTTCCCTGGAAGTAACCTTCCCGACAACTTCAATAATTGTCAGGTCTTTATCCTCAGCCATCTTTTTCCGTATTTGCGCCATAACAATCCTCTAACCATACATAAGGGTTCTGCCTCTATTATGCGGGCCGAATTACAGACCTTTAAAAGCATGGGTAATCTATTTACTCTGGCACATAGGAGGTTCCCAGCCTTTCTTAAAAATCGAGCCCCTCCAGATAGGAGTCCTGGGGGTATTCAACCGAGAAAGAGAGGGGAACCTTGATCACCTCTTCGGGTTTCAGGTTTAAAAGCCATTCGAAGATATCCTGGTTTGACTTCTTTAGTGTCTCAGAATCCTTGATATATTTCGGATCTAGGAGCTTTACAACAATGGCCTTGTCCGTTGATATCGGCAATTGATCCCACAGTTTCAGTTCTATCTCCGTTTTCTTTGCATTTGTTATCTTTGTCTCATAAAGATAGATAAAGCGATTCTTCTTTTCAAATATACCGGACTCGTCCTTTGTCTTTTTGACCAGCTTGTACTCCACCTTAATGGACTCGTCCACGCCCAGATAGACCCCGAACTCCTGACCCGGGGCAGTAGCAGGGAGGCTGGAATCAGATACAAAATTGCCGTCCAGGAATACCTTGGAGGGGCCCTCCAAAAGGGGAAATGAGCCTTCGTTCTTTACGCCGGCCTTGAGATAGGCGAACATGGAAAGTTTCGGCGCTGTTGAGTACTGGAAAGAGGCCGGAACTTTCAGGCCTGTTATATATACGCGATGCCGGAGTGTATCCGAGGCAATGTTTGCCTTCCCCTCCACGTTGAACACCACGGATGTGGCCCCTGTCTGGGCTGTGGCCCCTGATTGATCGATGGAGGGAAGCTCCTCTGCCGGCGAAGGGGCGGACGATAGCCTTGCCTTTGTTGGGGATACGGCTATCTCCTCCAGGGCATATTCCTTATCTGAACGACTTGATGCCTGAGGGTTATACAGGTTGAGGTACCATGGCGTCAGCTCGGGCTGCACCCCTCCGATCTCTGCGCGGGCGGTGGAGAGGGAGAGTTGCACCCCATTCCAGTCCTCGCCGGAGTTCTGTGAGATGGTCGCGTTATAGGATATCTGAACTGACTTTTTCTCCGAATCAACCCGGATGTCATAGCCAGGTTTCCAGGACGGCCCCAGGACAGTATAGGATAGATTCAAAACTATCTTGCCGCCCCTGGCGGAGCTTAGTACTGCCACGGCCTGATTCTTCTTTTTTTGTCTGCCGGCGGAAAGTCTTGCCAGTTCCTGATCTATGAGGGCCAGCTCGGCCTTTGCGGATTTCTGGTCCTTCTCTAGACCCCTCTTCTCCAGGTCAATGGCGGCCAGCCTCTCTCGATGGAACTTAACCATCTGCTGCCATTTCTCAGGATTAAGCTCAGCGGCCCCTTGATCCTCCTTGCCGTAGGAGGTCACCTTATCCATTATTTTTTTCAGGTATTCTGTCTCGGAAGTAAGACGGCTCAAGCTATCGGAGAAGGCCAGGACCTTTGCATCCACTTCATCCCTCTGGGCCTGAAGGGCCTTGATGCGCTCATCGGGGATGGCGGTGTAATATTTTGTCCTGAATATGAGGTCCTCTTGAGTGGCCTGTCCCTGTCCCTTTAGCTGGAGACTCTCTGCGTCCGCTCTTTCCGGCAGGTCATCGAATACGAAAGAGCGGGTACCGGCAGTCATCTCAAAGGTTGCGCTGCGCTCTACAACAGCCCGATCGGAATAGACCGTTACCTTCTCGACAACCGATGGGACAACTGTCTCAGACTGATCGCCGCCCTCCTGCGCGAAAGAAGGGAGTGCAATAAATGACAACAAAAAGAGAAAGAAACAGACGGATGTCTTTTTCATGACAGGCCTCCGATGGGATCAGGTTTAGATGATAATAACATACTCTTTGATGAAAAGAGGATAGGGAATTTCCGCCTGCATGTCAAACCAAATTCAAAGGCGCCATTGCCGCAGACGTGCAGAAAAAACCATCTTTTGTGCCCGTATAAAAGAAAAGGATCAATGCCCCCGGGGAACATTGATCCTTTTGAAATTATACGGGGCTCTGCTTATACAACCTTCTGCACATTCCTTGTGGCTATTATATTGCACGGCATCCCCGCGACATCCTTTATCACAACATCGCCTATCTTGACCGGGGCCATGAGCTTGAGGGCCTTGATCTCCTTCATAATACTAAAGATGCCTTTAAGGGGAACAGGGGAATCAGTCCTTACGCTCACCATGGAAAAATCGCCGGCCTCTACTATTACGCTGCTTGCGATGGTCCTCATGGGATTCACTATCTCCTGCCTGGCCCATACAGGCCCCTTATCGCACAGGTTGCCGGCAACCTCGGTTACGGCAGGCTCCTGGCCTTCCTGTATCTCTGCCTGCAACTGGCACCCGTTAGGGCATATGACGCATATCAGTTCCTTTCTCATTCTACAGATACCTCCAATGAACTTATGTCGGCCAGCTTGTCCGCCTTGATGGGTATGCGAATCATCTCAGCCGGATGGAGGCGAACCATCTTTTTGCGTTTAATCTTTTTATCGCCCTCATGCACCGTAACGGATTTATCCCTGGACGGTTCCGTCACCCGAAGCGACACCACAAAGTCCCTGTCGCCGCTGACCCTCTGGGGGAGGACATACCCTACGCCCTTTCCTGGCTTGATATTGATATATGCGGCAGGCTTTTTCATATCGCCTTTCAAATATGCCGCTGCAAATTGACCTGCCTTGGCTGCCTCGTCAGAGACATGGTCAACCAGGTCATGGACATGGAGGACATTGCCGCATGAGAAGATGCCCGGGATGCCGGTCATAAATGTATCGTCCACATTGGCCCCGTTGGTCTTCATCTCGAGTGGTATATCAGCGCCCCTTGACAGTTCGTTTTCAGGGATAAGGCCAACCGATAAAAGGAGCGTGTCACATTCGACATCCCTTTCCGTTCCCGGGACAGGTTTCCGATTAGGGCCTATCTGTGCGACTGTTACGCCGGTCAGCCTCTCTTTCCCGTGGATATCGACAACCGATGTGCTCAGATAGAGGGGTATGCCATAGTCATTAAGGCATTGCTGGATGTTCCTCGGAAGACCGCTTGCATAGGGGAGGATCTCGAAAACCGCCTCTACCTTTGCCCCTTCCAGGGTCATGCGCCTCGCCATGATCATACCTATATCACCGGAACCGAGTATTACAACCCTTTTGCCGACCATTATATTCTGAAGGTTGATAAAATTCTGGGCAGCCCCGGCAGTATATATACCGGCTGGTCGCGTTCCAGGGATAGAGATGGCACCGGCGGTTCTTTCCCTGCACCCCATGGAGAGTATCACTGCGCCGGCCTCTATGCGGCTGAAACCATTTCTCGAACTTACATGCAGGACGCGGTCCCTGTCCATGGACAGGACAATGGTTCCAAGCATGATCTCGACATTCAGGGCGGTCAGACGGTCGATGAAACGCTGGGCGTATTCAGGGCCGGTCAGGGCCTCTCCGAACCTGTGGAGCCCGAACCCGTCATGGATGCACTGATTCAGAATCCCGCCGAGCCTCCTGTCCCGCTCGATAAGAAGTATATCATCGCATCCTGATTCTTTTGCCGCAACAGCAGCCGCCAGACCGGCCGGTCCGCCGCCTATAATAACCAGATCGCGTTTTATAGTTTGCATATGATCTATGTTTCCTGAAATTAAAATTTATAAAAAATTTTACCAATCATTAAGAATGCAATTGCCGGACATTACCCGCCGTCATTCGGCATTCAGCTAAATAATTTAAAGACAGGCCGGGACCTGAGTACCGGCCCTGCAATAAGGATATGATCTGTTTCCGAATCTCCTTATCTTACCCTTCCGGTAAAGAGCCTCGACCCGGGCCTGTTCAAGATGAAATCCTCGGGACGATAACCGAACTCCTTTTCCAGGATTTCAACAATCCTTGGCAGACAGAACCCGCCCTGACATCGACCCATCATCGCCCTCGCCCTGTATTTAAGGCCCAGGATGGTCCTGCTGCCCAGTGGATTCCGGATGGCGTCAAGTATCTCCCTCTTTGTTATCTGCTCGCATCGGCAGACTATCTCTCCATAATCAGGATCATCGGCAACAAGATCCGCCTTCTCTTCAGGCGTCAACTCTGAAAAGGCACCTGCCCTGCCCTGTCGTTTTGCAATAAAATTATCCTTCTCTATAAGCGGGACCTTCTCTTCAACCATGCCCTTTACCATTAGTGCGATGGCAGGGGCGGATGTGAGTCCAGGGCTTTCTATGCCTACCAGGTTAATGAACCCGGGGACGTCCTTGCGGCTCTCAATGACAAAATCCCTGAAACCGCCTTCCTGGGGGGAGGTCTGCTTCGGTCTTATGCCGGAGAAGCTGCGGATAAAATCAGATATGGAAAGTCCGGGCAGCAATTCATGACCTTCCTTCTTGAGCTGCTCTATTATGGCAGCCGTGGATGCGTAGTCATCTCTATCACCGATATATTCATTGCTCGGGCCTATCAGTATGTTGCCGTCAACCGTGTTGGTGAGATGTATGCCGAGACCGGCGCCTCCATGTCCAGGCGCAGGATAGACAAGAACGGACAAACGTCCCTTTAGCCTTTTATCAAGGATCAGGTATTCTCCCCTGCACGGGTAGATCCTGTACTCATTAATGCCGAGCATTTCGCATATCCGGTCTGAAAAGAGGCCGGCTGCATTTATCAGCACCCTGGTATCGAAGATATTTCCGTTCGCCGCCCTGACGACAAATCCCTGGTCGTTCCGCTGAATTGATGAGACCTCTTGCCCCAGGAAAAATCTTACGCCGTTAGCGGTTGCATTCTCGGCAAGGGCAATGGTTAGGCCGTAGGGACAGATTATCCCTGTTGAAGGCGACCAGAGGGCTTTTATACCCCCGACATCGGGCTGTTTTTTCCTCATCTCCTCGGCATCAAGCATCTCAAGACCCGGCACCCCGTTGGCCTCGCCCTGGACCTTGAGCCTCTCAAGGGTCTCAACATCCGACCTGTCAAAGGCGACGGTCAGCTTGCCGATATAGTCTATCTTTACCTTCAGGTCGCGGCAGAGGTCTTGCATGAGTGAATTGCCCTGGACATCAAGATGCGCCCTGAGCGTGCCCGGCTTGTAATGGATCCCGGAATGTATGACCCCGCTGTTGCGGGAACTGGTGCCCATCCCGACGTCCTGTTCCTTTTCAAGGACCCCGACATTCAATCTGTATCGCGACAACTCCCTGGCGATAGAGTTTCCTACTACACCAGCGCCTATAATGAGGACATCAAATTGATCTGACATTGTTTGAATTCAATCCCTGTTGATAGTTATTAAGTTCAGTCTTTTTACAATTATTGGGAAAAGCGGTCAAGGACAAGAGCAAGGCATTTTCAAAATTTTAAAACCGCTGAATCTTCTCTTTATCCAACGGGGTGACAATCAATCCACCCGGCATGTATCCCGAAGCTCACAGAACGAAAAGCCCCCCTCTTGAGATAAGAGGAGGGCGGATGAGTGATGAAACAAAAACCGCTTCGTTGCGGATTGACCGCGTTAAATATTTTAATCCTTTACCCCTGCAAGTCTCTTGGCAGCCTTTTTCTTGCTTGCAGTATCGGTCTCTCGGAATATAGTCACGCGATGCGCCTCAGGAGAGCCGCCGCCGTGGATATCCGATATGGTGTCGGCGCTTTCAAGTGCCAGCTTTTCAGCCAGACGGTACATCTTGATACGATTCTCGACAGGAACGGACTCAACTCCCTTCAGGTATTTCTTCAAGAGGCCGCCTACCTCGGGGTTCTCGAAATCCCTGTCAGATGGCATGTCGGCCACAAAGCCGCCGCATGCATCTATCATAAGCCTTATTGCCTCGGCCATCTCCTTGCCTTCATGAATCTTGGAGGCGTTGGCCAGGACCGTATCGATGAAGTAGTTGCCTGAAGGCTGTTTCTTGCCTTCATAGGAAGATGCAAGGCAGCAGCCATAGAGCGTCTCCGCCCTGTGAATCATATCAATTACCTTCTGCTTGAGGTGGCTGACCTTGGCCGTTCCATTGTAATCCATCATGGTTAGGGCCGTTCCGATCATGCAATCGATCTTACCCGATTTACATCCGCCGTGGCTCTGCCTGTGGAAGGATGAGAATTTAACGACCAGGTCGGCTGCAAATTCAGTCTCCCCGCACAGGAAGACGCGGTTCCACGGGACAAAGACATCGTCAAAAATGAGTGTCGGGCAGTACTTGGAATAGTATATATTGCCGATATCACAGCCGTCTATTTCACGCATGTCAAGAGTGGACCTGCCCACAACATGGATCAAACCCTTTGTATCGGAGGGGATGGCAAAGGCTACTGCGTAATCCTTATCCTCCTTGGTCATTGCCCTTGTCGGTAGCACGATGATCTCGTGGGATGAAAGGGATCCGGTCTGATGGGCCTTGGCGCCACGGACTACGATGCCGTCATCGCGTTTCTCAACGATACGCAGGAACATGTCCTTATCAGGCTGTTCGCTTGGATTAAGGGACCGGTCGCCCTTCACGTCTGTAACACCGGCATTCCCTGTGAGGTCGTTCTTCTGCATGTGCTTTAGAAACTCAAGGTAATTCCGGTTATATTTGGTGCCGTACTTCTTATCGACATCATAGGTTACGATAGCGAGCGTGGAGAGGCAGTCAAGTCCGGTGCAGCGCTGGTGACAGGTGCCGACATAGTTGGCCATCTTGCGGTTTACCTTGACGCGCGCTACAAGGTCCTCAACGCTGGCCGGCGGAAGTGTAAAACGGCTCACCGGCTCGTTGATCAGGGGGCTGTTGACGATAAACAGCTCCTTGTTTTCCTCCTTCATTGCCATATCATAGGTGGCGCCTGTTGCCTCAATCCCTGCGCGGAGCCGCGGGTTGTCGACTATGTTGGTAATCCGTTCCCCGAACATATAGGCGGTCGGTTTAAGCGCCCTGATGGATTCGATGTATTGCTCTTTTGTCATAAGACCCATATTTTAAAGTCTCCTTCCTAATATTTAAAAGTCTGTCCGTTCCTGCTCTGCAAGAATCTTTTTAATGCTGGTCATGACCTGAATCTTCACATTGGTAAGATGATTCTTAAGCACTGATTGTGCCCTTTCCAGGCTGCGCAGGGCAACGGCGTCATATATCTCCTGATGGGCCTGATCAGTGGCTGAGAGAGACGATATGGGGAAATAGTTTCCCCCGTACTTAAGAAACAGCATGTCAAAGACGTTCTGAAGTATGCGAATCTGGGTTGTCTTACCGGAAAGAGATGCAAGGGTCATATGGAATTCCCTGTTTTTAAAGAGTCTCTCCTTTAGGTAGAACTCCCTCTCCGCGGCCAGGTGGGCCTCAAGCGCAGTCTTGAGCTCGCTCAGCCCGTTTTTATCTATCCGTTCTATGGCAGCAGAGACAAGAGACGGCTCAATGAGCTCCCTTATCTCATATAACTCCTCTATCTCCTTCAGGCTGAAGGGGGCCATGGAATAACCGCGATTCGTTTCGTGTTGAACAAAGCCCTGTAATTCCAGCCATTTAAGTGCTTGAATTATAGGCGTAGCACTCAACTCCAGCTTTTCTGCAAGGTCCCTGTAAGCGATCCGCTGTCCCGGGACAAGTTCCTTGTTATAAAGCATGTGCCTGATCCCATGATAGGCGATCTGGGTGCTGTCCTCATGTTGTTTATTGGTAGTTGTTTTCTTTTCTTTAGCCATGGATCGATGTTATAAAAATCAAATTAAATATGCAATTAATTTTTTGTTTTTAATTAAAAAATATTTTATTTTACTATCTGATTAAATATATGATTATTTTCATTGACATATAAGCCCGTCAAATTTATTGTGTCACAAAATTTTTATCTTCGGATCGATAAAAAGATCCCATATTCATTAGTTAAAGTCCGGCGTCCGGCAATCAGCTTAAGCACATGTATTTTTTCAAGCCCATTGCAGCCGGGTGATTACTGGGGCCACTTTTAAAACCCCTTTTTTATGAGCAAACCAACCCCGGCGATAGTCGGGAATCTATTTAAAGGAATATTTTTATGCGACTTTATGAATACGAGGCATTGGACATTTTTGAGCAGAACGGCATCCCTGTCCCTCGTCGCGGAGTGGCCTCCACGATGCACGAAGCCCTTCATGTGGCAGGCGAGATAGGATACCCTGTCGTATTGAAGGCGCAGGTCCTTGTCGGCGGCAGGGGGCTGGCCGGGGGAGTCAAGACGGCTTCCAGTCCGGATGAATTAAAAGAGGCGGCAGAAAAGCTCCTCTCATCCGATATAAAAGGGCTGCCGGTCCTTAAGATTCTCGTCTGCGAGAAGATTGAGATCGCAAAGGAGCTGTATCTGGGCATTACTATAGACGGGTATTCAGGCAAGCCTATTGTCGTGGCAAGCACCGAAGGAGGCATGCTTATCGAAGACACGGCAAAGACATCGCCGGAGAAGATCGCCTCCACCCATATCGACTCATCATTCTCATTTTACCCCTATCAGGCACGCGCCCTCCTGAGGAGGCTCAACATAAGCCAGCAGCTCATCTCCTCCTGGACGGATGTAATCAGCCAGCTCTACAACGTGATGATGCGCTACGAGGCTTTGATCTGCGAGATAAATCCCCTTGCAGTCCGTCCGAACGGCGGACTTATAGCCGTCGATGCAAAACTGGAGATAGATGATTCCGCCATATCGAGGGTTCGTTTTCCCCTGCCTGACCGAATTGAAAGGATAGAGAATGTCCTTGAGCGGAGAGGCAAGGAGATAGGTGTCACATATGTGGACCTTGATGGAGACATAGGCCTTATATCATCAGGAGCAGGGCTCGGCATGGCCTCCACAGATATCATCGGGGAAAAGATGCGGCCCGCCAACTTCCTTGAGACGGGCGGAGGGATTACGGCTGACCTGCTCTACAAGTGTATGGAGCTTATCATGATGAAACCCGGCCTCAGGGCGATATTTATAAACGTTTACGGCGGCATCAACCCCATACATGAAGGGGCTAAAGGAGTGGTTCGCTATATCAAGGAGCATAACGTCAAGATTCCTATCGTTGCCAAGGCCCTTGGCAACAAACAGGAAGAGACATGGGAGATATTCCGCTCAGGCGGCGTACATGTCGTGACAGATGCCGCTACTGAAAAGGCGATAGACCGCCTCTATGAACTTGTAGGACGAGGTTAATAATGAGCATATTAATGAACAATTCGACACGTGTAATAGTGCAGGGCATAACCGGACGCATTGGGAGCATACAGGCCCACTGGATGCTTGAATACGGGACAAAGGTAGTGGGCGGCGTTACACCCGGGAAAGGCGGGACCATAGTTGAGGGGCTTCCGGTGTTTAACAGCGTACAGGAGGCCGTTAAGGAGACAGGAGCCAACGCATCGGTATTCTTTGTCCCTGCCGCTTTTGTCCTTGATGCATTTATGGAGACCGTCGACGCAGGAGTAAAGCTGATCGTCATCGTACCGGAACATATCCCGGTGAGGGATGTCATGAAGATGCGCAACTATGCCCTTGAAAAGGGTGTCTTTGCCCTCGGGCCCACCACCCCTGGGATACTGGTCCCGGGCGTGGGAAAGATGGGCATCATGCCCGCATCGATGTTTGCGCCGGGTCGCGTCGGGATCATCTCCCGAAGCGGAACGCTCTCATATGAATTTGCAGGGATACTCTCAGAAAAAAAGGTGGGGCAGAGTACTGTGGTAGGCATGGGCGCTGACCCGGTAGTATTCAGAAACCTGGTTGATATCCTAGAACTCTTTGAAGAAGACCCGGACACCGACGCTGTTATTGTAGTAGGCGAGGTGGGAGGCGAGCAGGAAGAAAAGGCAGCAGGATTCATCGCCAGGAGGATGACCAAGCCCGTATCAGTGTACATCGCCGGGCGTCATTCGCCCCAGGGCAAACGCATGGGACATGCCGGCGCTATCGTACGCGGGGCATCGGGAACGGTTGCGGGCAAGCATGAGGCGCTGAGGGCCGCAGGGGCTACGGTCCTGGAGAGCCCGATCCATGTCCTGGACTGGGCCGTTAAACACAATCTCAAATAATTTTGATCCACAAAAATACCGGCTCATCTCATATCGAGTGAGCCGGTATTTTTTATCAGACCCGGCCCTCCGGCCTGCCCGGTTGGGGATTGATAGTGCCCGTCATATCTTAACGATTTAATATCTTTTGAATCCTCTCGTCAAAGGCAAACATCTCGGGTGTGTCAATATCGATCCAGAGGCTCTCCCCGATGTCTATCGCCTTCATTTTACCTTTTGATGAAAGCAGATTACATGCGTCGGAAAGGGACTCCTTCTGACCTTCAATGCTCTTTTTCAGTATGGAAAAGAAGCTGTGATTGAATTTGAAGATACCGCAATCAATAGCATCGTAGGCCTTCAGCTGTTTGCCGAAGAGGAGGATTTTGTAAAGGGGTCCGTCGATCCCTTCGCATTGGACCTTCATCCCGTCGTCAAGGTCAGGGATGCTGTTTATTTTGAAATCAACCGCCAGAAGGGCCTCATCTTTTTCGATCGGCGCCTGAATAACGGCCTCAAGCATCTTTTGCTGAAAGATATGATCGCTCATCAAGAGGATAAATTCCTCTTCTTCACGGATCTCCTTCTCCGCCGCCAGTACGGATATGCCGTTGGCCTTTTCCCACTCTGGATTGTATGCAAAACTTATCGTTATGCCGCTGTTTTTATAGTTTGTCAGGCCGTCTTCAATCATCCTGCCGTTATAACCGGTAACCAGGACTATCTCGTTGAGCCCTGCCCTGCTTACCTTTCCGATGATGTCATCAATGATCCTCTCGCCCTGAATCTTTAAGAGTGATTTTGGGATGCCGTTGTGCCTTTCCCTGAGGCGGCTCCCGCACCCTGCTGCAATGATTACTGCCTTCATAAATCTTTCCTTCATGCAGACCTGCCCGATGCAATATCGGGCAGGTGAATAGTCTTATCTGATATCCCTGGCCCTATGCCTTGGGCAACTTATCATAATAATAGTCCAGACCGAG
>Ga0153915_10001697_pt1 | contig 20266 bp, 15 predicted proteins | sample Opewatmetagenome_2_FD_107003 | JGI IMG/M metagenome (GOLD analysis project Ga0153915, IMG submission 107003) | Freshwater wetland microbial communities from Ohio, USA - Open water 3 Core 3 Depth 3 metaG | ecosystem: Environmental > Aquatic > Freshwater > Wetlands | place: USA: Ohio, Lake Erie...
AATAGTAATCGAGGTTACGATCCTGACAGGTCGTTGATGGGTCGAGTATCCCCGATTCCAATCCCTGGCGATAATCGCGGACGGAGGCGAAGCGTGCCGCTTCTCGCGTCTGATCGAGTACAGTCAGGTATGTGTACATGACGAAGCCAACTTCGACGAGACCCGCGATCAACAAGATGATTACCGGTAAGGTCAGTGCCAGTTCAACAAAACTTTGCCCGGAAATAAAACGGTCGCGCTTTAACTTAAAAAAATAGATGCGCATCGATTCTAATCCTGCGCTATATCATAATCTATCGTAACAAATTTCACTCGATTACGTTAAATTCAAGTTATTAGCAACACCTGCTTTCAAAATTAATTATACAATTTAATTATTCTTCAATAACACCCGTTAGTACTACTCGACTTGATACTTTTGTTAGGTCTCACCATCCCAGATAATTGAGCACGATATTCCTGAAGAAAATCAGTGCTATCGCGCTAGAGATCAAAAAAGGACCGTAGGGTATGGCCAAATCATGACGATAACGCCGGGTGAGCAGACTGTACACGAGATATAACAAGCTTACCACGCCCGCCAGCAATACCGTCAGCATCAATCCGATGACGATCCCAGGCCATCCCAATACCAATCCCAGCACACCGCCCAGGTTCACATCCCCAAAACCAAGTGCTTCTTCACGAAGTTCTTTTCCACGCCGCCGCGACAGCCAACCCATTAATACCCCACCTAGTAAGTAAAGGACAAACATCACCCCAAAGCCACCAATCCCTCCGAGGAGAGTGCTAGTTAGCCCGTGTACCCAACTCCCAATGGCCAACCCAAGCAACGCCCCCATCAGACTGACACTATTCAAGATCAGGCGATGTTCCAGGTCAATCACGGCGACAAGGCCAAAGTAGACCAGCAAGATCAATCCCAGTAAAAAGCCGGGTTTGCTGGGTGGCAAGATAAACAGCCATAGGGTCGCACTGATGAAAACCAATTCGACAACCCATGTCCTCACCAGCCGGCGACTGCCGCAGGTATCGCAGCGCCGTGGCCAGAATAAATAATTCATAAATGTTTGTCTGTCCCCACAAATCCGGCAGAAAGGAGCGCTCAACCGGCGTTTAACCGGCAATACATCTGCGAGATAATTCACGCACGAGCCCGCTATGAAACCCAGGAGTACAATGAGCAGATAAATGGACGTCCCTCCGGATACAGCCGTAAACCCTTTGCCAAATTGCCCTATCTAGGTGTATTATAGCAGGGTTGGGATTGCTTACGAATGTACACCACCTCACAAATTGTTTAGTGTCAATCTTCGGGCCATTGCGAGAGAGCCCGAAGGGTAATCGAAGCAATCTCTCGCCCCAGCTGAAGTTCGATTGCCTCGTCGGCTTACAGCCTCCTCGCAATAAAGTGTTTGTCTTTTAGCCCTAAGTCGGGTAGCTTTCTAAAGCAGCCGATCTCTGGATTGGCGCCAGGAGAATCCAATCAGATGGATAAATTGATCATCCATGGAGGAATTCCCTTATCTGGGGAAATTACCCCTGCAGGCAATAAAAACGCAGCCCTCCCCTTGTTAGCAGCCTGCACATTGACAGATGAACCCGTGATTTTACACAATGTCCCGGAAATTCGCGATGTTCTCGCCATGCGTGAATTATTAGAAAGCCTGGGCGTAAAAATTCAACCCATCGACCACCATACATTACAGGTTCAAGCTAAACATGTCCGGCCTGCTGATCTAGACCCCAACCTCTGCCGTCAGATCCGCGCCTCGCTCTTGCTGGCAGGTCCGATGCTTGCTCGCTCGGGTACTTTGCAGCTCCCCCCACCTGGGGGGGATATCATTGGAAGGCGGCGCGTGGACACGCACATCCTGGCCTTTAAAGCCCTGGGTGCTCAAGCGGATTACTATCGCGCTGAACACCTATTTAAGTTTTCTGCTGAAAAGCTGACCGGCGCACATATCCTTTTGGACGAAGCGAGTGTAACGGCTACTGAAAACGCCATCATGGCTGCCGTTACCGCCTCCGGTACGACGACCCTACGCAACGCGGCCTCGGAGCCGCATATCCAGGAGCTGTGTCACTTCTTAAATCGTCTCGGTGCAAAAATTGAGAATATCGGCTCGAATACTTTGCAAATTTATGGAGTGCCGCGTCTGCATGGCGGTGAGTACGCTATCGGTCCCGATTACCTGGAGGTGGTCAGTTTCATAGGCGCTGCGGTCGTTACGGGCGGCTCCATACGCATTCAAAAAGCAGCCCCAGAGTACCTGGACATGATTGCCATTGTCTTCCGTCGTTTAGGGGTATGCTGGCAGGTAGATGGTGAAGATATCCTGGTCCCTGCCGACCAGAAACTCTCCATCGAGCCCGACCTGGGTGACGCCATCCCTGAGATCAGCGTCATGCCCTGGCCGTCTTTCCCGACCGACCTGATGAGCATCGCCATCGTCGTCGCTACCCAATCCAAAGGCAGTGTGCTCTTCCATGACTGGATGTACCCCAGCCGGATGTTTTTCATCGACAAGCTGGTCAATATGGGCGCCCAGATCGTGTTATGCGACCCCCACCGTTGCATCGTTCAAGGCCCCACAGCGCTGTATGGCGAAAATATGGAAAGTCCGGATATCCGTGCCGGCATGTCTCTCTTGATTGCTGCTCTTGCCGCCCATGGCAAATCGGTGATCCGAAATGTCGGGCAAATTGACCGGGGATATGAACGTGTGGACGAAAAACTGCGCGCACTGGGCGCGCAGGTCGAAAGGATCCATGAAAATTAGTAGGGGCGCAACAAGTATGAACCTAATAACTCCCGTTCAACCCTATGCTGCGCCCCTACGATTGGATAACCGAATACTTCTCTAAGACTTAACGCTCTGCACTACATCGAGAAACTGGGAAACGATATCTCTGAGCATCGGCTCAGGCAAAGCGCCCACCTGCCGGTGAACGATCTTCCCCCCGGCAACAAACAGCATGGTGGGTATCCCCTGAACGCCGTATTTCATCGCCCATTCTGGGTTTTCATCGGTATTCACTTTGGCGACGAGCATCTTGCCGGCGTTCTCTTTCGCCAGTTTCTCCAGAGTTGGGGCAACCATTCGGCAAGGCCCGCACCAGGGTGCCCAAAAATCCACAATCACCGGGACAGGCGATTGCAAAACAGTTTTTTCAAAGGCTGCATCAGTAACATGGACGGGTTCTTGGATCATCTTATCTCCTAAAAATCTTTAGCATCTCATTACAAATGATTAGATGCAGATCGTGTCTAAAGGTTGCATTCTTCCCCAGAAAAGGGGGAATACCGGGAATTAGGGGATTTGCAGGTGCTTTTAACCCGCATAAGTATATCATTTTAGTATAATCTTCAGGTATGGATTTGCACCTGTACTCCCCCTCTGCACGGGCTTACACCATCTCCACCCCGGTCTATCAAGGGCCATTGGATTTACTGTTGCAATTGATCGAACGCGCCGAACTGGATATCACCCGCCTGGCTTTAGCTCAGGTGACAGACCAGTTTTTGGCGCATCTTCACCTCATGCCAGATCTTTCTGCCGAGGAGGTGTCGGCGTTTTTAGTGATCGCTTCCAAATTAATTCAGATCAAATCGGAAGCGCTCTTGCCACGTCCACCCCAACGTGAAGAAGGCGAAGAAGATCCCGGCGATGCGTTGGCGCGCCAGTTAATGGAATATCGGCGATACAAGCACATTGCGGATTTTTTATCTCTGCGTGAAGGGATGGGCGTGCATACCTTCTTGCGTCTGGCCCCTCCCCCAAAAGTTGAGGGGACCGTCGATCTAAGCGATATCACGCTTGCCGATCTGACCGACGCCGCCCGCGCCGCTTTGTTGCATACCGATCAGCGCTCCTCTCTTGACACGGTCGTGATGCCCCCACCGGTTACCATTCGCCAGAAGATCGGTTTGATCGCCCGCTTTTTACGACAAAAAGGTCGCTCCACGTTTCAAACTTTTCTGGTAGATGCACGCTCTCGCCTGGATATTGTCGTCACATTTTTAGCGATGCTGGAATTGATCAAATTGCGCCTAGTCCAAGTCCGCCAGGAGAAGATGTTCGGAGATATTGAAATCGAAACGCTCGAAGCTTGGGACGAGGACGAAGAGATTGAGCTTGAATTTGACGAATAATTTAACGATAGGATGATCATGCCGAACCATTTAGCCGGTGAGAACTCTCCGTATTTACTGCAGCATGCTGAAAATCCCGTAAATTGGTATCCTTGGGGCGAAGAGGCATTGGAAAAAGCTCGCCAGGAAGACAAACCCATCTTTCTGAGCATCGGTTATGCAGCTTGCCACTGGTGCCATGTGATGGCCCACGAGTCGTTTGAAGACCCCGAAACGGCTGCCCTCATGAACCAGCACTTTGTTAATATTAAGGTCGACCGTGAGGAAAGGCCGGATCTGGATAGCATTTATATGGATGCTGTGGTTTCCATGACCGGGCAGGGCGGCTGGCCTTTAAGCGTCTTCCTAACGACGGATGGCAAACCGTTCTTCGGGGGAACATACTTCCCTCCTCTTCGCCGTTATAACATGCCTTCCTTCCGAGAAGTGCTTTTATCTGTTAATAATATCTGGGCCAAAGATCGCCAGCAACTCATCGATTCAGGTCAGCAGATAACAGAACACATACTGAAGTCTGGGATTAATTCAGACCCATCTCAAGAGCTACAGCCTGAGCTTCTTGAGAAAGCGGCCTTTGCTCTAGCGCAAGCGTATGATTGGAAGCATGGAGGTTGGGGAAGTGCCCCAAAATTCCCTCAGCCCATGGCAATCGAATACCTCCTTTACCGCGCCAGCCAGGGGGATCGATTTGGGTTAGAGATCGCCGAGCATGTTCTCCTGGCTATGTCGAAAGGGGGTATGTATGATGTCGTGGGTGGGGGTTTTGCCCGCTACAGCACCGATAATGATTGGCGTGTTCCCCATTTCGAAAAGATGCTCTACGATAACGCCTTGCTCTCCCGGGTATATCTGCACGCGTATCTCATCACTGGCAAGGTCGCGTTCCGGCGCGTCTGCGAGGAGACTTTGGATTTTATCCTACGCGAGTTAACCCACCCTTCTGGTGGGTTCTTCAGCAGTCTGGATGCCGATTCCGAGGGGGAAGAGGGTAAATATTACCTCTGGACACCTGCAGAAATCCGGAAAGCGTTGCCCGATCCAGCCGATTTTGATTTGATCATGGACGCATATGCGATAACCGAATCAGGGAACTTCGAAGGTGCCAACGTGCTCCAACGTGTACGCGACGATGCTTCCCTAGCAGCACGCTTGGTCATCTCGGAAGAGGATGTGGCACCACGCTTATCCAGAGTACACGCCCTGCTTCTGCAGTGGCGGCAGCAGCGAGTACGCCCATCAACCGATGATAAAGTCCTGGTTGCATGGAATGCGTTAGCATTGGTCACTTTTGCCGAAGCAGGCAGATATCTGAGCCGCGCGGATTATGTGGATATGGCTACGCGCAATGCGCACTTCTTGTTGGCCGAATTACATCCACAAGATCGCTTGTTACGCTCCTGGCGCGAGGGCAAGGCGCGTCACAACGCGTACCTAGAAGATTACGCCGCGCTCATTCTGGCTTTGCTGTCGCTCTACCAATCCGATCCGGAAACGGCCTGGTTCTCTTCGGCGGCGCAGCTCACCACGGAGATGACACTCCATTATTCGGATCCGGCTGGCGGTTTTTTCGATACCCGTGACGATCACGGCCCTCTACTCACCCGCCCAAAAGACCTGCAAGACAACGCAACGCCTTGTGGGAACTCCTTAGCAGCCCAGTCTCTTCTTCAACTATGCGCATATACCGCTCGCGGAGACCTGCGGGGTGCTGCAGAGAGAGCACTGCGACTTATCCAGCCATTAGCTACTCATTATCCAACTGCCTTTGCTAATTGGCTATGCGCAATTGGCTTCGCCCTTCACCCTACTGCTGAAGTCGCTGTCCTCGGTCCTGCTCAAAATTCAACGACGATCGATTTGACGGGTGTGATTTGGGAGAAATTACGCCCGTTTTTGGTGTACGCCCACTCCGATTTGCCTGTCCCCAAGGATGGCCCTCCGCTTCTTTTCGACCGCCCTCTCATCGATGGTCAACCCACCGCTTATGTCTGCCACAATTTTATTTGTAGCCTCCCAGTAACCCAACCGGAGGCATTACGCGCACAGTTGGAAGCTCTCTCATGATCCCTGCCCGTCAGCAAGCCATCCAAATCGCCCGCAGCAAGCTGGCACTCGACCCGCTCTATCTAGACACCGAGACTACGGGGCTCGAACGATCCAGTGAGATTATCGAAATCTGCATTCTCGATAACCAGGGTGCCGCGCTCTTTCAATCCTTGGTCAAGCCCTTACGCCGCATTCCAAATGACGCCATCCGCATCCACGGGATCACTAATGAGGATGTCCAGCGCGCCCCGAATTGGCTCGTCGTTTGGCCACAGGTCGAAAATCTCCTCGCCGGTCGGACCGTGGGTATTTATAATGCCGAATTTGACCTGCGCATGATCCAGCAAACGCACACTTTCTACAACATTCGGTTTACTTCCATAACTCCATTCAGCCCGTTCTGTATTATGAAGCTCTATGCACAGTATCACGGAGATTGGAATCGTGCCCGGGGGTCTTATCGCTGGCACTCACTCGAAGACGCCGGGCGGTATTGCCGTATCCCCCTCCCAAACTCGCACCGCGCGTTCGATGATACCCTGCTGGCGCGCGCCATCCTTCACCATATGGCTAATCCACTAGAGGCTAATCGATAATCAGCGTGACAGGGCAATGATCCGAGCCGGGGATATCATCGTGGATGATGATATCTTTGATCAGAGGCAGCAACGGATTTGTCGCCATGAAATAGTCCAGCCGCCAGCCGGTGTTCCGCTCGCGGGCTTTCCCTACATAGGTCCACCAGGTGTATTGGATCCGTTTCGGATAGAGTTGCCGGTAAACATCCACAAAGCCATGATCGAGATAATGGTCGATCCAAACGCGCTCTTCTGGCAGGAATCCGGATGTCTTAGCGTTTTGCTTTGCATTTTTCAGGTCAATCTCCTGATGGGCTGTGTTGAAATCTCCACACAAGACGATCTGCTCGCCCGCAGCCTGTAATTGGTCGCAGAGCTCTAATAGCCTAGCATAAAAGCTGAGCTTATACTCCACCCGTCCCTGGCCGCGCTGCCCGCTCGGGAAGTAGATATTGAAGAGTAGAAAATTCGCGTGTCTCGAACAAATCACCCGCCCTTCCAGATCAAATTCCGAGCGCCCTAAGCCATAGGTTGTCTCTACCGGTCTCTCTTTCGAAAAAGTCGCTACACCGCTATAGCCAGGCCGCTCTGCAGGGCTCCAATACGCATGGTAGCCATTAAATAGTTGGTGATTCTCAGTGGTTAGCTGGTCTGGCCTGGATTTAATCTCCTGCAAGCAGATCAAGTCGGCCTCTTGCTGGAACGCCCAACTCAGAGTGCCTTTCCGTAACGTTGCACGCAACCCATTCACATTCCAGGTGATGATCTTCATCGGTAATTCCTTTGATCAATTCAGTCATTTTACCAGGATCGTTGCCTCACTTGCCAGAGTACCATCCCCATTTCTCCAATCCCCATTCTCTAATCTCGATTCTCGATTCTCATTTATTATGCTAAAATCCATGCGATATGAAGACGATTATCCAACCCATTAAAGGCACGCGAGATTTTTACCCTGCGGAGATGGCTGTCCGCTCCTGGTTATATGCTACAGCCCGCAAAGTATCCGAAGCGTTCGGCTACCAGGAGTACGACGCGCCCTTTCTGGAGTCGATCAAATTGTATGCCGCCAAATCCGGGGATGAGCTGGTCAATCAACAATCGTTCGTTTTTCCCGACCGGGGCGGGGATCTGATCACCTTGCGACCCGAGCTAACCCCCTCCCTGGCGCGCATGGTTGCTCAGCGTCAGAAGCAGTTAGTTTATCCTGTACGTTGGTGGTCTTTTGGACCATTTTGGCGTTATGAGCGCCCTCAGAAAGGTCGCTCACGCGAATTCTTTCAATGGAATATCGATCTTTTTGGTGTCGATACCCCGGAAGCCGACGCCGAGCTGGTCGCCATTGCTGGCTCCTTCCTGCAAGAAGTGGGACTCACGCCAAAAGAAGTCAAACTTTTGGTTAACGATCGCCGCCTCATGGACACCCAGATGGCCGCTTTGAATATCCCCAGGGAGCAGAGGCCGGAGGTCATGCGTTGGATCGATCGTCGCGGTAAGATGTCCCTTGACGAATGGAGTACCTACGGGAAGGAAGTTGGCTTATCCGATATCCAGCTCGGACGGTTGAAGGAGCTGTTGGCCGACAACGATTTATGGCGTAAATCGGAGGAGCTGGTCCGGTTCTTTGCAGCCATCGATGCGATGGGTTTCAACAACTACGTAGTCTTTGACCCCAATATCGTGCGCGGTCTGGATTACTATACCGGGATTGTCTTCGAGGCAGCCGATATCAAAGGGGGCGTCCGCCGCTCCATTCTGGGCGGCGGGCGATATGATGATCTGCTGGCGGATGTCGGAGGCGACCCTTTGCCGAGTGTCGGCTTTGCCATGGGCGATATGGTCATTTCACTGATATTAGAGGAATATGGTCGTCTCCCGCAAGAACTCAACAAGCCGCCGGCTTCGGTATTAGTGACGATCTTCGATGAAAATTCGCTCCTGGCTTCCTTTACCCTGGCTGCGGAATTACGCCGGGCAGGTCTCAAGGTCAATTGCTACCCGGAGGCCGCCAGGTTGGGCAAGCAGTTCAAATTTGCCGACCGCACCGGCATCCGTTTGGCAGTCATCTTGGGTCCCGATGAGCTCAAAGCAAACCAAGTTGGCATTAAAAACCTGCTAACCGGAGAGCAGTGCAGCATCCAACGAGCAAAAGCCGCCCAAGCCTTGCAGCAGATGCTTGATCAGCCCACTTCTCCATGATAGAATACGGCTTGCCACGGTGCCTGTAGCTCAATGGCAGAGCACTTGACTGTGGATCAAGTGGTTGTGGGTTCGACCCCCATCAGGCACCCTATATGTAGTGGTATAAGGAATAAAACACCCCCATGTCTGGGGGTGTTTGGTTTTCTACCTGATTTTTGACAGCTATTTGACAGCTATTATTTGTATCCAGTAAAGACAATCTGGTGGGCATCTCTACGCGTGGAGCTTATGTTACTGAACTGATGTGTACTGTGGCATGTAGGGGCACTCCACCAGTGGAGGCTGACAACTTTCCAGCGCGGTGGCCACGTGGTTATAAATAGGGATAGCACGACATACAATTGAACTAAGAAATCTCTAAGACCTTGGCAGACGGTGAGCTTATTTGGTTTTCCTATATAGGCTAAACGCCTGAAATGTGCATCTGCCTTCTCAAGTCTGGACATCGACTTTATATAGCAGCGCAACAGTGGGCAACTTGGGATATCTCAACGGGTATAGGTGAGTGGATTGTGGATCTTGTTATGGCAGGTGATAAAACAACCCCCACCGCCGTTTCCGCTCGTGATTTCAACCCAAGCTGATTGGCTATTGGTGCCATTTAATGGGGACACATAGGCTGCATTGAAGTTGATCAAGTGCAATTGTTCACTGCCATGCGTGTCATGGCAGGTATAGCAGGTAGCGTTTTCGCTGGCATGCAACCTGTGTAAATTATCGCCGCCTTTACGGAAATTTGTATTCGTGGTGCTCGAGAGCGTGACGTAGGTATTATAGCTATGGCAGTTGAAGCAAACCTCGCCACTCGCAGGTACTCGCCCATCGACGGAGGTGTAGTTCGTAGTACCTAACAAAATATGAAGTAACGGGGACCCATGAGGGCCAAGACCCTGAGAAACTGCATTCGGATTGTTGTGGCAGCTGCTGCAATACACCAGATTGGATTGTGACCAGCCATTCACGAAACTCGCTGCGGGTATGGATTGATTACGACCCTGGGCTGCCAATGGATGAAAACTGGCGTTGTAAGGATTGAATTCTTGGGCTAGATCGCGATTATCCTGAACCTGGTTTGGGTCCGTGGAGGTTAGTTTGCCTAAACCGTTGGCTACCAGTGCGCTTCCATTCCAGCCATCTGGAATATAGTTTGGCAGGGACGTGTAACTCGAGTGACATTTGAAACAGATTTGGTATTCACGGCTTGCCTGGGGCAGCCAGTTGTAGCTACCCGGTGCGCCTACCCCTGACCAGTTAGGGTCTGCCCCAGAAACAGCGATCATCACCAGAGGTATCGCGGGAGCAGATGCAGGGCCCCGGGTGGCCTCGTGTGGTTCGTGGCAGTCTTCGCACTCGACATGGCGATTGCCGGAAGTAAAAGAACCAGGATTATTCTCGTTTATCTGGTGAACACCATTTGCCATGGATACGTTATGTCGATAGATGGCCGTGTTGTTATTTTGTGGAGGGCTGATGAAAGCTGATTGAACGTTGGTAGCCCCGATTGGATTATTCGCCGTATGACAGGTAAAACAAACTTGCTCCTCAGCCCAGGAGCCCCGCAGGTCAGGACCAACTGCAGAATGAGGTCGATGGCAGGCAGCGCAGCTATCAGTCAGGGGGTTATAGGTGACATGCGGGTCATTCGGCCTCGGGGTGCTGGTTGGAGCCACGGCTACGAGGGTTGCCGTCGGTAGGTTTGGAAATAGCGATAATGACAGGCTCAAACCGATACTGAGCGTCGGTGTTGGAGTTGGCCTCGTAAGGCCGGCATTCAAACTTAGTGCAGCAAAGGTCTGCAGCAGACCCGCGCCAAAGTATAGGTCCACACCGGGGTCTCCAATGTCCATCGCGCTGGCGAGCAATGCCTTGCGAATACTCTGGGGTGATCGAAATTGTGGCAGGCTAGCCAGCAGAGCAGCCGCCCCGGATACTTGCGCAGCAGCCATTGAGCTGCCGGAATGCACATCGTAACCGCGGCCCGGTACGGTCGAATATATCTTCACACCCGGTGCTACCAGGTCTATAGCCTTGCCATAAGTGGAGAATTTTGCATGCTGGTTCTGTATATCTGTAGCTCCCACCGCGATCACCGGATCGAGAGATGCAGGAAAGGTTGGTTGGTCCGAGCCCGTATCTCCGGCAGCCGCTACAATTAATGAACCATTGGTAGCGGCATAATCTATGGCATCCTTGAGTAGTTGGCTGAATGCAGTTCCTCCCGCACTCAAGTTAATGATCTGAGCGCCGTGCTGGGCAGCGAACACGAGGGCTTTGGCAATTTGGGTGTAACTCCCGTCCCCTGATTTGTCCAGGGCCATTACTGGCATTAAACGTGCTCCCCAGGAAATGCCGGCAATACCTTGGCTGTTATTGGCCTCGGCCGCGGCGATACCGGCGACATGTGTACCATGACCGTTGGCATCTTGTAGTTCACCATTATTATCTATCGCGTTCCAGCCCTGCCAATCGTCGATATAGCCGTTACTGTCATCATCAACCTGGTTTTGGCGTTTATCCCTGCCTTGATTATCGACTCCGATTTCCCCCTTATTCATCCAAATTTTTGGGGATAGATCAGGGTGGTCGACGTCCAAACCCGTATCAATAACTGCTATTACGACATCTGGTGAACCCGTTGTAATCTCCCAGGCCTGTTGGATCTGGATATTTGTCAAGTAATCCTGTTTGGCATAATCAGGATCGTCTGGCACCGAAAATATCTGTGTGATGTAGTTCGGTTCGGCAATTTTTACTTTTGAATTAGACTGAAGCGCAGCCAGGATATTGGGTACCTGGCTTGGGGGCACCTGCAGCACCCAATAATTCAGTCGAGGAATTTCTTCTAAGAGCTTGCCCCCTAATGGAGAAACAATCGCTTCCATATCCGAAGTCTTCAGGCTATCGTCAAATTTAACAATGATTTGATCGGATACATAAGGAGCATTGATATTTACAGGCTCAAGCGTGGTTGTAACCGTCGCCGAAAAAGTCGGTGTGGAGGTTATTGTAGGTGATGTGACCGTGATCGTTGGTGAAGGGGTGAACGTTGTTGTTGTCAAGGTTGGCGTAGCAAACGGTGGAATTTCAGAAGATGTAGGCGTTGGGGATGGACTGAGTTCGAGTGTTTGGGTCGCGGTAGGACTTTCCTGCATGGGGCGAAGTTCGGGTGTGCTGGATGGCTCTGGTGACTCTTCAGGAGGGTATGTCGGGGTAAATTCTCCTTGAGCATCGGTTCCACCTGGAGTTGTATCTATGAACATCCTGGTGTGCTTGGGTGTGGAAGTAAATGGGTGGCGATTCGTTCCAACTGGGTTCATCCATGGATGAATAGGGGCTGCGCTGGCGAAACTATCATAGAGCCAGCCCAGAGAAAATAGGATAGAGAGGATAACAATGATGAATAAAAACCGAAAAGCAATAAATTGCCCACCGGTGTTTTTTGAAAATCTAAATTTTAATTTCCAATAGGTCACATGAACTACTCCCTTAAAGAGAGGTCGTGTATCGGCTATCCCACTTGGCGAAGCGTTACTCCTGTCAATACTCAAATGTGAGTGGCATTAAAGTGTTTACTGCCCCAACCAGAACGAGTGTTTACGGAATATTCTGGGTGATGGGGAAGGGCGTAGAATAAGGCTGCCCTTCCCCACCAAAATAGGCTTACTTCTGATGGCAGACCTCACATACCCCGCGATTATCCAACCTGAGCAGTGAGCTGTCGCCGGCAACATTCGCGGTCGCGGAATTTATCCCTTGCGCTGCCGAGGTCCCGTGCGACAGGTGGCATGTGGTGCACGATACCTGATTCCCACCTGTCTGGCCTGTGTTAGCTAAGGGCAGAGTGAAGCCATTCCAGCCAGTCTCTGGATTAACGTTGCTTTCAAAGTTGTAGGGCATATCAATCCGATGGCGGAAGTGGGTTACGCTGGGCGTACCACCCGTAAAACCGGTGCTCCCAGAATCACTCGCTGTAGCCAAATAATTGGTGTGGCAAGTGGTGCAAAACTCGCTCATCCCACTGCCCCAGTTCTCCGCAGTGTAATTCCAGGTGCCTCCCTCCAATGAGGTTACATTCACAGCGATGCCATTGACTGATCTGCGGATAATCCGATAGTTGGTGCTGCCGTGTGGATCATGGCAAGAACCGCAGGTTAGACCGAACGACAGATTTGTCGTCTGACCAGTATTGGCGGTACCGAGGCCCCAAGCGCTTCTTTGGGAGCCATCTGTGCTGTGGGTTGAAGTCGTTGCCACAAAGGAGCCTTGTCCTTGCACGCGGTAGAAGGCAAAACCACCCCCATTCAAGGGATTACCAACGGTGCCTTCGCTGCCCGTCGTGGTTTTATTTACGTATGTACCGGTGGTATTGCGATACCGTCCGTAGACGCCATCCATGACATTGGTCTGAGCACCAGCAGCCGTGCTTCCATGGCAGGTTAGACAAAGTGCCTGGGTGGTATCCATCAGCAGGTCAGGAGCCTGGGCGGTGTGGGCTCTGTGGCAACCAGCACACGCGTCGGTTGTGGCCGTGTAGCCACCTCCATGCGGCCCCGCGTTAGCATAAGCCAGCCTTGGGAGTCCAACTACCAGAATCAGGACTGCCATAGTTAAAATTAAATATCTCCTCATCATAGGCATTCTCCCTCTCAATCAATCACAATGGATACTATCTGCGTTGCACAATTGTGATGAACCATAAGCACCTCCATGTGTCAGTATAACCAAACCTGGATGCGATTGCTTTCACGGTCAACGATATACAATCTGCCGGCCTTATCCACGGCGATATCGTTCGGGTAATTGAACTGACCATCATTCACGCCGAAATCACCGAACGAAAACAAGTAACTCACCTCATCCTTTGAAACATCGTAGACTTTGACGCTCTGGCCCACTGCTTCCACGATATAAAGCCGGTCTTTTTCGTCAATCGCAAGGCCACGCGGTAAGTTCAAAGCGCTGTCACCCGTCCCCCGACCAAAAGTGAACAGGAATTGCCCCTGATTGTCCCATACAGAAATGCGGCTGTTGTTACCATCGCTTACGTAGAAATGCTCGCGAGAATCGACTACTACACTGTTCGGGAATATCATTTCCCCATCCTGCGGCCCGTTTGCACCAAATTTGAACTGAGCAGGTTCGAAATCGTCCCAGGAGCGGGAAGTAATCACATTATCTGGGAATATCTGCACGAAGCTGTGATCTTCTGCGACATCCGTCAGCATTAACCGATTGCTGCGATCGAAACGTAACCCCAGTGGCGCCCAATCGTATAAATCGGGCGCAGGCAGGGTTTGCTCCAACTCGCCAGGCTTTTGGTAGAACACATTTGCCTGGAAGATGTTGAACGCGAAGGTAGTGCCAGGTGGTAAGCCGCCAATATGTTTTGAGACATATTCACTCAACGTCAGGGTTGGGCTTAAAATCGTGTCAAGATAGTTTCCCTGGGCATCAAATACAAAGATCGAATGTTGCGCCCGGTCGCTAGCGAACACCCTCCCATCTTGAGAGACAGCCAGGTAAACTGGTGACCTTTCTGGCGTGCTGGTACGCGGCGGTGCAAAGGATCCCAATAGGTTTCCATTGAAGTCGAACATCTTGATCATCCGATTACCATCCATTTCCCCCACGTAGATACGATCCATAACAGGTGAGATTGCCACACTCACCGGGCGGTCCACTCCATACATCGAAAAAACATAATGAGGCGGGTAGTTCAGATGCACCTGACCTGGTAGCATCTCTGGCAGGGATACCCGTAAGCGCAAATATTGAAGCATTAACCCATTCAAGGCCGCGAACACCATCAGCAATGTGATCAACAGTAGGATTAGCGCATGCCGCTTGCGTTCCTCACTACGCCGGTTTAACAGATGCCCGCCCGCGGTGCCTGCCGCTGCCATGATCAATTGATTGCGCATACCCGATTTGGATGGGGCTTTCGGCTTGATCCGTCCAGATCCTGACCGATTCGGCCTGGTGGGAATCTCCGAGTTACGTCTATGGATGCCTGATTTGAAATTAGAGGTTTTCATAAGGCTCTCACTTCGCTTGATTCAAGGTCGTTTGTACGCGTTCCAGAGCGTTGGTTGCGGTGAAATTATTTGCATCCAGCATTAAGGCTAACTTCAGATTCTCCTGAGCAGCGGATAAATCACCTAACTTTTCATTAGTCAATCCCAATCCAAGATATGCAAGGCTTTCTTTGGGTAATTTTTGTATCGCCTCGCTCAGTAATTTGCTCGCTTTTTGGTAGTCCTTCAACGAAAACGCCTGCATTCCCTGAGCAACCAATACATAGTCGGGCTGTTGCAACGCAGTATAACAATCCGCCATTCCTTGGTACGCCTCAGCGAAATCCGGCACGAAGAGCACGGCTTTTTGAAAATTTTGCAGGGCAACCTGGTATTGCCCGGTGCGCAGGAATGCCAACCCGAGCTGGTACAATGCATCCGCATCCGTGGAATTGATGGACAAAGCCTGCGCCAGCACTGTAATGGCGTCCGTTGGCCGGCCAACCTGCAAGTAGTTCACCCCTAAATAATACAGACCTGTCTGCAAAGCATTATCGCTCTGCGCCTCCAGTCCCTTTTGGTGCAAGGTCACGAATTGCTCCAGATAATGCACCCCCGCCTCGGTATTCCCCGCCATGCTATTCGCCATACCTAGTAGAAATAGGGCGCGATCACTATTTGGGTATGAACTCAATACCTGCTGAGCCTGGTCAATAGCAGCAGAATAGTTATGGCTGCGCAGATATTGTTCGGCCAAAGCCATACGGGGTCCCGGATCATCCGGCTTTTGACGAACCTGGATCTCCAGATCGCTGGCTCCCATTTCCAGGGGCGAATTATTATTGAGGTTTACGTAGCGGTCAAAGTAGTAAAAGCCAGCAAAAAATAGTGCTGTTCCAACCACACCTATCAAAGCTATCCATACCAGGCGTGTCAGTAATTTGGCGTTGTGGTAAATATTCAGTGACATATTCAAACCTTCCTCAATTTTTTGGGCCATCGACCTTAATTTGTTATGGGTTATTAACCACTCCACCGGCATGGCACTTGGTGCAGGTGATATCCTGGTGGCAGGTATAACAAACCTGTTCGTTGCCTACATTACGGAAAATTTCAGCGTGTTTGTAAAGCATGTCCTCTGGGTGAGAGAGGTTATGGCAGGTGCCGTTGTTGCAGAATCCTTGTCCATGACAGACAAAGCATTCTTGCTTATCTGCATCTGTAACATTGCGGTGTTCGATGGTCCAGCGAAAATCCTCGTGACTGGGGGGTACCTTGCCAACAATCACAGGGGCTTCGACGACCAAATCGCTCTCTCGACCGACAATGGGCACTGTATGGCACAGGTTGCATTTGACACTGATTAAATCCACTTCATTGCCCTGCGTGTCCACACTCACATGTTTGTCATCGTGACAACGAAAACACCCCAAAAATGGAGTATGTTTTTCATTATTCGGATTTGTTTCCCAATCGAGATTCATTTCAGGGAAATTTGTGCTGGTATAGATCCGCTTTAACTCGGAAATAGCAGCCGAAAGATCTGCGCCTTTTGTCTCGTAGATCTGGGGGTAGTTCGCACGATAGAAGTCTGCCAAATGATCGATTGCAGCCTGGGCTTCAGCTATATTGGCGTATGGGGTTTTTAGAGTCTCCAATGCTTTTATACGGATGTATGGAAGTTGGCGTGAGATCAGGCCATCCGATATCGCCTCATCAATCATTTGTTCTGGGGGCGGTATGAAATGGGCAGCACGATTGTGGCAATCAATACAATCGAGCAAGCGCACTTTGCCCTGCGCACGGGCCTCTTCGACGAAGGACGTGCGTGCCATATTCAACATATCGCGTGAGTAATATTCTTTGAGAGAGCCATCGGGTTGTTCGACGCCCACCCATATCATCACTTGTCGCTTTTCGTCAGCAGAGATGTAATAGACAGGATTGGTTATGTGCCAGTGAATGCCCTGACTGACCCCAATCGTTTTCTTCCAACCCCCCATCTTTAAGATCAAAGTGGATACCACGGTGGAATTCGTCTCGTCGTTGTCATAGTGAGTAATGGATTTGACGATGTTATCCCGATAGGAGTTGGGTGTATGGCATGTCTCGCAAGTCTCGCGCGCTGGTCGAAGATTTTTTACCGGACTCTTGATCGGGCGCTCATAGGTGTGGGCCAAAACCGCATAGACCTGGCGGATGCCATCCAACTTGGATTTGACAAAAAAGGTAGCTCCCGGTCCAATGTGACAATCTACACAAGCTACATTGGCATGGTCGGAGGTCCGATAACGAGTGAATTGGGAGAACATGGGATGACACACCGTGCCGCAAAATTCGGCGCTTTCGGTAAATTCGTACGTTTTATATCCTCCAATTAGGAAACCTGTTGTGACGATAAAAAAAATTACCAATCCAATGAATAAATTACGTAGATGCCTGGGATTTGCAAGATCGAGGGTGATCCTGGGCAAGCGAAACCGATGACGCGATTTTTGGGTGTGAGCATAGATAGGTACAGGCTTCATGGGTTCTGTTTTGCCCGAATTCTGCCTTTTTCCAGCGAAGAACAGTGATTGTTAGGACAAACGCTGCGTGGCGGATTTCTGGCATTTGCACTAATTATCGCAAATGAAATTTAATGCGCAACCCCCATAGGTTTAAAAAAGGAACGCGAAAAGGGATAGGAAAAACCTAAGGATTCCTATCCCTTCGGGTAGGGGTAACTCACCCAATCAATTGCATGACGTTTACGATGGATCTTCTTTTTTGATCAGACCAGCCTGGATCGCCAAAATCGCTGCCTCTGTACGGTTTTGGGCGTCTAGCCTCTGCAAAATTTGGCGCATGTGGTACTTGACCGTATTTTCGCTAACAGAGAGGTGCTGTGCGATGGTCTTGTTCGATAAACCCTCGGCGACCAATTGGAGCAACTCAGTTTCACGGTCGGTAAGGGTGTCTTTTGGCGAATCTGGAGGTTGATTCACAAGCCCAACTAAACCTTCAACGATACGGTTGATATCCTGATTGCTAATAGCAAGCTCACCCCGCGTTAAACGTTCCAGGCTGGTAAGAAACTCTTCGGTGCTAAGGCTTTTTAACAGATATCCTTGAGCGCCGCTTCTCATCGCGGTAATTAAGCTCGCATCTTCTTCGGACACTGTGAGTATAACAACTTTTGTCTGAGGTGCTTCGGATTTTATCCTGCGTAAGGCCTCCAGGCCATCGAATTGCGGCATGGCGATATCCATCAGTACCACATCTGGCTTCAAATGCAGCGCCACCTCTACAGCCTCCTTACCATCACCAGCCTGTCCCACCACAGTATGACCCGAAGCTTCGAGCAGGCTGACGATTCCATCTCGGAATAAGGGGTGATCATCCACGACCAGGATACGCATGGTGGTTGTCTCCATTTAAGGTCAGTTGCAGAGTTATTTTTGTGCCTTCATTAGAGATCGAATTGACGAGTAATTGAGCTCCGATAGACTCAGCTCTTTCGCGCATGATAGCTAATCCATAGCTCGGCCGGTATTTCGATTGGGTACGTTCCGGATCAAAGCCGTGACCATCGTCCGTAATCGACAAGATCAGCTTACTATCTTGGAGATCCAGGTTTAACCTGACATGCTTTGCTGCAGCATGCTTGCGAATATTACTTAGAGACTCTTGAACAATTCGCATAAGTTGCGTTTCGACTTCTTCGTCAATTAATAGGTTATCGATATCCTGCGATACAGTTAACTCGACTGGTACCCCACTAAACCTGGCATATTTTCTGGAGAACAAATTAAGGTTGGCGCTTAAGCTGCCGGTAATTTGGGAGGACATTTTCAGGTTTAGGATAGCCTCGCGTACGTCCATTAACAAATCTTGGGCGGCATCTTCAAGCTGCTGCAAGTTTTTTGTTGCTGCTCCTAGCTGATTATTTTCAAGATTCAGGCGCACAGCGCTTGCCTTGGTCTTTACAAACCCCAGAAGTTGTGCAAGGTTATCGTGTAGTTCGCGGGCTATACGTTCGCGCTCAGCAATAATTACCTGTTGGCGCATTTGCCTGCGCTCCACACTTTCATGAATATGGTGCTCTAATTCCTGCGCCATTCTATTAAAAGTATTCGCCAGGCGACTGAGCTCATCTACCTGGTTCCCATCGCCCTGGATACGTGCGGATAGGTCGCCGGCGGCAAATCGCGCCAGGGGCTGATGAAAAGCTTCCAAACGGCGAACAAGCAGACGGTTCAATAAATAGTACATTCCTGATACTACCAACACAGTAACAGCAACCGAGATCGCCAGATTAACCCGTAAATCCTCTAGTAGATGCTGATGAATATCTACCATAGAAACATCGATCAGCAACAAGCCCAAATTATTCTCTGGGCTGTAATTTTGTAAACAATTCGTGCAGTTTTGATTTTGTTGAATGGGTAAGATGACCCGAAGCAACTCGGGGTTTATTTCCAATCTTGTTGAATTTGGTACCGTGTTGCTTTTTAAGTGGTGACATTCGTAACATCCAGGATCGTCAACGGTGTGAATTGTGCCTAATCCTGATTTGAGGCTATCAGCAATGACTTTACCATTCATATCTAAGATTTGTACCTGGTGAACATTGGAAATCTTTCCAACGTCACTGAGGATTTGGCTGACCATTTCGTCATCGTTGGATAGTAAGGCATGTTGTAGGCTGCCATGCATAACCCCCCCAATCTCCATAGCGTAAAGTCGCAGCTGCTCTTCAAACAGTTGGCGTTCGCGAGCGTTGTGGATGCCAGCCATGACGATTAATGTCATGATGACCGGCAAGATGACCGCCAGCGTAATTTTGGCGCGCAAGCTTCTTCGGAGGAGTTTCATGAAATTAGATTAACTATAAGCACAGCTCTTGAATTTACTCTGTAACCGCTACAAGAGTCAGGTAATCCTTTAAGCTTAATAGTTAAGTCGCATAAATCGAGAAAAATGACGCTCAAGAATGATTATGTTTTGATTAACGTTTTCGATAATTTGTTTTAACTCTTTCCTGACGGTTGCTTCTTTCTCCCTTGGCATATTCACTAATCTCAACAAACCAAATGGGGAGCCAGGCCCGTATTGGCCCGGCGCCCTTTCGTCCAAATCTCCGCCCTACTACTCAATTTCGGTTCGCTTGGGTGGATGAGGCAGCAGGGTTACGCTGATGAGGAGCAGAAAGCCCGGGAAGGAAATTACTACTATTTTATATCGATGATATATTCAGGCCCCGAAAAAAAATCCGAGCACCCTACGGG